>ERZ1035041.19-NODE-19-length-112030-cov-15.600295_pt1 | contig 112030 bp, 88 predicted proteins | sample MGYA00520684_ERZ1035041 | MGnify/ENA primary metagenome ERZ1035041 (study PRJEB33766, sample SAMN09781699) | gut metagenome | biome: gut microbiome | host: Homo sapiens | place: Madagascar | study: EMG produced TPA metagenomics assembly of the PRJNA485056 data... | reverse complement strand
GCTGGGGCTGGGCGGGCTTGCCATGGCCGCTCAGCTTGCCACCGCAGGCCTTGCGGCAAAATGGTGGCTGGGGGATGTCCGCGCCGCTGCCGCGCTGCGCACCTCGGCGCTGGGACTGCCGTGGATGGCGATCTCTGCGGTGCTGCGCGGCTTTTTTCTGGCGCGGCGGCGGGTAGAGCCCAACGTGCTCAGCCAGCTGGCAGAGCAGACGGTGCGCATTGCTGCGGTGGTGTGGGCACTATCCCGCACGCAGGGCTGGCCGGACGGCAGCCGCTGCGCACTGGTACTGGCGGCTACCGCCCTGAGCGAGGCCGTATCCACCGCCCTGATGGCGCTGTTTTACCGGCGGGAGGCGGCACGCTGCTTCGGCAGCACAGCGCCGCGCCCGCCAAGGGAGGCGTCCCGGCGGCTGTGGGACATCCTGTGGCCGGTGGAGGGCGGCAGGGCGCTTTCCAGCGCGCTGCACACCGCCGAGAATATGCTGGTGCCCGCCTGCCTTGCAGTGTATCTGGCGGCCTCCGGCGGGCGCACCGCTGCGCTGGAGCAGTACGGCACCTTAAAGGGCATGGCGCTGCCGCTGCTCAATTTCCCCTTCGGGCTGCTGGGCAGTCTGGCGGTTTTGCTGATGCCGGAGATTACGCAAGCGCACATTGAGGGGCAGACCGCCCGGCTGAACGCGCTGCTGGACCGGATGCTGCGGCTCACGGGGTACTTCTCCGCGCTGGCGGGTACGCTGTTCTGGGTGTGGGGCAGGCCGCTGGCGCAGCTGCTCTACCACAGCCCGGAGGCGGGGTTCTATCTGGAGACCCTTGCCCCGGCCATGCCGCTGATGTATCTGGAAAGCATGGTGGACGGTGCCATGAAGGGCATCGGGGAGCAGAAGGCCGCCTTCCGGTACAGCGTGTGGGACGCCGTGCTGCGCATTGGCGGGGTGGCGGTGCTGTTGCCTCGGTACGGGATGCGGGGCTTTCTGGCGGTGATCTTGCTTTCCAGCCTGTACACCTGCGCAGCCAACACCGGGCGTCTGCTGCTTTCCAGCGGCACAGGGCACGCTTTCCGCCGCTGGCTGGGTGCGCCGCTGCTGGCCGCTGTCGCAGCCGGTGCGGCAGGGCGGAGCGTGCGCCGGGCGCTGGCGGCTTTTCCGGCACAGGGGCTGTGGGGGCAGCTGGCAGTACTGATGGCGGGCGGCACGGTGACTGCTGCCGTGTTTTTACTGGCGGCGCTGCCGCTGGGGCTTTGGGAGGAAGTGCGGGCGCTGCTGCGGCAGGCAAAAACCGGGAAAAACAAGGGAAAGTGATAAAAACGTAAATTTTCTGGACACAGGCGGGGATTGTGAGTATAATACAAACGTGTAGCTGTATCCTTCTGGCACAGCCGGGGAACACTGCCGAAAAAGCAGCGCAGGGCAAAACCTTGGCGCTGAGAGGAAAAAAGAGGATCGTAAGTGAAAGATAGAACCAAGAATACCCCGCAGGTGCTGCTGCGCCGTGCGCTGCTGGTGCTGCTGGACGCAGCCATTGTGGCATTCAGCTTTTATTTTGCCCTGCTGCTGCGGGCAGATGGTGCCGTAGAGGCCGTGTGGTGGCCCCACAACCGCGCCCTGTTGTACGAAAATCTGCCGTGGATCGTGGCGGTGTATATCGTCTGCTTTCTGGCGGGCGGGCTGTACTCGGTGCTGTGGAAGTACGCCGGCGAGCGGGATCTGATCCGTCTTGCCGGGATGATCGCCGTGCCTACTGCCGTGGTGTATGTGGTGAACCGCTGTCTTATCCACGGTGTGCTGTTCAATTCTGCAAACTGCATGGCCTCGGTGCTCATCTTTTTGTTCGTCGGCGGCAGCCGCTTGGCATGGCGGCTGTTTTTGAACCACCCGCTGGGCGAGCGGCTGCGCAAGGTGCCCGCCAAGGACCCCAACCGCCCGGTGATGATCGTGGGCGCGGGCGAAGCCGGTGCATGGGCCATCAACGTGTGCAAATCCAACAAGGAATACGGCCACGCCGTGGTTGCGGTGGACGATGACCCCGCAAAGCTGAACCAGACCATCCACGGCGTACCGGTCAAGGGCACGCTGGAGGATATCCCGGAGTTGTGCAATCGCTACGGCATCCACAGCATCATCATTGCCATCCCAACCTTAAAGGGCAGCAAGCTGAGCCATGTCATCGACCTGTGCGTCAGCACCCACTGCGCGGTGCAGGTGCTCAGCGACCCGCAGCTGGTGGGCAGCGGCGCACCCCAGCAGGAGGTGTTCCGCGAGCTGAACCCCGCCGACTTCCTCTCCCGCGAGGAGGTCACGCTGGATACCGACAAAATTTCCGGCTACCTTACCGGCAAAACGGTGCTGGTAACGGGCGGCGGCGGTTCCATCGGCAGCGAGCTGTGCCGTCAGGTCATGCGCTTCAAGCCCGGCAAGCTGCTGATTTTTGATATCTACGAAAACTGCGCCTACGAGCTGCAGATGGAATTGCAGCAGAAGTACGGCCGCGATATCCCGGTCACGGTGCTTATCGGTTCTATCCGGGATAAAAAACGTCTGGACGAGGTTTTTGATACCTACCACCCCACGGTGGTGTTCCATGCGGCGGCGCACAAGCACGTCCCGCTGATGGAGGTAAGCCCTGCCGAGGCGGTAAAGAACAACGTGCTGGGCACCAAAAACCTGCTGGTCAGCGCCAGCGAGCACGGTGTAGAGCGCTTTGTGCAGCTTTCCACCGATAAGGCCGTGAACCCCACCAGCGTCATGGGCTGCACCAAGCGCATCTGCGAGATGCTCATCCAGACCTTTGCGGGCAACACGGACATGAAGTGCGTGGCGGTGAGGTTCGGCAACGTGCTGGGCAGCCACGGCAGCGTTATCCCGCTGTTTGAAGCCCAGATCAAAAAGGGCGGGCCGGTCACTCTGACCGACCCCAACATCGTGCGCTACTTTATGACCATCCCGGAAGCAGCTCAGCTGGTGCTGCAGGCGGGTGCATTGGCCGAAAGCGGCAATATCTATGTGCTGGATATGGGCGAGCCGGTGCGCATTATGGATCTGGCAAAGCAACTCATCCGCTTTTATGGCTACGAGCCGGGCGTGAATATGGAGATCAAGATCGTGGGCCTGCGCCCCGGCGAAAAGCTTTACGAAGAGCTGATGATGGACGAGGAGCAGGACAAGATGCGCCGCACCCAGCACAACAAGATCTTTGTGGCAAGCCCCCGCACCATTGATCTGGCCGAGTTCTACGAGCAGCTGCAGGCGCTGGAAGCCGCTGCTGCCCACAACGATGAGGGCGTGGTGCGCCAGTTGGCGGCCATGATCCCCACCTTTACCCCCACCCGGGAGAACCTGAAACTGTAACAGCTTGAACTGCGGCACTGGGCCGCATGGAATAGACCGCAGACCGGAACATGCCGGACTGCGCAAAACGAGAGGGATGTTATTATGGAAAAGAAACCGTTTCTGACCGAGGCGATGGCACAGCAGATCATCGAAGATGTGCCCACGCCGTTCCACGTCTACGACGAAAAGGGCATCCGGGAGAATGTCCGCCGCATCAACAAGGCCTTCAGCTGGAACAAGGGCTTCAAGGAATACTTTGCGGTCAAGGCACTGCCGAACCCCGTTATCCTGCAGATCCTCAAGGAGGAGGGCTGCGGCGTGGACTGCTCCTCCCTGACCGAGCTGATGCTCAGCGAGGCTTGCGGCTTTACCGGCCACGAGATCATGTTCTCCTCCAACCAGACCCCTGTGGAGGATATGCAGAAGGCCTACGAGCTGGGCGCCTACATCAATCTGGACGACGCCACCATGGTGGAGTTTCTGGAGCGGGTGGCCGGTGTGCCGCAGGAGATCTTCTGCCGCTATAACCCCGGCGGAACCTTCCAGCTTGGCGAGAGCGAAGAGGGCTTTCAGGTCATGGACAAGCCCGGTGATGCCAAGTACGGCATGACCGAGCAGCAGATGATCGACAGCTACAAAAAGCTGATGCAGAAAGGCGCAAAGCAGTTCGGCATCCATGCTTTCCTTGCCTCCAACACCATCTCGGACGCCTACTACCCGGAGCTGGCAGCCATCCTGTTCCGTCTGGCTGTCCGGGTGCAGCAGGCTACCGGTGCGCATATCAGCTACATCAACCTGTCCGGCGGCGTGGGCATCCCGTACCGCCCGGAGCAGACCGAGAACGACATTATGGCCATCGGCGAGGGTGTGCGCAAAAAGTTTGAGGAGATCCTTGTGCCCGCAGGTATGGGCGATGTGGCCATCTTCAGCGAGATGGGCCGCTTTACCACCGGCCCCTACGGCGCACTGGTGTCCACCGTCATCCACGAAAAGCACATCTATAAGGAGTACATCGGTCTGGACGCCTGCGCCGCAAACCTGATGCGCCCCGCCATGTACGGCGCTTACCACCACATCACCGTGCTGGGCAAGGAGAACGAGCCCTGCGACCACAAGTACGACGTGGTGGGTGGCCTGTGCGAGAACAATGACAAGTTTGCCATCGACCGGATGCTGCCCAAGATCGACATCGGGGATATCCTTTACATCCATGATACCGGTGCCCACGGCTCCGCTATGGGCTACAACTACAACGGCAAGCTGCACTGCGCCGAGGTGCTGCTGTGCGAGGACGGCTCTCACCGGCTGATCCGCCGCGCCCAGACCCCCCGCGATTACTTTGCAACGCTGGACTTTTTGCCCTTTATGAAGCCCCTGTTTGAGGACTGATTCTGATAAAAACGAGGTATGACCCATGTTTTTTGGTTTTCAGCTTACCCTTGGCCTGATGATGGCCTTTTACGGTTTTTCGGTGATGAAAAATCCCCGCGTGTGGGGTGATCAGGGGCGCAGGGCGGTCAAGGCCGAAAACTTTGAGGAATACTGCCGCCAGAACGGCCAGTTCTTTTTAAAGGCAGGCTGCGTTGTGGCGGTGATCGGTGCACTGGATGCCCTGATCACGCTGGATGCCCTGCTGTACGCTCTGCTGTACATTTTTGGCTTGGCCTTTGCCTTCTACCCCCTTACCCGCTGGTGCAAGCAGAACGAGGGCTTCTCTTGGCCGTGGCCCCACGTCCAGAGCGAGAAAAAGCGCATCAAGGAACTGCGCCGCGAACAGCAGGCACAGGAGAACGAGGAAAAAGGGGAGAAGTGATCCCCCGGATAAAGCATAAATAGCAAAAGAACAGCTCCCGGTCACGTTAAGCGGCGTGACCGGGAGCTGTTTTACTGCTTGTGGAGAAGCAGGCGCTTATTCGGCGTCCTTCGGGTCGGTCATCAGCTCCTTGATGCTGGGCACAACGCCGCCCAGATTCTGCAGCTCAGAGGGGATGATGATCTTGGTAGCCTTGCCGTTGGCGACTTTAGCCAGCGCCTCAAGGCTGCGGATAGCCAGCACCTTGTCGCTGGGCATGGCCTCGTTCAGCAGGCGGATGGCATCGGCGTTGGCTTTTTGCACAGCCAGAATGGCCTGTGCCTCGCCCTCAGCCTCCAGAATGCGCTGCTGCTTCACGGCATCGGCGCGCAGGATGGCGGCTTCCTTTTCGCCCTCGGCGGCAGTGATGGCAGCCTGCTTTTCACCATCTGCCTTCAGGATGACGGCGCGCTTCTCGCGCTCGGCCTTCATCTGCTTTTCCATGGCTTCCTGAATTTCACGCGGCGGGATGATGTTCTTCACCTCCACGCGGTTCACCTTGATGCCCCACTTGTCGGTGGCCTCGTCCAGAATGGCGGTGATCTTGCCGTTGATGACATCGCGGCTGGTCAGGGTGTGGTCCAGCTCCATCTCACCGATGATGTTGCGCAGGGTGGTGGCAGAAAGGCTCTCAATGGCGGCAATGGGCTGGTTGACACCGTAGGTGTACAGTTTTGCGTCCATGACCTGAAAGAACACCACGGTGTCGATCTGCATGGTCACGTTATCACGGGTGATCACGGGCTGAGGGGGAAAGTCTGCCACCTGTTCCTTCAGGCTTACCTTTTTGGCAATGCGCTCAATAAAGGGGATCTTGACGTGCAGGCCGGCAGACCATGTATCGGAGTAGCTGCCCAGCCGCTCGATGACATATACCTTGGACTGCGGTACGATGACGATGTTGGAAACAATGACCAGCACCAGAACAAAAACAAGCGCAAGGATGACAAAAAACAGGATCATAATACATCTCCTTTGTCAGGTGGTTGTGTGGCGGTTGCGGCTTTCGGTCAGAACAGGCTCTACGATGAGCAGGGTGCTGTGGATCTCGGTAACGCGGCAGAGCGCACCGGGTGTAAGGGTGTCGCCGGGAGTGGCGCAGCGGGCGTTCCAGTCCACGCCGTCCAGCCGCACCCGTCCGGGGATCTCGGCGGTGACAGGGGAAAGCACGATGGCCTCCCGTCCCAGATTGCGGTCGCCGTTGGTGGCGGTATGCTTTCGCCGCAGCTTTGCCGCCAGCGGGCGGAAGGCTGCCAGACACAGGATGCTTACCACCAGAAAGACCACCGCCTGCACCCGGAACGACCCGGTGAACACGCAGCACAGCAAAGCGGCGGCAGAGCCGATGGCAAACCAGATGGAGGTCATATTAAAGGTGCTGGCCTCCAGTGCCAGAAAGCCCACGGCTGCAGCCAGCCAGAGAATGGGGGAGATCTGCATGGTATGTTACCTCCTTATGCTGCTATTATACGGCATCCCCTTGGGGGAAGGTCAAGAGCTTTTTACTGGAACGTTGCACAGAAAACAAAATATAGACAAAAATAGAAAAAAAGCCTGTCAGCCGCTGCGTCCCTCCCCGTGAAAAAGTAAGTCGGGAAGCGCCGCAGAGCCTCCCGACTTACAAATAAAGAATAGAATTCCGCTATGGATGCTCAGAGCGCAAGCGGAGAGCATTCAAATCGTTACGGCCCCGCAGGCATCACTGGATATCGTAGTAGCTGTGGTTGGGGTTGTGGCCGTTTTCCTCCACCACGATGGTAAAGCCCATGGGGTTTACCTCGGTGTGCTTGCCACTGGCCAGCGGCTCCACGATGATGTGCTCGGAGCGGTTCACGATGATCTCCGCAGTTTCGGTCTGGCCGATACGCTGGTAGTGCAGGATGCCGTCCTCAGCCCGCAGCACCCGCAGTTTACCGGTGCGGAAGGCTTCGCAGCTGTGGCGCAGCTGCGCCAGCTGTGCCAGCACCGGGCGCAGCCGCTCCTCGTGGCTGTCCCAGCAGAAGAAAGCGCGGTTGAAGGGGTCGCGGTAGCCCTGCATCCCGATCTCATCGCCGTAGTAAAGGCAGGGCACGCCGGGCAGGGTGTAGATGATGGCATACGCCATGCGCAGGCGCAGCATCCCTTCCTCGTAGGCTTCGCCGGTCACGCTGCGGCCGCTCTGCCACTCCCGCCCGCGTCCGTTGGCAGGGTCGTCCGCGATCACGGTCAAAGCGCGTTCGGTGTCGTGGGTGGACAGGAAATTCAGCGCCGTGTTGATGGCGGGGGCAGGGTAGTGCTCGCAGATGGAAAGAATCTCGTTAGCGGCCTGCTGGGCGGGCTTGCCCTTGACAAAATCCAGCACGGAGTTCTTGAAGGGGTAGTTCATCACGCTGTCCAGCCCCTTGCCCAGCAGGTAGGTGCGGCGGTGGTCAAAGCCGAACTTGGTTGTGGCGTCCTCCCACACCTCGCCCAGCAAAAACTTCTCCGGGCTTACCCGCTTGACGGCGGTGCGGATCTTCTCGATGAACGCGTCCGGCAGCTCATCGGCCACATCCAGCCGGAAACCGGCAGCACCCCGGCGCAGCCATGTGTCGATGACGCCGCCCTCGCCGGTGATGAACTCCACAAAGGAGGGGGTCTCCTCGTTGACCTCCGGCAGGGTCTCGAAACCCCACCAGCTGCGGTAGCCGCCCTTGTACTTGGGGTCAAAGTCGTACCAACTGCGGTAGGGGGAGTTGGGGTCGCGGTAAGCGCCGCCCTCGCCGTAGCGTCCCTCGCGGTTGAAGTACCGGCTGTCGGAGCCGGTATGGCTGAACACACCGTCCAGCACGATGCCGATGCCGTACTTGGCGGCCTCGCGGCAGAGCACCTCAAACTCTTCGTTGGTGCCCAGCAGCGGGTCCACGTTCAGGTAGTCGGCGGTGTTGTAGCGGTGGTTGGAGTGTGCCTCAAAAATGGGGTTCAGGTACAGGTAATCCACGCCCATCTCCCGCAGGTAGGGGAGCTTGATGCGGATGCCCTCTAAATCGCCGCCGAAGTAGTCCTCGTTCAGGTGGCCACCGGTCTCGTTGGGCTGCCAGAAAGGCTCGGCGTGCTTATCGGCCTGATACAGCCGGTCCGGGAAGGGCATGGGCTTGTTCTCAATGCCCTCACAGAACCGGTCCGGGAAGATCTGGTAGAACACCTTGCCCTTGATGCACTCCGGCGTCTGGAAATCCGGCTCGTAGACCGTGATCTGCCAGCTTTCGCCCTCCTGCCAGCTGACAACGCCGCAGTTGTCGGCCCCGCGCACGATGCGGCGGAAGTCGGTATACAGATCAAAATAATAGAAGTATAAGCCCGGGTCGCCCAGCACAACGTCCACCGAAAAGTGGTTCTGGTGCGGTGTCTGACCGTCAAATTTCATGCGGTAGTGCACAGGCACATCGTATTTGCCCTCCTTTTGCAGCACAAGGTGCGGGTCCACATAGCCCAGCTCCTCGGGGATGCACAGGGACAGGTGCACAGTCTGCCCGGCGCGCACGGCACCAAAGGGCTGCTTAAAGTAGGGGTCGTAGCTGTTGAACAGACAAGACAAAAAAAGATCGTCCTTTCTCAAAAAAGCCCCGGCGGGCGAAACGCCACCGGGGCTTTGCGGTTTTACAGGGGAAAATTACTTGCCCATGGGCACGGGGGAAGCGTACCAGATATCGCGGGCGTAGTCCAGCACGGCGCGGTCTGCGCTGAAGATGCCGCTGTTGGCAATGTTCTTCAGGCTCATGCGGGCCCAAGTCTCGCGGTCAGCATACAGCTTCTGCAGGTCGGCCTGTGCACGGCGGTAGTCCTTGAAGTCGGCCATGACCATGTACGGGTCGCTGCTGCGCAGGTTCTCGGTGACCTCGTGGAAGTTCTCGCCGTTCCAGCCGCGCTCCAGGAAGTTCAGGGCGCTGTTGGCAACGTCATCGCCCATGATAAAGGCGTTGGGGTGGTAGCCCACATGCTTCAGGTTGTTCACCTCAGGGGTCAGCATACCGAAGATCAGCTCGTTCTCCTTGCCGGCAGCATCGGCGATCTCCACGTTTGCACCGTCCAAAGTGCCCAGCGTGATGGCACCGTTCAGCATGAACTTCATGTTGCCGGTACCGGAGGCCTCAGTGCCTGCCAGAGAGATCTGCTCAGAGACCTCGGCAGCGGGCATCAGGTGCTCGCTCAGGGAGACGCAGTACTCCTCCAGATAGACCACGCGCAGCTTCTCGCGCACGGCGGGGTCGTTGTTGATCAGATCGCCCAGCTTGCAGATCATGCGGATCATCTGCTTTGCCATGTAGTAGCCGGGAGCAGCCTTTGCGCCGAAGATGTAGGTCTTGGGGATAAAGTCGGCGTTGGGGTTCTCCTTCAGGTACAGGTACTGTGCGGCGATGTTCAGCGCATTCAGGTGCTGGCGCTTGTACTCGTGCATACGCTTGACCTGGCAGTCAAAGATGGAATTGGGGTCGATGACCTGACCGGTGCTCTTTGCCAGATAGCTTGCAAAGTCCTTTTTGTTGGCCAGCTTGATCTCGTTCAGCTTCTTCAGCACGGTCTTGTCGTCGGCGTACTTGTTCAGCTTGGTCAGATCAGAAGCATCGTGCTTGTAGCCGTCGCCGATGGTCTCGTCCAGCAGCTTGCACAGACCGGGGTTAGAGGCCAGCAGCCAGCGGCGGTATGCAATGCCGTTGGTCACGTTCTTGAAGGCATTGGGCTTGAACAGGTAGTAATCGTGGAAAACGCTCTCCTTGATGATCTCGCTGTGCAGCTTGGAAACGCCGTTGATGCTGTTGGCGGTGTAGGCGCAGATATTGGCCATGCGCACCTGATTGTCGCCGATCAGTGCCATATAGTCGATCTTGCCCTGATCGCCGGGGAAGGCCTTTGCCAGCTCCTCGCGGGCGCGGCGGTCCATCTCCACCACGATCTGGTAGATGCGGGGCAGGGTCATCTTGAAGATGTCCACGTTCCACTTCTCCAGAGCTTCGGCCATAACGGTGTGGTTGGTGTAGGAGAACACCTTCTGGCAGATGTTGAAGGCCTTGTCCCAGTCAAAGCCGCACTCGTCCAGCAGGATGCGCATCATCTCGGGGATGGCCAGGGTGGGGTGGGTATCGTTCAGCTGGATGGCGACCTTGTCGGGCAGGTTCTCCAGCGTGGCGTAGCTGGACAGGTGGTTCTGCACGATATCGCCGATAGAAGCAGCGGACAGGAAGTACTGCTGACGCAGGCGCAGGATCTTGCCCTCAACGTGGTTATCGTTGGGGTACAGCACCTTGGAGATGAGCTCGGCGTTGGCGTTCTTGCTCATAGCAGTGTTGTAGTTGCCCAGAGAGAAGCTGGACATATCAAAGTCCGGGGCCTTTGCCTGCCACAGGCGCAGCTTTGCAACGCCCTTTCCATCGTAGCCCTGCACATACATATCGGAGGGGATGGCCATGACGCTGTTGTAGTTGGTGTGCTGGATGTAGTGGAAGCCGTTGTCCCAGTTCTCGTGGATCTCGCCGTCAAAGCGGATCTCCACAGCCTGATCCGGGTGGCTCTTCAGCCACACCTGACCGCCGGGCAGCCAGTTGTCGGCGCGCTCCTGCTGCCAGCCGTCCACGATCTTCTGCTTGAAGATGCCGTACTCGTACAGGATGGAGTAGCCGGTGCCGCAGATATCGGTGGTGGCCATGCCGTCCAGATAGCAGGCAGCCAGACGGCCCAGGCCGCCGTTGCCCAGACCTGCATCGGGCTCTTCCTCAAAAATGCTGTCCAGATTGATGTCGGCGTCGGCCAGTGCCTTCTTGGCAACCTCGTCCAGACCCAGATTGAACAGGCTCATCTTCAGACTGCGGCCCATCAAAAACTCCATGCAGAGGTAGTAGACCTGCTTGGTGCCGGTGCCGATAGCCTTGGACTGGAACTTTTTGTGGTTCTCGCTCATCATCTGACGGCAGATCAGAGCCAGAGAGCGGTAGATCTGCTGGTTGGAGGCAACATTCAGCTCCACACCATACTCACTGGTGAGCTTGTCCTGAAGAATTTTGCCAAATTCTTTTGATGTCATAGTGTGCTCCTATCCGCATAAGCGTTTGCTTTGCTAAAATAATTGAGTAGATAATAGCAGCAGAAACGTTCCCTCTTTCGCCCGGCTGCCAACATAACACCGTTATTATAATATGAACGATTTATAAATGCAAGGAAACAGGCGCTTTTTTTCCGTAACTGCTATTTTTTCAGGCCACTTTCTGACAAATATGCCGAAATTTCAAAAATTCCACTTTTTCTTGCAGCGTATTTATATTATAATAGAAGGCAGAACTGAGCAGCAAAACGTTTTTCGGGGAGTAATTCCGGCAGTAATGGGGCGGGAAACTCCATCGAAACGTTTTCGAACACCGAAACGTTACCGGGAACGATGTCAAATCCCGGCAAGATGCAGAACAACCGGCCTTGCGCCGTACAGATACAGGATAAAAAAGGGGAAAACACCATGGTAAACAAGGTAAGGGTCAACATCGCGGGCACACCGTATGCCATCGCCACCACAGATTCGGAAAAGTACATCCTCGGGCTTGCAAAAAAGCTGGACGAGGACATCACAAAGCTGCTGGACACCAACGATAACCTCTCGGTGACCAAGGCGGCGGTGTTCTGCGCGATGGATTATCTGGACGAATACCGCAAGAGCACCGGCAGCGCCGAGAATATGCGTAGCCAGATCCAAGACTACATTGCAGATGCAGCCCGGGCAAAGCTGGCTGAGGATAAGGCGCTGGCGGAAAACGCCGTACTGCGCCGGGAAGCTGCCGCCCTGCGGGAGCAGCTGGCCAAGGAGCGTCAGCGCGAGACCCGCCGGGAGGAACGCGCCGCCCGCGCTGCGGCAGAGACTGCACAGGAGCAGCCCGCCCCGGAAGCCCCGGCGGCAGACAGTGCGCAGGCAGACGAGACCAACTGAATGTACCTTATATAAATAGAAGTCAGAAGGAGAACTATGGCAAGGATCGAGATCTTGGCCCCGGTGGGCAGTGAAGAAATGCTCCGCGCTGCGGTGTTCAGCGGCGCAGACGCGGTATATCTGGGATTTTCGGGCTTCAACGCCCGCACGGGTGCCGGCAACTTTGACGCAGACAGTCTGCAGGAAGCCGTGCGCTTCTGCCACGCCCGGGGCGTGGCGGTGCACGTTGCACTGAATACGACCGTGTACGGCACCGAGCTGTCAGCGCTGGAACAGGCTATCCGGGCGGTAGCAGCTAGCGGAGCGGATGCAGTCATCTGTCAGGATCTGGCAGTGGCTGCTTTAATTGGTAAAATTGCCCCGCAGCTGCCCCGGCATGGCTCTACCCAGATGAGCGTCCACACCCTGCAAGGTGCACTGGAACTGAAGGAGCTGGGCTTTACCCGGGTGGTGCTGGCGCGTGAGCTGAGCCTGCCCGAGGTGGAGCACATCACAAAGCACTGCGGCATCGAGACCGAGTGCTTCATCCACGGTGCGCTGTGCATGAGCGTGAGCGGCCAGTGTTATATGTCCGCCTTTCTGGGCGGGCGCAGCGGCAACCGGGGCTCCTGTGCGGGCCCCTGCCGCCTGCCCTTTGAAGCCAACGCCCTGCCGGAGGGCAAGCCCGGACGGCTGCATCACCTCTCCCTCAAGGATAACTCCGCTATCGACAAGCTGGACAAGCTGCAGGCGCTTGGCGTAGCATCGGCCAAAATCGAAGGCCGTCTGCGCACACCGGAGTATGTGGCGGCGGCGGTCAGCGCCTGTCTGGCGGGCCGCGAGGGCCGCGCCTACGACCGCGACCTGCTGAAGAACGCCTTCAGCCGCTCCGGTTTCACCTCCGGCTATCTGGACGGAAAAATCGACGGCACCATGTTCGGTGTGCGCAGCGAAGCTGACGCCGAGCTGACCAAAAAGACCCTGCCCACGCTGCGGGAACTTTACCGCCGCGAGCGCTCCCGCGTGCCGGTGCAGATGAAGCTGGAAATTGAAGAAGGCGGCGAAAAGCTGACTGTCACCGATGCCGACGGCAACAAGGCCTTTGCCTATGGGGATGCCGAGCCGCAGCCTGCCCGCACCGACCCCACCGAGAGCCTGAACCGCAGCTTGGCAAAGACCGGCGGCACCCCCTTTACGGCAGAGAAGATCACGGTGGAAATGGACGGTGGACCGTGGTTCATCCCCGGCAGCGCCGTAAACGAGCTGCGCCGGGAAGCACTGGATGCCCTGCTCAAAAAGCGGGAGGTGCTGCGTCCTTGGCCTACCACCGAGGAGCACGTCGCCGCCCTGCCGCAGCGCACCCTGCCGCCCCGCCGCACCTTGCGCGCCCGGTTCGAGCGCTGGGATCAGGTGCCGGAGCGGGCACTTGACGGGGTGGAGTACCTCGTCCTGCCCATTGCGCAGGCCGACCATGTGCCCCGGGAGTGGCGGGCAAAGACCCTTTTGGAGCTGCCCCGGGTCATGTTCGGTGCGCTGGAGCAGGATACTGCCCGCCGCATCGCAGCCACGCAGGATGCGGGCTTTGCCGGGTACGAGGTCAGCAACATCGCCCATCTGCGGCTGTGCCGTGGGCTGCCCATGACCGGCGGCTTCGGGCTGAACATCACCAACAATGTGGCGGCGCAGTTCTATGCAGAGCAGGGGCTTTCCAGCCTGCTCATTCTGCCGGAGGTGAAAGACAGCGATATTGCGTCCATTGCACCCACCCGGAACGGTAAGCCGGTGCCCACCGGCGTAATGATCTACGGCCATATGCCGCTGATGCTCACCCGCGCCTGCCCGCTGCAAAATATCCACGATTGTGCCCACTGCGATAAGACCGGCGTGCTGACCGACCGCAAGGCCAAAAAGTTCCCGGTACGTTGCGGCCTTGGGGTGCGCACCATCTATAACCCGGTGCCCATCTATATGGGCGATAAGCCCGGCGCGCTGGCGGTAGACTACGGCGTGGCCTACTTTACGCTGGAATCCCGCGAGGAAGCAGCGCAGATTTTGGAAATGATTCGCAGCCACGCCCCCTTTGAGGGCGATTTTACCCGCGGTCTGTATTTTAAAGGTACGAACTAACAAAAAACGAAACGAGGTCATACGATGGAACCCATCACTGTAAAATATAAGGTACTGGATGCCCGGGCAAAGGTGCCCGCCTATGCCACCCCCGGCGCAGCTGCCGCCGACCTGTGCGCCGTGCTGGATGCACCGCTGACCGTTGCCCCCATGCAGCGGGTGCTGGTGCCCACCGGCCTTGCCATCGAGCTGCCCGGTGCGCACAGTGTAGCGCTGGTGTACGCCCGCAGCGGTTTGTCCATCAAGCACGGCCTGTGCATGGCCAACGGCGTGGGCGTGGTGGACAGCGATTACCGCGGTGAGCTGAAGGTGCCCATGGTCAATCTGGGTGCCGAGGCTTATACTATCCAGCCCGGCGAGCGGGTGGCGCAGCTGTGCATCGCCCCGGTGTACACCGCTGCCTTTGTGCCCGCCGAGGAGCTGGGCGACACCCAGCGCGGCGCGGGCGGCTTTGGTTCTACCGGAAAGTAATGAAAAATACAGATAAAATATATTGCCCGGTTTGTAGCAGAGCACTTGTTGAAGAATATGATATTTGCCCGATCTGCGGTTGGGAGAATGATCCAAATCAGCTATGGAAGCCGGATTTATCGGGCGGCGCAAATATAATGAGTTTAAATCAGGCAAGAAAGGCTTATAGCATGAAGTCCAATCTTATTTTAGCTTCCGGCAGCCCCCGCAGACGCGAGCTGCTTTCCCTGTACACCACCGATTTCACGGTCTGCGTCAGCGATTTTGACGAGAGCGCCGTCACTGCGCCTACCCCGGCGCAGCTGGTGGAGCAGCTGGCCATCGGCAAGTGCCTTGCAGTGGCAAAGCAGCACCCGGATGCCGTGGTCATTGGCTGCGACACCGTGGTGGATGTGGACGGCACCGTGTTCGGCAAGCCCCACGATGCCGAGGACGCCAAGCGGATGCTGCGCGCGGTCTCCGGCAAGACCCATCAGGTGCACACCGGCGTGTGCATTGCAAAAGGGGACAGGGCAGAGCATTTTGTGGACAGCTGCAAGGTGACCTTTTTCCCGCTGGGGGAGAAGGAGATCGCGTTCTACACCGCCACCCCGGAACCCTACGATAAGGCCGGTGCCTACGCCATTCAGGGACGCGCAGCCCTGTGGCTGGACCACATCGAGGGTGACTACTACACCATTATGGGGCTGCCGGTCAGCCGCACCGTACAGCTGCTGACGCATTTTTTGTGAGAAAAATGGAAAAATGATAGAAAACTTGCCGAAACGCTTGAGAAATGAAGCACTTGCGGCTATAATAGAACCGTGTTATTCTGCGCAGGAGGGTCTGTTTGCTGCAGACTGTCCGGCATTCTGGGATAGATTTAAGGAACGATCGTAAGGAGATTTGGAACAATGAGTTTTCTGTCAAAGGACGTTGGCATTGATCTGGGTACTGCCAATACTCTGGTCTACATGAAGGGCAAGGGCATCATCATGCGCGAGCCCTCGGTCGTGGCGGTGGACACCAAGACTGACGAGGTGCGCTGCGTGGGCGGCGAGGCAAAGGCTGTCATCGGTCGTACCCCCGGCAGCATCGTGGCAGTGCGTCCCCTGAAGGACGGCGTCATCGCCGATTTCGATATCACCGCAAATATGCTGGAGAACTTCCTCAAAAAGGCCTGCGGCAACAGTATGTTCTCCCGTCCCCGGGTGGTCATCTGCATTCCCTCCGGTGTTACCGAGGTGGAGCGCCGCGCAGTGCGCGAGGCTACCCTGAAGGCCGGTGCCCGTCAGGTGTCTGTCATTGAGGAGCCCATGGCTGCTGCCATCGGCGCAGGCCTGCCCATCAGCGAGCCTACCGGCAGCATGATCGTGGATATTGGCGGCGGCACAGCGGAAATTGCCGTCATCTCTCTGGGCGGCATCGTGGCCTCCCGCAGTGTGCGCATGGCCGGTGATATGTTCGATCAGGCCATCATCGCCTTCATCAAGCGCAAGTACAATCTGCTCATCGGTGAGCGCACTGCCGAGCAGATCAAGATCGAGATCGGCTCTGCCTATGTGCTGGACCCGGAGCTGACCATGGAGATCAAGGGCCGCAACCTTGTGGACGGCCTGCCCAAGAACATCGTGGTGCACTCTGAGGATGTGCGCGGCGCACTGCTGGAGTGTCTGGTCAAGATCACCACTGCCATCAAGGAGACGCTGGAGCGCACCCCGCCGGAGTTGAGCGCAGATATCATCGACCGCGGCATCACCCTGACCGGCGGCGGCGCTCTGCTGCGTGGTCTGGATCAGCTGATCCAGAGCGAGACCGGCATTGATGTGCACATTGCGGAGGATCCGCTGGACTGCGTGGCCAAGGGTGCCGGTGCGGTGCTGGATCATGTGGATGTGCTGCACGATGTGCTGGACACCGATGGAGGACATATGTAAGAGCGGCTCTCTGCGGAGAGTGCTGCTTTAAATGCGGAAAAGTTTCAGACACAGCAGCTGTGCGTTTTTCCGCTGCAAACACTGCATCTTGCGCGGATGGCACGGCTGTCCGCGCTTTTTTCATGCAAAGGCCTGCGGCACGGTGCAGGCATCCCGACAGGAGGGAAGGACCCTTTGAAAGATTTTTTTGATACTTGGAAATTCAAGATCCTTGTGGCCGTGGCGGTATTTCTGGTGGGCATCATGGCCTACGCCGGTGCCAACGGCCGCCTGACTGCTGCCCCGCAGGAGCTGCTGGGCGTGATCCTGACCCCCTTCCAAAAGGCGGCGGCTGTGGTCAGCGGCGGCGTGGGTGCGGTGTGGGAAAAATACACCAGCATCGATGAAGTCATGGAGCAGAACGAGCAGCTGGAAGCGGAAAACGCTGCGCTGCGCCAGCAGATGGTGGACTACGACCGCCTCAAGGCCGAAAACGAGGCTTATAAGGCGTTGGCTCATATTCAGGAAAAGAACAGCAATGCCACCTATGTGTCCGGCTTTGTCATTGGACGCGACCCGCTGGATGAGTTCGGCGGCTTTACGCTGGACAAGGGCACCGCAGACGGCGTAGCGGTGAACGATGCGGTCATCAGCGACCGGGGCTATCTGCTGGGTATGGTGGTGGAAGCCGACCCGACCAGCTGCAAGGTGATGACCATCCTGCACCCCAGCTTCAATGCGGCGGGGGTGGTCTCCCGCACCCGGGAAAACGGCATCCTGAACGGCAACACCACCTATGCAGCGGACGGTCTGTGCACCCTGACCAATCTGGAGCGCAGCACCGAGACCCGCGCGGGCGATCAGGTCATTACCACCGGTCTGGGCGGGGTGTTCCCGCCGGATCTTCTGGTGGGCACGGTGCAGGACGTGGTGCCAGAAGCCAGCGGCAAATCCTCCATTGCGGTGGTGCGCCCCGGTGCCGACCCCCGCACCGCCAAGCACGTTTTTATCATTACTGCGTACTAAGGAGGGCACACTGCTATGGAATCTCGCCGCAAGCGCAGCCGCAGCCAGCTGCTGAAGTGGGGTTGCTATGTGCTGGCGCTGTTTGTGTGCGCCGCTTTGCAGACCACGCCCGGGCTGTTCCAGCTGGGGGAGGCAAAGCCGCTGCTGGTGCTGCCGCTGTGTCTAGCGGTGGCAGTATTTGAAGGAGAGTTTGCCGGAGCACTGTTGGGCACGGTGGGCGGCCTTATGTGGGACTACGCCGCCGGGCGCACGGTGGGTATGCTGGCGCTGGAGCTGCTGCTGCTTTGCTTTGGGGTATCGGTGCTGGTGCAGCTGTATTTGCAGGTGAACCCCGGCAACTTTGCCGCCGTAAGCGCTATGACGGCGCTGCTGGTGCTCTCGCTGGACTGGCTGTTTTTCTATTATATGCCGGGCTATACCGGCGCTGCGCTGCGGTATGTCACCTTTGTACTGCCCAGTGCGGTGCTGACCATCCCGGCGGCGCTGCTGGCTTTCTGGCTGGTGCAGCGCATCCATGACGGGTTTGGGATCGACAACGGTGTGGTCTGACCCGTAAAAGGAGAACCAGATGAACGAAAATGAACGCAAGGTCGTGGTGCGGCGGATGCTGCTGCTCATCGCAGTGGCCTGCATCATCATGGGGCTGTATACCTTCCGGCTGATCTTTTTGCAGCTGGTCAATGGGGACAGCTTCAAGGCAAAAGCCACCAACACCACGGATTATAAGTTCACGGTCACCGCCGCGCGCGGCAATATCGTGGACAGCACCGGTAAGCGCATCGCTACCACCAGCACCGGCTATAATGTGGTGCTGAACAAGCTGCAGATGGGGGATCAGGATCTGGACACCATGCTGCAGCAGATCGTGGAGCTTTTGCGCCAGAACGATGAAAAATGGCTGGATACCCTGCTCATCAGCGAGCCGGATGCCGCCGGGAACTATACCTTTACGGACAGCGCCGACAGCACCAGCGACCAGAAAACGCTGGCAGACATGAAGGAGACGCTGGGCTTGCAGCAGTACGCCACCGCCAACGATGTGATGGAGATGCTGGTGGAGAAAAACCAGCTGGAAAGCTTTTCTCTGCCGTGGCAGCGGGTGCTGGCGGGCATCCATTACGAGATGGACCGGCAGGCCTTTTCCAACGTGAATAACTTTGTTATGGCCGAAAACGTCAGTCAGGTGACAGTGGCTACCATCAAGGAGCATTCCCTCACTTTGCCGGGCGTGGAGATCGTGGAGACCAGCACCCGCAGCTATGAGCAGGGAGATATTCTCCCCGCTGTGTTGGGGCGCGTGGGCAAGATCACCGCCGAAAAGTGGAAGGTGACCGACGAAAACGGTCAGGTGACCTATCCGCTCAAGGAAAAAGGCTATAACATGAACGATGTGATCGGCATCTCAGGCCTGGAGTCCGTGTACGAGGACGAGCTGCGCGGCAAGGATGGCGTGGAGACCATCACCCGCAACTCGGACGGTGTGATCGTGGATACCAAGATCACCACCGTGCCGGAGCCGGGGCATACCGTACAGCTGACCATCAACAGCGATTTTCAGCGAGCGGTGGACAAGGCCCTTGCCAACAACATCGATATGATCAACCGGGTGTACAACACCGGCGATATGAAAGCCGCCGCCTGTGCTGCGGTGGTGCTGGATGTGAAGGACGGCAGCGTGCTGGCGGCCTCCAACTACCCCAGCTTTGACCAGAACCTGTACGCCACCAACTATTCGGAGTACAGCGCCGACCCCAGCCTGCCCCTGTTCAACCGGGCGCTGCAAGGCCTGTACACTCCCGGCTCCACTTTTAAACCTGCTGTGGCAGTGGCGGCGCTGGACAGCGGCCTCATCAACCAGTACTCCACCGTCAACTGCACCGGCGTGTATACCTATTATAAGGACTACCACCCCCGCTGCACCCGCCACGGCCACAGCGGCAACATTGATGTGGTCACTGCCATCAAGTGGAGCTGCAACATCTTCTTCTACGATGTGGGACGCCGTCTGACCAGTGACGTCTACGATGCCTACGCCTACAAGCTGGGCCTTGGCCAGCGCACCGGCGTGGAGGTAAACGAGGCAGTGGGGCGCCTGACCAAAAAAACGGATAAAAACTACATCTCATCGCTGGATATTCAGGCTGCTATCGGGCAGGGCAACACGGTGGTAAGCCCCATCCAGCTGGCTACCTACGCCGCCACGCTGGCCAACAACGGCGTGCGCTACCGCACCCACTTTGTCAAGGCCATTCTGGATACTAACACCGGCGAGGTGCTCAGTGAGACCCAGCCGGAGGTGATGGATATCATCGAGGGCAACGGCAACACCTTTGAGCTGGTGCGGCAGGGCATGAAACAGGTGCCCGGCACCATCAGCGGCAAGATCTCCAGCTACCCCATTGCCATCGCCTGCAAGACCGGCACCCCCCAGCGCAGCGAGACCTACGCCTCTGGCAAGCACTACCTGAACGCCACGATGATCGCTTACCTCCCGGCAGACGACCCGGAGATCGCCATCGGCATCACGGTAGAGTACGGCGGCTACGGCGCCCGTACCGGCGATCTGGTGGTGGATATCGCCAACGCCTACTTTGCCATGAAGGACGGCACGCTGGAGGTGGACCCCTATGTGGACCCGCGCACCGTGGCGCAGGAGGACACCGCAGCATCGGATACTACTGCCCAGACCGACCCGGATGCTGCGAATGATGCACAGACCGCTGCCGCCGCCGCAGAACCGCAGCAGACGACCGTGCCCGCAGGGGTGACAGAGGAAGAAAACAACGATGCAATGCTTGCGCAGTAAAGCGCAGCTGCGTGCAAAGCGCTGAACTTGAACGAAAATTTGAATATTGTGTCCAAAAACCTGTTGTAAATGAGTTGCGTTTGTGATATCATGTATAACAAAGGAAATTTATCAAGCTTTTTATATACAAATGTTTCAATAGAGGAGAGATCTACAGATGACGATTGCCCTGATCGCGCATGACTCCAAAAAGGAGCTGATGGTTCAGTTCTGCACGGCGTACTGCCGTATTCTGAGCCAGCATAAATTGGTGGCGACCGGCACGACCGGCAAAATGATTTCCGAGGCCACCGGCCTGCAGGTACAGCGCTTTTTGGCCGGGGTGCAGGGCGGCGACCAGCAGATCGCGTCCCGCATTGCCTGCAACGAGATCGACCTGCTGCTGTTTTTCCGCGACCCCATCAACGCAAAGCCCAGCGAGCCGAATGAGATGACCCTGCTGCGCCTGTGCGATGTGCACAACATCCCCATGGCCACCAACATCGCCACCGCCGAGGTGCTGATTCACGGCCTTGAGCGCGGAGATCTGGACTGGCGCGATATCGTGCACCCGCAGAACTAAAATATGCAAAAAAGAAGCGCTGCATCGTACAGATGCGGCGCTTCTTTTTTGATTCTCTGGCAAAATGCAATGCGTGTTTGCCGTGGTGTCAGACCGTTCCGTTCACTTTAAAATCCTGTGCCATCTCCTGCACATCGGCGGCGGTAAACTCGCCCAAGGGCAGCAGCAGCCGGGCAAGGGTGTCCTGCGGCAGCGCCGCCAGTGCGGCGCTCTCGTCCAGTGCAGCATCCACGGCGGGGCAGACTGTGTGCACACCATCGCTGCCCAGCTCTACCCGGGCGTGATGCCCGGTGGCAATGTACTGGATGCCCAGCTTGTCGGCAGCGGTCAGCAGGGCGGCAAACCGGGCGTCGTTGCCGCTGCCCAGAACCTCGGCGGGCTGGTCGGCCAGTGCCTCCGCCTTCAGCACGATGCACTCGATGCCAAGAGCCTCAGCAGCCTGCCGTGCGGCTGCTGCCCATGCGTTCTGTTCAGCATCCAGCTGCACCACAGCCCCGGCTACGCCAAAGCCCTGCTGCTGCAAAATGCGCACCACAACGCCGCAATCTACAGAGCCGTCCATGCTGACAAGCACCTTGTCCTGTGTTTCATAGGTGTCGAACCCGTTGCCGGGCAAAAATGCGTCGCTCATGTTCCTTGCCTCCCGCCATGTGCTTTGCTTTGTGCTACGGCCAGCTGGTCGCAGCGTTCGTTTTCCGGGTGGCCTGCATGGCCTTTTACCCAGACGTAGGTGATCTTGTGCCGTGCCTCCTGCTCCAACGCTTGTGCCCATAAGTCCGGGTTCAGGGCAGGGGAGCCGTCGGCCTTTTTCCAGCCCCGGCGCTTCCAGCCCTTGGCCCAGCCCTTTTCCAGCCCGTTGATCACATACTGGCTGTCAGAGCACAGCCGCACCTCGCAGGGCTCCTTGAGCTGGCGCAGCGCCTCGATAAAGGCTGTCAGCTCCATGCGGTTGTTGGTGGTGCTGGCGTCGCCGCCGCTCAGTTCCTTTTCGTACACTTTGCCGTCAAAGCGGTAGCGCAGCACCGCACCCCAGCCGCCCGGGCCGGGGTTGCCGCTGCAAGCGCCGTCTGTGTACACCTCTACCTGTTTCATGGGGTTCTCCTTATAGAATAGAATACCTTTATTTAGCGCTATTTTGCCCGGGATGTCAAGAGCCAATGTATACGCCGGCCCGGTTTTGCCAAACCTTGGAATTGACAAAACCGGTGCGAGATACTATACTTAGCGTAACAAAATGCGTATAGGGGTGCACCAAAGGCGTGCGCCCGGCTGTTCCGGCAGAAACGCCACAGTCGCATCGAACAGATGGACTTACATGGCCAAGAATCTCTTGCGGAACCAACAGCGCTGCTGCAAAAAGCGCGCTGAACGATAAATTCTATACGATGCATCAACCGGAAGCCGATGCAGTTTCAGGTGCTTCCCCTGTGCAAGGTGCGGCTGCTCTCCCCGGCGGGGCGCGGTCTGGCTTGCAATTGAATCTGGAGGTAAAGAATGGCTCAAACAAAAGAAAATAACCCCGCACCCCGCGCAAAAACCCCGGCAGCGCCCAAGGCAGCCGCCGCAAATGGTACTGCTCCCGCAGGGGAAAAGCGCACCCGTCCCACCACTCGCCGCCCCTATTATAACCGCCGCCCGCGCCGTGCGCAGCAGCCCAAGGAGGCGGCGACCCCCATCCATATCTATCCGCTGGGCGGTCTGGGCGAGGTCGGCAAGAACATGACCGTCTACGAGTGCAACGGCGATATGATCATCGTGGACTGCGGCTTGGTGTTCCCGGACAGCGAGATGTTCGGCGTGGACATGGTCATCCCGGACTTCACCTTTGTGGTGCAAAACAAGGATAAGATCAAGGGTCTGCTCATCACCCACGGTCACGAGGATCACATTGGCAGCATTCCCTATCTGCTGCAAAAGATCAGCCTGCCGGTGTACGGCACCCGCCTGACCTGCGGCCTGATCAAGAACAAGCTGGAGGAGTTCGGCCTTGCCGGCAAGACCAAGTTTGTGGAGATCGTGCCCCGGCAGAAGATCAAGCTGGGCTGCTTTACCGTGGAACCTATCCATGTGAACCACTCCATCCCGGATGCCGTGGCCTTTGCCATCGACAGCCCCGCCGGTACCATCATCCAGACCGGCGACTTTAAAATTGATTACACCCCGCTGGCCTGCGGCGTGACCGACCTGTCCACCCTGTCCGAGTACGGGCAGCGCGGTGTGCTGGCCTTGCTGAGCGATTCCACCAACGCGGAGCGCCCGGGCTTTACCGCCACCGAGCAGAAGGTGGCCGCCGGTGTGCGCAGCCTGTTTGCCCGCGCCCGCAATAAGCGCATTATCATTGCAACCTTTGCGTCCAACATCTACCGCGTGCAGCAGATCATTGATCTGGCCGTGGAGGATGGCCGCAAGGTGGCCTTCAGCGGACGCAGCATGGTCAACAACACCGCCATGGCGCAGGAACTGGGCTATATGCACATCCCGGAGGGCACCCTGATCAGCGTGGACGAGCTGAACCAGTACCCGCCGGAGCAGGTAGTGCTGGTGACCACCGGCAGTCAGGGCGAGCCCCTGAGCGCGCTGAGCCGCATGGCCTCCTGCAGCCACCGTCAGGTGCGTGTGGGCCCCGGCGACTTCATCATCATCTCCGCCAACCCCATCCCCGGCAACGAAAAGAGCGTGACCAAGATCGTCAACGGTCTGCTGCTGCTGGGCGCAGAGGTCATCTACGAGAGCATGTACGATGTGCACGTTTCCGGTCACGCCTGTCAGGAGGAGCAGAAGCTGATGCTCACCCTGACCAAGCCCAAGTACTTCCTGCCTGTGCACGGCGAGTATAAGCAGCTGAAAAAGCACGCCCTCACCGCTGCAAGTCTGGGCATTCCCACCAGCAATATCCTCATTGCGGAAAACGGCTCCAACGTCATCCTCTCGCAGGACGAGATGAAGCTGGGCGAGCCGGTGACCGCCGGTGCCGTCATGGTGGACGGCCTTGGCGTGGGCGATGTGGGCAACGTGGTGCTGCGGGACCGCAAGCACCTCTCCGAGGATGGTCTTGTCATCATCGTGGCCACCGTGGACAGCAAGACCGGCAAGGTGCTGGCCGGACCGGATCTGGTAAGCCGGGGCTTCGTGTATGTGCGCGAGAACGAGAGCCTGATGGACGGTGCCCAGAGCATTGTGGAAAATGCACTGGAGCGCTGTGTGGATGAGCACGTCCGGGACTGGAACAGCGTAAAGACCCGTGTGCGTGAGGCACTGAGCAGCTATATCTACCGGCGCACCAAGCGCAGCCCGATGATCCTGCCGATCCTGATGGAGGTCTGATCCGGGCGCACCGCAAAGCGGTGCAGCGTCTGAGGAGGCAAAAAACCAATGAAACGTAAACCAAGATGGACACTGGAAATGCTCACGGCCAGTCTGGCGGTGCTGTGCGGCCTTTTGCTGCTGGTGCTGCTGGTGCAGCGCCCTACGGCATGGCCGCTGCTGGCCGTGCTGGTGGTGCTGTGGGGCATAGGGGCAGCCTTGTTCCGCTGCAAGCTGCGCAGCTGGGTGGTGCGCTGGACAAGCGGCACCACGTTTGAAAAATCCAAGGTGCAGTTCAGTCTGGAGCCCCTTTCCCAGCCTGCGGCGCTGCTTTCCGGCGAGACGGTGCTGTGGTACAACAGCCAGTTCCGCACCCGCCTGCTGGGCGGGCAGGATGTGCTGGCCAGCCGGGTGCAGAAGCTGCTGCCCGGGCTGGATCTGCAGCTGTGCCGCAAGCGTGAAGGGCAGTTGCTGACCCTTGCCGACGGCTACTGGAGCGTGCACAGCTCCACCGTGCCCGGCGAAGCCGAAAGCATGACCCTGCTGGTGCTGAACGAGGAGACCGAGCTGCGCCGCATTGAGGCAGAGTATAAGGCCAGCCGTCCGGGGTATCTTGCCTTTCAGCTGGACGGTTACGATGATGTGTTCGGGGATCTGATGGACAGTGAACGCGCCCGCCTGCTGGAGGGTGTCAACCGCATTCTGGAGGATATGATCGGGCGCGGCAGCGGTTTTCTGCGCCGGGTAGGCAGCGGCGGCCGCTACATTGCAGTGGTGGAGGAGCGCCAGCTGGAGCAGTTCGCCAACCGCGGCTACGATGTGCTGGATAAGATCCGTGCACTGGACCCCGGCGTGAGCCTTTCGATGTCCATTGGCATCGGACGCGGCGCACGCACCCTGCGGGAAGCGCAGGACATGGCCGAGCACGCGCTGGATATGGCGCAGGGACGCGGCGGCGATCAGGCTGCTGAGATGACGCTGGACGGCTTTACCTTCTATGGCGGCGTGAGCCACGGCGTGGAAAAGCGCAGTAAGGTGCGCAGCCGCCTTGTGGCCGACCAGCTGGTCAAGCTGATCAAAGAGGCCGACCATGTGGTCATCATGGGTCACCGCATGAGCGATCTGGATGCTATCGGTGCAGCCGAGGGCGTGTTGCGCATTTGCAAAATATGCGATGTGCCGGCGGTCATCGCCGTCCGGCGGGACGCTACACTGGCGGCCAGCCTGATCGATGCGCTGTGCAAGGCGGGGCAGAAGGATGACTTCATTGACCCCAAGGACGCCCTGCCCATCATCTCCAAGCGCACCCTGTGCATCGTGGTGGATACATACCAGGTTGGCCTTGTGGAGAGCAAGGACATTTTGGAAAAATGCGGCAAGGTGGCCGTCATCGACCACCACCGCAAGGGTGTGGGCTACATCGAGAATCCGGCGCTGGTCTGCCACGAGCCCTATTCTTCCTCGGCCAGCGAGCTTGTCACCGAGCTGTTGCAGTATGTGGGCGAGCGGGACGACAAGCCCAACCGCGTGGAAGCCGAAGGTCTGCTTGCCGGTATCCTGTTGGATACGCAGGACTTTACCCTGCACACCGGCGTGCGCACCTTTGAAGCCGCCGCTGCCCTGCGCCGCTACGGCGCAGAGACCGAGCGGGTGCGCAGGCTGTTCGATGTGACCATGGTGGAGTACAACGCCAAGGCCGATCTGGTGGAAAAGGCGCAGATGTACAAAAACTGTGCCATCTCCATTGGCGGCGAGGTCGCCCCGGAAGCCCGGGTCGCCATTGCGCAGGCCGCCAACGACCTGCTGCGCATTCAGGGCGTGGACGCCAGCTTTGTGGCAGTGCAGGTGGGCAACGGGGTCAACGTCTCTGCCCGCAGCATGGGTGCCGTGAATGTGCAGGTGATCATGGAGGCGCTGGGCGGCGGCGGGCATCAGACCATGGCAGCAGCTCAGTTGAAGCATATCACCCCGCAGGCGGCCCGCAGCCGCATTCAGGATGCCATCGACCAATATTATCTCTCCCAGAAAAAGACTACGCCGGAAGCACGACCGGCAAAAGGGGAATAAAACATGAAACAGTACGATTATCTCATCGTTGGTGCCGGTCTGTTCGGTGCCGTGTTTGCCCACGAGGCCAAAAAGGCGGGCAAAAAGTGTCTGGTCATCGATAAGCGCGACCATATCGCGGGCAACATCTACACCGAGAATGTGGAGGGCATCAATGTGCACCGCTACGGTGCGCATATCTTCCACACCAACAACAAGGCCGTGTGGCAGTATGTGAACCAGTTTGCAGAGTTCAACCGCTACACCAACAGCCCGGTGGCCAACTACCATGGCCAGATCTACAATCTGCCCTTCAACATGAACACCTTCAACAAGATGTGGGGTGTTGTGACCCCTGCCGAAGCCAAGGCTAAGATCGAGGAGCAGAAGGCTGCCGCGGGCATCACCGACCCGCAGAACCTGGAAGAGCAGGCCATCAGCCTTGTGGGCACCGATATCTACGAAAAGCTCATCAAGGGCTACACCGGCAAGCAGTGGGGACGTCCCTGCACCGAGCTGCCCGCCTTTATCATCAAGCGCCTGCCGGTGCGCTTTACCTACGACGACAACTACTTCAACGCCCTGTATCAGGGCATCCCCAATGGCGGCTATACCGCCATGGTGGAAAAGATGCTGGCTGATACCGAGGTGCGCCTGAACGTGGATTATCTGGCCGACAAGGCTGCGCTGGACGCACTGGCCGAAAAGGTGGTTTATACCGGCCCGGTGGATGCCTACTTCGGCTACCGTCTGGGTGCTTTGCAGTACCGCAGCGTCCGCTTTGAGACCGAGGTGCTGGACACCGATAACTATCAGGGCAACGCGGTGGTCAACTACACCGATGCCGAGACTCCCTATACCCGTATCATCGAGCACAAGCACTTCGAGTTCGGCACCCAGCCCAAGACGGTCATCAGCCGGGAGTACAGCGCCGAGTGGAAAAAGGGCGACGAGCCTTACTACCCCGTCAACGACGAGAAGAACGGCGCGCTGTATGCGCAGTACAAGGCACTGGCCGATGCCGAGCCGGGCGTGATCTTCGGCGGCCGTCTGGGTGAGTACAAGTACTATGATATGGATAAGGTCATCGAGGTAGCGCTGGACGTGGCCGCAAAGGAGCTGGCTTAAGCGGTTTTTAATGGCCGACGCGTTCGCTTTGGCCATCTTCAGAGGAAAAATCTTTTGGTAAAAATGTGTTTATCGCGGCCTACAGGCCGCGATAAACACGAAAAAAGAAAAAATTCCTTGCAGAATGTCCAGAGCGCAGCGGAGGACATTTGAAATGCTGACTCGCTTCCTCTTGCCCAAAAACGACAAATGCGCTATACTATTACCATAAGACTGCACCGGTTTTCCGGTGAGAAGTGAGGGATACTATCATGAAAGTGATTCTGAAGCAGGATATCAAGGGCATTGGTAAGAAGGACGAGATCCACGAGGTCTCCGACGGCTACGCCCGCAACTACCTGTTCCCGCGCAAGCTGGCCGCTGTGGCGGATGCCAGCGCTGTGAACATGGCGCGCGGCAAGGAGGCCGCAGCCGATTTCCACGAGGCTGAGAATGTGGCAGCCGCCAAGGCTCTGGCTGCCAAGATCGAAGGCAAGACCGTGACCATCAAGGCCAAGGGCGGCGCATCCGGCCGTCTGCACGGCAAGGTGACCGGCAAGGAAGTTGCCGAGGCACTGGCTGCGCTGGCAGGTGCACCCATCGACAAAAAGAAGATCGAGCTGGAGACCAAGGACATCAAGGATGCCGGCGTGTTCAACGGCAAGGTCCGTCTGTACGTTGGCGTCGTGGCTTCCTTCAAGATCCAGGTGGAAGTGGAACAGGCCTGATCTGTGTGCCGTTTGCGCCCCCTCACAGCAGGGGGCGCTTTTTGGCTTTACAGGATGCTTTGGATTTTGGATAAGGACAAACTACTATGCCAAACGAACGACGTTATTCCAATGAACTGAATCTGGAGAGCGTGGGCATCAATCTGCCCTACAATATGCAGGCGGAGCAGAGCGTGCTGGGCGCGGTGCTGCTCAAGCCCGACACCCTGACCGATCTGGTGGAGATCCTCAAGCCGGAAATGTTCTACACCCGGCAGAACGCCCAGATCTGGACCGAGATGCTGCGCCTGTTCACCAACGACCAGACCATTGATTTTGTCACCCTGCTGGATGCAGTGGTGTCCGATGGCGTGTTCCCCAGCGCAGACGAGGCCAAGATCTACCTGACCGGTCTGGCGGAAACGGTGCCCAGTATCTCCAACGTAAAAGCCTACGCACAGATCGTGCAGGAAAAATATCTGGTGCGCCAGCTGATGGGCGTTGCCAAGGACATCCTGCAGGACGCCGGAGATGAGCCGGACGCCGACCTTCTGCTGGAAAACGCCGAGCAGCGCATCTACGAGATCCGCTCCGGCCGCGATTCCAGCGCCCTGACCCCGCTTTCGTCCAGCATGGTGGAAACACTGACCAACCTGCAAAAGATCAGCGGCCCGGATGCGGATAAGTACAAGGGCATTCCCACCGGCTTCCGTCTGCTGGATACCGTGCTTACCGGCCTTGGCCGCGGCGATCTGGTCATTCTGGCAGCCCGTCCCGGTATGGGCAAGACCAGCTTTGCGTTGAACATCGCCACCCGCGTGGCTATGCAGCAAAAGGTGCCGGTGGCCATCTTCAGCTTGGAAATGACCAAGGAACAGCTGACCAACCGCATCCTCTCGTCGGAGGCCGGCATCGACAGCCAAGCCTTCCGTACCGGTGCGCTGCGCGCCGAGGACTGGGAGTATCTGGCACTGGCTACGGAAAAACTGCACGATGCACCGATCTATATGGACGATACCTCCGGTATCACCATTACCGAGATGAAGGCCAAGATCCGCCGGGTGAATCAGGACCCTGCCCGCCCCAACGTGGGTCTGATCGTTATCGACTATTTACAACTGATGACCACCGGCCAGCGCAGCGAGAACCGCGTGCAGGAGATCAGCTCCATCACCCGAAACCTGAAGATCATGGCCAAGGATCTGAACGTGCCTATCATCGCGCTGAGCCAGCTGTCCCGTGCGGTGGAAAAGCAGGGCAACAACTCCAGCCACCGCCCGCAGCTTTCTGACCTGCGCGACTCCGGTTCCATCGAGCAGGACGCAGACTGCGTTCTGTTTTTGTACCGCGATTCCTACTACGCCAGCCAGAACCCGGACGGTGCCGAGGTGGATGCCGATACCGCCGAGTGCATCGTGGCAAAGAACCGTCACGGCGAGACCAGCACCGTGCCGCTGGGCTGGGATGGTGCCCACACCCGCTTTATGGATGTGGACTTCAAGCGCTGATGGATACAGAGATTCTTGCCCGGGTGGCGGATTTCTGCACCCGGGAGGGGCTTTTGCAACCCGGCGCACCGCTGCGGCTGGCGGCGGCAGTCTCCGGCGGGGCAGACAGCATGGCACTGCTGCTCTTGCTGCAACAGTTGCAGCCGAGGTTCGGCTATACGCTCTCTGCCTGCCATGTGAACCACGGTCTGCGCGGGCAGAGCGCCGACCGGGACGAAGCCTTTGTGCGGGCAGAATGCGCCCGCTTGGGCGTGCCACTGCGGGTGTTCCATGCGGCAGAGCTTGCCCCGCCCCCGGCGCACGCCGGGGAGGACTGGGCGCGCCGTCTGCGCTACACGGCCTTTGCACAGCTGCAAGGGCAGGGGATAGATGCCATCGCCACGGCCCATACTGCAAATGACCAAGCCGAAACGCTGCTGCTGCGGCTGGCGCGCGGCACCGGGCTGCACGGGGCGGGCGGCATCCGGCCAAGGCGCGGGTGCTACCTGCGCCCGCTGCTCTGCCTGAGCCGTGCCGAGACCGAGGCCGTCTGCCGGGCAGCAGGACAGCCGTGGGTCACCGACGAGACCAACGACACCGACGCCTACGCCCGCAACCGGCTGCGCCACAACGCCCTGCCTGCGCTGGAAAGCACCAACGCGGCGGCGGTGCAGAATCTGGCACGGTTCTGTGAAAAGGCCGCGCGGGTGGATGCCTACCTTGCCGCCGGGGCTGCAAAGCTTCTGACGGCGGCACGCCTGCCCGGCGCAGAACCGGCGTGGCAGCTTTCGCCTTTGCAGGCGGCAGACCCGCTGCTGCTGGAGACCGCGCTGCACAGCCTTGTGGCTCCGGTGCGGGACGCAGAGGAAAAATATGTGCAGCTGCTGTGCGCTGTGGTGCGGCAGGGCAGCGGCGCAGTACAGCTGACCGGACAGGTGCGTTTTTGCGCCGGGAACGGCTGCCTGCGGCAGGAAACACTGCCGCAAGCGCTGCCCCGCCAGCCGGAGAGCGCGCCGCAGCAAGTGCCCTTTTTGCCCGAAAAACAGCCGGAATTCCGGCTGCGCGGGAGCTGGAAGGGGAAAGCGGAGCTGTTAAAAGCCGATTTTGAAGAAAAAATACAAGTCGTTCATAAAAAAGACTTAAAAAATCGGGCGGATTATGCTAGAATAACTACGTTGTACACTGGCCTTGTACTGCGCGCCCGTCAGCCGGGAGACCGCTTCCGGCCTGCGGGGCGGGGCTTGAGCAAACCGCTGCGCAAGTGGATGAACGAGGCCAATGTCCCGAACGAACTGCGGGATACGCTGCCGCTGCTTGCCAGCGGAAGCGAAATTTTATGGGTGTGTGGAGAAGGCTTTGCCGATGGCCTTGCACCGGACACGGAAAGCAGATGGATCCTGCACTTGGATGCAGAGATCGAAACACAGGAGGAAAAAACAAATGAGTATGCACGATGATATCAAGACCGTTCTGGTCAGCGAAGAACAGCTGAAGTCCAAGGTGGCAGAGCTGGGCGCTCAGATCAGCCGGGATTATGCCGGTAAAAATCTGGTGCTGGTGTCCATCCTCAAGGGCTCGGTGGTCTTTATGGCCGACCTGATGCGGGCTGTGAGCATCCCCTGCAATATCGACTTTATGGTGGTCTCCAGCTACGGCGGCAGCAACACCACCACCAGCGGTCTGGTCAAGATCATCAAGGATCTGGACGGCGATCTGTCCGGTAAGGATGTGCTGATCGTGGAGGACATTCTGGACACCGGTGTCACCCTGTCCAACCTTGTGCCCATGCTCAAGATGCGCAACCCGAACTCCGTTAAGATCTGCACCATCCTTGATAAGCCCAGCCGCCGCAAGGCCGATATCCAGCCGGATTACGAGGGTTTTCAGGTGCCGGACGAGTTCGTGGTGGGCTATGGTCTGGACTACGATGAAAAATACCGCAATCTGCCCTATGTCGGCGTGCTGAAGCCCGAGGTCTACACGAAGTAACCTGTCCATTATAAAAATCCAGAACTGGAGTTGATTTTTTTGCAACCGAAGAAACCCCGTTTCAATCCGCTGGTGATCGCCATTGTGCTGGCAGCCGTGCTGATGGTGTGGTCGGTGCTGGGCGGCACCGGCGGCAGCGCCAGCGGCTCCTCTATGGCATATTCCACAGTGGTACACTATTTTGAGAGCAATCAGGTCACCAAATTCTCGCTGGATCTGAACACCGGCGTGATCACCATGACCCTGAAGGAGGGCGCACAGGAACTGCCCAACGCTGCCGAGCAGAGCACTGCCCAGTCCACGGGCGGGCTGCTTTCCGGCCTGCTGTCCTCCTCTTCCTCCGCCCCCACCGGGGTAAAGAAGAACGAGGACGGCACCGAGACGGTCAGCTACAAGCTGCCCTACGCCCGGATGTTCGTGGACCATGTGTCGGACTACATCGCCCAGTACGATGCAGCCAACCCCGATGCGCCCATGGTGTACGACTATGTGCCCGCCAAGGAGACCATCCCCTGGATGGAGATCCTGTTCTATCTGGCTATGCTGGGCTGTACCGGCTTTTTGCTGTTCTCCATGATGCGCGGCGGCGCTGGTGGCGGCGGCATCATGAACGTGGGCAAGGCCAAGGTAAAGGACGAGCACGAAAACAAAAAGACTGCCACCTTTGCCGATGTGGCCGGTGAGGACGAGGAAAAAGAGGAGCTCAAGGAAGTTGTGGAGTTCCTCAAGAGCCCGGATAAGTTCAATACGCTGGGTGCCCGCATCCCCCACGGCGTGCTGCTGGTGGGCCCTCCGGGTACCGGTAAGACCCTGCTGGCGCGTGCCTGTGCAGGCGAGGCCGGGGTGCCCTTCTACTCCATCTCCGGCTCTGACTTTGTGGAGATGTACGTCGGCGTGGGCGCATCCCGTGTGCGTGACCTGTTCGATAAGGCCAAAAAGACCATGCCCTGCATCATTTTCATTGATGAGATCGATGCCGTGGGTCGTCAGCGCGGCGCAGGTCTGGGCGGCGGTCACGATGAGCGCGAGCAGACTTTGAACCAGCTGCTGGTGGAGATGGACGGCTTTGAAGCCAACGACGGCATCATCGTCATGGCTGCCACCAACCGTGCCGACATTCTGGATAAGGCGCTGCTGCGCCCCGGCCGCTTTGACCGTCAGGTCTATGTGGGCCTGCCGGATGTCAAGGGCCGCGAGGAGATCCTGAAAGTGCATACCCGCAATAAGCCTCTTGCGCCGGACGTCTCCCTGAAGGTCATCGCCCAGCGCACCGCCGGTTTTGCCGGTGCAGACCTTGAGAACCTTGTCAACGAGGCCGCGCTGCTGGCAGCCCGCCGCAACCGCAAGGCCATTACCATGGAGGATATCGAGGAAGCATCCATGAAGGTGATGGCTGGCCCCGAGAAGAAGAGCCGCGTGGTCACCCCGGAGGAGAAAAAACTCACCGCCTACCACGAGGCCGGTCACGCAGTGGCAGGTTTTTACTGCAAGCATCATCCCCGCGTGCATGAAATCACCATCATCCCGCGCGGTCAGGCCGGCGGTTACACCATGTATCTGCCTGAGAAGGACCGCAGCTATGTGACCAAGGGCGAGATGTTTGAGGACATCGTGTCCAGTCTGGGCGGCCGCGTGGCCGAGCAGCTGATCTTGGAGGACATCTCCACCGGTGCTTCCAACGATCTGCAGCAGGCTACTAATATCGCCCGCCAGATGATCACCCGTTACGGCTTCTCCGAGCGTCTGGGCCCCGTGGTCTACGGTACCTCGCAGGAGGAGACCTTCCTTGGCCGCGATTTGGGTCAGGGCAAGGGTTACAGCGAGACCACCGCTGCCGAGATCGACAGCGAGACCCGTGATATCATCGATGAAGCCTACGAGACCTGCCGCCGCACCCTGACCGAGCACATCGACCAGCTTCATGCGCTGGCCAAGGCTCTGATGGAGCGCGAAAAGCTCAACGAGGAGCAGTTCAACACCATTATGGCCGGCGGCACCCTGCCCCCCTGCGAGGACGCAAAGCCCGAGCAGGCGCAGCCCGACCAGACCGTGCAGCCTGCCCCGGTGCAGCCCGCAGAGCCTGCGGAAACTGCTGAGCGTGCCGAACCCGCCGAGCAGGCCGAGCCTGCCCAGCCGGAAGTGCCGCAGCCGGATGCCCCGGAGCAGCAGGACTAAGCTTTTTTAGGAAAGGAGCGAGCATCGTGGAGGAAAATTTTAACCCGGTCGCCCAGACCCGTGCAAACTATTATACTCCCGGCAGCCCGGTGCAGTTCGTATGCGTGGAGCTGCTCAAGGGGGACGTCAGCGGCGAGCACGCTGTCTGCCTGACCTTCAAGAATATTTCCCGCGTGACCCTGACCGCACTGGAGATCCATTTCAAGTGCAAGGGCGTGGACGGTGTGATCCTGTGCGAGGATAAGTTCGAGTACCGGGATCTTCAGGTAAAGCCCGGCGAGCTGTTCGGGCAGGACGATGCCGTGTTCATCACGGCAAAGGCCATCACCAGCGTGGATGTTTCGCTGTGCAATGTGTACAACGGCAAGCGCGTGGTGCATCTGGACGGCATCAAGCGTGTGCGCCTGCCTGCACCCCGCCGTTTGGCTCCGGAGCTGCAAAAGGCGCTGGAAGCCCGCATGAACCGCACCGGGCTCAAGTATCAGCCGCAGGTGTTCGAGAATGGCTGGTACTGCGCCTGCGGTGCCTTCCACCCCACCGAGGAGGACACCGTCTACTGCTCGGAGTGCGGAAGTGACCGCATTCTGCTGCAGAACGCACTGAACACCCTGTTACAGCCCGCCGCCCCGGCAGACGAGATGGAAATGCCCCTCAGCGCCCCGGCGGCTCCCGCAGCGCCCGCTGCGGTGGAGGAGCCTACCCGCATCGTGGGTGCAGCCCCTGCCGCCCCGGCAGCGCCCGTAGAGGAGCCCACCCGGGTCATGGGCGCAGCGGCTTACCAGCCTAAGGCTGCCCCCGTCCAGCCCATCTCGGAGCCTACCCGGGTGCTGGATGCCTCTGTCCGCACACCGTATTCCGGCGCTGCTGCGGCAGACGAGGGCACCCGTGTGATGCCTGCCGCCGCCCGCCGTCCGGCACCGGCTCCGGTGCGTCAGCCCGAGCCCATGGAGGAGGAGTACGAGGAGTACGAGGACAGCCGGGACAGCGTGGCAGAAGCGCTGATCCGCTGGGTGCCGCCCATTACGGCCATCCTGTGCGCAGCCATCGCGCTATGCGGCTTTGTGTACTACCAGTTCGTGCTGTAATATAAGTTCATCCCGGCGGAGGGGGCAGCGTGCCTTCTCCGCCTTTTGTGTACATTGCACAGAAAGGAAAATACTATGCCGGAACAAGCCTTACAGGTGGCTTTTGAGATCAAGACTGCCTGCGATGAGATCAGCCGCCGCCTGCTGCGCTGGCACTGGGAGCGCAAGCCCGGGGCGCACAGTCTGGATGCGCTGCTGGAGCATATCGCAGCCCGCAAGCAGGAAAGCCCGGATTACTACGACCGTATGCCGGACCTTTCCGGCAAGACCAGCTGGCAGCAGCTGGACACCACCCTGTGTATGCGGGTGCTGCTGGACCCGGAAACTGACGCCGCCCGCCCGCTGGACCTGCTGGGCAACACGGTGCATCCCTCTGCCGCCCGCCACGCCTGCAACGCCATCCGCACCGCCCGCAACGAAGCTGCCCACGCGGCAGTTGCAGCGGACGGCGCACAGGCAGCCCTGCTGTTCAATGAAGCCATCGAGGCTTTGGAAGAGGGTTACGCCGGTACCGCCTTTAAGGAAAACGAGCTGGCGCAGTATTACCGCGAAGCCGAGGATTACCTGAGCCGGTGCAGCGAGGGCAAGCCACTTAAGGCACGCCAGAGCAGTCCGCAAAACGCGCAGCAGGGGAAAACAGCCGCCCGCAGCAAGTCCCGCAGCGCACAGCAGCCCCGCAGCACCAAAAGCACTGCCGGGCGGCAGAACACCTCTGCACGCAGCCGCAGCACCGGTACAAAACAGAGCCACAGCACGGCGTCCCGTGGTAAAAAGCAGCAGACCGGCGGCGAGAGCAAGGTGGCACTGGGCATTATTCTGGCGGCGCTGGTGCTGGGGCTTATCGCACGCGCTATCAGCATGGGACTTGTGTAAGCGCAACGGTGTTCGCAATTCTGGTGGTAAATCGGAATGCAAAATCGTTTGGGTTGTGTAAAATCACCAAAAATGCAGCGGACAGCCCCGCAGAAAAACGGTCATTGCACCTCTTGCGGGAAATCTGAAACGGATTTATAATAAGCATGAAAACGTTTACACATTGCCACCGGAGAGGGAACGGAGAAAATACCCCATGACCATCAGTGATATTGCAAAGATGGCAGGCGTTTCCAGTGCTGCGGTCAGCCGCTATTTAAACGGTGGCCCCCTCAGCGAGCAGAAGCGTGCCGTGATACAAGCCGTAGTGGAAAAAACCGGTTACAGCCCGGACACTGCCGCCCAGACCCTGCGCACCGGCAAGGTGCGTCAGGTGGGGGTCATTGTGCCCAGTATCAGCTCCCAGTCGGTGGGGCAGATCATCAGCGGCATTGCAGCCGAGCTGAGCGCAAGCCGCTACCTGATGCTGCTGGCCGACACCGAGCTGGACGAGCAGATGGAGCTGGAATATCTTACAGCGTTGCAGCGCAACCATGTGGCCGGGATCATTCTGCTGGGCTATGATTCCAGCCCGCAGTTGTGCATGGCATTGAAAGACTGCCGTGTGCCTGTGGTGGTAACAGGGCAGCGCTTTGAGGACTTGCCCTGCGTTTATAACGATGACCGCTCTGCAGCCCGCGACCTGACCCGCAAAATGCTGGAGCATGGCCGCAGAAATATCGTGTACATCGGTGGCAGCGAGCAGGACGCCGCCACCGGCATTGCCCGCCGTCAGGGTGTGCAGGACGCACTGCGGGAGGCGGGACTAAATGCAGACGGTCTGCCCCGCGCCTGCTGCGCCGCCTTTTCCATGGAAGAGGGGCACCGCTGCATGGAGGAACTGCTGGCGCGCTGCCCGCAGCTGGACGGTGTGGTCTGCGTGACCGACACCGTGGCTTTTGGTGCGTTGCAGGTGTTGCGCGCTGCCGGACGCAAAGTAGGGCAGGATGTCGGCCTTGCCGGCATCGGAGACAACTGGGCAGGCAAGGTGGTGGAACCCGGCCTGACCACCATCCGCTTCTACCAAAAGCAGGTAGGGCAGGAGGCCGCCCGGATGCTGCTGCAAAGTTTGGAACACACCGGGCCGGACGCTGCGCCGGTGCGCCAGACCACGCTGGGCTATACATTGGTAGAGCGCGGCTCACTGTAAAAAAGAGGAACGAATGAAACAAAAACTGATTTTTTTAGATATCGACGGCACTCTGCTGCCCCCGGGCGAGATGCTGATCCCCCAAAGCACGGTGGAGGCGCTGCACAAAGCACATGCCAACGGCCACAAGCTGTTTCTGTGCACCGGGCGCAATCTGCGTATGACCCAGCCTTTGCTGGACTACGGCTTTGACGGCGCAGTGTGCAGCGCCGGCGGCTATGTGTTCTGCGGGGACAAGGTGCTGGTAGACCTGCCCATGGAGCCGCAGCTGGCAGAGGGTGTGCGCAGCGCCATGGAGCGCAACGGCGTGGAGTGCACGCTGGAAGCGCGGGATGCCACCTACGGCAGCCTGAAGATGATCGAGCGCTGGAGCTTCACCCACCGGGATGCAGGCCCCCTGAATAGCGAAGCCGCCCGCTGGCGCAAGGCCATGGAGGACGGCATGACCATCAGTCCGCTGGCTGATTACAAGGGCGAGCCGCTGTATAAGATCGTGTATATCGCGGAGCGCAGCGAGGACTTGGACGAAGCAAAGCGCCTGTACGAGGACAGATTCGTGTTCTGCGAGAGCAAGCTGGACGGTCTGGACGGCGGCTATGTGAACGGCGAACTCATCAACCGTAGGTTTGATAAGGGACGCGGCATCAAGGCCGTCTGCGATTATTTGGGCGTGTCCCTGCAGGACAGCATCGGCTTTGGCGACAGTGACAACGACCTGCAAATGACCGACGTGGTCGGCATCAGCATTTGTATGGCCAACGGCTCTGCAAGCCTGAAGCAGCGCTGCGACCGCATTGCCCCCTCGGTGTACGAGGACGGCATTGCCAAGGAGTTTGCAGCCTTGGGGCTGATTTGAGATCTCTTTTAGTAAAAACAGGGCAGGGGAACATCCACAGACGTTCCCCTGCCCTAAAATTATAAATAATACTTTCGCATCATTTTGTGACAAAAAGAGCGCTGCACGGTGTTTTGTGCGGCGCTCTCTTTATATTGACAGATCAGTAGTGCAGATCCTCTGCGGTCAATGCTTCCAGCACAGGCAGCATGGCAGCAGCTTCGGCCTTGGCGGCGGGCAGATCCATATCGCGGTAGTTGCCGCACTCCACCTCGCTGGCACCGGGCACAGCGCCCTCAAAGTCGGCCATAAAGCGGTAGGCATCCGCCGTCAGCTGCAATGCCTGCGCCGGGGTCAGTCCCCGGGTAAGCAGGTAAAAGCCGGTGCGGCAGCCCATGGGGCCAACATAAATCACCCCGTCCTTCACAGCGCTGTTGCGCGCGTAGGTGGCAAACAGGTGCTCCAGCGTGTGGGCGGCAGCGGTGGTCAGGTAATCGCCTTGATTAGGCTTCTTCATGCGGATGTCCCAAGTGAGCACATCGCCATCCTGACGACTCAGGTACATTCCGCGCTCCAGCCGGGTGTGATCCACGCAAAAGCTTGCGATACGTTCCATACTACGGTTCTCCTTTTATGCCTTAGCCCTGCAGGCGCTGCACACTGCCGTGTGCGCAGTCCACAGCCACCATCAGACCATCACGGATGTGGCTGGTAGCACCGGCGGCACCCACAACGGTGGGCTTCAGCAGTGCCTTGCCGGCAATGGCAGCGTGGCTGTTCAGGCCGGGCTCCTCTACCACCAGAGCGGCAGCGTCGCGCACAAAGCTCAGCATCTCGTTGCTGGTGGAGGGCACCACCAGCACCATGCCGGGCTTGAACTTGGCGCGCACCTCGTCCATGGTGCGGCAGACGCAGGCCTTGCCGCTGGCAACATCGTTGTTCTCAGGGCCGACACCCACGCCGGTAGCCAGACAGTTGCCCACCATGTGGATCTTGATCATGTTGGTGGTGCCGGAAACGCCCACGGGCACGCCTGCGGTCACAACAGCCAGCTCGCCGTTGTGCAGGTAGCCGTTCTCCTTGGCCAGAGCGGTGGACATCTCGATCAGCTCATCGGTGCTGTGTGCCAGAGACATCATCAGCGGGGTGATGCCCCAGCTCAGGGACAGCTGACGCTGCACCTGCTCGCGCATGACGCAGGCGATGATGGGCTGCTGCGGGCGGTACTTGCTCAGCAGGCGGGCGGTGGTGCCGGACTCGGACACGGTCACGATGGCGGCGGCGTTCACGTCCTGTGCGGTCAGGCAGGCAGCATGGGCGGTAGCGTCAGAGACGCTGATCTTGCCGGGGTTGGAATCCATCATGCGGCCGCGCAGATGGAAACCCTCCTGCTCGGTGCGCTCTGCAATGGCAGACATGGTCTTGAGTGCCTCCACGGGGTAGGCACCGGCAGCGGTCTCACCAGACAGCATAATGGCAGAGGTGCCGTCGTAGATGGCGTTTGCCACGTCCGAGATCTCGGCGCGGGTGGGGCGGGGGTTCACCATCATGCTGTCCAGCATCTGGGTAGCGGTGACGATGGGCTTGCCGAAGGAGAAGGAGCGGTCGATGATGGTTTTCTGAATGCCGGGCAGCTCGGTGAAGTCGATCTCCACGCCCAGATCACCACGGGCCACCATCACGGCATCGGCAGCAGCCAGAATGCTGTCGATGTTGTTCACGCCCTCGCGGTTCTCGATCTTTGCAATGATGCGGATGTTGGAATCGTACTGGTTCAGCAGGTTGCGGATATCGTACACGTCCTGTGCAGTGCGCACAAAGGAGGCGGCGATGAAATCATAGCCCTGCTGGATGCCGAAGATGATGTCGTCCTTATCGCGCTGGCTCATATACGGCATGGACAGGTGCACGCCGGGCACGTTGACGCCCTTCTTGTTCTTGATCTTGCCGCTGTTCAGTACGGTGCAGACGATGTCGGTGTCGTTCACGGTCTGGATCTGCAGCTTGATCAGGCCGTCGTCCAGCATGATGGTGCCGTTCGGCTCCACGTCCATGGGCAGATCCTTGTAGGTGATGGAGCAGATCTCGTTGGTGCCCTCCACATCGCGGGTGGTCAGGGTAAAGGTCTGGCCGGCAACCAGATTCTCAACGCCGTTCTTGAAGTCCTTCAGGCGGATCTCGGGACCCTTGGTGTCCAGCAGTGCGGCCACGGGCTTACCCAGCTCCTCGCGCAGAGCCTTCAGCTTTTCAAGGCGACCCAGATGCTCCTCGTGGGAACCGTGGGAAAAATTGAAGCGGGCTACGTTCATGCCGTTGGCGATCAGATCGCGCAGCACGCCTTCCTTATCGGTGGAAGGGCCAAGGGTGCAAATAATTTTCGTCTTTCTCATGCAATATACCTCCGTCAACTCTCTCTTACCTATATCCGGCACAGCATCCCTGCAGGCTGCTGTGTATGACCAATGGGAGCAAAAGCTCTCGGTACAGCGGGTTGGTTTGTATGGCAGAGCGAGAAAACCCAAAACTCTACCAACTATTATTATAATCATTCCGGTGCAAGAGAGCAAGAGGAATTTTTGCTTGAATACAAGTTTTTGCATCTGTTTATGTTTGAGAGAAAGATTGTGGAAAACTTAACGATATGCCGCGGCTTTCTGCGTGCCGTCTGACAGGGGAAAACTGCTGCAAAACGTAAAAATTGATAAGACCGCACAAGGCTGCTTCCTCTTGCATCCGAGGGGCTTTTTGCTTATAATAAGAATAATAAAGTAGTACTGTTCCGGGGTGTGCCCCGGAGAAATGGAGTGACCACTATGGAAAAACGCGTTTTTCTGATCGTGCTGGACAGCTTTGGCATCGGCGCAGAGCCGGACGCCGCTGCCTTTGGCGATGCAGGCACCAACACCTTGGGTGCCATTGCGAACCACCCCAATTTCAACTGTCCCAATCTGCGCAAGCTGGGCTTGTTCAACATTGACGGCGTAACCGCAGGGGAAAAGACGGATGTCCCGGCGGCGGCCTTTGCCCGCCTGCAGGAGCAGAGCATGGGCAAAGATACCACCATCGGCCACTGGGAGATCGCCGGTGTGGTCAGCCCGGAGCCGCTGCCCACCTTCCCCGAGGGCTTCCCGGAGGAGCTGATCCGGGAGTATGAGCAAAAGACCGGCCACAAGGTGCTGTGCAACAAGCCCTATTCCGGCACGCAGGTGCTGAAGGACTACGGCGAGCAGGCTATGCGGGAAAACGCCCTCATCGTCTACACCAGCGCCGACAGTGTTTTTCAGGTCGCTGCCAACGAGGAGCTTGTTCCGGTGCAGGAGCTGTACCGCTACTGTGAAATTGCCCGGGAAATGCTCAAGGGCAAGTACGGCGTGGGTCGCGTGATCGCCCGCCCCTTCCTTGGTAACAGCGCGGACACCTTCTACCGCACCACCAACCGCCACGACCTGAGCCTGAAGCCGCCCCGCGCTACTATGCTGGATCTGCTGAAGGATGCCAGTAAGGACGTGATCGCCGTGGGCAAGATCTACGATATCTTTGACGGCGAGGGTGTGACCGAAAAAATCAAGACCACCGGCAACACCAACGGCATCGCCTTTACCAAGGCCTTGCAGACCCGGGATTTTGAAGGCCTTGCCTTCGTGAATCTGGTGGACTTTGATATGCTCTACGGCCACCGCCGCGATGTGGCAGGCTACGCTGCCGCCGCCACCGAGTTCGACCATTTTCTGGCCGACTTCCTGCCGGGGATGCGGGAGGGCGACCTGCTCATGATCACCGCCGACCACGGCTGTGACCCCTCCTACACCAAGACCACCGACCATACCCGCGAGTATGTGCCGTATCTGGTCTGCGGCAAGGGCGTAAAGGCGGGTACGGATCTGGGCACCAAGCTGTGCTTCGGCACCATCGCAAAGACCATCTGCGAATATCTGGAAGTGGACGCCTCCACGCTGGACGGCCAGAGCGTATGGCAGGAGATCCGGGCATAAAACGCCCCAAAAGCTATAAGAACAGGAGCGTGAAATAATGCGTATTTATGATCTGATCGCAAAAAAGCGGGATGGCGGCACCCACACCCGGGAGGAGCTGGAGGCCATTGTCAACGGCTTTGTCTGCGGGGATGTGACCGACTACCAGATGGCCGCATGGATGATGGCCGTGTACCTGCGCGGCATGACCAACGAGGAGACCGCCGAGTTGACCGATGTAATGGCGCACAGCGGCGTGATGGTAGACCTTTCGCCCATTCCGGGCATCAAGGTGGACAAGCACTCTACCGGCGGCGTGGGCGATAAGACCACGCTGGTCATCGCGCCCATCGTGGCAGCCTGCGGGGTGAAGATTGCCAAAATGAGCGGCCGGGGTCTCGGCCACACCGGCGGCACCATCGATAAGATGGAGAGCGTGCCCGGCACAAAGACCGCCCTCTCTCAGGAGGAATTTTTTGCACAGGTGAACCGGATCGGCCTGTCGGTCATTGGCCAGAGCGAGGGCATCGCCGTGGCAGATAAAAAAATGTATGCCCTGCGGGACGTTACCGCCACCGTCAGCTGCATTCCGCTGATTGCCTCCAGCATCATGTCCAAAAAGCTGGCCTCCGGCTCAGACGCCATCCTGCTGGACGTCACCACCGGCACCGGTGCTTTTATGAAAACTGTGGACCAGAGCATTGAGCTGGCGCAGCTGATGGTTGCCATCGGCACCCACCATGGCCGCCGGGTAGCCGCCATGATCACCGATATGGACACCCCGTTGGGGCACAACATCGGCAACAGTCTGGAAGTGATGGAGAGCATGGATGTGCTCAAGGGCCACGGCCCGGCAGACCTGACCGAGGTGTGCCTGCAATTGGCAGCCAACATGCTGGTGCTGGCAGGCAAGGGCGATGCCGCCCACTGCCGCGCTATGGCAGAGGCGGTCATTGCGGACGGCTCTGCCTTTGAAAAGTGCAAGGAAATGTTTGCCGCACAGGGCGGCGACATCCGGGTGCTGGACGATTACAGTCTGTTTGCACAGCCCGCCGCCAGCTATGAGCTGCTGGCCGAGCAGGACGGCTACATTGTGGCCAACGATGCCGAAAAAATCGGCTCTGCCAGTGTGCTGCTGGGCGCAGGCCGCCAGAAAAAGGGCGATCCGCTGGACTTTGCCGCTGGTATCACCCTGCACAAAAAGCGCGGCGACTATGTCCATAAGGGCGAAAGCCTTGCTACTTTTTACGGCGCAGCGGACAAGTTTGAAGCTGCCGCCGCCGAGTACCGCAGCGGCCTTGTGTACGGCGCGGAAAAGCCGGAGGAAGCCCCGCTGGTGTACGCCCTTGTCACCAAGGACGGCGTAGAGCGGTACTGAGACCGGACAGCAGGGGAGACCTGCTTTTCGCAAAAATGCAAGGCCGGGCAGCCCGCAGGCGGCCCGGCCTTGCTCCTATAACAATAATTTTTTCGGTTGCTCCAAGGGGTTGCTGCGCAAAAGCTGTGCGGCAGCCTTTTTTTGCGCTTTCACGCTGAAAACAGGCCATTTTGCACAAAGGAACGGTCGCTTTTTAAGCAATTCGCTGTATTTGCGGGTCAAACGGTAGAACTTTGCAAAGGGATATGGTATACTATACCGTACTTGTATGCCCCGGGAAAAGGGGCTGCCAAAGGAGAAAGGACTTGTTATGAAGATCATTCTGGTGGGCGGCGGCAAGGTCGGTACGGCTCTGGCGCGCCAGCTCAGCGAGGAAGGCCACAACGTGACTGTGGTGGACACCAACAAAGCGCGCGTGGAGCACCTGACCGAAAGCTATGACGTGCTGGGCATCGTGGGCAATGGCTCGTCCATCACCACCCTGTCCGAGGCGGGCATTGAGGATGCGGACGTGTTCATCGCGGTCACCGGCTCGGACGAACTGAACCTGCTTTGCTGCATGTTTGCCAAAAAGGCGGGTCACTGCCACGGCATTGCCCGTGTGCGCAACCCGTCTTACAGCCATGAACTGGACTTTATCAAAAAGCAGATCGGCATTTCCGCCATCATCAACCCGGAAATGGCAGCGGCAAAGGAAATCTCCCATCTGCTGCGGTTCCCCGGTGCCAGCAAGATCGATACCTTTGCGGACGGCCGTGTGCGGCTGATCAAGTTTGCGCTGCCCGATGCGCTGGACGGCGTAGCCATCCGCGAGATCCCCACCCGGCTCAAGAGCGATATTCTGGTGTGCGCGGTGGAGCGTGACGGCGGGGTCATCATCCCCAACGGTAACTTCGTGCTGCAAAAGGGCGATCAGGTCACCTTTCTTGCCACGCAGGAAAAGGCGCACGCCTTCTTCCAACAGCTGCATCTGCCGGTGCAGCCGGTGCGCAACGCCCTCATCGTGGGCGGCGGTGCCATTGCCTACTACCTCAGTCAGGAGCTGCTGGAAAACCATGTGCGGGTGCGTATCGTGGAGCGGGATGCCGCCCGCTGCGTAGAACTGGCCGAGCAGTTGCCCGGCGCACAGATCCTGAACGAGGACGGCTCCAACCGCGAGTTTCTGCTTTCCGAGGGACTGGAATCCACCGAGGCCTTTGTGGCGCTGACCAACATCGACGAGGAGAACGTGCTGCTGACCCTGTTTGCCAAAAAACACTCCAACGGCAAGCTGGTGACCAAGGTCAACCGTCTGGAATTTGACGATATTCTGGCCGGGCTGGATCTGGGCAGCGTAGTCTACCCCAAGTACATGACCTGCGACTACATCGTGCAGTACGTCCGCGCCCTGCAAAACGAGGCGGGCAACAACATCAAGACCCTGTACCGCATACTGGACGACCGCGTGGAGGCGCTGGAGTTTACGGTGCACGAGGAGAGCGCCGCTACCGGTGTGCCCCTGAGCCAGCTGCACCTGAAAAAGAACCTGCTGCTGTGCTGCATTACCCGCGGCAGCAAGATTTTGATCCCCCGCGGCGGCGACCAAATTCAAGTGGGCGACAACGTCATCGTGGTCACGCTGGAGCATGGTCTGCACGACCTGCGCGATATCGTGGAGCACTGACGGAGGCGGACTATGAATTATGCGATCGTTTTCCGTCTGCTGGGCTATGTGCTGATGATTGAGGGCGCGCTGCTGCTGCTGCCCGCCGCCGCCAGCTTAGTGTATGGCGAGTGGATGGTGCTGGGCGTGTTTCTGCTCACAGCTGCGGTCAGCGCCGGCATCGGCTACGCCCTGCACACCATCAAGCCCCGCAGTAAGGTGTTCTATATGCGCGAAGGCTTTGCGGCTACCTCGCTGTGCTGGGTGTTCATCTCGGTGATGGGCGCGGTGCCCTTTGTGCTCACCGGCTGCATCCCGAACCCCGTGGATGCCCTGTTTGAGACGGTCTCCGGCTTTACCACCACCGGTGCCAGCATCCTGCCCGCCGTGGAGGGGCTGCCCAACGGTATTCTGTTCTGGCGCAGCTTCACCCACTGGATCGGCGGCATGGGCGTTCTGGTGTTTCTGCTCTCGCTGCTGCCGCTGACCGGCGGCTCTCACGTCAACCTGATGAAAGCCGAAAGCCCCGGCCCGCAGGTGGACAAGCTGGTGCCCAAGGTACAGTCCACCGCTAAAATTCTGTACGGCATCTACTTTGCCCTTACCATGCTGGAGCTGGTGTTCCTGCTGCTTGGCGGAATGCCCCTGTTCGAAGCCCTGCTCACCGCCTTTGGTACGGCAGGCACCGGCGGTTTCGGCTTCCGTAACGACAGCTTTGCCAGCTTTTCGCCCTACATCCAGTGGGTCGTGACCATCTTCATGATCCTGTTCGGCGTCAACTTCAACGCCTACTTCCTGCTGCTCATGCGCAAGTTCCGCCGCGCTGCTGCCAGCGAGGAAGTGCGGGGCTACTTTGTGGTCATCGCAGTGGCAGTAGGCATCATCACTGCCAATATTTATAGTATGTACAACAGCTTTGGCGAGGCGCTGCGGCAGGCCGCTTTTCAGGTGGGCTCCATCATCACCACCACCGGCTTTTCCACCTGTGATTTTGACCTGTGGCCGACCCTCTCCAAAGAAATCCTGGTCATGCTCATGTTCATTGGTGCCTGCGCCGGCAGTACCGGCGGCGGCATCAAAGTGAGCCGTTTCCTCATTCTGGGTAAGACTCTGGCCAAGGAGCTCAAGACCGCCCTGCACCCGCAGGTGGTAGCGCCCGCCCGCATGGACGGCAAACTCATCAACCACGAGACCATCCGCACCACCAACGTGTTCATTGCGGCCTATATCTTTATCTTTGCGGCCTCCTTCTTCCTTATCAGCCTGAACGGCTTTGATATGGTGACGAACTTTACCGCCGTGGCTGCTACCCTGAACAACATCGGCCCGGGCTTGGAAATGGCAGGCCCCATGCAGAACTTCGGCTGCTTTGCAGACCCCGCAAAGCTGGTGCTGATCTTCGATATGCTGGCCGGTCGTCTGGAGATCTTCCCCATGCTGGTGCTGTTTATGCCGGATACATGGCGGCGGTTCTGAGTGCTTTTGGAGCGGGGGAAACCCGCCTCTCTGCCATCCTTGCAGGATTCCCGCTCCCCCTTTTTGGGGGAGCTTTTTGTATTTGCAGCAACTGCTGCTTCAAAAGAGTGCCCCTTGGGTGCGCAGGCACGCGCAGCAGGGGAGAAGGCGGGCTTTTCTTTGGCGCGCGAAACCGAAAACGGTCGGAATGGGTTGCGTTCAGCGCCGCGTTGCAGTATGATTATAGCATCTGAAAGCAAAGCGAACCCTGCATCACCATCGTAGCGTAGAACGCTATAAAAAGAAGAAAGCAGAACGCGGGCAAAACTGTCGGCGTTTACAAAAATCAATGAAACATACAGGAGGAAATTACTATGGGTTTGATCAAAGCAGGTATGGGCGCACTGGGCGGAACGCTTGCAGACCAGTGGAAGGAATTTTTCTATTGCGATTCTCTGGACAAAGACGTGCTGATGGTCAAGGGCCAGAAGCGCACCTCCCGCCGCAGCTCCAACAACGGCGAGGACAACATCATCACCAACGGCAGCGGCATTGCTGTGGCAGATGGTCAGTGTATGCTCATCGTGGAGCAGGGCAAGGTGGTGGAGGTGTGCGCCGAGCCGGGCGAGTTCACCTTCGATTCCTCCACTGAGCCCAGCGTGTTCACCGGCAACTTCGGCGACAGTCTGGCTGCTACCTTCCAGACCGTAGCTAAGCGCTTTACCTACGGCGGCGACACCGGCAAGGACCAGCGGGTGTACTACATCAACACCAAGGAACTGGGCGAGATCCTTTACGGTACCGCCACCCCCATCCCCTTCCGTGTGGTAGTCAGCGAGGAGCGGGGCTACAAGCTCTCGGTCAATCTGCGCTGCAACGGCAGCTTTACCTACCGCATCTGCGACCCGCTGCTGTTCTACACCAATGTGTGCAGCAATGTCTCCAACCAGTACGATGCCTCGGAGCTGGCTCCCCGCCTGAAGAGCGAGCTGATGAACGCTTTGCAGCCTGCTCTGGCCACCCTTTCTGCCGACAAGGTGCAGTATTACGAGATCCCCGCCCACACACTGGAGATCTCGGACGCCCTCAACGAGCAGCTGTCCAATGTCTGGCGCAAAAAGCGCGGTATTGAAGTGTTCTCCTTCAACATCAACTCTCTGTCCATCCCGGAGGAGCAGCAGAAGAAGATCACCGAGTGGGAAGAGAACGCCATGACCACCGACCCCACCACCGCAGCAGCCCGTCTGGTGGGCGGCCAGATCGATGCCATGAAGACCGCCGCCGGGAACACCGCAGGTGCTATGACCGGCTTTATGGGTATGGGCATGGCAGGCGGCATGGGCGGCATGAACGCCCAGAACCTGTTTGCCATGGGTCAGCAGCCCGCAGCACCCCGGCAGCAGACTTCTGCCGCCGACAGCTGGCAGTGCAGCTGCGGCGCTACCGTCAGCGGCAAGTTCTGCCCGGAATGCGGCAGCAAAAAGCCGGAGCCGAAGCCCGCTGCCGACAGCTGGCAGTGCAGCTGCGGTGCTACCGTTACCGGCAAATTCTGCCCGGAGTGCGGCAAGCCCCGCCCGGCGGCAGCAGAAGGCTGGACTTGCAGCTGCGGCGCAGTGAACAAGGGCAAGTTCTGCTCCGAGTGCGGCAAACCCAAGCCCGCCGGTACGCCCAAGTATAAGTGCGACAAGTGCGGCTGGGAACCGGCAGACCCTGCACATCCGCCCAAGTTCTGCCCGGAGTGCGGCGACCCCTTTGACGAGAACGACCGCAGCTGAACCCGGCACACAATAACCAATCACACTGCGGGGTAGGGAAGAAGCCTCTGTTCCGCAGATCATAGGAGGAAACACTATGGCAGGAATGCTGGAATATAAGTGCCCCTGCTGCGATGGTGCCATCCAGTTCGACAGCACCACCCAGAAGATGAAATGCCCCTACTGCGACACCGAGTTTGAAGTGGACGCGCTGAAGGGCTACGATGAGGATCTGAAAGACCAAAAGCCCAGCAAGATGAACTGGGCCAGCCCCGGCGGCAGCTGGGCAGAGGGCGAGACCGCCGGTCTGCATACTTACGTCTGCAAGAGCTGCGGCGGCGAGATCGTGGGCGACGACACCATGGCCGCCTCGGCCTGCCCCTTCTGCGGAAACCCCATCGTGCTGACCGGACAGTTTGCCGGAGACCTGCGCCCCGACCTCATCATCCCCTTCAAGCTGGATAAAAAGGCTGCCAAGGCAAAATTGCAGGAGCACCTCAAGGGCAAGACCCTGCTGCCCAAGGTGTTCCGCAGCCAGAACCATATCGACGAGATCAAGGGCGTGTATGTGCCTTTCTGGCTGTACGACAGCGATGCCGACGCCCAGCTGCGCTTTACCGCCACCCGCACCCGCTTTTGGTCGGATGACGACTACGATTATACCGAGACCAGCCACTACTCTGTGCGCCGGGACGGCGTGCTGGGTTTTGACGCAGTTCCGGTGGATGGCTCCTCCAAGATGGCAGATGACCTGATGGAATCCATCGAGCCGTTTACCATGAGCGATGCCGTGCCCTTCAAGACCGCGTATCTGGCAGGCTATGTGGCTGATAAGTACGATGTGGACGCTCAAAAGAGCATCCAGCGCGCCAACGAGCGCATCCGTCAGTCCACCGAGGACGCCTTTACCCAGACCGTTACCGGTTACGACTCCGTGAAAATGGAGAACAGCAGCATCCAGCTGCACGGCGGAAAGGCAAAATACGCCCTGTTCCCGGTGTGGGTGCTGAGCACCAGCTGGCAGGGCAACAACTACATCTTTGCCATGAACGGCCAGACAGGCAAGTTTGTGGGCAATTTGCCGGTGGATAAGGCCGCCGCCCGCAAGTGGACGCTGGGGCTTACCGCAGCCGTTGGTGCCGCATCCTATGCGGTGATGTGGCTGCTGTGGCTGGCCGGTATTTTGTAAAGGAGGGACGGAAGATGAAAAACACTGCTACCCGACTGCACTCCCTCTGTGCTGCGCTGGCAGCACTGGTGCTTTTGCTGGCACTGGCTGCACCGGCCTTTGCCGCAGACGGCTTTGCCGACCTGTATTACCGCCTGAACGACAGTGCAGAAGTCCTGACCGAGGACGAGGCTAGCGAACTGGAGACCTCGCTGGAGGAACTGAGCGTCCGCCAGAGTTTTGATGTGACCATTGCCACCATCGCCTCGCTGGAAGGCGAGGGTTACACCAGCATAGAAGAATACGCCGATGACCTGTACGATTACTGCCAGTTCGGCTACGGTGAAAACCGGGACGGCGTGCTGCTGCTGGTAAGCATCGGCGACCGCAAATGGCATATCTCTACCTGCGGCTACGGCATTACCGCCTTTACGGATGCCGGTATCCAGTACCTTGGCGAGCAGATGACCCCCGACATGGCAGACGGCGATTACGCCGCCGCCTTCCGCACCTTTATCCAGTGGACGGACACATTCGTTACCGCCGCCCGCGAAGGCCACCCCTACGATGTAGACAATATGCCGCATGAGCCCCTCTCTATTATGTATCTGGGTCTGGCACTGGTCATTGGTCTGGTGACGGCACTCATCGTGACCGGCGTGATGAAGAGCCAGCTCAAGAGCGTAGCACCGCAGCAGGATGCAACCAGCTATGTGCGGCAGGGCAGCATGAAGCTGACCAACCAGCGGGACCTGTATCTGTACCGTGACGTGCACCGCACCGAGCGGCCGAAGGAGTCCAGTTCCAATGATTCCGGCGGCAGCTCCACCCACACCTCCTCCAGCGGCACCACCCACGGCGGCGGAGGCGGTTCGTTCTGAAAACGTTCCCTCGCAAGATAAAATCTCAAAAACCGATCCGCAGCAGCCGGACGCACCCGCGCCCCGGCAACCGCTGCGGATCGGTTTTTACTTTTCTGCCGCCCGACACAAACGACTGATTTTTTCTGCGCCTTTGGGGCTATACTTCCAGTGCAGACGATTTTATATGCAGCAAGGAGCAGACACATGGGCATTTGGGAAAATCTGGGCATGGGCGGTTACCGGGGCTTTTCGCGCCCGGCGGCGCGGCTGTTGCAGCAGGCGGTGCAGCTGGCGGGAGATTTGGGCTGTGAGCAGGCGGATACCAGCCATCTTTTGCTGGCAATGCTGCGGCAGCAGGGCGCCGCGGCGCAGTTTTTGACCCGGAAAAACATCACCGAGCCGGAGGTGCGCCGCCAGCTGGCGCAGCGCCGCAGTGGCCCGGCACAGCGGCTGGAGCGGCAGGCTATGGCACCGGATTTGCGCCGCACCATGGACTACGCGCTCATTGGGGCGCAGAACGCCCACGTCAGCCGGGCAGAGCCGGAGCACCTGCTCTGCGCCATGCTGGAAGATGACGGCTGTGCCGCCGGGCTGCTGCTGGCAGAGATGGGGCTTTCGCTCACTGAGGCGGTGCGGGAGTGCCGCCAGCTGAGCGGACAGTTTGTGCTGCCCGCCCAGCCCCGGGTGTCGGCAAGCATTCCCCGGGGCAGCCGCGCCAGCGATAAATACTGCCGCGATTTGACCCGCCGCGCCGCCGAGGGGGAGCTGGACCCGGTGTTCTGCCGGGAAGCGGAACTTGACCGCATGGTGGAGATCCTGTGCCGCCGCCAGAAAAACGACCCCTGTCTGATCGGTGAGCCGGGCGTGGGCAAAACGGCGCTGGCTGAGGGGCTGGCGCTGCGCATTGCTGCCGGGCAGGTGCCCAGAGCGCTGCAAGGGCGGCGGCTGCTGGCGCTGGATATGGCAAGCTTGGTGGCGGGCACTAAGTACCGCGGCGATTTTGAGGAGCGGCTGAAAAACCTGCTGGAAGAGCTGGTGCGGGACGGCACCGCCATCCTGTTCATCGACGAGTTCCACACCATCGTGGGTGCCGGTGCCGCCGAGGGCGCCATCGACGCCGCCAGCATCTTAAAGCCGGTGCTTGCCCGGGGCGAGCTGCAGCTCATCGGCGCCACCACCAATCAGGAGTTCCGCACCCATATCCAGAAGGACGCCGCGCTGGAACGCCGCTTTGGCCGGGTGCAGGTGGAGGAGCCTACCCCCGCACAGGCGGTGGAGATCCTCAACGGCCTTGCGCCCCGCTACGAGCGGTATCATAACGTGCGTCTGCCGCCCCAGACCTTGCAGGCGGCGGTGGAGCTTTCGGTGCGGTATCTGCCCGGGCGCTGCCTGCCGGATAAGGCCATCGACCTTGTGGACGAAGCCTGTGCGGCGGCGCGCATCCTTGCCGAAAAGGAGCAGCGCACCCAGCCGGTGCTCACCCCGGAGGATATCGCCCGGGTGGTGGCAGCGGCCAGCGGTGTGCCCGCCCAGCGGGTGGGCGAACAGGAGCGGGAGCGTCTGGACAAGCTGGAAAGCCGCCTGAACGCGGAAATTGTCGGCCAGCAGCGGGCGGTGGCTGCCGTGGCGGGAGCTATCCGGCGCAGCCGCACCGGTCTGGGAGAACCGGGGCGTCCCATCGGTGCCATGCTGTTTTTAGGGCCTACCGGTGTGGGCAAGACCGCACTTGCCCGGGCGCTTGCGGTCAGCTGGTTTGGCAGCGAGAAAGCACTGCTCAAATTTGATATGTCGGAGTATCAGGAGCAGCACACCGCCGCCCGGCTGCTTGGTGCGCCGCCGGGCTACCTTGGCCACGACGAGGGCGGTCAGCTGACCGAAGCCGTGCGCCGCCGCCCGTACAGCGTGGTGCTGTTTGACGAGATCGAAAAGGCACACCCGGATATCCAGAATATCCTGTTGCAAATTTTGGAGGACGGCCAGCTGACCGATGCCATGGGGCGCAAGGCAGATTTCCGCAACACCATCGTGCTGCTCACCTCCAACTTGGGCGCACGGTTCCTGGCGGGGCAGAACGCGCCGCTGGGCTTTGCCGCCGGGGCAGAGGCGGTGTTTGAAAAGCAGTCCGCACAGGCCGTGGAGGAAGCCAAAAAGTGGTTCCGGCCGGAGCTGCTGGGGCGGCTGGACGAAGTGATCGTGTTCCGCCCATTGGCAGAGGAAAACCTTTGCGCCATTGCAGAAAAAATGCTCTGCCAGCTGGAGCAGCGCGCCGCCCGCAGCGGCTACCGCCTGCGCCACACCCCGCAGGTGGGTGCAGCACTGGCTGCTCGGGCGCAATCGGCCTACGGTGCGCGGGAACTGCGCCGTCAGGTGGACAGGGCAGTGGAGCAGGCGCTTGCAAACCGTATTGCCGCCGGAACTGCCTGCGTAGGGCAGCACTGGACAGCAGACTGCGCCGCCGATGGCAGCATCGTTTTGCGGGAGGATGAGACCATAACCCTATAAGAAAATAGCAAAATAGCGTTTTCGCTTGCAACCGGCGCGGTTTTCGACTATTATAGAGGAAATAGAGTTACAACAGGGAGGATCCCGATGCACACGCTGTTTCTTCTCAACCCCGCAGCCGGAAAGGCCGACTGTACCTGCACCCTGCCGCAGCGGATCGCGGCGGCTGCTGCCGGTGCCGGGCTTGCCCCGGAGGATTACACCATCCGCGTCACCACCCATGCAGGCCACGCCCGGGAGCTGTCCCGCGCTGCCGCCGCTGCCGCCCAGAAGGCGGGGGTGGAGCTGCACATTTTTACCGCCGGTGGTGACGGCACCTTCAACGAGGCGCTCACCGGCGCCCACGGCTTTGATAAGACCGCCGTGGGCTGCCTGCCTTATGGCAGCGGTAACGACTTTTTGCGCACCTATGGTACAAAGGAGGAGTTTCTGGATCTGGACGCCCAGCTGGCCGGTGGAGTAGTGCCCATCGACCTGATGCGCACCAGTCTGGGGCTTTCTGCCACCATCTGTGCCGCCGGTCTGGACGCACAGGTGGCCTACGGCATCCCCAAGTTCCGGCGCATCCCGCTGTGCGGCGGCGAGGCAGCCTATGCGCTGTCCATCGTCCAGCAGCTGTGCGGGCATATCGGCCGCAGGGTGGAGTACGTTATTGACGGCGAGGTGCTGACCGTGGACTGCCTGATGTGCGCAGTGTGCAACGGCCGCGCCTACGGCGGCGGCTTTATGGCTGGGCCGGAGGCACAACCGGATGACGGCTGGCTGGATGTGTTCATCGTGCGCAAGGTCAGCCGCCGGGTCATTGCAAAGCTGCTGATGCTGTACAAAAACGGCCAGCACTTTCAAAACGGTCAGCTCACCGAGGCCGCAAAGCCCTACTTTATCTACCGCCGCGCAAAATCGGTCAGTCTGCGGGCAGCAGATGGCCGTGGGCCCATCATTGCCACTGTGGACGGCGAGTGCGCCCCCTGCAAGCAGGTGTCGGTGCAGGTGCAGCCGCTGGCGGGCCGCGTGCTGCTGCCGCAGCCCGCTTACCAGCGCTTTACCGCCAAAAAAGCGGCTGTGAAGTGAGTAATAAACCATCAGATCCAAACAAGGCCGCTGCACAGAACAATGCGCAGCGGCCTTGCATTTTGTTTGTTAGGTGGCAGCTTTGGCGTGGCGCTGCCGCACCCGGCATTCCAGCGCCTTGTAAAAGCTGCTCAGGCAGAGCGTGAGCAAAAGTACGGTCAGGGTCCAGACCACGGGATGTACCGTAAGGTTAAACTTGTCCGCGAACCACTCCATATACCGGATCAGTACCTGATGGATCAGAAAACCGTAAGGAGACAGCCCCGCCAGCCACAAAAACGGCTTTGCGGAAAACAGCCGGGAAATGAACCCCTTGCCCACGGCAAGCAGCCAGACCAGCAGCACCGCAGAGGGGATAAACAGCACATTGTACCGGAAGGCCGCTGCACCCAGAACCCCCACCTGTCTGGCGGCGATAAACAGGCAGCCGCCCGTAAGCAGCACAGCGGCAAGTTCCAGCAGGGAGAAAACACCGCGCGGCAGGGTGCTTACCTGTTTGCGGCTGTGGTAAAGACAGCCCATACAGCAGCTGATGGTAAAATCTCCCGCCCGGAAAAGCGGGCACAGATAGGTCAGGTAAAATGCGGCCTTTCCGCTGAGCCCGGCTTTCCAGACCGCAAGGGAGAAAAGGCACTGCACGCAGAAGACCACGACGGCAATGCAGCGCAGCCTGCGGGCATCCGCTTTTTTCAGTACGGCGAGAAGCGGGGGAAAGATGGCATACAGAAAAGCCTGTGCCGAAAGATACCACGCCACCCCGTTCAGGCAGAACCAGAAACGGCTGGACGGGATCCATGTTTGCAGCAGGAAAATGCTTACCGCAAGCTGCGCCGCACAGGATAGCGCTCCACGGACAGAGGGCTGCGCCAGAAGCCCCTTCAGCACAAATAACAGGGCAGCAGCCATCATAATAAGGTGCAGCGGGTACAGCTTGCGTATTTTTTGCAGGGAAAAGGCCATGGCAGACCGCACCCCCGGTGCTGTGCGCGGGCGGTCGTAATAGTTGCAGGTCATCAGGAACCCGGACAGCGCCACGAACACCGTGATCGCCCACGGGCTCAGCCACGGCACCCCGCAATGGGAGAGGACCACGCTCAGAAATGCGACTGCCCGCAGCCCCTGTAAAGATGAGATCAGCTTTTTGTCTGTCACAGTATCCTCCGTTCTGCCGCAAAGCGCGTCAGTTGTGTTCGTTATAAGTATAAAAAAGACGGCGCGTCCTGTCAAGAACACGCCGCTTTTTTGCGTGGCAGGGTGCGATTTTTGAGCGTCATAAATTCTTAACAAAGAAAAATTGCAAAACCCCTTGATTTTTCAGGGCAAGATGAGTACAATACACTTAGCACTCAGAGAAAAGGAGTGCTAAACCACTGCGGAGCACACACGAAGTCCCCGCAGGACATAATAAAGTTTCAAATAAATTCAATATAATTGGAGGGCAAGAATTATGAAGATCATTCCTCTTGCAGACCGTGTTGTCATTAAGACTGTTGAAGTCGAGGAGACCACCAAGGGTGGCCTGATCCTGACCGGCAGCGCAAAAGAGAAGCCGCAGGTCGCACAGGTCATCGCGGTGGGTCCCGGCGGTGTCGTGGACGGCAAAGAAGTCAAGATGACCGTCAAGGTGGGCGACAAGGTCCTCACCAGCAAGTACTCCGGCACCGAGGTCAAGGTGGACGGCGAAGAGTGCACCATCGTGCGCCAGAGCGACATTCTGGCTGTTGTGGAAGACTGAAACTGATTTTTCCTTTTCAATTGAGCTTGTATTATAAAGGAGCGATGTATTATGGCAAAGCAGATCAAGCAGGGCGAGGACGCCCGTAAGGCACTGTGTGCCGGTATTGATACCCTGGCTAACACCGTTAAGATCACCCTCGGCCCCAAGGGCCGTAATGTGGTGCTGGGCAAAAAGTTCGGCGCACCGGTCATCACCAACGATGGCGTGACCATCGCAAAGGAGATCGAGCTGAAGGACGAGTTCGAGAATATGGGCGCACAGCTGGTGCGTGAGGTCGCAACCAAGACCAACGATGCCGCAGGCGATGGCACCACCACCGCTACCGTGCTGGCACAGGCCATGGTCAACGAGGGCATGAAGAACGTTACCGCCGGTGCAAATCCCATGGATATCCGCCGCGGCATGAGCAAGGCCGTTACCACCGCTGTGGAGACCATCAAGGCACACAGCCAGAAGGTGAAGGACAGCAACGATATCGCCCGCGTCGGCACCATTTCTGCCGGTGATCCCGAGATCGGCCGTCTGATCGCCGAGGCTATGGAGAAGGTCACCTCTGACGGCGTTATCACCATCGAGGAGAACAAGACCACCGCTGAGACCTACAACGAGATCGTGGAAGGTATGCAGTTCGACCGCGGCTACCTGACCCCCTATATGGTCACCGATACTGACAAGATGGTGGCTGATCTGGACAACGCTGCTATCCTGATCACCGATAAGAAGATCAGCGTCATTCAGGATCTGGTTCCCCTGCTGGAGCAGGTGATGCAGAATGGCATGAAGCTGCTGATCGTGGCTGAGGATATCGAGGGCGAGGCTCTGTCCACCCTGATCGTCAACCGTCTGCGCGGCACCCTGAACGTCGTGGCTGTCAAGGCTCCCGGCTTCGGCGACCGCCGCAAGGAGATGCTGCAGGATATCGCCACCCTGACCGGCGGCACCGTGATTTCCTCTGATCTGGGCTACGAGCTGAAGGACGCTACCGTCCAGCTGCTGGGTCATGCCCGTCAGGTGAAGGTGACCAAGGAGAACACCACCATCGTGGGCGGCGCAGGCGACAAGGACGCTATTGCAGCCCGCATTGCCCAGATCCGCAGCCAGATCGAGGCCGCTACCAGCGACTTTGACCGCGAGAAGCTGCAGGAGCGTCTGGCTAAGCTGGCCGGCGGCGTGGCTGTCATCAAGGTCGGTGCTGCTACCGAAGTTGAGATGAAAGACAAGAAGCTGCGCATCGAGGATGCCCTGAACGCTACCAAGGCAGCTGTGCAGGAGGGTGTTGTGGCCGGCGGCGGTACCGCGCCCATCAATGCTATCCCTGCTGTGCGCGCTCTGTGCGACACGCTGGAAGGCGACGAGCGCACCGGTGCCAAGATCGTGCTGAAGGCTCTGGAGGCTCCTCTGCGCCAGATCGCCAAGAACGCCGGTCTGGAGGGCAGCGTCATCATCGACAAGATCATCTCTGCCAACAAGCCCAACTATGGCTTCGATGCCCAGAACGAGGTCTTTGTCGAGGATATGATCGCTGCTGGCATCGTGGACCCGACCAAGGTCACCCGTTCCGCTCTGGAGAATGCAGCTTCCGTCGCTGAGATGGTGCTGACCACCGAGAGCCTTGTGGCTGACCTGCCGGAACCCCCGGCTCCCGCCGCACCTGCCGGCGGTGACATGGGCGGCATGTACTAAGCCGTACCTTTCCTAATAAGATACGCCAGAGAGGCGGAACATCTCTTCGGAGAGGTTCCGCCTCTTTTTATGTATACCCCGCACCTCCGCTGCCCACCCTAACCATAGGGAAAGGGGGCGCGTGGATGTCCGGCAAACGGGTACTGGCGGTGTATGCCGCCTTGCTGCTGGGGTTTATGGTGGTGCTGTGCCGGTTGTATCTGCTGGCGCAGCACCCCGCCTATGCTGCGCGCGCGGCGGCGCAGAGCACGGTCACCCTGCAGTTGCCCGCCCGGCGGGGCAACTTTTATGATGTGCAGGGGCGGCTGCTCACCGGCTTAGAGGAACGCTGGCAGGTGTTGTGCTTTCCCGGGCAGGGCAATTACGACCGCCTGTATGCCTGCACTGATGCCGCCGGGCAGGCACTTTTGTACCGCAGCCGCAGCCGCGCTGCGCCGTTTTTGCTGGAGCTGAACTGCGACCCCGCCCGCCTTGGGCTGACCAGTTATCCCACCGCCCGGCGGTATGCGGCAGTGCCGCTGTGCCAGCATCTGCTGGGCTATCTGGATGGTACAGACCACGGCGCTGCCGGTCTGGAAAAGGCGCTGGACGCTGTGCTTTCCGGCACAGGGGAGCACAGCAGCCTTGTCTGCGCTGTCACGGCGCAAGGGACGCTGCGCACCGGAGAAGCACCCAAACTTTTGCAAGCAGACAGCGGGGCGCTTGGGGTGCAGCTGACCATCTCCCGCCCGGTGCAGCGGGCAGTGGAAGCGGTGGCGTCCACCACTATGCAAAGCGGCTGCATTCTGGTGCTGGATACTGCCACAGCGGCGGTGCGCGCCAGCGTCAGTGTGCCGGGCTACGACCCGGAGCACCTTGTTGATAGTTTGCAGGCGGCGAACAGTCCCTTTTTGAACCGGACACTGCAAAGCTACGCGGTGGGCTCGGTGTTCAAACCGGTGCTGGCGGCGGCTGCATTGGAAGCGGGCTTGCAGCCGGTTTTCGAGTGCACCGGCGCGGTGATAGTGGATGGGCAGATCTTCCGCTGTGCAGGCGGGGTGCCGCATGGACAGGTAGACCTTGCCGCTGCGCTGGAAAAAAGCTGCAACGGCTATTTTATCCGTCTGGGACAGCAGCTGGGTGCGGAAAAACTGCTGGACGCCGCCAAGGCCTTCGGCTTTGGACAGAGCCTGCCGCTGGCAGAGGGGCTTGCCGCCGAGGCCGGGCAGCTGCCCACCCCGCAGGAGCTGGCGCAAAGCGGCCAGCTGGCCAATTTCAGCTTTGGACAGGGCAGTCTGCTGGCCACGCCCTTGCAGGTAGCGGCGCTGTTCAACACCATTGCCGCAGACGGCGTATACCGCGCTCCCTATGTGCTGCAAGCCACACTGGACGAGACCACCGGGCAGCCGATGGAGACCCTCAGCCACCCCCGGGGACGGCGAGTGCTCCCGGCGCGGAGCGCAGCGCTTTTGCGCGCCATGCTGGTACAGGTGGTGCAGCAGGGCACCGCGCAGGATGCCGCCGGGCTTCCCGGCGGGGCGGGCGGCAAGACCGGAACTGCCCAGACCGGGCAGTTCACCCCGGAGGGCACTGAGCGCTGCAACCTGTGGTTTGCGGGGTTCTGGCCGGCAGAAAAGCCCCGCTATACCATTGTGGTATTGCAGGACGGTGCAGTGCATACCGCGTACTCCGGCGCGGCTATCTTTGCGCAGGTCTGCGCTGCGCTGGAAGCAGCGGGATAAATGCGCGGATTCTACTTGCAATTCTGGCTTTGTTATGTTACTATATAGTTGTATTTTTGCGTGGTTTTCCGTATTTACAAATAAAAGGAGCGTTACGATTCATGTCTGTTATCGAAATTGTTGGCGGTGCCATTCTGCTGGTGGCTTCGCTGGTCATCGTTTTCCTCACCCTCATGCAGCACACCCACGGTCAGGGCCTGTCCGGTGCCATCAACGGCAGCGTGGGCGGTGCCAACAATGCGCGTCTGACCCCGGCAGACCAGATGCTGGCTAAGGTCACCCGCATTGCAGGCGTGGTGTTCTTTGTGGTTGCTATTCTGGCCTGCCTGTTTGCAGGCCGTCTGGCAGGCTGAGAAGGCGTTACAGCCCCGTGAACGGACGGGGCTGTTTTTCTGTGCAAAAAAGTGCGGGCAGCCGGTTCTGCGGGCTGCCGCAAAGAGGGGACAGGGGAAAGCGCCCGTCCCAAGGCAGGGCTGTGCTCCGCAGGAGATGCACGGCCACGGAAGTGAAGGAGATAATATTTTATGGCAATGCGCGATAAAATTGAGCACGCGATCCAGAATCAGCCGTGCACCGTAAAAGATCTGAAAAATAAGTTCGGCGGGGATCGCGGCGCAGACCGCAAGGTGATGGAGGCTGTGGACCAGCTGGTGCACGAGGCTGTCATCTGCCAGCGGCAGGGCGTGTTCTTCACCGTGCGCAGCGGCCGTGCCGACAAGGCACTGCTGTGCAAGGTAGTAAAGCTGGGCAAAAACTTTGCCTTTGTCATGCTGGAGGACGGTACCAGCGATATCTTCATCCCCGGCCGGTTCACTCGCGGCGCAATGCCCGGCGACATGGTGCTGGTGGAAAAGTTTGCACACCCCCGGGTAGAGGGCAGCGATGAGGGTGAGATCCTTGCGGTTCTGGAAGAGAAGAACGCTCTGGTGGGCACCATGCACCGCATGGAGGGCCGCCTGAAGTTTGTGCCGGACGATTGTCCCGCCATCTCCATGCAGGTCATGCGGGACTGCGAAGGCAGCGCCAAGGACGGCGACAAGGTGGCAGTGGAGATCCTGCTGCGCGGTAACCGTCAGGAGGATCACCGCGTGGGCGTGGCGATGCGCTTTGGCAGCTGTGATGAGGCCAAGCGCTGCGCAAAGGCACTGCTCTACGCGCAGGATATCCGCAGCCGCTTCCCGGACAAGGTGCGGGACGAGGCCAAAAAGCTGGACAACGCCGAGGTATCCGCTGCGGACTGCGAGGGCCGCATGGATCTGCGCGCTTTGCCCATCTTTACAATCGACAGCGCCGAGACCAAGGATATCGACGATGCCATCAGCCTGACCAAGACCCCGGACGGCGGCTTTGAGCTGGGCGTGCATATCGCGGATGTTTCCAACTACGTCAAGCCCGGCACCGAGCTGGACAACGAAGCCTTTAACCGTGCTACCAGCGTCTACTACGCCGATCAGGTGGTGCCCATGCTGCCCAAGCAGCTGTCCAACGGCATTTGCAGCCTGAACGAGGGTGTACTGCGTCTGGCTTTCTCCTGCCTGATGCGGCTGGATAAGGACGGCAACCTGACCGATTACCGCTTTGTCAAGTCCGTCATTCGCAGCCGGGTCAAGGGCGTGTATTCCGAGATCAACGCCCTGCTGGCCGGTAACGCCGATGACGAGCTGACCGGCAAGTACCACGAGGTACTGGCGCAGCTGCCCGCCATGAAGGAGCTGTACGGCCACCGTGCCCGCCTGCGCAAGGAGCGCGGCTGCATGGACATTGAGAGCGGCGAGGTAAAGCTGATCCTCGATGAGGACGGCCACTGCATCGACGTGAAAAAGCGCACCTCCGGCGAGAGCGAGGCCATGATCGAGGAGTTCATGTTGCTGGCAAACCAGTGCGCCGCCCACTTTGCCCGGGTAAAGCAGATCCCCTTTGTGTACCGTGTGCACGAGGAGCCCAACGCCGAAAAGCTGGAGCGTCTGCACGGTCTGCTGCAGGCCTGCGGTGTCAACGACCACTTTGCCAAGGATGTGCCCACCCCCAAGGAGCTGAGCGCTATTCTGGAGGGTGTGCGCGGCACTGCCTACGAGCAGATCATCAACACCGGTATGCTGCGCTGCATGTCCAAGGCTGTGTACGAGGAAAAGCCCAAGGGACACTATGGTCTGGTGCTGCAGGACTACGCCCACTTTACCAGCCCCATCCGCCGCTACCCGGACTTGGCCATCCACCGTATCATGACCGCTCAGCTCAAGGGTACCGATAAGGACACCATGATCCTGCGTTACAGCGAGTTTGCCGAGGATGTCAGCAAGCAGGCCAGCGAGCGCGAGGTGATCGCCATGCAGATCGAGCGCAAGGCCGAGGACTGCTATAAGGCCGAGTATGCCCGCCGCCATCTGGGCGAGTGCTACGAGGGCCGCATCTCCGGCGTGACCCAGCGCGGCCTGTTCATCGAACTGGAAAACGGCGTGGAGGGCTTTGTGCCCGCTTCCAGCCTGACCGCCACCGGTACCATGCTCACCGAGGGCGTGCGCCTTTCCGACCCCGTTTCCGGCAAGAACTGGAATCTGGGCGATACCATGATGATCACCATCGTGCGGGCAGACGTCAATCTGGGCAAGATCGACTTTGAGGTCGCCCCGGAAAGCGCAAAGCAGTGACCTTATCATAAAACAAAAACAGACTGCCCCCGAAGCAGACCGCGCAGGAACGCGCTGCTTCGGGGGCAGTTTTTCGCAATTTTCAGGATCTCCGCAAAAGAAAATGCTTGCCTGAAGACCAGACAGGCGAGGAAATCGATGCGGGAAAGATCAGACCGGATGCCTTCCGAAAAATTGCTCAGCAATTTCATCCAGTTGTGCGGTGATCTGCCGGAAGTCCTGATTCAGATCCAAGGTGCGGGCACCAATCAGATTGCCGTCTAAGTTGAACAGGCAATCCGGGGTGATGGCTTCCTGCGTTTTGGCGTAGACCAGCAGCCCGGAAACATTTCCGGTATGGGCAGCATCCTGATTTTTAACGTAGGTGTAGATCTGGTAGAGGTTGGCAGAATGCAGAGTTTCTTTGTTAAATTGCTGCTGCATGGTGTGGCTGTAATATTTAGCATCCAGAATCAGGATTTTTTCACGGAAACGCAGAAAAATATCGGTTTGCATGGCAGGGAGAAACCGCAGCATGGCAGCATCGTGCTTTCCCATAAGATCCCATTTGACCTGTGCAGCTTTAACTTCGGTAAGATAGGTGTGGTGCTTTCGGTAATATTCCAGAATAAAGCGTTCGTACAGCTTTGCCATGTGTTCATCCGAAAATGCTGTCATTTTATAGCTGCCGTTTTCGGTGGTCTGCAGCATATCGTGCAGCACGAAATAGCAGAGATTCAGCAGCATCTCGTAATTCTGATTGCTCCGCTGATAATGTAACTGCTTCCATGGGATTTGAGAGGGAAGCAGTACAGAAACCGTGCCCAGAAACAGAAGCACTTTCTTCAATTCCACTTTGCGCGCAGCAGAAACATTCTCGTCCCGAAGCAGCACTTGCAGGGTAGTTTTCAGGATCTGGTTATACAGGTTGTCCTCCGAAAGCTCGTCAAAGGTGCAGGCGACCTGGGGCTTATGCTGGATGCGGGTTTTAATGGTCTGCGGAAGATCCAGCTTTCCCCGCAAGACCGACCGGGTCTCGCTGCGGGAAACATATTCCCGATAAAGCCCCCGCTTCAGCTGCCGGGAAACACCCTTTGCAAGGATGACGGCAAACAAATCGTCGATGTGCTCAAACTTTTCCGAGGCAATGCACTGATAATCCTGCTGCTGCAGCACCTGATAGGCGTAGGAGAGCATATAGTAGATGTTCTGGATAAAGATCCCTTTGTCAGTCGTCATTGAAAACACCACGCAGATTTTGCTCCCAACGATGCAGCTTGTCGGGCGCATCGAACCAGTATTCTGCCAGCGTAGGCAGAAGGTCAAATTCCACCACAGAGCGCATCCAGTCGGTGGTGCAGGCGGCAGGGTCAGCCAGACAGAAGTAGCTGTGACCGATACGGAAGCCGGAACCGAGGGAGGCATCTTCGGTAATTTCCCGGTTCAATGCTTTGATCTGTTCCACCAAAGCATTGAAGGTTTCGTTGTTGAGCGCAGCTTGATATTTCTGGAATCCCTCGGAGGTGAAAGCCGGTTCCATCTCAAAGAAGCTGAAACGCCTGCGCAGCGCATAGTCGATCATGGCAAGGCTCCGGTCGGCGGTGTTCATCATGCCGATGATGTAGAGATTTTCCGGGACATAGAAGGGCAGCCCATTATAGGCCAGCGTGATCTTTTCACCCCGGTGGTCGCCTTCAATCAGCATCATCAGCTCACCGAAGATCTTGCTCAGATTGCCCCGGTTGATCTCGTCGATGAGGAAAAAGTATTCCCGGTCGGAGTCGTTGGAAGCCTTCTGGCAGAAGCGGTAAAATACGCCCTCGGTCAGCTTGAAGCCGGAACCGTCCGGCCGGTAGCCCAGCATGAAATCCTCGTAGGAGTAATTCTGGTGAAACTGCACGAACTCTATCCGGGAAGAATCGGCCTGACCCATCATAGAGTACGCCAGCCGTTTGGCGGCGTAGGTCTTTCCAACGCCGGGTGCACCTTGCAGAATGACGTTCTTTTTGCGGCGCAGTAGAGAGACCAAAACGTCATAGCGCGGTTCGCTCAGAAATACGCTGTGCAGAAAATCTGATTTTGTATAAGCGTTCGATGCTATCGAACGGACGGGTGCTGGATTTTCTTCCCGGATGAGATCCAGAATAAAGTTGTATTCCCCTTCCGAAAGCTTGAACAGGCTTCCGTTCTGTTGTACAAAAAACTCCATCTTTTCCAGTTCCGGACAATCTTTCAGAGTGGAGTATTCAATAGGGGATATTAGATTTTCGATCTTTTCAAAATAAAGTTCTTTTCCGTTATTTTCTTGTGTGATTTTTGCAAGAGCAACTACTTTTTTAACGGGGTTGGCCTCGTAGCAGATGACGGGATCACCTGCCTTAGCATCCAGAATGTTCTGAAAGATCCGCCGCTTATGACCGCTTTCGTTGTATAATGTATACGATTGTTCTTCACCGACTTTGAGATCGGAAAACTGCCAGATTTTTGGACTTGCGGTCAGCCACCAGTAGTGGCGGGGAGAAGTAGAGTCTTTTTCAGAAGAAACAGCATAAAGGGGAATATGAGAAAGGTCAGTCTTTTTCAAGGCTTGAACAAGCTCATCCCGCAAACGCCAAATATAAGAGCCGTTTTCTTTGGAATCTGCACTTTTGCCGGTATACAGAACAGGCCACCAGCGGGAGTTTTCGCTGTCGCGCGGCATGAGGGGACAATTTGTCTTTTCAACGACCCTTCGTGCAAGGCTGGAAGAACCCATATTGTAGAAGCCGGCAGCTTCGCCGTACTTGATCGCAAGCTGCTTGCAGGTGGCTTGACCACCATAATCCAGCATACATTTCATAATGCGGAGCGCATTCTGTGTAAAGACAGACGGGTCGTTCAGCAGACTGATCCACTGCTCTGTAGTAATGCCCGGATCATAGTCTGCTTTGCGGGGAAACCACTCGGATTCCGTCTGAGCGACTGTCTGCTCTTGAAGATAATAGCGGCTCAGATAAAAGCCCAGATCAATGGCAGCAATATTCCAGTGTGTGTCGGGCCAGTATTTCCCGGCAGGGGCTGCCTCAATGGCGCTGCGGATCATCTGGGTGACGGCAGCATTTTGGCTCAGTGCCGCCCGCAGCTCATCATAAAGACGATAGCTATTCAGTAGAGAGTCGATAGAACCATCCCGTTTGGGTGGTGTGTCAAAGTTTAATTCTTTTGCGATATCACGGGATACGGCATACCGATAGGCATAATATTTATCCGGGAACTGAAGCCACAGATAGACGCTGATAGCGCTGGTGTTCTGGTAGTGGTTGTTCCAGCTGCCATCGTTGTGTTTTATGCGCAGGGATTCGGCAGCAGCTTGAAATGCGGTGATGCGCTGAGAAAGCCCGATGGATTCATCAAACAGGCTGCGGAACATAGCGCGGGTGGCTTCACAGTCCGCTGCTGCGAAATTCAGGACCATCGCGCGGGGATAGGCATAGCCGGTATCCAGAAGCGAAAAGACCTTTGCAGTGGCTTCCTTGAACATTTCACCAAAATCTGCCGTGTCAATATTCCAATGGTCGTGGAAATGCTGCACGGCTTCCCATTTGAAATCTTCTCCATGAAGCCAGTGCTGCGGGAAATAAGTCTGGTATCCGTTCAGAACAGATTCCAGTTTTGCATGATCGATCATGGCCGTTCCCTCCGAAATCAAAAAGTCTTTAAACTTATTGTACCACGATAAAAGTGGAAACACCATATTCCGGCAAAAGAAAATGCCCGCCTGAAAACCAGACGGGCGGGTGACTGATAATGGGTTTTGCAGCTTCCTTAATGACCACCAGTTGCGTTTATATGCTGGCAGTACCGGTGCCCTTGGAAAGTGCAATGACACATTCGGTATGACTTTCATTGTCCAAACACAGATCAATATCGCTTTCAACGATAGGCAGTCGGAATTTGATGGATTTGAGCCACTGACCGTTGGGCTGACGCTCCGGGTAGATCTGAATTTCAGAGATCAGATGTTCCATCAGCTTTTTGCGTTCAAGGGGATTCATCACATTGTAGAGCTTTTCAAAGCAGACGAGAACCTTGTAAATGTTGTCGCCGGTAATTTTATCCGCTTCGATCGCCTGCTTCTTTGCACGGGCATCCATCAGGTTGTTTTCGGCTTCCTCGATTTTATCGTACATCCTGTAAAGCCGCTCGTCAAGGTCAGATTTGCGGATGATATAGTGGCGGTCATCCGGGTCAAGTGTGTCAATCTCCTCCGTGATTTTGGACTTGACGGAATAATACTGCCGCAACTGCTTTTCAGCGGCAGCAATTTCCTGTTCAATGGCAGTGGTGTCTACTTTGCTGTTGATCTTTTCCCGCATCATAGCGGCAAACTTTGGATTGCTGACCAGTTTGATGATAACCTCCACCACGGCGTTGTCCAGAACTTCTTCCTGAATTTGCTTGTTGAAATCGCATTTTTGCCCACGCTGCATCTTGCGATGCTTGCAACCGTAATAAGAGAAAGATTTATAGGGTGTGCCATCTTTCTTTCGCTTGGTGCATTTGTTGCTGTACATTCCAGCACCGCAAACGGGGCACTTGACAAGGGCGGATAACAAGTGCGCCTGTTCCGTCTTGCTGCGGTTGACTGGTTCGTATCGTTTGGACTGCGCCAACAGCTTGACCTGTGCGGCGTTCCACAATTCTTCCGATACGATGCCCTCGTGCAGGCCGTCCACCAGCAGATAATTTTCCTGAGGAACCTGATGATATTCGTTCCGGGTGCCGTGAATCTTTTCGAGTTTGCGGCGACCAAAGGCGATTTTTCCGCAGTAGACGGGGTTCTTCAGGATGGCACGAATCAACGTTGCGCTGAAAAGGGGAGAGGTGCCATTTTGACGAGCAAGTTTCTGAAAGCCGTGGGTCTCCAGATATTTGGAAAGACCATTTGCACCTGTGTCCGTGTTTACATATTGCTCAAAAATCGTGCGAATGGCAGGGGCTTCATCCTCATTGATTTGCAGCACACCGTCAGCCAAATGATAGCCATAAGGCGCAAAACCGCCGTTCCAGCGACCTTCCCGTGCTTTCTGGATGCGGCCTTCCATGGTTTGGACACGGATGTTCTCACGCTCGATTTCAGCGACAGCGGACAGAACGGAAATCATCAGCTTGCCAGCGTCTTTAGAAGAATCAATGCCGTCCTCCACGCAAATCAGGTTCACACCAAAATCCTGCATTACCTGCAAGGTAGACAGTACATCGGCAGCGTTGCGGCCAAAGCGGGAGAGCTTGAACACCAACACATAGGCAACACCATCCTTGCCGGATTTGATGTCCTCCATCATCCGGCAGAAAGAAGCACGACCCTCGATGGATTTGCCGGATTTTCCAGCATCCTCATATTCACCAACGATCTGGTAATCGTTGAAGTCCGCATAGGCTTTCATGCGAGCCTTTTGCGCATCCAGCGAGTAGCCATCGATCTGCATGGCCGTGGAAACACGGGTGTAAGTGTAAACCTTTGTCTTTTCCTGTGACATAAGAAAACCTCACAAAACGGTTATTTCTTGTCTGCTTTCTGCTCCAGAAACTTAATGGAATCCAGATAATCCTGCTCCACATCGCTGAGGGTTTTAGCCTTATATTTCCGATATTCGGTAGTAGCTTTGTCCACTGCCTGCTTGTGGGTCACACTGCCATTGCCAACAAGCAGCTGCTCACCGCTCATGGTTAAAATGCGGTCAAGGTGGTTTGCCCAATCCTGCATGGTCATGGGCTGTTCACGTTCTGCCTGACGCTCTGCGAAATCCAGATAACCGGAAACCAACTGCCCCATAGCACGAAGCTCTTTCTCGTTCAGATAGTTTTTGGCAATAGTAGCTTCTCGTAAAGTGGGCTGGTTCCCTGCAAAAGTGGTCAGACCCATAAATTCCTTTTCGGCATCTGCACGGTTGTAAATGACCTCGGCGGCAGTCTGACCGTGGATGGCATAATGAATTTTATTCTGGACTTTTTTGAAAAACTGGACGGAGATTTCTGCTTTTGGGTCGTAGTCAATGCTGGTTGCATAGATTTCCAGAACCTGACGATAAAACACTTTTTCGGAAGCACGGATGTCACGGATGCGTTCTAACAGCTCTTTGAAATATCCACCGCCGCCCAGATTTTTCAGGCGTTCGTCATCCAGCGCAAATCCCTTGCGCATATATTCTTTCAAAATGCCAGTTGCCCAGATACGGAACTGTGTGCCACGTTTAGATTTGACGCGGTAACCGACGGAAATGATGACGTCAAGATTATAGTAATCCACGTCGTATGTCTTTCCATCAGCGGCAGTGTAGGCAAATTTTGCCCACACTGATTCCTTTTGAAGTTCGCCTTCTTTGAAAATGTTTCGAATGTGTTTTCCGATAACGCTGCGGTCACGTTGGAACAAATCGGCCATCTGGTCAATGGAAAGCCAGACGGTATCGCCATCAAACGTGGCATCAATTTTGGTCAGGCCATCTTCAGTGGTATAAATGATGATGGAATTTTTGGGGCTTTCATCAGGGCGATTCATTTTCGTACCTCGTTCAAAATATGGAACATGGTAAGAGAATCTCACCATGTGTTTGGACAGCAATTACAAGAACATTATATCATGCTGCAAGGAGTTCATCAACGGCAATTTGCCCGGTTTCGATTTCTGGGATTAAAATTTCTGCATATTTTTCGAGCATATCGGCCAGAAAACCCGCCAAGGCACTCCATTCATCAAAGTTGGACGTGCAGGCGGAAACGGGAAAGATATCTTTTTCGCTAGCAGGATATTTTTTCAATAGGAAGCTCCATTTCCTTGTAGCTGGACAGTGTGTGCCAGCGATTTTATCAAACTTCCTTTCGGACTTATCCAATCAACACTTTTAGCCGTTCCAGCTTCTCCTGCGCTGTTTCCTTGCGAAAGCTGATCCCGATGCAGGAGATGGGAACACACATTTCCAACAGGCGGTCGTAGATGCGGGCGTGGGCGGTATCCTGCGGATGCCGAATCTCGTCCAACGTCAGATTGGTGGTGACGATGAGTGGCTTCCGACTGCGATAGCGGCTGTCCACGATGTTATAGATCTGTTCTAACGCATACTCCGTGCCACGCTCCATCCCGAAGTCGTCAATGATAAGCAAAGGATAGCGGCACAGCCTTTCCACCACCTCATTCCGCCCGGAAAAGCTGTTATTCAGCTCGTTCAGGATGTGTGCGAAGTTCGTCATGCACACAGGTACTTCCTGAGCCATTAGAGCGTTCGCAATACACCCGGCAAGGAAACTCTTGCCTGTGCCGACACCGCCCCAGAACAGAAGCCCAATGTTCTCTGAGCGCATGGTCTGCCACTGCTCTACATAGCGGTGTGCATGGTGCATCTGTGGGCTGCGTCCGTTGTCGTTTGCAAATGTCCAGTCCAGCAGAGCGGAATCAGAAAAGCCGTCTGCTTTCAGCCGCCGCACAAGGTCGAGGTGTTTCTGCGCCTTAATAGCTGCTTCCTGCTGCTCCCGTTCGGCTTTATGGCAGGCACATTCTACCGGATGCTTGTTCTTCCCCATCAGGACAAGACCCTTGGCAAAGAAGGCTTCTTTTGGGGTTCTGCACTTGCCGCAATAAAGCAGGCCATTCTCACCGGGATAGTCCGCTGCATTTTCGGGAATACTGGAAACGGATTGTTCCAGAACTTTTTTGATCGTCTTTATAGGCTTTCTCCTTCCTTGAAGGTGTAGTCCGGGATGCCCGGCGTCGATTTTCGTTCTGTTTTCTGCCGCTTTGCCCAGATACGCAGGATGGCGGCATGGTCGGCGTACTTCCTTCCGGTGGACTGGACATAAGCGGACAACTGCTCGATCAAACCATCAAGCCCTGCAAAGTCAGCCTTGAGTCGCTTGTACTCTTTTTCCGTCAGAAAGACATTCTGATATTCTCCAAAGGTCAAATAAGCATCTGTTGTTTTTATCAGGTGGTTCTCTTTCAGATTGTTCTTATTACGTTGGTTAGTGGAACACTTTTGTTCCATGGAAGGTATCATTTCTGTTCCATCGCATAGGGCAGAACCGTTCCATGCAAAGGAACATTTTTGTTCTGTCGGGACTTTTACAAAGATGCTGTTGGGCACAGTAATGCGACCTCTTCTGCGCTCGATCAGATCGGCATCCTCTAGTGAGCGCAATGCACGTTTAATGCTCATGGTGCTGCAACGAAGGGCTTCGCTCAATGATGAAATAGGAAAAATTACATAGACGAAGCCGCGCTCATCCACCCAGTTGTTCTTTTGAGAAAGCGTTGCCCTGTCAAGCAGTAGAGTGTAGAGGAGTTTTGCCGTGTGGCTCAGGTCAGCATCGAGAAGAAACCGGGCATAGGGCAGATATTGCGGCAGCGGCATATTGGGTTTCAAATAATCTGAAATGGCATTCACCTCCGTTTTTTACATCCAAATCAGTGGACAGACAGTTTAGGATTGCTGGTTTCCATCACTGTACAAGCGTTTTTTTACGTTCTGAAGATACCGGCTGGCACGGTCAATAAAAATCAGCAATTTCTCATTGTTCTTCGGTTCAGTAAGAATATCCGGGTATTCACGAAAACACATTTCCCACCGCCGGATAAAATCCTCCTGCGCGCCCTGAATCTCACACATCATGGCTTCGCCATCTGCCAAACGGCGAGGTGAATAAATGCTCTTGACGGCATCCTTGAGATTCTGTTTTTCTTCCTTGTTGAGTCCTTTCTTATGCCCCTGAATGTCTTGCTTGAAGGTTGTTATAAACTCATTGTCCTTTGAATAAGAATCCGTGATACTGGAATCCCGTTCGGCTTTAGGTTTACGCAGCTCTGCCACAACTTCGGGACGCTTTTCCTTTGGAACCTTTGCAATCGAGGAAATTTCACGGTCGGTTGCCCGAATCTTTCCGCTCAGGATTTCTTCCTGCGCTCCGGGTACTGCTTCCTCCGCTGCTTCCACACCTTTTGCAAATTGCTCTGCACGGTAAACATAACTTTCGGATGTTCCATGTTCCGCAGCGACCTTCGACCGTGAACCGTGCTTTGTGCGGTCTGGTTCATTTTGAACCAGACCACTTTCAGATGCCGAAGTATACTGATTGCCGTGAAACGCTTTGATTTGCTTTTCCGCTTCTGCCTGCTTTCCGATCAGGAACTTTTTCTGTTCTGGGGTCAGGTTTCGCCGCCCAAGCTGATTTTTACAGATCCATACGAGTGCTTCATAGCGGCTGGAAAATTCTTTTTCGATGACTTCAAATGGAATAAATGGATATTTCCGAAGAATTTGATAGCGTGTATGTCCATCCACAATATAGCCGTTCCACGTGATGATCGGATTCAGTACACGTTCCTCCTTGAGGATGTTCATTTCCAGTTGGTGGGTTTCCTCAAACGACGGAGAGTTGATTTGTTTCTGGAACTCCGGGTCGATTTTAAGCTGGCTCAGTTTTGTCATAGGCAAACCATCCTTTCTGAAATCGAGTTAGTTTTCTTATGCCGTTCTCTCTGCATGGATTTCCTGCCCCCTTCCAGCGGCGTTTTCCGGCTCTCCTTTTCAGGATCTTCGCCGGGTATCCCATGCAGACGGTCATGCGGTTTTCAAGGTTCGATGAGAGACTTAAAACTAGATTAGCACGTTCATAGAAGATTTTTTAGGACATATTACGTCCGACTTTCACGAAAATCGAGTTGAATTTCTACTAAAAATCGGACATTCTTTGTCAGCACTTGCGAGAAAGCAATGAAGAATGTGCTTCTGTGGGCTTAGTGTATCACATCGTAAATTTTATTTTTAGGAACTGGTAGTTCCGGTTTTAAAAAATACGAAGTGAATTTCAAGGCAAAATCGGAACTATTGGTTCTGGTTTTGCGTATCAACGTAAGTTCAAATTTTGGATGCCGTTCTCTCTGCATGGACTTCCTGCCCCCTCTCGGCGGCGTTTTCCGGCTCTCCTTCTGGTCATCGCCGGGTATCCCATGCAGACGGTCATGAGGTTTTCAAGGTTCGATGAGGAGCTGTAGAAAGCATATCACAATCATACAAGCGCTTTTAGGACGTATCAGGTCCGGTTTTGAGGGAGAAAACCGGACTTAGGAGGTCCGGTTCTTGTGAACAGCTCTGGATAGAGCATATCATAATAACACTCAAATTTTTAGGAGGTGATACTTCCGCTTTTTGCCTTCAAAACCGGAAGCAATAGTTCCGGTTTTGTGCGATATTGAATTTATCAACGACGATTTTCATAAAACGAATTTTTCTCCAAGAAATTTGCTTATTCAGCGGTCGTTAAGGTGCGAAACTAGCGCATTCTTGTGCTGAACATCTGGTTTGGGCGAAGCCCAACAAGTGTTTTGAAGCTGGATTTGTAAAATCGGATTCAAAAATTGCAAGTTGGTACCAACTCGCCCTGCTTGCGGCGGTTGCAAATGCGAAAATTTTTGTGCAGAAAAATAACCGTCCACTTCAAGTTGAACTTGAAAACGGACGGTCCTGATTGCAAAATGATTTTCAAATTTGGAAAGCACATTGAGGGGGTTCATAGCACCCGCAAGCAATGCAGACGTATATACATCTGCTTATTTTGCGCTGCAAAATACTTGTTGGGAACACCCAAACCCGTGAACTGCATCCGATGGATGCAGACTTAGCGTCTCCAAATGAGAAAGTTTATGGCTCTAACACATTGTCAGCCATTGGTATACAACTTTTTCCAGCCAAAAAAGAAAATAGCGATGAATTGAGATGAACATTGCAGAAAAATGTGATACAATAGAAAATGAAAATCCAAACAACAGGAGGAACCCCCTCGTGGCAAATAATGTGAACGTCAAAAAACTGGAAGCTGACCTGTGGAAGTCGGCAGATCTGCTGCGTGCAGGCTCTAAACTCACCTCGAACCAATACTGTATGCCGGTGTTGGGACTGATTTTTCTGCGGTATGCGTACAGCCGCTTCAAACTGGTAGAGCAGGAGATCCTGAAAGACCGTCCCATGCGCGGCGGTCGGGTGCTGCCGGTGGAGCAAAGCGACTTTGCCGAAAAGAGTGCACTGTTTCTGCCCAAGGAGGCGCAGTACAATTACTTAGTCAATTTGCCGGCCAACATCCCGGAGCAGGGGCTGACCGGCATTGAGGGCAATCCTCTGAACAGTCTGGGCGAAGTGGTGAACAACGCCATGGAACTGGTGGAGCAGCAGAGCGAGCAGCTGCAGGGCGTTCTGCCGAAGGACTACACCATCTTCTCGGATGAACTGCTGGGGGAACTGCTGCGCATCTTCAACAATGATGCGTTGGACGATGTGGGCGGCGATGTGATCGGCCGTATCTACGAGTACTTTTTGAATAAGTTTGCCAAGAACGTGGCACAGGATGACGGCGTGTTCTTTACACCGAAATCGCTGGTGAAGATGATCGTCAATGTGCTGGAGCCTTCCCACGGCGTTCTGTTGGACCCGGCTTGCGGCAGCGGCGGTATGTTTGTGCAGACCGGCGACTTTGTAAACCATGCGGGCATGATCGCCAACAACACCATGACTTTCTACGGACAGGAAAAGGTGGAGTACAACGCCAAACTCTGCCTGATGAACATGGCCGTGCATGGCCTGACCGGCGTGATCAAGTCCGGCGATGAAGCCAATACCTTCTATCACGATGCCCACAACCTGAACGGCTGCTGCGACTATGTGATGGCAAATCCGCCGTTTAACGTGGATAAGGTCAAGTCGGAGTCGGCGCAAAGTGCCGGGCGGTTGCCCTTTGGCCTGCCCGGCGTGAACAAGGCCAAGGAAATCGGTAACGCAAACTATCTGTGGGTGTCCTATTTCTACTCCTACCTGAACGAGCATGGCCGTGCGGGTTTTGTGATGGCGTCCTCGGCTACCGACAGTCAGGGCAAAGACAAGGACATCCGTGAAAAGCTCATCCAGACCGGCCATGTGGACGTGATGATGAGCGTGGGCAACAACTTCTTCTACACCAAGAGCCTGCCCTGTTCGCTGTGGTTTTTGGATAAGGGAAAACCGGAACATCTGCTGGACACCGTATTGTTCATCGACGCCCGAAACTATTATACCGTGGTGGACCGCACTCAGAACGAGTGGAGCGACTGGCAGCTGAAGAACCTCGACGCCATTGTCTGGCTCTATCGTGGCGAGGTGGACAAGTACAAGGGGCTTTTGGCGGAGTATCACGCAGAACTGGCGGACGACCGCCCCTTTGCAGAGATTCAGGCCGCACTGGAACAAAACGTGCAGGCCAAGCGGGAAGAAGCCAAAGCCGCTGTGGAGGCAGCACCCCGCAAGGAGCGCAAGACCACGCAGGAAAAGTTCGACAAGGCGCTGGAAGCCCTCAACAAGAAGCTGACCGTCGCCAAGGAGGCTGTCTGGCTCACCGAAAAATTTGGTGAGGGCGTCTATCAGGATATCCCCGGTCTGTGCAAGGTGGCCAGCCGCGACACCATCCTCAACGAGAAAGGCACATCCCTGACGCCCGGTGCCTATGTGGGCGTTGCACCCGTGGAGGATGACGGCGTGGATTTTGCCCAGCGGATGAAAGAGATCCACAAGGAACTGCTGGAACTGCAGGCAGAGTCCAACCGCCTGATGGAAACCATCTCGAAGAATCTGGAGGAGATGGGGGTATGAAAAAAGTTGTATTGGGTGAAGTATGCGACTTTTTTAATGGAGGAGCATGGAGTGACAAAGAATATGTGAACGAAGGAATTCCAGTGCTTAAAGTTACAAATTGCAAATCAACAGGATTTCAATTGGATAACTTAAATTATCTTTCTGAGAAATCGAGAGAAAAGTATAAGAAAAATAATCTTATAATTGGAGATGTTATCGTTGCAACAGTAGGATCACATCCTAATTTAATAGAATCTGCGGCGGGGCGATCCTGTATAGTTAACTCCCAAGTTGAGGGTTTTTATCTCAATCAAAATGCCGTATGTATACGAACAAAAGATAAAAGGATTTTATCACAAAAATATTTAGGGTATCTCTGTAAATGTGCGGATTTTCAGCATTATATTCAAAGCAGAGGCCGCGGCGCGGCAAATCAAATGCGGATAGCGATAAGCTCTATTAAAGAGTATAGCTTTACTTTGCCTGATTTTGAGAATCAACAGTATATTGCTGATATTCTCTCTGCTTACGATGATCTGATTGAAAACAACCAGAAACAAATCAAATTGCTGGAAGAAGCAGCCCAGCGGCTTTATAAAGAGTGGTTTGTGGATCTGCACTTTCCGGGGCATGAAAACTCGAAAATTGTGGATGGCGTGCCGGAGGGGTGGAGCAAAAGCACGGTATTCGAAGTCTCTGCTATCCTGAGAAGAGGAATTTCGCCGAAATATAATGAGAATGCAAGAGGCATTGTAATCAATCAAAAGTGTATTCGTCAAACGATTGTTTCTTACGACGAAGCAAGAACACAGGAAAAGAAATATCCGGCTGAACTTGAACTAAAAGAGGCGGATATCGCGATTTGTTCGACAGGAGTTGGAACATTGGGTCGTGTGGGGCAGATTTATGAAGTAAGGGAAAATACTACTTTGGATTCTCATGTGACATTAATTCGAGCAAATGAAAAAATTGGACAGCAGTATTTGTTTTGGTCGCTCAAGATGCAGCAGGACTATTTGATGAGTGCAGGAAAAGGCTCAACAAATCAGCTTGAATTGAGCAGAGAAACAATTGGAAATTGTAAGATTCTAATACCAGAACAGAAAATAGCAGAGCAAGCGGAGAAAAATTTCGTAGCTATTCATAACAAAATGAAAGCATGCTCGATGCAGATTGCAAGACTTCGAGAGGCAAGGGATTTGCTACTGCCAAAGTTGATGAGTGGAGAAGTGGAGGTGTGAAAATGTTTTCGGAAAAGTACGGATATAAACAAGAAAAGAAAATTCAAATTAAGTCTATCACTAAAGAATTAAGAAATCGGATATGGAATTTGTTTTATCAGTGTGAACTAAAGCCTTATGAAGTGGATGAAAATTTTTTGGATGATTTTCTGTCTGGCAATCCAACAATAGAAGAAAAAATAGTTGATAAACTTGGGCTATCTATAAATTCAGTGACACCACCTAAGACTAGACTTCGGACATATATTGAACAAAGTGCTAAATGGTATGAAGTGTATGATGTGGTTGAAATATATATATCGTTTCTTGATAAGAAAAAAAGAGAGCAGCGAACGAAACAGTTAAATACAATATTTGAACAGGAAAAATCCGGGTATAGAATTGTTTTGGGTGAAATTACTCCAATTACAAATGATGCTGAGATTGAAACAATCGAACAGGCGGCAATGACACAGTTTAATTCGGTGAATCAGCATATTAGCAAAGCACTTGCGTTTTACGCGGATTTGAAAAATCCAGATTACGAGAACTCTGTAAAAGAATCAATCAGTGCCGTTGAAGCGATGTGTTGCGTTATTACAGGAACGTCTGGAAAACAGGCAACATTAGGAAATACAATAAAAAAACTTGAGGATAAGGGCATTCATATTCATGGAGGGATGAAGCAAGGATTTAAAGATTTATATGGCTATGCTTCAGATGAAAATGGAATTCGGCATGGCGGAATTGATTTCAAAAATGTGCCGCCGGAAGATGCGAAGTTTATGCTGGTGTCCTGTTCGGCATTTGTGAATTATCTGATTGAGAAGTGGAGTAAAGTAGAAAACAATTAAACCAAAAGAAAGCGGGGTGGAGCAAATGAAAGAAAAAGTTCAGAACGTAAAGCTGAATGCAGTGCTGTGTATATCGTTCACGGTAATAACATATCTCATAACACTAAATATGCAAAATGGATTTTTTCATCCGAACTGGTGGTGGATTTCAAATGATTTTGCTCTGACTGTTAGTGGAGGAATTGCAACTGGTTTTGTGGCTGGTCTAGCTTATGCAATACAAGAGTATAGAAACAGCAAAAGCGAAACTGGTGCAAAGTTGTTTTTTGCAACGGGATGGCTATATAGCACTTTTAGCCATATGGATAAAAATATTACGGAAGCTTTGGAAAACCCACAGCAACCAGCGATTGAGAGCCTGTTGAAAACGTATGTGTCGGAAGGAAATCAGGCAAACGAAACAATCAAGCAGACAGAGTACATAACAATTTTAAGGAATGAACTAAAAACAAATCTTGAAAATTTCAAAATGGAAGAGTGCGCAAAGGTTCAAGAAATCTTGAGACAAGCGTATTTCTATTATGATATAGCACTTAACGAGACAAAAATAGATGATTTAAGAAATAATAAAATAAATAGAATAGTCCTTATATCTGATCCCAAAGTAGAACGTACTCTCGAAATTTTAAGGAAAGAAATAGAAGAGGAATTGCCAAGGATAGAATCATTGGCAGAGATGGTTGATTGTCAAACAAGAAAGAAATATCACTGGGAAGAATACAAAAAATATAGCGATGTTCATTGCGCTAGTGTTACAAAATTGAATGATTTCGATGAATTTCTAAAGGAAGGGGGAACATTATGAGCCGCGAATACTCCGAAAATGTCCTTGTTCAGAACAGTGCAGGCAACTTGCTGCAAAATGTTCTGGGCTGGGAGGTGGTGCTGGCTTACAACTCCGAAAAGCTGGGGCCGGACGGGACGTTAGGCCGCACCAGCTATGGGGAAGTGCTGCTGACCCGGTATTTTCGGCAGGCGCTTTTGCGGCTGAACCCGTGGCTCACCCCGAACCAGCTGGACGAGGTGCAGAAGAAATTCACGGCGCACGTTTCCACCGCATCCCTGATGCAGATCAACGAGGAAAAGTATTTTCTGCTGCGGGATGGCATCCCGGTGACGGTCAAGCGGCCGGATGGCCGCACCGAAATCCGAAGCGCGGCGGTGATCGACTTCAAAAACCCGGAAAACAATCATTTCCTCGCCGTAAAAGAGATGAAGATCCACTCGCAGTTGTACCGCCGTAGAACGGACATTGTGGGCTTTGTCAATGGCATTCCACTGCTGTTCATCGAGCTGAAAAAGCCCACCGTGGATGTGCAGAACGCCTACATAGACAACTATCGGGATTACCTCGATACTGTTCCGCAGTTGTTCTACTATAATGCCTTTCTCATGCTGTCCAATGGATTGGAAGCCAAGGTGGGTACGCTTGGCAGCAAGTACGAGTTTTTCCACGAGTGGAAGCGTCTGAAGGAAAGCGATGCGGGCAGCGTGGAACTGGAAACCATGCTGCGGGGCATCTGCGAGAAAAAGACCTTCCTCGATCTGCTGGAAAACTTCATTCTTTACGACCATTCCGGTGGGCGCACCACCAAGATTCTGGCCCGCAACCACCAGTATCTCGGCGTCAACGAGGCCGTCAGTGCTTACGAGAACCGCAAGCTGAAAGACGGCAGGCTGGGTGTGTTCTGGCACACGCAGGGGTCAGGCAAGAGTTATTCGATGGTCTTTCTGGCGCAGAAGATCCGGCGCAAGTTTGCAGGCTCGCCCACCATTGTGGTGCTGACCGACCGTGACGAGCTGAACCGGCAGATCAGCGATACCTTTGAAAACTGCGGTCTGCTGGGCAAAACCAAGGCTTCGCAATTCATTGCATCCAGCGGTGCAGACCTTGTAAAAAAGCTGCAGGGCAACCCCAGCTTTGTGTTTACCCTGATCCAGAAGTTCAACCTGCCCAAGGAGCCGCCCATCTACCCGGATCACGACATTCTGATTTTGTCGGACGAAGCCCACCGCAGCCAGTACGGCATTTTTGCAGACAACATGATGCACCTGCTGCCCACGGCATCCCGCATCGGCTTTACCGGTACACCGCTGCTGGCGGATGACCATATCACCGAGCGCACCTTTGGCGGGTATCTGTCGGTGTATGATTTCAAGCGGGCAGTGGAGGACGGCGCAACGGTGCCGCTGTATTATGAAAACCGTGCGGATAAGATCGCCCAGTTGGACAAGCCGGAGATCACCGGGCGGATCCTGGATGCCATTGAAGCAGCCGACCTTGATCCTTCGCAGGAGGAAAAGCTGGAACGAGAATTTGCCAAGGAGATCCATATTCTCACCGCAGATGAACGGCTGCGCTCCATTGCAAAGGATTTTGTGGAGCATTACTCTGACCTTTGGACCAGCGGCAAGGCGATGTTCGTCTGCCTGAATAAGGTCACCTGTGTGCGGATGTACAACTATGTGCAGGAATACTGGCGGGCAAAGATCAGGGAACTGGAAGCCCGGCAGGGTACAGCGACCCAGCAGGAAGCACAGGAGCTTGCCCGCAAACTGGCATGGATGAAAGAAACCGAAATGGCAGTGGTGATCAGTCAGGAGCAGAACGAGGTGCAGACCTTCAAAAAGTTGGGGCTGGATATTCTGCCGCACCGTGCCAAAATGGAAAAGCGGGAGCTGGATAAAGAATTCAAGGACAGCAAGAATCCATTCCGGGTGGTGTTCGTCTGTGCCATGTGGCTGACGGGCTTTGATGTAAAGTGTCTGTCCTGTCTGTATCTGGACAAGCCGTTGAAAGCCCATACCCTGATGCAGACGATTGCTCGTGCAAACCGTGTTTCGGAGGGCAAGAGCAACGGCCTGATCGTGGACTATATTGGTATCGTAAAGGCGCTGCGCAAGGCTCTGGCAGATTATACGGTCAGCAAGAACAGCCCGGCGGGCATTGACCCAACGGTGGACAAAACGGAGCTGATTCAGCGCATCCGCACGGTCATCGGAAAAACGGACGGCTTTCTGGCAGAACACGGGTTCCGGCTGCAGGAATTGGTGGACGCACAGGACTTTGAAAAGATGAGCCTTGTACAGGATGCAGTCAACGCGATGTGCGAGACGTTGGAAACCAAGAAAACCTTCCAGACCTATGCGTCTGAACTGGCGCGGCTGTTCCGCTACGCAGACCGTGACGATGTGGACGATGCCGTGCGCGCCCGGAAAAACGCAATTCTCGCCATCTACGAGGGCTTGCAGCAGAAGCGGAAACACGCAGATAACACGGACCTGATGGTGCAGATCAACGGCATCGTCAACGAGTACATCCATGTGGAAAAGCCAGATCAGGAGGCTGTACCTTCCCGGCAGTTTGACATCAGCAAAATTGATTTTGACCTGCTGAGCCGGGAGTTTGCCCACACCCGGCGGAAGAATCTCTTGCTGCGCGATCTGGATGAACTGGTGAATCAGCAATTGGCGAAAATGCTGTTTGCAAACCCGCACCGCATGGATTATTATGACCGCTATCAGGAGATCATAGATGCCTATAATGCAGAGCAGAACCGGGCAACCATTGAGAAAACCTTCATGGATCTGATGGAACTTGCAAATTCACTGGACACGGAGCAGCAGCGCTACGTGCGTGAGGGCTTTTCTAGCGATGAGGAGCTTTCGGTGTATGATTTGCTGTTTTCGGAGAACCTCACGAAGCAGGAAATTAAAACGATCAAGAAGGTGTCTGTGGACTTGTTGACAAAAATCAAACAGCAGATCGCCAAACTCGACCATTGGACGGACAAGCAGGAAACTAAGGCGATTGTGGATAACCTGATTCGCAATACCCTTTGGCAAGAACTTCCCAATAGCTATGATGTAAGCGATATCCAGACCTACCAGAAGAAAATCTACGAGTATGTATATATGCGCTACCCGGAAGTAGCATAACGCAAAAATCACCCCAGAGAGAACGCACAAGAGGCTATTCTCTCTGGGGTGATTGCGTTGGGTAGCTTGAGCGAGCGACAACCACCAGCTCTGCTGGTGGAGTAGAAAATGCTTTAGCTATAAGATTCGAGCGAAGCGAGATGACAGAGAAATTGTCATCTTGGAAGATGCACTTTGCAACATAGCTCGTTAGAGCGGTAGGGCAGGTAATGCAGATGAAAGATGCTTGCTCGTGGCCCCTTATTAAGGGGCTTTGCCAGTAAGGTGCCCTTCTAGGGCTTACTCAAGCCACCGGCTCAGCCGGTGGTTTTGACTTCTGGGAACGTGCTCTCACTGGGCGGTTACTGAACAGTAATTACGGATGAGAAGATGGAAACAAGGTGCCGAGATAATGCTTGAATTCGGATTCAGTATATGTATGGACGCTATTAAAACAATAATTCTTAAAAGCACTAATACCGAAACATACAAATTCTTCTTTGGAGAGGTTAGAGATTGTTTTTTGAAGTGTAGCTAAAGAAGGAACGGCTCCATTAAAATGTTCAATTTTGTCTAGCAATGTTTCGTCATCATGATTCTGCGCATTTGCGGATTCGTTATACACTAAAATATAGTTAACATACGTTTTGATGTCTGAAATTTTTTCAGATGTAATATCTGAAAAAATTAGTACACTGTCGTAAATTTTTTTACGAATTTCAAACTGTTTGCGACGACCAATTTTTCCGTTCTTGAATTCAACAAAAACAAGGTGACCACGTCCATCATCAAATAAGGCATCGTTAGATTTCGGAATTTCACTTAACTGAAGGGTTCGAACATATTCGTCCTTAACAGCGTCATAATTGATTGCAGTTATTAAAGAATCTGTCATAAATTGGGGAGAACGAGAATTGTCGGAATCGTCAATCGAAGTCTGTTTTAGATTGGAAATATGATTATTGAAGATTTGAAATGAAGAAAGGCTAATCATGACATCCACCTCTCATTTTCTAATTGCTGAAGAGGATAGGAAAGCTTAGCATAGATTTTATCGACAGAATTTGTGACATCTTCAAGGGTAGCAATATCATCTGAAACAGACGATAAATAATATTTACAACGACTAATAGTGTTGTACTTTGCTGAATACACTTGAATTGCACGTAAAAAATAGGGACTATGTGTATTCAAAAGAACATGCAGATTAAACTCTTTTTGAATAAGGACAATCAATTCGGCAAATAAGAGTTGCCATTCTGGATGAAGATGGATTTCTGGCTCATCAAGTATAATTGTTCCATTTCGATCGATTGCAGAATTAATCAATAATGTCTTGAGTATAACAAAGGATTTAAGCCCGGTTGATAGATTTCTAACATCAAGAATCTTATCGCTGCCAGCACGTTGGTAGCCGATTTTATAACGCTTTTCGTTTACAATACTGCCGCTGCAAACGGTGGATAATTTACTATAAATGTTTTCCAGTTTGTTGGCAGTGACAATCTCATCAACAATATTAGAATCTTTTTTAGGATAAAACAATTTTTGACGCAGGTGGCTACGATGATCTGAATAAGTTGAAAAGGGAAACCGATATATAGGAAAACGGGATTCATCGATAATAAATGGATCATCGATATAAATGACCTCGGTATGGAGACTGAAGCTTTCACTGCTTTCTATTTCAGAAACATGATTGTCAAAAATAAAAATAGTAGTGTGCTGGTCCTTGATATAAAGATCAATTCTTCCCTCAGAATTTGAAAAAATATTTCCGACTTGACCATTGAACTCTGTATACAGATGCTTTTCTAAAAGCGATTTCATCAAATCGGAATCGGGAATATTTAAAATTTCAGTTATACGTTTGACACATTCTTCAACGGGAAAATCTTTGGAAAGATTTTCCTCAAAAGACGCTGCGAAATCAGAAATTTCATGATACAGAAAATCGGGGTGTGATTGGAAACTGGATGCCTTTTTAACGATAGTGGATGCCTCGTCAGAGCTATCAATGAAAAATCTGTTCTCACGGGAGAAACTATCCAGAATGTTTTCTACACTTGTGACACGCTCTTGATAAAGTTGATTTTGAATATTAGAATAACTATTAAAAACTGAAAATAGAGCACGACCAACAGTGCTTTTGCCAGTATTGTTTTCGCCGGCAATCACCGTGATTCCATCAATCTCAATATCAGCAGTTCCGATTTTTCCAATATTCGACAATGAGAGCTTCATAATGTGGACTCCTTTCACGAGGTTCTATCTATATATTATAAAATCTGCTGGTATATATTTAAACATAACTAAGCGGAGTAAGAGAGCGAAAATTAGATCATCTGAAAATGCTTTAATGCTTCCACAATCGCATCCTCTTTCTCCTTCGGACACTGGGGCTGCTTCGCATTTTCGTTTTTTGCTTTATGGTAATTCTCTCGCTCGATAATGCCGTACTTCTGCTTCACCTGCGCAATGTAGAGGTTGGACACCTTCAACTGGTGGTGTTCCCACACATAGTTCCGAATCTCGTTGTAGGTGGCTTTGCTTTCGGCGGCAGTCACATCCAGCTCATCTATGCTGACGTCCACCTCGATGTGCCGCTCGACATTGAGTTTGGTCAAAAGGAGAACCGCTTCGACGTGCTTCGTCCTTGGGAACAGATCTACCGGCTGCACCTTCTCTGCATGATAGCCGTTCTTTTCCAGCCATGCGGCGTCTCGGGCGGCGGTGGCGGGGTTACAGCTGACATACACCACCCGGCGGGGTGCCATGCGCACTACGGCAGAGAGGGTGGCTTCGTCGCAGCCCTTGCGGGGCGGGTCCAGCATCACGATGTCCGGGTGCAGGCCCTCGGCGGCAAGCTGGGTGGCGGCCTGCCCGGCGTCGGCGCAGAAGAAGCGGCTCTTAGCGGCCACGGCCTCGCCCATGCGGGCAGCGTTGGCCTTGGCGCTCTCGATGGCCTCCGGCACGATCTCCACACCGATCAGCTCCCGGCACTGCTCCGCCATGGAAAGGCCGATGGTGCCCATACCGCAGTAGAGATCCAGCAGCGTGTCATCCGGGGTCAGCTGCGCGTACTGCGTGGCAACCCCGTACAGCCGCTCGGCGGCAAGCGTGTTGACCTGATAGAAGGACAGCGGCCCCAGACGCACCGGTACGCCGCAAAGGGTGTCCTCAATGTAGCCCGGGCCGTACAGGATGTGATTCTCACTACCCAGAATGACATTGGTGTTTTTGGCATTGACGTTGAGCAAAATGGTGCTGATGGCCGGAAACTGCTCCCGCAGCGCGGTGCAAAGCTGCTCTGCGTGGGGCAGCTTTGCCCGGGTGCATACCAGACACACCATGATCTGCCCGCTGTGCGCGCCGCGCCGCAGGAAGATGTGCCGCACCAGACCCTTGCCGCTCTGCTCGTCGTAAGGACGGATGCCCTGCTGCGCAAAAAAGGCGCACAGCGCGTTGCCGATCTCGTTCAGCACGCCGGGCTGCAGCTTGCAGTCCGGGCAGGGGACGATGCGGTGGGTGCGCCCTGCGTAGAAACCGATGCAGGGCGCGCCGTTTTTGTCCACGCCAACAGGGAACTGCACTTTGTTGCGGTAGCGATCCACCTCCGGGGAGGGCAGAATGTCCAGCACCGGCACCTCCAGCCCGCCGATGCGGCGGAAGGCGTCCAGAACGCTTTCCTGCTTGGCGCGCAGCTCAGCGGCATAGTCCAGATGCCGCAGGCTGCACCCGCCGCAGGGACCTGCTACCGGGCAGTCCACCGGGACGCGGTCTGGCGAGGGGGTGAGCAGCTCGTCCAGAATGCCAAAGGCATACCGACCGCAGTCCTTCACGATGCGCACCCGGGCTTCGTCTCCCGGGGCAGTGCCGGGCACGAATATGGCCTCGCCATCGGCACTGTGGGCAACGCCGCTGCCGTCGCTGGAAAGGCGCTCAATGCGCAGGGTCAGGATCTGATTTTTCTGTAAAGGCATGGTTTCTCCTTGTGTGATCGGCTCAGGTTACAGTTGGGCAGGGCTTGCCGGGTCGGCGTCCTGCTGGGCGGCAAAATACTTGCTGGGCGGCACGCCCTTGGCGCGTTTGAACACCCGCGAGAAATAGAATTGGTCGAAAAAGCCTACCGACACCGCCACCTCTGCAATGGAAAGGTTACCTGCGCGCAGCAGCTTGCAGGCTTCGTTGATGCGGTACTCGGTCAGGTAGTCGATGGGGCTTTTGCCCACGTTCAGCATGAACACCCGGTACAGGTGGCTGCGGGAAACTCCCACGCTCTTGGCTACATCGTCAATGGAGATGTCGTGGGAGTAGTTGAACTGGATGTACTTGATGGCGTTCAGCACATACTGGCTGGAGGAGGAGGCCGTGTGGGGCTTGCCTGCGCTGGTCTCCCGCATCAAAGCGGCGATGAACAGATACAGGTAACCCACCATAGCGGCTTCGTCCTGCGGTTGCAATCCGCGGGAGGAGTAGATGTTGTTCAGGGCTGCCCGCATCCCGTCCGGGTCGCTGGTGTGGTGCACGGGGGCATCGTCCGTAAAGGGCAGCTGCGCAGCAAGCTTGTGGGCGCAGGCACCATTAAAGCCCACCCAGCTGTACTCCCACGGCTGCTGCTCATCGGCAGTATAGCGGATCAGCTGGCTGGGGCGGGCGAAGAACAGATCACCCTCGCTCACCTCCCAGGTGCGGCCGCCCACCTCAAAGATGCCCTTGCCGGATACCACCAGATGGATCAGGTAGTGGTCACGGATGCCGGGACCCCATGTCTGACCCGGAGCGCAGCGCTCCAAGCCGCAGTTGAAGATGGACAATTCAATGTTGTTGGTATAGTTCTGCTTAAAGGATTGCTTATAAACGTCTGGCATGGCAGCTTTACCTCCGTCCTGTCACATTCTGCATCCAGTATACCATAGAACGCCCTGCAAATTCAACAAAAGTACATCTTATTCTTTGCACCTGACGCCGAAATTTGGATTTTTAGGGCAAATAAATTGAAAAATCGCCCGAAATGAATTACAATAGGCAAAAAAGAGCAGAATCGTTTATTCTGGAGGGAGGAACTGTCATGGCCACCAGTGCACAACTCAGAGAACAGATCCTGCAAGGCAGCTGGGATGCCGCACTTGCTGCACTTTATGGGGCGGACCCGGCGGTGCTGCAGCGGCAGCGCGGGCGCTATGCGGCTGCGCTGGAGCAGTTCGAGCTCTATTTTGGTCCCGGGCGGCAGGTGCGAGTGTACTCTGCACCCGGGCGTGCAGAGCTGGGCGGCAACCACACGGATCATCAGGGCGGCTACGGTCTTGCGGCGGCGGTCACGCTGGATCTGGTGGCAGTGGCAGCCCGCAATACGGACGGCTATGTGCGGGTCAAGTCCCGGGGGTTCAACAAGCTGGATGTCATTGATCTTGCTACCGCAGAGCCGCAGGCAGGGGAGAGCACCCACTCGGCCAGCCTGATCCGCGGTATTGCCGAGGGGTTCCGCGCGGTGGGTAAGCAAATAGGCGGCTTTGACGCGTATACTGCCAGCGATGTGCTGCGCGGCTCCGGGCTGTCCAGCTCAGCGGCGTTCGAGATGGGCATGGCATCCATCTGGAACGAGGAATACAGCACCGGGCTGACCCCGGCGGAACTGGCTGGCATTTGCCAGTATGCGGAAAATACCTATTTCGGCAAGCCCAGCGGCCTGCTGGATCAGCTGACCAGTGCGGTGGGCGGCATTATCTTTGCGGATTTTGCCGCTCCGCGCACCCCAAAGATCGAGAAACTCCACGCGGACGGTCTGCTGCCGGAGGGAATGTTCCTCTGCGTCACGGATACCCGGGGCAGCCACAGTGAGCTGACCGGCGAGTTTGCAGCTATCCGGCAGGAAATGGAGCAGGTGGCTGCCTGCTTCGGCAAGCCGCTGCTGGGTCAGGTGGAGGAGGGCGCGTTCTGGGCGGCGCTGCCTGCCCTGCGCAGCCGCTGTGGAGACCGTGCGGTGCTGCGTGCGATCCATTATTTTGAGGAGAACGCCCGCACACTGGCGCAGCGGGATGCACTTTATGCAAAGCAGTTCCCGGTGTTTGCAAGGCTGGTGAAGCAGAGCGGACAGGCTTCCTTTGCGTTGTGCCAGAACGTGTACTGTACAGCGGATGTGCGGCATCAGGGACTGTCGGTGGCATTGGCCCTGAGCCAGAGCATTCTGGAAGGCACCGAGGGCGCGTGGAGGATGCAGGGCGGCGGCTTTGCAGGCACCATCCAAGCCTATGTGCCCGGACGGCTGTTCGGGCGGTATCATGAAGCCATTGAGCGGGTATTCGGGCAGGGCAGCTGCTATGTGCTGCGCCTGCGGGAGCAGGGCGCAGTCCGGGTGATCTGAATAAAACAAAAAGCCGTGCATGGCCGGAATGCTCCGGGATGCACGGCTTATTTTATGGCTTACTGTTGCAGCGAAAAAGGCTGAGGAAGAGAGTTCTCGACCGGCTGGGCGTCCTTCCGCTGCGCATGATCCAGATACTGGGCGGCAGTGACGGTAGCCTCGCGGGTGATGCCGAGCAAGCGGCCGAGCTGCTGAGAGATCTTGATCCCGGTCTGCACACCTGTCTTGATCATGCGGAAAAGCAGCATGGGCACGAAGGTGAAGGAAAACGAGATCAGCCCACCGTTCCAGAAGAAATCATTCAAGTGCAGATTGTCAAAAAAGCTGCCGACAGCATCGCCGAATTCGCCGCCGCCAAAGGCAGCGCGCTGCTCCTCGGGGGAGAGGGCTGCGTAGGAAGAGGGCAGCTGAAGCTTTTTCATAAATAAGAACACTCCTTTCCGGGTCGATGAAAAATCAGCACAGAGCTACCAGAGTAGGCAGACAATTCTGCTGATCGGCCTCCTGAGCGGCCTGTTTGTCGGCCTTGTACTGGTCAACGGCATCCTTGAGCTCGGTCACAAAACCCTTGAGGGTAAGATAAATGCTGCGTGCCTGACAATAGGCATAATAGCCGCCCAGACCGGCCAGACCGATCGTGGCAACCTTGCTCCAGGTGTTCAGCTTGCCCCAGAAATGCCCAATGGCATCACCGACACCCAAACCATCGTTCAGAGCATTCTGCATACCGGAGACTGCAGCCTGGAACGCATAGCGGCCCATCACGCCCAGCAGGTTTACCGTAACATTGATGCCAAAGGCCATGACCTGCTCGGGGGTAATGTTGATGGAAAGGGCACCGCCCTCGGTATAGGTCATCTCCTCGGCAGAGAGCACAGCGTAGCCGGCAGGCAGCTGTAACGGGCGCTGATATGTATGATCCATGATGGAAAACTCCTTTCGTACACAGAACTCCCCAAGGGGCAGTTCATCTAGTAACTGAATTGTAGCATATCTGCACAAAAATGACAAGAGAGCGCGGGTTTAAAAACCATGATACATTTGTGAATATATTGTGATGTCGTTTTGAGAAAATGACTTGAATACGCTGTAAATACGCAAATTGCCTGCTTTTTCACGGCGAAAAAATGTTGTAGCAAAAACGTGCTGAAAAACGCCAATAACAAAGGCATCTGCCCATACCCGCTGCGCGGGACGCAGCAGCGGGCAAAGCAGATGCCTTGTGTGTTTTACAGGATGCCAAGCGAAAGGAAAGCGGGGTCACAGCACTTTCGGCACGCGCTCATACAGCGTGGTCAGTTCGCCGATGTGCCCGGCCAATGCGGCGGGCAGGGGCTGCGCCAGCCGCCAGTGCCAGTTTGCGCCCTGTGTGCTGGGGGTATTGATGCGGGCCTCGCTGCCCAGATGCAGCCAGTCTGCCAGCGGGATAATGGCGGTATCCGAAACACTGGCAAGGCATGCGCAGATCATGCCTTCGGTCAGGGTCTCCGGTGTGCAGCGCAGGTACCGGCAGGCGTAAGCTACGTCCTCAGCACTGGCGTTGCTGCGCCAGCCCTCGGTGGTCACGTTGTCGTGGGTGCCGGTGTACACCACGCTGTTGCGGGGGTAGGTGTGGGGCAGGTAGTTGCCCGACTCCCGGCTGTCGAAGGCGAACTGCATGATCTTCATGCCCGGGTAACCGCTTTCGGCCAGCATGGCCTTCACCTCCGGGGTCAGGAAGCCCAGATCCTCGGCGATGATATTGCCGCCGCCCAGCGTCTGCTGCATGGCGTGGATAAAGTCCCGGTCGGGGCCTTTTTCCCAGTGACCGCCCGCAGCCGTGGTGTTTTCGGCAGGGATGGAATAGTAGCTCTCAAAGCCGCGGAAGTGGTCGATGCGCACCACATCGTAGATGGAGGTGGCGTGCTTCATACGCCGCTTCCACCAGTCAAAACTGGTAGCCTTGTGGGCGGGCCAGTCGTACAGCGGGTTGCCCCACAGCTGGCCGTCTGCCGCAAAGGCATCCGGCGGGCAGCCTGCTACATGGGTCAGGTGCATCTGTCCATCGGTCTGGAACAGCTCCGGGTGGGTCCACAGGTCGCTGGAATCCGGGCTGACGTAGATGGGGATATCGCCCACCAGCAGGACACCCTTGCGGTTGGCATAGGCTTTCAGTGCGTTCCACTGGGTGTAGAAGAAGAACTGTACCGCCTTGTGGTAGCTGATCTGATCTGCCAGCCGTGCCTTTGCGGCAGCAATGGCTTCCGGCTCCCGGCAGCGCAGGGCGTCCGGCCAGTCGGCAAGGCCAGCCTGCCCCTGCTCGGCCTTTACGGCCATGAACAGGGCGTAGTCCTCCAGCCAGAAGCTCTGCGCTGCGCAGAAGGCTTCGTAGGCAGGGGAGGGGGCAGCCAGCAGCCGGTCAGCGGCCTTTTTCAGCAGCACCGGGCGCTGGTTGTACAGCGCACCGTAGTCAACGGTGTCCACCGGCTGTGCGGCGGGGATCTCTTCGGCGGTTAGGTAGCCATCTGCCGCCAGCAGACGGAAATCAATAAAGTAGGGATTTCCGGCAAAGGCGGAAAAACTCTGGTAGGGACTGTCGCCATAGCCGGTAGGGCCGATGGGCAAAATCTGCCAGTAGGTCTGCTTTGCCTCGGCCAGAAAATCAACGAATGCGGTCGCTTCACTGCCCAGCGTACCGATGCCAAAAGGCCCCGGCAGACTGAACACCGGCATCAAAATGCCGCTTGCACGCATACCGTGCACCTCCTTAGCCCTTTACAGCACCGGCCACGACACCCTCGATGATGTACTTCTGGCAGGTCATGTAGAGGATAATGATGGGGATGATCGCAATGATGATGCAGGCCATCATGGGAGCCAGCTCCACGCGGCCGTAGCCGCCGCGGAAATACTGGATGGCCATGGGGATGGTGCGGTACTTCTTGATGTCCAGCACCAGCGTGGGCAGCAGGTAGTCGTTCCACACCCACATGGTCTCCAGAATAGCAGTGGAGATCATGGTAGGCTTCAGGATGGGGAACACGATCTTGAAGAAGATCTGGATGGGATTGCAGCCATCGATCATGGCGGCTTCCTCGATCTCCATGGGCACGCTCTTCATAAAGCCGGTGAACATGAACACGGCCAGACCAGCGCCGAAGCCCAGATAGATGATGCAGATGTTCCAAGGGTTGTTCAGGTTCAGACGGTCAGCGGTCTTGGACAAGGTGAACATGACCATCTGGAAGGGAACGACCATGGAGAACACGATCAGCAGGTTCATGAACTTGCTCAGCTTGTTGTTCACGCGGGTCAGGTACCAACCGGTCATGGAGCAGCACAGCAGGATCAGCACCACGCTGGTAACGGTGATCAAAAGGCTGTAACCCATGCTGGAGAGGAAGTTCATCTTGGTCACGCCGTAAACGTAGTTGCGCAGACCGGCAAAAGTTTCGGCGGTGGGCAGACGGAACACCGTGGAGGTGGTAAAGCTGCCTTCGGTCTTTAAGCTGTTCAGCAGGATCAGCACGATGGGGTAGATCCACAGCAGGCAGAGAAGCACCATTACAACAGTAAGGATGACATCCCAAGATCTTTTCTGTTTCGACATTACTGCTGCACCTCCTTAGAGCGGGTAAAGTGGAGCTGGATCAAAGAGATGACCACAACGATCAGGAAGAACACCACAGCCTTTGCCTGACCGATGCCCTTCCACTGTGCACCGGAGCGGCCGTAGAAGGTGTTGTAGATGTTCAGTGCCAGCATTTCACTTGCGTTGGCGGGCTCGCCTGCGGTCAGAGCCACGTTCTGGTCGAACAGCTTGAAGCTGTTGGTCAGGGTCAGGAAGGTGCAGATGGTCACGCTGGGCATGACCATGGGGATCTTGATCTTGAACAGGATCTCGCGGTCGTTGGCACCGTCGATCTTAGCGGCCTCGATCAGGTCGCCGGGCACGCTCTGCAGGCCGGCCACATAGATGATCATCATGTAACCGATCTGCTGCCAGCACATCAGGATGACCAGACCGACAAAACCGGCCTTGGCATCCAGTGCCAGCAGGGGCTTCTGCAGGTTAGCCAACACACCGTTGAGCAGGATCTGCCAGATGTAGCCCAGCAGGATGCCGCCGATCAGGTTGGGCATAAAGAACACGGTACGGAAAATGTTGGTGCCCTTGATGCCGCGGGTCAGCACCAGTGCAATGGCAAAGGCACACACGTTGATGAGTACGGTGCTCACCACGGTAAAGACCGCCGTAAAGCCGAAAGCGTGCAGGAAGGTGGAATCCTGAAACACGGAAATGTAGTTCTGGATGCCCACAAAGGTGGTCTTGGACACGGTAGTGAACCGCTGGAAGGACAGATATGTGCCCCAGATAAAGGGCCAGATGAAGCCGATGATAAAGGCGACCAGAGTAGGCAGCACAAATATCGGCCAGTATTTACTAATGGCTTTTTGCATGATATACCTCCTGATGGAGCTGTCAGATAAAAAAGAAAGGAGGCGGGCGAACTTTTCTCCCGCCTCCCGTTTTAGTTCTTAGGGAGATCTCCGGTCAAAGGCTTAGCCGTTGGCCAGCTTGTACTCCTTGGCCCAGCCATCCACAAATGCGGTAACAACGTCGTCCCACTTGCCGGTGCCTGCTGCGTATGCAGTCAGAGCGCTGCCAACGCCGTTCTTCCACTCCTCGGAAGGCATGGTGGAGAAGCACCAGTCAACACTGGTCTTGCCAGCTGCCACATAATCGTTGGCAATGGTGATCAGGGGGTTGGTGGAGTCCTTAGCCTTCTTGAAGGGGATCACGAAGCCCATGTCATCTGCCATGGCAGAGGTGCCCTTGTCGGAAGTGACACACCAGTACAGGAAGTCCAGAGTAGCCTGGATGTCAGCCTCAGAAGCGGCGTTGTTGACACACCAGAAGTTCTCGGAACCGGTGCACAGACCCTGATTCTCCTCGCCGTCCACACCGATGTAGATGGGCAGCATACCCAGATTGTCGTCGCCCAGATCCTTCACGTCGCCGTAAGCCCAGGTGCCGTTCTGGTAGAACACAGCCTTCTTGCCCACAAACTCAGCAACAGCATCGTTGCCGGTCTTGGAAGCCAGCAGCTTGGGATCGCAGGTGGAATCGGTGATGTACAGATCCCAGATCTGCTTGTAGTTGTCCAGATAGGTGCCCTTGATGGCATCGGTGGAGCCAATGCCGTCTGCCTTGTACTCGTAGTAGATGGGCAGGTTTGCCAGATGGGTCTTGAAGCGCCAGTCAGAAGAACCGTCCATGCCGGCAGAGGTGAAAGCACCGTCCACGCCCAACTCAGCCTTGCGAGCCTGAATGTCGTCAGCAACCTTCTTCAGGTCGGCAAAACCCTTGATGTCCTCCTGCTTGTAACCGGCAGCGGTCAGCAGCTCCTTGTTGTAGATGATGCCGTAGGTCTCGATGACGTATGCAATGCTGGTGACAGCATCGCCGTCCTTCAGAGCAAAGGAGTCGCTGGTCAGCTCGCCGTAGACCTGACTGCCGGACAGATCGTAGCAGTAATCCTTCCAGTTAGCAAGACCAACAGGGCCGTTCACCTGGAACAGGGTGGGAGCTTCGCTCTTCTCCATCTCGCTCATCAGGGTGGTCTCGTACTGGCCGGAAGCGGCGGTCACAACGGTCACGGGCACGCCGGTCTCCTCAGTGTAGACCTTAGCCAGATCCTGCCAAGCCTGATCCTGCTCGGGCTTGAAGTTCAGGTAGTAGACCTTGCCGTCTGCCTTTGCAGCGGTGCTGGAAGCAGCGGTAGAACTGGCAGCAGAGGAAGCGGTGCTGCTGGAGGAGCCGCCGCAGGCAGCCAGACCCAGAGCAGCGGCAGAAACGCCAGCGGCCTTCAGGAAGTTACGACGAGTGATCATCTTTTTCATAATAAGTTCTCCTTCTTATTAAAATTACAGATCAACTATATACTCTCCGTCCTTCGACGGAGGGAATACAAAATTTAAATTGCCCTTACGCTTTCGCCCTGCTGCAATTCCGGCTGCAGGGTCACGGTCTGGGCAGGGGAACCATGCTCGATTTGCCGCACCAGCAGCTCGATGCTTTGCAGTGCGATCTGCTCGCTGGGCTGGACGATGGTGGTCATCACCGGTACGCAGTAGCGGGACATCGTGATGCCGTCAAAGCCGATCACCGAAACATCCTCCGGAACTCGAAGCCCGGCACTTACCAGCGCCCGGATGGCACCAAAGGCGATGACGTCACTCATAGCGAACAGGGCGGTGAAATCTGCCCGGCGAGCCAGCAGGCTGTTCATGGCGTGGTAAGCGGACTCGAAATCGTAGTTGGACAGGCCGTACAGCTTGTCGTTGAACAGGATACCCGCATCCTCCATGGCCTGCTGTGCGCCCTGACGGCGCATCAGACTGGGGTAGCTGGTCACCGGACCGCCCAGAACGGCGATCTTGCGGTGTCCTTGCCGGATGAGGTAGTCCACAGCGGTATAGGCCGCTGCCCGGTCATCCACGCCCACCATGGAAAGATTAGGAAAGTCCAACTCGTCCGTGACCAGCGTAGTGAGCACCGAGGGAACATTGATACGGTCGAAGCCCCGCTGGAAGTTGGCCACGCTGCCGCCCAGAAAAATGATGCCCTTGGGTTTGATCTCCCGCAGGATCTTTTCGGCGGCGTCGATCTCGTTGGCGTTCTCATCTAAGTAAGAGACGATGCCGTTGTACCCGTACAGGGTAGCGGCGCGCTGGAGCTGCACCAGAAAATCCGAGAAGAAGATGTTCCGGGTGCCCTTTACCACAAACACAAGGCTGCGGGACTGCTGGATCTTCAGCTGTCTGGCGTTGGTGTTGGGCACGAACCCGGCCTCCCGCATCACTTTCAGAACATGCTCCTTGGTCTCCGGACGGACATCCGGCCTATCGTTGATCACACGGGAGATGGTGCTTACGGAGCAGCCGCTGATCCGTGCGATATCCTTGATGGTCAGGTTTGCCATGTCGGCGGGCCTCGCTTTCTGAAAATGCTTCGGGAACGTTGTCGGGAACGTTTCCAGTGACATTAGTATGGCACATTCTGTATAAAAAATCAATAAGGTTAATTCAACTTTGTGCAAGGTGTGCAATGCTGCCCCTCGCATTTGTGCAGTTTGATTTGCGTGCAAAGCAGCAAAACCGAAAATACCGATAATTACCGGTACAAGTCAAAACCGACCGGGAATTATCGTACCGGTTTGTAACTTTTTACACGCCGCTAGTGGAGAATTTGTGAATTGTATACAAGAACAAAGCAACGGAAACGTTCCCGAGAAATGCTCCGGCACTGTATTCTGGTCAGCCTTGGTGCGGGAGCTGCGCACACAAAACAGGGAAGCAGGCAGCGCACCGCGCTGGCGGATCAAGGCAGCGGGGCAGGGAAAGTGCCACCCGGAAAAGGACAATAAAAAAGCGCTCTCACCTTGTCATCGGTGAGAGCGCTTTGCTGATTGCTGATTATTTTGATCGGGTTGGTTTTTTAAAAATTAGTCGCTGACGTAGGGCATCAGAGCAACGTGACGAGCACGCTTGATGGCGATGGTCAGTGCGCGCTGATGGTAAGCGCAGGTGCCGGTCACACGGCGGGGAATGATCTTAGCACGCTCAGAGACGTACTTACGCAGACGGGGCACGTCCTTGTAATCGATGGTGTCGATGCGATCGACACAGAAGCTGCAAACCTTCTTGCGGCCGCGACGCATGGGGCGTGCGGGGCGAGAGCCTTCGGTTCTTTCAAAAGCCATTGCTTATTACCTCCTATTGGATTTTTAACGGATAGACCGTTTCGTGTCAGAACGGCAGGTCATCGCTGTCGTCGATGACGGCGAAGTCGTCTGCATTACCGGCAGAGTAGCTGGGAGCTGCCTCCACAGCAGCCGGACGGGCAGGCGCTGCGTTCTGGTAGGACGGAGCGGCATTCTGATAGCCGTTTCCGTCACCTGCATTGCTGCTCTTGGGGCCTGCAAAGTTGATGTTGCTGGCAACCACTTCAACGGCAGTGCGGTTTGCGCCGGTCTTATCCTGATACTGACGGGACTGCAAACGGCCGTCCACAACGATCAGGGAACCTTTCTGGAAATAGCGGCAGACAAATTCGGCCTGCCGATCCCATGCAACCACATCGATCCAGTCCGCCACGCTCTGCCCATTGGCATCGCGGCGCCCGCGGTCGCAGGCAATGCGGAACGAAGCAACGTTCTTGCCGGTAGTGGTCTGACGCATTTCAGGGTCACGCGCAAGGCGACCCATGATAGCAACAACATTCAACATAGTACGGTTTCCCTTTCTGTCACAGAAGAATTACTCCTCGTGAGCAATGATCAGGCTGCGCATAACGCCTTCAGTGATCTTGTACACACGGTCCAGCTCAGCGGGGAAGCTGGGCTCGCTGGTGAAGTTGATCACGGTGTAGACGCCCTCTTCCTCGTCGTTGATGGGGTAGGCCAGACGGCGCTTGCCCCACTCGTCGATAGAATCGATCGTACCGTTAGCCTCAATCAGGGACTTGAACTTACCCACCAGAGCGGCGGAAGCCTCCTCATCGAGAGCGGCGCTGGTAATCAGCATGGTTTCGTACTTTGCCATTTTTGTAGCACCTCCTTTTGGACTTGAGGGCCCTGCGGATCTGCAAGGCCAAGGGTACACAGACTGCGGTATCGCGGCCTGTGTGGTGTGTCTGTTCAGACAGCAATTTATTATAGCAAGCTTCTTTGGTTCTGTCAAGCTTTTTTGACAAAAAGAACGATAAAAAATGTTTTGCATTTTTTGGCAAAAAGGACTATAATGTATACGCTTTCCCTGCAGTATGGCAGGGCCGGGGCTCCGGCAGTGGCAGGGAAGCGGGAAAAATTAAAGGAGGATAATCCATGTATTCGTTGTTTCGAGATCTGGCAATCATAATCCTGAGCGCGAAATTCTTCGGACTGGTGGCGCGCAAGTGCAAGGCTCCGCAGGTGGTGGGTGAGATCATCGCCGGCCTGCTCATCGGCCCCTGTTTGCTGAATCTGGTGCAGATCAGCGACTCCATCTCCATCTTTGCAGAGATCGGCGTTGTGATGCTCATGTTCACCACCGGCCTCGGCACCAACCTGAAAGAGCTGATCAAGGCAGGCCCCATCGCCACCCTGATCGCTACCGTTGGCGTGGCTGTGCCTCTGGTGGGCGGCACCTTATTATATGGTGCGTTCTACGGCTTTGCCGCAGTTGGCAGCCCGGAGTTCTACCGAGCACTGTTCATCGGCACCATTATGACCGCTACCAGTGTGTCCATCACGGTGGCTACCTTGCAGGAGCTTGGTCACCTGAAGAGCTTCCTAGGCACTACCATCGTCAGCGCCGCTGTCATTGATGATGTCATCGGCATCGTGGTGCTTACCTGTGTGCTGGGCGCCAGCAGCGGCACCGGTACGGGTCTGGGCAAGGTGCTGTTCAACACCCTGCTGTTCTTTGCCACCGCACTGGGCGTTGGCCTTGTGGTGCACTACGCCATGAAGTGGCTGGATCAGCGCAACCCCCACACCCAGCGTATCACTATTGTAAGCATGGCGTTCTGCTTTGCCATGGCCTACATTGCAGAGGAGTACTTCGGCATCGCCGATATCACCGGTGCTTACATTGCAGGCATCGTGCTGTGCACCATGGATGACGCACCCTATGTGGAGCGCCGGGTGGATATCAGCAACTACGTTATCTTTGCGCCGATCTTCTTTGCCTCCATCGGCCTTAAGACCGATATCAGCGGCCTGACCCCGGAAATTTTGCTGTTCTGCGTCTGCTTTGTGGTGGTGGCACTGATCACTAAGATCATCGGCTGCGGTCTGGCTGCAAAGATCTGCCGCTTCAACTGGGACGATTCCCTGAAGGTCGGTGTTGGCATGATGACCCGCGGAGAGGTGGCACTGATCGTGGCACAGAAGGGTCTGGCCATCGGCGTGGTAGATCCGGTCTACTTCACCGCAGTGATCCTGCTGATCGTGGTGTCCAGCGTGGCTACCCCGCTGGCACTCAAGGCCATGTTCACCAAGCACCCGCCCGTGCCGCATCCCAGTCAGGCAAAATAAATGAGGTTGCTGCGCAAATGATGTTCTTCGAATGATGTTTTGCTTCGCAAAAATGATGTGCGCTGCGGCGCATGAAGGACACTACAGCAGCATAGAAAAACACCCCGGAAAAGCGAAAGCCTCCGGGGTGTTTTCATTGCGCCGCTGTGCGGCGCACATCATCTGCGCAGCAGACATCATGGCGCAAGCCACATCATTTGCGCAGCAATATCATTTTATTTTACAGCGTCTTGCAGAACTCCTTCAGGTAGGCGCGGAACTCCTCGCCGATCTCAGGGTGCTGCAATGCCAGCTCCACCTGTGCCTCCACGACCTTGAGCTTGTTGCCCATATCGTAGTGCTTGCCGGTAAACTCCACAGCGGTCATGCCGCCGCGGGTGCGGGCATACTCTGCCATAGCATCGGTCAGCTGGATCTCGCCGCCGGCACCGGGCTTGGTGTGGGCAAGGATCTCGTAGATCTCCGGGGTCAGCAGCACACGGCCCAGAATGGAATAGTTGCTGAACTCCTGCCCCTTCTTGGGCTTCTCGATCATATCGTCCACAAAGAAGTAGTTGTCGTGGATGGGAGTGGTCTTTAAGCTGCAATAGCGGCTCACATCCTCCCAAGGCACAGCGGATACACCAGCGACCGGACGGCCAAACTCCTCGTAGGCGCGGATCAGCTGGGCACAGACCGGATCCTCGCCCCAGATCACGTCATCGCCGTAGATGACCACAAAGGGATCATCACCAGTAAAGGCCTTGGCGGTGTTGACTGCATGGCCCAGACCCAGCGTCTCCTTCTGGCGCACGAACAGGATGTTGGCCAGATTGGCAATGCCCAGACACTCTTCCAGCATCTTTTCCTTGCCGGGCTTGGCCAGCTTTTCCTCCAGCTCGGGGCTGCGGTCAAAGTGATCCTCGATAATGCTCTGGTTGCGGCCCAGAATGATCAGGATATCGGTAATGCCGGAGCGGACGGCCTCCTCCACCAGATACTGGATGGCGGGCTTGTCCACGAGGGGCAGCATGCCCTTGGGCATTGCCTTGGTAGCAGGCAGTACGCGGGTACCAAGACCCGCAGCCGGAATAACGGCTTTGGTGACTTTTTTCATAATGATTCTCCCATGTTCTCATTTTATGCACGGCGAACCGCGCTTTTCAGCAGGATCCCCATCCCGCGTGAAACATGTTAAATAAAGGTGCCTACCAGTGCGTTCAGGTCCGGTCCCAGCAGCATGGAGCAAAGGCTGCCCACGATCATCAGCAGGATGAATGCTCCAACGCAGGCTGCAATGCTGACACCGCCCTGTGCGTTCAGCACGGCGCGGCGCTGCTCCGGATCCGGGAACTCGGCACGGATGCGGCGGATGCGTGCCGCTGCGCTGCGGCGGTAGAGCCACTTGCCGTACAGCCCCCGTACCAGCATCAGCACAAAGCTGAGAAGGGACATGATGCGGCTCAGAAACACCAGCGTAGAGGCGCTGATGCCGGCGGTCAGGGGGCTGCCGGTGGTCTGCATCATACTGATCAAGGTAGGAATGAACAGCAGCAGCTCTGCAGCCAGAAAGCCGAAAGCTGGCTTCCACGCCTTGCGGTAGAAAAAGTAGAACGGGCCGAACAGCAGCGCCGAAAAACTCATGGAGATCTTGGAGTGACGCAGCTGCATCTGGCTGTAATCGTTCAGATAGACCGGCGCGGCTGTGCCGATAAAATCCACCCAGTCCTGATAGGGTACGCCGTCAATCAGTTCATCCTTGCCAAAGGCGGCGCGCACGTTGCGGTGCACCGGGTCAACGACCTTTTCGGTGAAGTTCCGGTACATTTCATCCCGGTACATCCCGCTGTAATCGAAATCCCGGTTCTGCTCGGCGCTGGCGGCAGCGCGGTCGTTGGGCTGCTCTGCGCTCTCAGGGGGCAGGGCAGCGCCGCAGCAGCGGCAGACGCTCTCGCTGCGCAGGGTGCGCTCCCCACAGGCGGGGCAGGTGCGCAGCTGTGCATCCTGATAAGGGAACTTCCACTCGTAGCCTGCGCCATGGGCAGGGGCGTGGATGCACAGACCCATCTTTTCGTAACAGGTGCGGTGGTAGGGTGCACCGCAGTCCGGACAGACCACGATGTCGTCCTGAAGGGTCAGCGGCTTGCCGCAACCCTCACAGGGACAGCCATAATATTTCGGCATGATATCCTCCTGTGAAATCGATCATACTGGTATTATACTCCCCCGGGAATGAAAAGAAAAGGTGAAAATCTTTAAAAATCCGGCAAGATAGTATTTTTCCTCTTTACTTTATCACAGATTCTCGGTATACTAATGAAGTATCTGTGTATAAACTGTGTCTTTTGGCAGGGCAGAAAATACGCGCTGTGCGTGTGTTTTGCACCCTGCCGGGGACGTTATCTGCTATGATGGAAACCCTTGAACGAGAGGAACTTAGAGAATGATCACGATTGATGAACTGAAAGTGCAGTTGGCCGAGCACGCCAAGGCCGTTAAGGACTTGGAAGAAGCACTGGCCATTGAAGCAAGCCGCAAGCGCGTGCAGGAGCTGGAGCACACCATGTCCCGCCCCGGCTTTTATGATGATGCAGAACTGAGCAAGAAGGTCTTTGACGAGATCGGCGACCTGAAGGGCAAGCTGAACCGCTTTGAAAAGCTGCAGGGCCTGTACGATGACGCCGAGACCATGCTGGAGATGCTGGATGAGGAGTACGACCCTGCCATGATCCCCGAGGCCGAAGAGGCCGTGAACACCGTGGGCAAGGCTGTGGAGGAACTGCAGCTGATGACCATGCTGAATGGCGAGTACGACCACAGCAACGCCATCCTTACCTTCCACGCAGGCACCGGCGGCACCGAGGCACAGGACTGGGCCGAGATGCTGTATCGTATGTATAATAAGTGGGCACAGGCACACGGCATGACCGTGGAGGTGCTGGATTATCAGGACGGCGACGAAGCCGGTCTGAAGAGCGCTTCCATGATGGTCAAGGGTGCCAACGCCTACGGTCTGCTCAAGAGCGAGAACGGCGTGCACCGTCTGGTGCGTGTTTCTCCCTTTGACGCCAATGCCCGCCGCCAGACCAGCTTTGCCTCTCTGGAGGTCATGCCGGAGCTGGACAACACCATTCAGGTGGACATCCGCCCCGAGGATATCGAGATGCAGGTGTACCGTTCCTCCGGTGCCGGCGGCCAGCACATCAATAAGACCTCCTCTGCTGTCCGTCTGATCCACAAGCCTACAGGCATCGTGGTCAACTGCCAGACCCAGCGCAGCCAGTTCCAGAACCGCGACTACGCTATGGAAATGCTGAAGGCTAAGCTGTACCAGATCGCCAAGCAGCAGCACATGGATAAGATCGACGACATCAAGGGCGTGCAGAACGAGATCGCATGGGGTCACCAGATCCGCAGCTATGTGTTCATGCCTTATACCATGGTCAAGGATCACCGCACCAACTACGAGACCGGCAACGTGGATGCCGTGATGGATGGCGATATTGATGAGTTCATCTTCGCCTACCTCAAGGCCGCCAGCCGCGGCGAGCTGCAGGACGCATAAGCGCCTGTCCCTGTAAAAACCATAACCGCACCTGTGTCCATTTTTGGATGCGGGTGCGGTTTTTTCGTCCCTTTCTGCGCATACTAACCCCGAAAAATGCGCAGGGAGGCCGTAAAATGTCCAAGCACAGCATCGTCCGGTGGGGTGAGATCATGGGTGCCTATCTGCTGGTGGCCGCCGTGGCGGCGCTGGGCTGGCTGTGGTGCGCCCTGCCGGAGGAGGTCTATCTGGAACCGGAGCAGTCCCTTGCGCTGCCCCGCTTTGGCTGGGTGGAGCCGCTGCGCGGGCACGGCAGCCGCAACGTGGCCAGCACTCGGGCAGCGGGCAGCTATCAGACCACGCTGGCGCTGGGCGGCTGGCTGCCGGTCAAGACCATCCGCGCCACCGTGATGCAGCGCCCCACGGTCACGGTATGCGGCACGCCTTTTGGAGTGAAGATGTTCTCGGAGGGGGCGCTTGTGGTGGGCTTTTCCGAGGTGCACACTGCCGCCGGTACGGTGAACCCTGCAAAGCAGGCGGGGCTGCGGCTGGGCGACCGGGTCATCCGCATGGGGAACACCGTCACCGAGACCAACGAGCAGGTCCATGCCGCACTGGAAGCCGCAGCCGGTGCGGCGGTGGAGGTGGTCTACGTCCGCAAGGGGGAGCAGCGGCAGACCACTCTTTTGCCGGTGTGGGATACCCAGAACGCCCAGTGGCGGGCGGGGATGTGGGTGCGGGATTCCTCCGCCGGGGTGGGTACCCTGACCTTCGTGGACGCGCAAGCCGGGGTGTTTGCCGGGCTGGGGCACCCTATCAGCGACAGTGACACCGGCGAGCGGGTTGCCCTGCGCAGTGGCGAGATCGTGACTTGCCAGATCGTGGGCTGCACCGGCGGCACCGCCGGAAGCCCCGGGGAGCTGAAGGGCAAATTTATCAGCGACCACGCCCTTGGCAGGATCTGCATCAACGGCGAAAACGGCGTCTACGGCACGGTAAGCACCGCCATTGCCGGGCAGCAGACAGAGCTTGCCTTTGCGCAGGAGGTGCTGCCCGGCGCGGCAGAGATCCTGACCACTACCAGCGGCGAAACGCCCCGCAGCTACCGTGTCTATATTGAAAAGGTGAACGATGCCGACCCGCGCCGCAATATGGTGCTGCGCGTCACCGACCCGGCACTGCTGGCGCAGACCGGCGGCATCGTGCAGGGGATGAGCGGCAGCCCCATTCTGCAAAACGGGCGGCTGGTGGGTGCAGTGACCCATGTGCTGGTCAATGACCCGACACGAGGCTACGGTATTTTTGCACAAACCATGCTGGAACAGGCACATTCCGTGCCCGGAAAGGACGCAGCAGCATAAAAAAGTATGACATTCGAGCGGAATTTCCATAATTTCCCAAAATAAACCGTTGAACTATCTGGAAAATTATGGTAAAATCCATGGTGTTAAGGGAACTGCACACATTGGAGGAAACAACCATGGATAAAGTGAGATTCTTGATGTCGGATACCGGTGCTCAGATCACAGAAGCCTGTCGTGAGGCGCTGGAGCAAAAGGGCGTGGAAGTGACCGTTGTGGAAAAGGATGGAAATAAAGTTTTGCAGAAGATGCTGGCGGTTCGCCCGCAAGTAGTGCTGCTGGATGCCTTTATGCCCGGGCTGGACGCGCTGGCGGTCAAGCAACGCTACAATGCCGCAGGCGAGCGCCACACCTCGTTTTTTGTCACCGGCGCGTTCCAGAGCGAGGAAATGGTACAGGAACTGCTGGACGAAGGCTTTGCCTACTATTTCGTCAAGCCTTTTGATGAGAGCGTCCTTGCCGCCCGGGTGCTCAAGGCAGCCAGCGGACAGGAAAAGCACCTGCTCCACACCAGCGTGGACAGTGACGAGCTGACCGTCACCGAAATATTGCACCAAATTGGCGTGCCCGCCCATATCAAGGGCTACCAGTTCCTACGGGATGCCATCCTGCTCACCATGAACGAGCCGGAGTACATCAACGCTGTGACCAAGCGCCTGTACCCGGAAATCGCCAAGAAAAACGGCACCACCGCCAGCCGCGTGGAGCGCGCCATCCGCCACGCCATCGAGGTTGCATGGGACAGGGGAGATGTGGATACCCTCAACAGCTACTTCGGCTATACCATCCACAACCTGCGCGGTAAGCCCACCAACTCGGAGTTCATCGCAATGATAGCTGACAAGATGCGGCTGGATAAACGGCAGCGGGTGGGGTAAACAGCCGATATAAACAGGAGCGGACATATAATTATAAAAAGTATAGGATAACGCGAGGCTTCATCTGAAAAGGTGGAGCCTTTTCTCTTTGCATTTTCCTTCCCATCTGGTACAATGATGCAGAAGGGAAGTGACAAAATGCAGGAAGTGGATGCGATCCGTGCGCAGCTGTTTGCGCTGCAGGATAAGGAATATCAGATCTTTAACAGCCGCCTGATGCCCACCCTGCTACCGGAAACGGTGATCGGGGTGCGAGTGCCGCTGCTGCGCAAGCTGGCAAAACAGCTGGCGGATACCCCGGAAGCGGAGGCATTTCTGCAAAAACTGCCGCATTTCTATTATGAAGAAAACGCGCTCCACGCCTTTCTGCTGGAGCATGACCGGGACTACGGCGCGGCGCTGGCAGTAACTGAGCGCTTTTTGCCCTATGTGGATAACTGGGCAGTCTGCGATTGCTTCAGCCCCAAGGTGTTTGCGAAGCATAAGCCGGAGCTGCTGCCTGCTATCCGGCGCTGGCTGGGCTCTGACCGGACGTATACCGTGCGCTACGGGATCGGGATGCTGATGCGGTATTATCTGGACGATGCCTTCCGGCCGGAATATCTGGTTTGGGTGGCGGCGGTGCACAGCGAGGAATACTATGTCAATATGATGCGGGCGTGGTATTTTGCCACTGCACTGGCAAAGCAGCCCACAGCGGCACTGCCGTGGCTGACCGAAAAGCGGCTGGACGTGTGGACGCACAACAAGACCATCCAGAAAGCAGTAGAAAGCCGCCGCATCCCCCCGGAGCAAAAGCAGGCTTTGCGGGCGTTGCGCATTCGTTCACAAAAGCTTTGCGAAGAACGGCGCGTTTGACTGTTTACAATGTGGCGAATTTATTGTAAAATAGAGTATAGTAAAAATGCCGGGTCTATCCGGCGAAAGATAAAATAGGTGGTGTTTGGATTATGGCATTGAAATATAAGCGTATCCTTTTGAAGATCAGCGGCGAGGCGCTGGGCGGCGAAAAGGGCATGGGCTTTGACGAGCCCACTATGGACGCCATTTGCGGCGGCGTGAAAAAGGCCCATGAGCTTGGCGTGCAGATCGGCATCGTTGTGGGCGGCGGCAACTTCTGGCGCGGCCGCTCCAGCGGTAAAATGGAGCGCACGCTGGCCGATAAGATCGGTATGCTGGCTACGGTGATGAACGCACTGGCTGTTTCCGATAAGCTGGAGCAGCTTGGCGTGCCTACCGAGGTGTTCACCTCGATCACCATGCCGCAGGTGGCCCCTGCCTTTACCCGCAAGGACGCCCTGCGCGCTATGGACGAGGGCAAGATCGCTGTGTTCGGCGGCGGCACCGGCAATCCCTTCTTCTCTACCGATACGGCTACCGCCCTGCGCGCCGTGGAGGTGAGCGCCGATGTGATGTTCAAGGCGACTATGGTGGACGGCGTTTACGATAAGGATCCCCACAAGTACCCGGACGCCAAAAAGTACGATACCCTTACCTTTACCAAGGTGCTGGAGGATCAGCTGGCCGTTATGGACGGCACCGCAGCTACCCTGTGCCGCGACAACAAGCTGCCCATTCTGGTGTTTGATTTGGCCGACCCGGACAACATCGCACGGGCTGTGCAGGGCGAAAACGTGGGCACTCTGGTCTACGAGGGCTGAGCATAGCACCCCGGTGCAACTGCATACGATTGGATAGAGCAGCAGCGGCGCAGTGCGCTGCCTGCATGGATCAATAGAATAAAGAAACAGGAGAACAACGACAATGAGCAGCAACACCAAGGTTTTCGAAGATAAGATGAAGAGCTCTGTGGAGCACCTGAGCCGCGAGCTGGCCGCTGTGCGCGCAGGCCGCGCAAACCCCGCCGTGCTGGATAAGGTGGTCGTGGATTACTACGGTGCTCCCACCCCCATCCAGCAGTTGGCCGCTGTGGCAGTCTCTGAGGCACGCACCCTCACCATCACCCCTTGGGATCGCACCCTGCTGCGTCCCATTAGCAAGGCAATCATGGCCAGCGATGTGGGCATTACCCCCATTGACGACGGCGTTACCATCCGCCTGAACTTCCCCGCACCCAACGAGGAGCGCCGCAAGCAGCTGGCTAAGGAAGTCTCTAAGCTGGGCGAGGACGCCAAGGTTGCCGTGCGTAACGTGCGCCGCGATGCCATGGATAAGGCCAAGGCCATGAAGAAGGCCGGCGAACTGACCGAGGACACCCAGAAGACTATGGAAGAAGATGTCCAGAAGCTGACCGATAAGTATATCAAGAATATTGATGCTGCCGTGGAAGAAAAGCAGAAGGAGATCATGGCCGTCTGATCCGCAGCACACAATAACAATTGGGAGGTGCCGTGCGCTGGTGAAAGGTGCGCGGCACTTTTTGCAGGGCAGCCCTGCTGCCGGGAGGTATAAATGGCACACCCCAAAGAATTTGCCGAAGGCCTTTCCATCGGCATCATTATGGACGGCAATGGCCGCTGGGCGAAAAACCGCAGTCTGCCCCGCACCGCAGGACACAAAAAGGGTGCGGCGGTGTTTAAGGATATTGCCAACTATTGCGATGAGCTTGGCGTAGCATCGGTGTATTTCTACGCGTTCTCCACCGAGAACTGGAAGCGCCCGCTGGAAGAGGTGGGTGCCATCATGAAGCTGTTCGCCCAGTACCTCATCGAGGGCTTTGACTACAAGAACCGCAATATCCGCATCAAGTTCTTAGGTGACCGCACCGCACTGGATCCCAAGCTGCAAAAGATGATGAATGAACTGGAAGGGGACTCTGCCTGCAAGACCGGCATGACCCTGAACATCGCTATCAACTACGGCGGCCGCCCGGAGATCGTGCGGGCAGCGCAGCAGCTGGCCGCAAAGGCCGCTGCAGGCGAGATTCGCCCCGAGGACATCAACGAGCAGATGATGAGCGATGCCATGTACACCGCCGGACAGAAGGACCCGGACTTTATCCTGCGTCCCAGCGGTGAAAAGCGGCTGTCCAACTTTATGCTCTGGCAGGCCGCCTATTCGGAACTGGTGGAGATGGATGTGCTCTGGCCGGACTTTACCCGTGCCGATCTGGACACCGCCATTGAGGAGTTCAACCACCGCAGCCGCCGGTTCGGCGGCATCTGAGCGGCCCGCTGTCCGTACTGCAAACCCTGCATCTCAGATGCAGACCCGGCAGACCCGGTACTTCCTCGGGTCGGAATGCGTTGCCCCGCAAAGGGCTGCTGCCGGAAGAACAAAGGAGAACGAAACCTATGAAAACACGCATTATTACTGCAATCGTGGGCATTCTGGTGCTCATTGGCGTGATGTTTACCTTCAACACCATGGTGTTCAATCTGGTGATCGCAGCCATCACCCTGATCGCCGTCCACGAAATTTACAGCGCCCTCGGCTTTGAAAAAAAGGACTGGCTCATGTACGCTGTGCTGGTACCCTACACATTGCTGGTCATGCTTTCCAGTTACAGTGCCATGCGTAAGCTGGTCATGCCCATGTCTTTTGTGCTGGTAACCTTTTTTGCCATCTATCTGGTGGTACGCAATGGCACCATCAGCTACCAGAAGGCCAGCGGTCTTTTGGTGTTTTCGGGCATCGTGATCTTCTGCTTCTACTCCTTCGTCCTGCTCAAGGAGCGTCTGCCGGTGGAAAAGTACGGCTATGACGCTGTTTTCTTCATTCTGCTCATACTCTGCTTTGCATGGGGCGGCGATACCTGCGCCTACTTTGCAGGCCGCGCCTTCGGCAAGCACAAGCTGTGCCCGGTGGTCAGCCCCAAAAAGACGGTGGAGGGTGCCATCGGCGGTGTGCTGGGCACCATGGTGTTCGGCGTGGTCGCTACCCTCATCTACTCCATAGCGGCAAACCGCATGGAAGCCTTTACCCGCTCCAATATCGGCGTTTCTATGTATGTTATTATCGCGCTGCTGGGCTGCATCGCTGCGGTGCTGGGCATCTACGGCGACCTGTTTGCCAGCGTCGTCAAGCGCCAGTGCGGCATTAAGGACTACGGCACCATCTTCCCGGGTCACGGCGGCATTCTGGATCGCTTTGATAGTGTGATGTTCATTGCACCCTTCGTGACCATGGTCATCACCGCCGTGTTCTACGCCTGATACAGGGGAGGAAACTGTTATGTCTAAAAAAATTACGCTGCTGGGCTCTACCGGTTCCATCGGTACCCAGAGTCTGGATGTCATCCGCGCCCAAGGGTACGAGGTCTACGGCCTTTCTGCCCACAGCCATGTGGAAAAGATCTTGCAGCAGATCGAGGAGTTCCACCCGAAATATGTCTGCATGACCGACCCGGACGCCGCCGCAAAGCTGGATGCTGCGCTGGCAGGCCGGGCAAATGCGCCCAAGCTGCTCACCGGCCCGGAGGGGCTGAAGGAACTGGCAGCGCTGGACGGCCCGGACGTGGTGCTGAACAGCGTTGTGGGCATTGCCGGCCTTGGCGCAAGCCTGTGCGCCATCGAGAGCGGCCACGACCTGGCACTGGCTAACAAGGAGAGCCTTGTCACCGGTGGTCATCTGGTCACACAGGCTGTGGAAAAGCACGGCGTACAGCTGCTTCCTGTGGACAGCGAACACTCCGCCATCTTCCAGTGCCTGCAGGATAAGGAGAGCGCCCCCAGCCTGACCAAAATTCTGCTCACTGCCTCCGGCGGTCCCTTCTTCGGTATGACCACCGAGCAGCTGCGCGGCAAGACCCGTGCAGACGCCCTCAAGCACCCCAACTGGAATATGGGTGCGAAGATTACCATCGATTCCGCCACCCTGATGAACAAGGGTCTGGAACTGATCGAGGCCGTATGGCTCTTTGGCCTGCCGCCGGAAAAAATCCAGATCGTGGTGCAGCGCCAGAGCATCGTCCACTCTGCGGTGCAGTTCAGCGATAATTCGATCATTGCTCAGCTGGGTGTGCCGGATATGCGCATCCCCATCCAGTACGCCCTGACCTACCCCAAGCGTGTGCCGGGCGTAGTGCCGGAGCTGGATTTCACCACCCTGAAGCTGCTCACCTTCGATGTAGCCGATGAAGAGACCTTCCGTTGCCTTGCCGCCTGCAAAAAGGCCATTCGCAAGGGCGGTCTTGGCCCCTGCGCCGCCAACGGTGCCAACGAGGAAGCCGTTAAGCTGTTCCTTGAGGACAAGATCGGCTTTTTGGATATCGGCCGCTTAGTGGAGGCTGTTGTGGACAGCGACAGCTTTGGCGGCGATTATACGCTGGCAGACGTATACGAGTGCGACCGCATGGCGCGCGCATTCGTGCGGGCACACCTGTAACGCTTTATCAGCAATATACGCCCCGGCGCTGTTTTTGTGACAGTTCCGGGGCGATATAGGAGAACGAATGTCATTTATTATCACCATCCTTGCCGCGTTGCTTGTGTTCAGTGCGGTGATTGCCATCCACGAGTTCGGGCATTTTACTGTGGCAAAGCTCTGCGGCATTCAGGTCAACGAGTTTTCCATCGGCATGGGGCCGGTGCTCTGGAAAAAGAACCATAAAGGCACCCAGTACAGCCTGCGTGCCCTGCCTGTGGGCGGCTTTGTAGCACTGGAAGGGGAGGAAAGCCCCGAAAGCCAGCAGGCAGAAGCCAACCACGCTGCGCAGGAGCAGCCCGCCCCGGAGACGGAAGCGCCCGTGCAGCCCACCGGCGTCCCCCTGAACGAAGCGCCGGTGTGGCAGCGGGTACTGGTCATGGTGGCCGGTGCGGTCATGAACTTTGTGCTGGGCTTTGTGGTGCTGGTGATCCTCATCACCGCCCAGAACGAGCCTATCACCAGCAAGACCATCTACGCCATTCAGGACGGCGCCCTCTGCGGGCAGACCGGCCTGCAGGCGGGGGACAAGGTTCTGGCGGTGAACGGCCGCCGCTGCTTTGTGGCCAACGATATCCTGTACGAGCTGGTGCGCACCCAGTCTTACAGTGCGGATTTTACCGTACTGCGGGACGGCCAAAAGGTGCAGCTGCCGGGGGTGCAGTTCGACACATGGCAGGATGAAAAAGGCGAGACCCACATGAGCATCGGTTTTTCCGTCTATGGACTGGAAAAGACCCCCGGCAACGTGCTGCGGGAGGCGGGCAACAGCGTGCTGTATTATGGGCGCATCGTGTTCACCTCCCTTGTGGACTTAATGCGCGGGCGGGAGAGCATCAATAACCTCTCCGGCCCGGTGGGCATCGTATCGGCCATCGGGCAGGCCGCCAGCTACGGCTGGCAGGACCTGCTGGAGTTGCTGGCGCTCATTACCGTCAACCTTGGCATCCTCAACCTACTGCCCTTCCCGGCGCTGGATGGCGGCAAGGTGGTATTTTTGGTCATTGAAGGCGTCACCGGCCATGCAGTGCCGGAAAAGCTGCAAAGCGTGCTCACCCTTGCAACCTTCGGGCTGCTGTTCGGGCTGATGCTCTTTGCGACCTACAACGATATTCTCCGGCTTATCACCGGGACAGTATAAGAAAGGGGAACCCTTATGCGGCAGAAAAAACGCGAAGTGAAGATCGGCAATGTGACCATCGGCGGCAGCAACCCCATTGCGGTGCAGACCATGCTCAATGTGCCGGTGGAGGACATCGAGGGCAATGTGGCGCAGGCCAAGCGGTGCGAGGCCGCAGGCTGCCAGATCTTGCGGGTGACCTGCCCCAGCCCGGCAGATGCCAAGTGCATCGAGGCTGTCAAAAATGCAGTGAACATCCCCATCGTGGCAGATATCCACTTTGACTACAAGGCAGCGCTGGCCTGTGCCGACGTAGGTGTTGATAAGATCCGCATCAACCCGGGCAACATCGGCGACGACGACCGGGTAAAGGCGGTGGTGGACGCCTGCCAGCAGAAGAACATCCCCATCCGCATTGGTGTCAACGGCGGCAGTCTGGAAAAGCACATTCTGGCCCGTTACGGCGCACCCACCCCGGAAGCCATGGTGGAAAGCGCTTTGTACCATGTGCGGCTGCTGGAAAAGTTCGATTTTAACAACATCGTCATCTCTATCAAAAACTCCAACGTGCCCCGCATGATGGAGGCCTACCGCCAGCTCAGCGCCGTCACCGACTATCCGCTCCATGTGGGCGTCACCGAAGCCGGTACCTACCAGATGGGTCTGCTGAAAAGCGGCATGGGCATCGGCGGAATGCTGCTGGAGGGCATCGGTGATACCATCCGCGTGTCGCTGGCTGCTGAGCCGGAAAAAGAGGTGGAAGCGGGCTTCAATATCCTGCGCGCCGTGGGCTTCCCGGTCACCGGGCCGGAGGTCATTACCTGTCCCACCTGCGGCCGCACCCAGTACCCCTGCACTGAGATCGCCAACGAGGTGGAAAAACGGCTGCAGGGCTACAAAAAGTCCATCAAGGTGGCCGTGATGGGATGCGTTGTCAACGGCCCCGGTGAAGCGCGTGAAGCCGATATCGGCATTGCGGGCGGCAAGGGTGAGGCCGTGCTGTTCATCCATGGCAAGCCCATCAAAAAGCTGACCGGCGATAACATTCTGGATCAGTTCATGGACGAGATCTATAAACTGTAAGCATTCTTTTCTCTACTGCCACACCCGCAAAAACGGGTGCGGCAGTTTGTGCTGTAAAGAACCCACCAAAAAGGAGTACCATTTGTGAAACCACTTGTTTCCCAGCTGTGGCCGCAGTTTATGGCGGACCCGGATTTTGCGGCCTGCTTCGGGCAGGTGATCGTGGAGCACGCCCGGATGCTGCGGCAGGACCGGCAGGTCGAGTTTACCCTGCGCAGCGCCGCCCCACTGGATCAGAACCTCTGCGCCCGGCTGCTGGCTTCTCTGCAGCCGGACTACGAGGGCTTTGAGCTGAAGATCAAAAACCTGTTCGGCTATGCCATGCTGGACGAGCACGCCCTGCGCACCCTTTTGGAGGACATGAAGCGGGACGGCGTGCCCATCAACGGCTTTCTGGACAGGAGCAGTATTTCTATCACCGGACAAAATATCACAGTGGGGGTGTGCCACGGCACAAAGTTTTTGCAGGAGATGGGCTTTGAGGAACTGCTTGCTAAGCGCATTGCCGAGCATACAGGCGTTACCCCCAAGGTGACGCTGCAAAGCGCAGTGACTGCGGCCGAGCAGCAGCAGATGGAGGAAAAGCTGGAGCGCAAGATCGCACCGCCGGTGGTCAAGTTTGAGAAAAAGAACACCGCACCGTCCATCAAAGTGGAGGGACTTAACCTTACCGATAAGCCTGTCACCATCTTCCACGGCAAAATGTTCACCCCCAAAAACCTCACGCCCCTCAAGGATCTGGGCGGCGAGGGCGGAAAGTGCATGATCTGGGGCGATGTGTTCTTTACCGAGGTCAAGGGCAACTACCGCAAGATCTACACCGTGTCCATCACCGACTACACCGGCTCGATCAACCTGAAGGTCCGCGCACAGGAAGGAGAGGACTGCTCCAAGTGGGAGAGCATCGGCAAGGGCAGCACGGTCATCGTACGGGGCGACTGCTCCTACGATAAATACGAGCACGACTACATCGTGTACCCCTACGATGTGCTGATCGTGGAGCGCAAAAAGCGGGAGGATACCGCCCCGGAAAAGCGGGTGGAGCTGCATCTGCACACCAAGCTTTCCAGCATGGACGGCTTTTGCGACCCCGGCGGCATCGTCAAGCTGGCGCACCGCATGGGACACCCCGCCATTGCCATCACCGACCACGGCGTGTGTCAGGGCTACCCGGAAGCCATGCTGGCAGCCGATGACATCCACAAAAAAGACCCGGACTTCAAACTCATCTACGGGTGCGAAGCCTATTTTGTGGATGACATGGTGCCCTGCGTCTACGGCGTAAAGGATCAGCCGCTGGACGGCGAATTCTGCGTGTTCGACACCGAGACCACCGGTCTTGACCCCGGGGTGGAGTACCTTACCGAGATTGGCGCGGTCATCATCCGCAACGGTGAGGTAGTGGAGGAATTCGACACCTTCGTCAAGCCCGGCAAGCCCATCACCCCCAAGATCACCGAGCTGACCGGCATCACCAACGAGATGGTAGCGGATGCCCCCAGTGAAAAGGAAGCGCTGGAAGCCTTTCTTGCCTTTGCAGGCGACCGCATTCTGGTGGGGCACAACGTCCACGCCTTTGATATGCGCTTTCTGCGGGCAGCCGCCAAGCGCAGCGGCATCAAGTTGGAGCCCACCTATATCGACACCCTGACCATGGCGCAGACCATGTACCCCGGTCTGCACAACTATAAGCAGGGCACCATCAACAAGCATCTGGAGCTGCCCACCTACGAGGCGCACCGCGCCTGCGAGGACTCCGCTGCACTGGGACGCATCTTCTGTGTGATGCTGAACGACCTTGCAGAAAAAGAGGTAACGAAGGTCAGCGAGATCAACACCGGTCTTGGCGGCAACCGCGAGGTACTGAAAAAGAAATACTATCACCTGATCATTCTGGTCAAAAACCAGATGGGTCTGAAAAATCTGTATAAAATCGTCAGCGAGGCGCACGTCAACTACTTCTTCAAAAAGCCCCGCGTGCCCCGCAGTCTGCTGAACAAGTACCGGGACGGCTTGCTGCTTACCAGCGCCTGTGAAGCAGGCGAGTTGTACCGCGCCATCGTGGACGGCACCAGCTACGAGGAACTGAAAAAAATCGCCGCCTACTACGATATCCTTGAGATCCAGCCGCTGGGCAACAACGCCTATATGGTGCGGGATGGCAAGGTGGACAGCGAGGAGCGGATCAAGGAGTTCAACCGCACCGTCATCAAGCTGGGCGAGGATCTGCACAAGCCGGTCATCGCCACCGGCGACGTGCACTTTACCGAGCCGGAGGATGCGATCTACCGCGCTGTATTGCAGGCGGGCAACGGCTTTAAGGATGCCGACAACCAGCCGCCGCTGTTCTTCCG
>ERZ1035041.18-NODE-18-length-119003-cov-16.286066_pt1 | contig 119003 bp, 137 predicted proteins | sample MGYA00520684_ERZ1035041 | MGnify/ENA primary metagenome ERZ1035041 (study PRJEB33766, sample SAMN09781699) | gut metagenome | biome: gut microbiome | host: Homo sapiens | place: Madagascar | study: EMG produced TPA metagenomics assembly of the PRJNA485056 data... | reverse complement strand
GCATCAAGGGCGTGCTGGTGGATATCGGCTACGGCCTGTGCGATAAGCCCGAGGATGCCGACCTGATCCTGTTCAACACCTGTGCCGTGCGTGAGCACGCCGAGCAGCGGGTGTTCGGCAATGTGGGCGCGCTGAAGGGACTCAAGGAGAAAAAGCCTGGCCTCATCATCGGCCTGTGCGGCTGTATGGCTAACCAGAAGCACGTTGTGGAAAAGCTGCGCAAGAGCTACCCCTATGTGGATCTGGTGTTCGGCGTGGACGGCATCGACACCCTGCCGCAGTTGGTTGCCCAGAAACTGCAAAAGCATAAGCGGGTGCTGCTGGACCCCGCACAGCGTCCGGTCATCGTGGAGAACATTCCCATCCGGCGCGAGAGCGAGTTCCGCGCGTGGCTGCCCATCATGTACGGCTGCGACAACTTCTGCACCTACTGTATCGTGCCCTATGTCCGCGGCCGCGAGAAGAGCCGCAAGCCCGGTGATATCCTTGCCGAGTTCCACAGCCTTGTGGAGGCGGGCTATAAGGAGATCACCCTGCTGGGTCAGAACGTGAACAGCTACGGCAAGGGGCTGGAAGAGCAGATCGATTTCTCCGACCTGCTCAACCTGCTGTGCACCGTGCCCGGCGATTATCATATCCGCTTTATGACCAGCCACCCCAAGGACGCCAGCCATAAGCTGATCGATACCATCGCCGCCCAGCCAAAGCTGTGCAAGCACCTGCATCTGCCGGTGCAGTGCGGCTCCGACCGGCTTTTGCAGCAGATGAACCGCCACTACACGGTGGAACAGTATCTGGAACTCATCGACTACGCCCGCAAAACCGTGCCCGGCATCACCTTCTCCAGCGACATCATCGTGGGCTTCCCCGGCGAGACTGAGGAGGACTTTGTAAAAACGCTGGAACTGGTGCGCAAGGTGGGCTATATGCAGCTGTTCACCTTTATCTACTCCAAGCGCACCGGCACCAAGGCTGCCGAAATGCCGGACCCCACCCCCCGCAAGGAAAAGACCGACCGCATGACCCGCCTGCTGGCTACGCAAGACGAGATCGCTATGGCACTGGTCAAGGCGCAGGTAGGGCAGACCGTCCGGGTGCTGGTGGAGGGCTTTGGCCGCAACGAGGGCACCCTTTCCGGCCGGCTGGACAACAACCTGACCGTGGAGTTTGCCGCCGACCCGGCACTGCTGGGCAGCTACGCGACCGTACATCTTACCGGTGCCCGCGCCACTGTGCTGCTGGGCGAGGTGGAAGCATAAAAACGTGATTCCGGGGCAAACTGCCCCAGAAAGAATAAAAACAACAAGGAGAACCCAATCATGGATTGCATTGATCTTTTCAAGCGTGCCGCTATGGCACTGCAGACCGACCCCCGCTACGTCATTCTGGATCAGGCCCGCAAGGCAAACGACAAGGATGAGGAGCTGCAGAACCTGATCGGCGAGTTCAATCTGGCCCGCATGGACCTGAACAACGAGATCGGCAAGAACGAGCGCGACGACGCCCGCATCGCTGAGCTGAACGAGAAGGTGAACAGCCTTTACGGCCAGATCATGGGCAACGAGGGCATGGTGGCTTACAACGAGGCCAAGCGCGAGTGCGAGAATCTGGTCAACTATATCGACGCCATCATCAACACCGCAATGAACGGCGGTGACCCCATGACCGTGCAGGAGCCTTCTGCCTCCTGCACCGGCAGCTGCTCTACCTGCGGCGGTTGCCACTGAGCAAACTTTTTTGACCGGAACGCGGCTGTGCAATACAGACCGCGTTTTGTTTGCACCGGCGGTTACAGCCCGCAAACCGGCTGACGGAACCATACAAGGGAAAGAGGAAAAACCATGGCAGAGCTTTCGCCCATGATGCAGCAGTATCTTGATATCAAAAACCAACATAAGGACGAAATTCTTTTTTACCGCATCGGCGATTTTTACGAGATGTTCTTCGAGGATGCCGTCACGGCCTCCCGGGAGCTGGATCTTACCCTTACCGGCAAGCAGTGCGGCCTTGCGGAGCGCGCCCCCATGTGCGGCGTGCCCTTCCACAGCTACGAGGGCTATGTGGCGCGCCTGATCGCTAAGGGCTATAAGGTGGCCATCTGCGAGCAGGTGGAGGATCCCGCCAAAGCAAAGGGGCTTGTCAAGCGGGATATCATCCGTGTGGTCACCCCCGGTACGGTCATTGAAAGCAGTATGCTGCAGGACGACCGCAACAACTACATTGCCAGCCTGTACCTCAAGGGCAAAAAGGCCGGTCTGTGCTTTGCGGATGTTTCCACCGGTACGGCGCATATCACCGAGCTGACGGCGGACAAGATCGCCCCGGCGGTCATTACCGAGCTGTGCCGCTACCACCCCAGCGAGGTGCTGCTGAACCCCGGCCTGCTGGACTGCCGCGAGGTGACCGCCTACATCAAAAAGAACATGAGCTGCTCGGTGGAGCTGGTCGAGGACGAGCGCTATGCGCCGGGGCTGGTGGCTTCTGCGCTGGAAGAACAGTTTGGCCGGGACTGGCCGCAGACCACCGGCATAGCTGCCGAGGGTCTTGTGCGCTTTGCCATGGCCGCGCTTCTGGAATATCTGCACGATACCCAGATCAAGGGCGTGGAGCGGTTAAAGACCGTCATTACTTACAACGAGGCCCAGTTCATGCGGCTTTCGCCGGTCACCCGGGCAAACCTTGAACTGACCGAGACCCTGCGCGGCCGCGAAAAGCGCGGCACCCTGCTGTGGGTGCTGGATAAGACCAGCACCGCCATGGGCAAGCGTATGCTGCGCAGCTGGATCGAGCAGCCGCTTATTTCCAGCCAGCTCATCAACCACCGCCTGAACGCTGTGGAGGCGCTGGTGCGCCAGACCATGGTGCGCGGCGACCTGACCGAGGAATTACACTACATCGCGGATCTGGAGCGCCTGATGACCCGCACGGTGTACGGCTCTGCCACTCCCAAGGAGATCTACACTCTCGCTCAGACTTGCGACCGTCTGCCCGGCCTGCGCAAGCAGGCAGAGGGCTGCAATTGCCCGGAACTTTCCGAACTTGCTGCCAGTATCGACCCGCTGGAGGATATCAAGGCGCGCATTTATGCCGCAGTGGATCCGGATGCACCCTCCACCCTCAAGGATGGCGGCGTTATCGCCAAGGGTTACCACGCCGAGGTGGACGAGCTGCGCTCCATCCGCGATAACACCAAGGGCGTGCTGGCGCAGCTGGAAGCTCGTCTGCGGCAGGAGACCGGCATCCCTAAACTGAAGATCGGCTATAACCATGTGTTCGGCTACTTCATCGAGGTGAGCAACTCCTATAAGAACCTCGTGCCGGAGACCTATATCCGCAAGCAGACCCTCACCTCCGGCGAGCGGTACATCACGCAGGAACTGAAGGAACTGGAAAGCAAGATCCTTGGCGCACACGAGCGGCTCATCTCGCTGGAACGCCGCCTGTTTGATGAGCTGCTGGAAAGCATCGGTGCACAACTGGATCGTATCCAGCGCACCGCCAACGCCATTGCCCAGCTGGATGTGCTGGCGGCGCTGGCGCAGGTCGCTGCGGAAAACAACTACTGCCGCCCTGTGGTGGACGACAGCGATGTGCTGACCATCACCGAGGGACGTCACCCGGTGGTGGAGCAGGTGCTCAAGGGCAGTATGTTCGTGCCCAACGATACCACCCTCAACTGCACCACCGACCGCTGTCTTATCATTACCGGCCCCAACATGGCGGGTAAATCCACCTATATGCGTCAGAATGCCCTCATTGCCCTGATGGCGCAGATCGGCTCCTTTGTGCCGGCAGCCAGCTGCCATGTGGGTGTGGTGGACGCTATTTTCACCCGCATCGGCGCATCGGACGACCTTGCCGCAGGCCAGTCCACCTTTATGGTGGAGATGACCGAGGTGGCCGAGATCCTGAAAAACGCCACTGCCAAAAGCCTTGTGGTGCTGGACGAGATCGGCCGCGGCACCTCCACCTTTGACGGCATGAGCATTGCCCGCGCCGTGGTGGAGCATATCGCCGACCCCGCCAAGGGTCTGGGCTGCAAGACCTTGTTCGCCACCCACTACCATGAGCTGACCGAACTGGAAGGCACCGTGGAGGGCGTAAAAAACTACAACATCGCGGTCAAAAAGCGCGGCGAGGACATCACCTTCCTGCGGCGCATCGTGCGCGGCCCCGCCGATGACAGCTACGGCATCGAGGTGGCAAAGCTGGCCGGTCTGCCCGGCAGCGTGACCCGCCGCGCCCACGAGGTACTGCGCACACTGGAAGCATCTGCTCCCAAAAACAAGGTGGAACAGATGGATTTTGACGCTTTGCAGGAGTACAATTCCCCGGCAGTGCCCAGCGAGATGATGGAAAAGCTGGAAGCCGTGGATGTGGAAACGCTTACCCCCATTGAAGCGCTGAACTTCTTGTACGAGCTGAAAAAGACCCTCAAAGGCAGCCTGAACGGCTGACCGTAAAAATCAACCACAGGGGAGGGAAAAGACCATGGCAGTCATCCATGTTCTGGATAAGCATACCGCTGAGCTGATCGCCGCCGGTGAGGTGGTGGAGCGCCCGGCATCGGTGGTCAAGGAGCTTTTGGAAAACTCCATCGACGCCGGTGCAACGCAGGTCACCGTCAGCATCGAGTCCGGCGGCGTAAAGCTGATCGAGATCAGCGATAACGGCACCGGCATTGATGCCGAGTATATCCCGACAGCCTTCATCCGCCATGCCACCAGCAAAATTGAAAAACCGGACGATCTGAACAGCATCCATACGCTGGGCTTCCGTGGCGAGGCACTGGCTTCCATTGCCAGCGTAGCGCGGGTAGAGCTGCTCACCCGCACCGAGGTGGACGAGTTTGCTACCTGCTACCGCATCGCCGGCGGCGAGGAGCAGGGCAGAGAGCCTGCCGCCCGCGCCGTGGGCACCACCATCCGGGTGCAGGACCTGTTCTACAACACCCCCGCCCGCATGAAGTTCCTCAAAAAGGACTCCAGCGAGGGAACCTTTGTGGCAGATAACGTAGGGCATGTGGCGCTCAGCCACCCGGAGGTCAGCGTCAAATTCATCCGGGAAGGCAAGCTGCAATACGTCACCCCCGGCGATGGTCAGCTGCGCAGCGCCGCCTACGCAGTGCTGGGGCGTGAGTTCAGCCGCGACCTCATCGAGGTGCACTCCGAGGAAGGACTGTACCGGGTCTCCGGCCTGATCACCCCGCCCAAGAGCTGCCGCGCCAGCCGCAGTATGCAGCATTTCTACATCAATGGCCGCTATGTGCGCAACCGCACCATCATGGCGGGCATGGAAATGGCCTTTAAGGGCACGACCATGCAGGGCAAGTTCCCGGGCGGCATCCTGCTGCTGGAAATGCCCACCGACCTTGTGGACGTCAATGTCCACCCTGCAAAGATCGAAGCCCGCTTTGCCCGGGAAAACGACGTGTTCGACGTCGTTTACCATGCGGTCAAGCTGGCGCTGGCACAGCCCGGCACCGGGGAACGGCGATTTACCTTTGAAGCAGACGAAAAAGAGAAAACCGAAAAAGAAAACGATACACAAAACGAAAATGCTGTAAAGAATAATCACTTTACAGGGCTTTCCGCCGTCATTCCGGGTCAGGCGGACCCCGGTACGCTGCCCGCGCAGCGCTGGGAAACCCCGCAGCCGCCGCGCCCTGCCGCTGCACCGGCGAAAACCCCGTCTTTTACGGCAGACACCCCGCCGGTACAGCCCGCACAGCCTACCCGCACGGCTGCTGCTGTGCCCTCGTGGCGACAGTCTGCCCCCGCAGAGGACATTCTGGACCCGGTGGTCACCCTCCACAGCCCCGAAAAGTCGGACGCAACAAAAATCTGGCCTGCGCCGCAGCCCTTCCGGGCAGCAGCCGGTGAGGCGCAGCTGGATGTGCACCCGGAAACGGACACCGCAGCCGACCTGCCGCTGGATCACATGGCGGCATGGAACACCATGCCCGCCGCCCCGGAGATCGAAGCTGCAACGGCACCCTATCAGCCGGAAGAACCCGCGCAGCCGGAACAGCCGGAGCAGCTGGGCTTTGATGTGCCGCAGGGGGAAGAGCCGCTGCGGTATGTGGGCGAGGTTTTCCGCACCTATATTCTTGCCGAACGGGGAGACGAGCTGTGTCTGATCGACAAGCACGCCGCCCACGAGCGTCAGCTGTACGAAAAGCTGGCCGCGAACTACGGCAACGTGCCCAGCCAGCTGCTGTTGCAGCCCGCCGCCATCGACCTTTCCGCAGAGGAAAAGCAGGCGCTGCTGGAAAATCAGCCCCTGCTGGAAAACGCCGGGCTGGATGTGGCCGACTTTGGCGGCAGCACCGTGCTGCTGCGCGCCGTGCCTGCGGACGTAGAGCCGCAGAATGCCGAGGATCTATTGGTAGAGATCGCCGACCGCCTGCTCAAGGGCAGCCGGGACGCGCTGAACGAGCACACCGAGTGGGTGTTACACTCCATCTCCTGCCGCGCCGCCATCAAGGCGGGGGACAAGTCCTCCCCGCAGGAACTGATGGCACTGGCGGAGAAGATCCTCTCCGGCGAGGTGCCGCCCTTCTGCCCCCATGGCCGTCCCTGCGTGCTCAAGCTTACCCGAAAGGAGTTGGAAAAGCAGTTTGGACGCATCGTGTAATGCAAAACCCGCCGTGGTGGCTGTGGTAGGCCCCACCGCCACCGGCAAGACCGCGCTGGGCGTTGCGCTGGCGCAGCAGTTTTCTGGCGAGGTCATCAGCGCCGACTCTATGCAGATCTACAAAGGTCTGGATGTGGGCACCGCCAAAGTCACCCCGCAGGAGACCTGCGGCATCCCACACCACGGCGTGGACATTCTCACCCCGGAAAAAACCTTCAGCGTGGCAGACTTTACCGCGCTGGCAGGGGAGTATATTCACGATATCACCGCCCGGGGGCATCTGCCGTTGCTGGTGGGCGGCACCGGACTGTATGTGCAGAGCCTTTTATATGGTGTGCGCTTCACCGCCGAAAAAGCCCCGGACGGTCTGCGCGAGCAGCTGACCGCTGAACTGGAAGCCATCGGCCCGGAAGCCATGTACGCAAAACTGCAAGCCGTGGACCCGGAAGCCGCCGCTGCCATCCACCCCAATAATAAGGTGCGGGTGCTGCGGGCGCTGGAACACTACCGCGCCACCGGCAAGCGTCTCAGCGAACAAAAGGCCGATTCGCTGCCGCCGGAGCGTCCCTACCGCAGCCTTGTGCTGGGGCTGGATTTTCCGGAGCGCGCAGCGCTGTACCGCCGCATCGACCTGCGAGTGGATAAAATGCTGGAGGCCGGGCTTTTAGCCGAAGCAGAATACGTCTGGCGCAACCGCGAAACCTTCCGCACCGCTGCACAGGCCATCGGCTATAAAGAATTTTTCCCGTATTTCGAACAGACCGCTGCGCTGGATGCCTGTACTGAAAAACTCAAACAGGCCTCCCGCAACTACGCCAAGCGCCAGCTGACATGGTTCCGCCACATGGACGGGGTCACATGGCTGGATGCCGGGGCGGCAGACGTGCGGCAGACTGCCCTGCGTCTGACCCAAGACTTTTTATCGAAAGGATGATCCTTATGCCGGAAACCCCTCAGGAACCGCGCCGCAAGCTGTCTGCGCTTACCACGCTGGCGGTCGTGCTGGCCGCCTTTTTGCTGGCGGCGGCTGCCTATGTCTGCTGGCAGGCGGCGCACATCCTTTTCCCCCAGAACGTCTACGAAACGGCGCTGCCCATCACCATCTCCGATACCATTGAAGCGGACGGCGTGCTGCTGTTTGACGAGACCTGCATTTCCGGCAGCGGCAATCTGGGCTACCTTGTCTCGGACGGCGAGCGGGTGTCGGCGGGCACTGCCGTTGCGGAGCTGTATACCGATGCAAATCAGGCGGTGCTGCGCCAGCAGCTGACCCAGCTTACCAGCCAGATCGACCTTTTGCAGCGCTCCCAGAACACCGCAGCCACCCAGCTGGACGGCCTGCTCAAGGAGCGCTCCGGTGCACTGTACGACCTGCTGGATGCGCTGGATACCGCCCGTTACAGCGATGTGGACAGCAGTGCCGACACCTATTTGTTGGCACAGAACAAGCTGTGGATCACCACCGGAGATACCGCCGGTTTTGCGGATCAGATCGCGCTGCTTGCCCAGCAGGCACAGACCGTGCAGGCCCAGCTGGGCAACCCCACTCAGATCCTCGCCCCCACCACCGGCTACTTTGTCCGGGCTGCCAGCAGCGGACGGCTGAACGCCGGTGCTGCGGACATTCTGGCGCAGAGCCCGGAGCAGCTTAAAGCCTATCTGGACTCTGGCCCCGAGATGCCGCTGGATGGCTGCGTAGGCAAGCTGGTGGCCGGGTTCAGCTGGCAGTACGCAGGGGTGTGCTCCGCTAAGCAGGCCGAAAAGCTGCTGGGTTCGGACGGTAAACCCCTGCGCACGGCGGTGGAGATCAGCTTTCCCGGCCAGAGCGATGCCGCCTTGCGTGCCACCGTCACCGAGGTGACCATTGATGCAGAAAAGGATGTTGCCCGCTTTGTGCTGCGCTGCAACTCCATCAACGGCGATGTGCTGTGCCTCAACCACGCCCGCGCCCGCATCAGCACCGGCGAGAGCACCGGCCTGCGGGTGCCTGCCGCAGCGGTGCACTACCTCAAGGAGGACGGCACCGAGGCCGAGACGCAGGGCGAAAACTATATCCCCGGCGTGTACGTCAAGTACGGCAACATCGCCCGCTTCTGCAAGATCGACCCCGTGGATGCCGACCATCCGCTGGTCACAGAAGGGGATTACATCCTTGTTTTGCCCAAGGGAACGGACGGTTCTGTCAGTCAGGTAAGGCTTTATGACGAAATAATCGTCTCGGGACAAAATTTATATGACGGAAAACTTTTGTAGTTATTGACATCTGCTGCAAAAAATCAGATAATAGTAAAAGCTATTTGCATTCTTTTTGCAAAGAACGCCAGGCAGCCGGGCGCTGCCCGAATGAAAGGAGCAGATAATTATGTCTTTGCTGGATAGCATTAAGAAGGGCCTGATGGGCGAAGGGGACGAGTACGAGGATCAGTACATCGATGACGGCCCCCAGATGGTGAACAATAACAACAGCGGCGTCGGCATCGGGATGGACGAAGAGACCGAAGAGCCTGCCGAGGGCACCAGCAAGAAGAACAAGGTGGTCAACATCCATGCCACCACCCAGCTCAAGGTGGTTCTGGTCAAGCCCGAGCGGTTCGAGGATGCCAGCACCATTGCCGACCATCTGAACAACAAGCGTACCGTGGTGCTGAATCTGGAGTCCACCAATAAGGAGGTCTCCCGCCGTCTGGTGGACTTCTTGTCCGGCGTGGCTTATGCCAACAACGGCCAGATCAAGCGCGTAGCCAACAGCACCTTTATCATTACCCCGTACAACGTGGATATCATGGGCGATCTGCTGGACGAGCTGGAGAACAATGGCGCATTCTATTGATCCGGCAGCCGGTGCGGTGCGGGGGTTTGTGCCCGCCCGCAACGATGAGGAACGCTATCTCATGCGGCATATCGAGGATCTTGCCGATGCGGCTTTTTCCCGCGGCATAGCCCGGTACTCTGCATTTCTCAGTGACCGCGAGCAGGATCTTGCCCGGGCGGCACTGGGGCGTGCCGGTGTGCGGGACGGCTGGCGTTTTGACGGCGGCTGGCCCGAGGCTGAGCGCCGGGTACTCTGTCTGGAGCCGGAGTACAGCTACGGCGAGTGTCCGGTGCGCTGCGTACAGCTGCAATGCCGGGCATTGCCGGGTGCGGCGCTTCCGGCGCACAAGGACTATCTGGGCAGCCTGATGGGGCTTGCCCTCAAACGCGAGGCACTGGGCGATATCCTGCTGCCTGCCGATGCGCCGGGCACAGCCTATGTGTTCGCGCTGGAACCGGCGGCAAAGCTCATCTGCCGGGAGCTGTGTCAGGCGGGGCGCACCGAGGTGTCCACCCGTCTGCTGGAACCGGAAGAGATCCCGGCCTTTCCTGCACCGGAGCGGCAGCTGCTCACCGCCACCGTGTCCTCCCTGCGGCTGGACGCGGTGCTTTCTGCCATGCTGCACGTCAGCCGCGGCATCGCTGCGGAACTGATCGAGGCGGGCAGGGTAGAGATCAACCATCTGCCGGTAGAAAAACCCCACGCCCCCGTATACGAGCAGGATGTGTTCACCGTGCGCGGCAAGGGCCGCTTCCGGCTGACTGCGTTGCCCGGGAAAAGTAAAAAAGATCGTTCGATCATTGAGTTCTTTCAATATTAAAAGCTATGGGAGGAAATGACTATGCTGACTCCGCAGGATGTCCGCTCTGTACAATTTGAAAAAAACCTCCGCGGCTACCGTACAGAGGACGTGGACCGTTTTCTGGACAAGGTCGAGGAGCAGCTGCAGCAGAACGATGCGCAGGCAGAGCAGCTGCGCAAGCAGATCGCTGATCTGACCGCAGAGAACCAGAAGCTCAAGGGCGAGCTGCAAAGCTTTGAGGCTGATGGCGATATGCTCAAGAGTGCGCTGATCAACGCCCAGCGCATGGGCGAAAACGTGATCCGCGAAGCAAACCAGAAGGCTGAGGAGATCATCCACCGCGCAAACCTGCGGGGCGATGATATCATCCGCGACGCCAACGAGCTGCTGCAAAAGGCAAGCGACCGCGCGGACGAGATCGAGAACGAGGCCAACGAAAAGCGTCTGGCTGAGGAGCGGGAGTACGACCGCGTCCGTCTGGAGGTCACCCGCTTCAAGGCGGATGTGCTCAATTTGTACCGCAGCCATGTGGAGTCTTTGAGCCGTCTGCCGGAGTTCCAGAAGGAAACCAAGGACGCTGAAAAGGACGCCCCCGCACAGGACGCAGAGCCTGCGCAGGAAGCTGCCGCAGAGCAGCCCGCCGCACAGCCCGAGACTGCCCCCGCAGCCGATGCCGCAGCAGCCCCGGCCGAGCAGCCTGCCGCTAAGGCTGCAGAACCCACCGAACCCACCGAACCTGCCGCCCCTGCCGATGACGACAAGGCGGCTGACAGCAGCGAGGATTTCTGGGCAAAGGACGAAAGCCAGCTCAAGCTGGACCCGCCTCCTGCTGATATGAAGCCGGACGAGCCGGACTACGACGCTTTTCAGGGCGTCAAGTTCAGCGAGTAAGGCACCCAACGCAAAAATAGAGGAGAGTGTAAACCATTGGCTAAGAACAAATCGCAGTACGACAGTACGCTGAATCTGCCCAAGACCCTGTTTGAAATGCGCGCCGGTCTGCCCAAAAAGGAACCGGTCATGCTCAAGGATTGGGACGACAACGACCTGTATAACCAGCTCATGAAGCACAACGAGGGCAAGCCCCAGTTCATTCTGCACGACGGCCCTCCGTATGCAAACGGCAACATCCACATGGGCACCGCCCTGAACAAGATCATCAAGGATATCATCATCCGCGAAAAGAACATGGAGGGCTATCAGGCTCCCTATGTGCCCGGCTTTGATACCCATGGCCTGCCCATTGAGCTGAAGGCTCTGTCCTCCGTCGGCGACAAGAAGAAGGATATCTCCAAGCTGGAGCTGCGCCAGATCTGTGAAAAGTTTGCCACCGAGCACATCGACATCATGAGCGACCAGTTCAAGCGTCTGGGCGTCATCGGCGACTTCGAGCACCCCTACCTGACCCTGAAGCCCGAGTTTGAGGCACGTCAGATCGAGATCTTCGGCGAGATGGCCAAGAAGGGCTACATCTACAAGGGTCTGAAGCCCGTGTACTGGTGCCCGGACTGCCGCACCGCGCTGGCGGAAGCCGAGATCGAGTACGGCGAGGACGACTGCGATTCCATCTTTGTGCGCTTCCACGTTTCGCAGGACCCCAACGGTGTGCTGGCAAAGTACGGCATCCCCATGGATAAGACCTACTTCGTCATCTGGACCACCACCACTTGGACCCTGCCCGCCAACGAGGCCATCTGCCTGAACGGTCAGTTCGAGTACTCCTTCGTCAAGATCGGCGAGGAGTACCACATCATGGCGACCGAGCTGGTCAAGAGCGTTATGGACGCCTGCCACATCGAGAACTACGAGATCGTGGGCGAGCCCGTTTCCGGCGCTGAGTTCGAGCTGATGCGCTACAATCACGTCTACCTGCCCAAGGAGGGCTGGGTCATTCTGGGCGACCACGTCACGCTGGAAAGCGGTTCCGGCTGCGTTCATACCGCAGGCGGCCACGGCGTGGACGACTTCAACGTCTGCCAGAAGTATCCGCAGGTGCCCATCACCGTGCCTGTGGATGACGGCGGTTACCTGACCGAGCTGGCCGGTAAGTACGCTGGTCAGCGCGTGTGGGCAGCCAACAAGACCATTCTGGCCGACCTGACTGCTTCCGGCGCTGTGATGGGTCAGGTGCACATCAAGCATCAGTACCCCCACTGCTGGCGCTGCCACAACCCCATCATCTTCCGCGCTACTGAGCAGTGGTTCTGCTCCATTGCCAAGTTCCGCGAGGACGTGTACAAGGCAATTGATACTGTCACTTGGATGCCGGATTGGGGCCATGACCGCATGACCGGCATGGTGCGCGACCGTAACGACTGGTGCATCAGCCGCCAGCGCACTTGGGGCGTGCCCATCCCCGCCTTCTACTGCAAGAAGTGCGGCACCTACCACATCACCGATGCTACCATCAAGGCTGTCAGCGCCCTGTTCCGCAAGGAAGGCTCTGACGCATGGTATAAGTACGATGCCGAGCAGATCATCCCCGCAGGCGAAGTGTGCGAGAAGTGCGGCGCTTCCGAGTGGGAGAAGGACACCGACATCATGGACGTCTGGTTCGACTCCGGCTCCACCCATGCCGCCGTGCTGGACGAGCGTCCCGAGCTGCGTTTCCCCGCCGATATGTATATGGAAGGCGGCGACCAGTTCCGCGGCTGGTTCCAGTCCAGCCTGCTGACCAGCGTTGCAAGCAAGGGCTGCGCACCCTATAAGTCCGTGCTGTGCCACGGCTGGGTGGTGGACGAGCAGGGCAAGCAGATGCACAAGAGCGCTGGCAACGGCGTGGAGCCCAGCGAGATCATCAAGGACTACGGTGCCGATATCATCCGTCTGTGGGTGGCTTCTTCCGACTACACCGTGGATGTGCGCGCCGGTAAGAACATCTTCAAGCAGCTCAGCGAGGCTTACCGCAAGATCCGCAACACCGCCCGCTTCATTCTGGGCAATCTGGACGGCTTTGACCCCAACACCGATTGTGTGGCAGACGACCAGCTGCAGGATATCGACCGCTGGGCACTGGCTGCGCTGGATGACCTGATCGTCAACACCAACGCAGGCTACGCTGTGTACGACTTCAACAAGGTCTACCACGCCGTGTACAACTTCTGCGTGGTGGCCATGTCCAACTTCTATCTGGATGTCACCAAGGATCGCCTGTACTGCACCAATGGCGCAGCCCGCAAGGCAGCCCAGACCACCATGTACAAGATCCTTGTCGCTCTGGACAAGATCATTGCCCCCATCCTGTGCTTCACCAGTCAGGAGATCTGGGACTTCATGCCCAAGACTGAGGGCATGAACAAGTATGTGGTGTTCGAGCAGATGCCCAAGGCTGGCCAGTACGCCGCCGACGAGGCCTTCAAGGCAAAGTGGGCACAGCTCATCGCCGTGCGCGACGAGGTCAAGAAGGTGCTGGAGCAGGCCCGTGCTGAAAAGCTCATCGGTGCTTCTCTGGAAGCTTCCGTCACCCTGTACTGCAACGATGCCGTCTATGACCTGCTGAACAGCATCCCCATGGACGAGCTGGCCGACCTGATGATCGTCTCCCATGTGGAGCTGGTCAAGGGCGAGGGCGGCGCTGCCAGCGCTGTTGAGGGCTTGGGCGTTGCAGCTGCACACGCCACCGGCGACAAGTGCGAGCGCTGCTGGAAGTACTCTGCTTCCATCGGCAGCCACCCCGCACACCCCACCCTGTGCGCACGCTGCGCCAGCGTTGTGGAAGCATAAGCGTCCCGCATAAATACAAATCTGTTTTGTAAAAGGGCGGCGCTCCCTTGACCGGGGAGCGCCGTTTTTTATAACAGAAACGAGGTAGCCAATGGCATTTATTCTCTTTAATCTGGCGGCTGTGGCAGCTCTGGTCGGCATCGATCAGCTGATCAAGCTGTGGGCGGTGCAGGCGTTGCAGCCGGTAGGCGCTATGCCGTTCATTCCCCATGTGGTGGAGCTGCGGTTCGTGCTCAATCAGGGCATGGCTTTCAGCCTGCTCAGCGGCAAGCAGCTGTTCCTTATCATTGCCACAAGCGCAGCGCTGCTGGCGGTGGCCTACGGCCTGTTTTTCCGCAGCCGCGGCAAACGCTTGCAGCAGGCAGCGCTGGTGCTGGTGCTGGGCGGCGGCATCGGCAACCTGATCGACCGCGTGCTCAACGGTGAAGTAGTGGACTACATCAACCTGCTGTTCATGCGCTTTGCCGTGTTCAATTTTGCGGATATCTGCGTTTGCGTGGGCGTGGCACTGTGGGTGCTGGTGATCTTTCTGGACGAAGTCCACGCCGATGATGCCGCCAAGGAGCAGTAAACCATGGAACAGCGTGAATTTATCGTAGAGCAGGAGACTGCCGGGCAGCGCATCGACCGCTTTCTCAGCGGCGAGGACACCGGCCTGTCCCGCTCGGCGCTGCAGGCGCTGGTGGCCGAGGGGCATGTGCAGTGCAACGGCAAAACTGTTGCAAAAAGCCTGAAGCTCAAGGCAGGGGACACCGTGCTGCTGGAGATCCCGGACGCAAAGCCCATCGAGGCCGTGCCGCAGGATATCCCGCTGGAGATCGTCTACGAGGACGCCCACCTGCTGGTGGTCAACAAGCCCAAGGGCATGGTGGTGCACCCCGCGCCTGGCAACCCGGACGGCACGCTGGTCAATGCCCTGCTATGGCACTGCAAGGGCAGTCTTTCCGGCATTGGCGGCGAGATCCGCCCCGGCATCGTCCACCGCATTGATAAGGACACCAGCGGCCTGCTGGTGGTGGCAAAAGACGATGCCACCCACATCGGGCTTTCCCAGCAGATGGCGGTGCACAGCGTAGAGCGCGCCTACCAGACGGTGGTCTACGGCGGTTTTGCGCAGGATGAGGGCTTTGTGGAAGCAAACCTTGGCCGCAGCAAGACCGACCGCAAAAAAATGGCAGTCTACCCGGCCACCGAGCCCCACACCAAATACGCCTATACCGGCTACAAGGTGCTGGAGCGGCTGGGCGAGTTCACTCTGCTGGAATGCCGCCTAAAGACCGGCCGCACCCATCAGATCCGCGTACACATGGCCTCCATCCACCACCCGGTGGCAGGGGACCCGGTGTACGGCCCCCACAACTGCATCACCAGCCTGCACGGTCAGTGCCTGCACGCCAAAACGCTGGGCTTTGTCCATCCCATCACCGGGGAGCAGCTGCGGTTCGATTCCGAGCTGCCGGACTACTTTACCCATTTTCTCGCAACTCTCAGGAGGAAAAACACATGAACGATTCTCTGGCATCCACTCTGGTGCTCTGTGATCTGGATAACCTGCTGCTGGGCGAGGATGGAAATCTGACCCATGTGGTACGGGATGTTTTGCAATTGTTCAGCAGCCGCGGCGGCAGACTTACCGTTTTTTCGCAGCGCTCTCCGCGCGCGGTGCGCTCCATTCTGGGCAGCGTGCGTCTGGCGGCGCCTGCGCTGGTGTGCGGCGGCACCATGGCCTACCACTATGCCGACGGAAACCGGGTGCCCCTGTGCAGTTTTGCCCAGCAGCAGGAACTTTTTGCCTGCCTGCCGGATACCCCCGGCGTGGGTGTCGCTGTGCAGATGCAGGACGGCACCACCCGGGTGCTGCGCATGAGCAATGCACTGGAACGCCATCTGCGGCAGGAGTGGACCCCCTATCTGCTGGCGAACGCCGCCGACATCCGCCCCGAGCAGGTGCTGCGGGTGCTGCTGTATCAGGACAGCAAGTCTGTGCCCCTGATCTCGCTGGCAGAAAAGGCCATCGGGGATCGTGTTGCCCTGCTGGGCGAGCGTATCGCCCCGGACACCCTTGTCCTCACCCCGAAGCGCATCTCCGGCCGGGAAATGCTGGACACCGTCTGCGCCATGGCGCAGGTGGGTGCAGAGCAGGTTCTTGCGCTGGCGGGCGGACAGCCCATGCTGGAGCTGGTGCAGACCGTAGAGCACAGCGCAGTGGCCGCCGACGCCCCGGCAGAGCTGCGCCTTGCCGCCGAGCAGATCACCCTGACCGATGCCGCCGGTGGTGCTGCTGTGGAGGTTTTGTACCGCATGGTGCGTGCTGCTGAAAAATCCGTGTAAAATTTGTGCAAAGCCCTCTGCAATTTTCCCGCAGAGGGCTTTCTTTTTAACAAGGAATCAGGTAGAATGGGAGAAGAAGCCTATGCAAAACAAAAAGCGCCGCGAAGGGCTGTTTCTGCTGCTGTGCCTTGCCGCCGCAGGGGTCTGTGCTGTGCTGGCGTTCCGGTTTGCAGTGCCTCTGCAAGCGCAGACCCCGCAGACGCTGCCGGACACAAAAGCGCTGGCAGCGTATACGCAGGTAGAGCTGAACACGGCCGATGCAGACGCCTTGTGCACCCTGCCCGGTGTTGGCCCCCGCAATGCACAGGCCATTCTGGACTACCGGGCGCAGTACGGCCCGTTTGCACAGGTGGAGGATGCCGCGCAGGTGCCGGGCATTACCCAAGAAATGGTGGATTCATGGGCAGGGCAGGCGTATGTCCACTAGGGTGTAGCCCGCTTTCTGCCTTGGTCAAAGAGGAAATATGGAGATTTATTGTTATGAGTGACGAATCGATCTTTATCAACCGCGAACTGAGCTGGCTGGATTTCAACCGCCGCGTTCTGGCACTGGGCAAGGATAAGAACGTCCCGCTGGGCGAGCGGATCAAGTTTCTGGCAATTTACGGCTCCAATCTGGACGAGTTTTTCATGGTGCGCGTGGGCTCCTTGCAGGAGCGCGCAAACCTTGAGCAGAGCAAGACCAAAAAGGAAAAGCGGGAAAACAAGACCAACATGACCGCCGCCGAGCAGCTGGCCGCCATTATGCCCAAAACGGCGCAGCTGCAGGAAGAATGTGATAAATTCTACGCAAAAGCGCTGGAAAATTTGGCAGAGAACGGCTACCATAAGGTGGATTTCGACCACCTGACCAAGGAGGAGGAGCATCTCTGGAAAAAATACTTCCAGTCCGAGCTGTTCCCCATCCTCAGTCCGCAGATCGTGGATAACCGCCATCCGTTCCCGTTTTTGCGCAACAAAGAGATCTACCTTGGCGTGCTGCTCAAGGAAAAGCACACGCAGGAGCAGAGCCTTGGCATCGTGCCCATCTCCAGCCAGATGGAGCGGATGCACTTCATCAAAAAGGACGGCGCTGTGCAGTTTGCCCTCACCGAGGAGCTTGTGCTGCACTATGCGTCCAGCATCTTCGGCAAGGATTCCATACAGGAAAAATGTCTGTTCCGGGTCACCCGCAACGCAGATATCGACGTGAAAGAAGGTATGATGGATCACGATATCGACTATCGTGAGATCATGACCGAGCTGCTCCGGCGCCGCCGCAAGCTGGCGGCTGTCCGTCTGCAGATCACCCCCGCCCCGGCACCGGAGGTGGAGCGGCTGCTGTGCAGCCGTCTGGAGCTGACCCGCAAGCGGGTGTTCCTGCAAAAGAGCCCGCTGGACCTCAGCTTCTTCTTCAAGCTTTCCGGCCGCATGGAGGCCGAGGGTCACCCAGCGCTGTTCTACACCCCCGCACGCCCCATGCTGCCGCCGCCGGATTATGATCTGGCCACCGAGGTACAGAAGCATGATGTGCTGCTCAGCTACCCGTACCAGTCCATCCGTCCCTTTATCACCATGCTCAAAAAGGCCGCACAGGACCCGGACGTCATCTCCATCAAGATGACCCTCTATCGCATGGCGCGGGAGTCCCAGATCGTGCAGGCGCTGATGGAAGCAGCCGAAAACGGCAAGGAAGTGGTGGCGCTGGTAGAACTGCGCGCCCGCTTTGACGAGCAGAACAACATCGACTGGTCCAAGCAGCTGGAAAGCGCCGGCTGCACCGTCATCTACGGCTTTGAGGACTATAAGGTGCACTCCAAACTGACCCTCATCACCCGCAAGGGGGCAGAGGGCTACTCCTACATTACCCAGATCGGTACCGGCAACTACAACGAAAAAACCAGCGAACTGTATACCGATTATTCCTTCATCACCGCAGACGAGCGCATTGGCGAGGAAGCCTCCAAAGTGTTCCGCAATCTGGCCGTGCAGCAGCTTACCGAGGAAAGCGACAAAATGCTGGTAGCCCCTCTTCGCTTCAAGAGCGTGCTGTTGGATGAGATGGATCACGTTATCGCTGCCGCCCGCATGGGTCGCCCAGCTTCCATGATCCTGAAAAACAACTCCATCAGTGACCGGGACATCATCCTGAAATTGCAGGAAGCCAGCTGCGCCGGGGTGCGCATTGATATGATCGTGCGCGGTATCTGCTGCGTGCGCGCAGAGGTGCCCGGCAAGACCGAGAATCTGCACATCCGCAGTCTGGTGGGACGGTATCTGGAGCATGGCCGTATTTACAGCTTCTTTGATGGTACCCACACCCGTATCTACATTGCCTCCGGCGACTTCCTCACCCGCAATACCGAGTGCCGCGTGGAGGTGGGCGTCCGGGTGGAGGACCCTGTTCTGGTGCAAAAACTCACCGATATCCTTCAGCTGCAGCTGCGGGATAATGTCAATGCCCGGGTCATGGAAGCTAACGGTAACTACCAGAAGGTGAAGCCCGCCGAGGGTGAACCGCTGGTCAACAGCCAGATGGGTATGTACGAGTTGCTGCGCAATGATTGGCAGCGCTCCGAACCGTGGAAGTGCACCACTCCCGTCCCGGAAACGGAAAAAACGGCGGCAGTCTGTCAGGAAGTTACCGTGGAGCAGCTCAAACAGGAGCTGCCCCATGTGTTCCAGCCTGCACCGGAAAAGGCCGAAAAGGCCGCCACGGCGCAGCAGCCCGATCACTACGAGGCGCTGGAGCAGATGCTGAACAACAAGCCCCGCGCTGCGCAGCCCGTCCCCAAAGCGCCGATTGCAAAGCCTGTTGTCACCGTCACCGCACCCAAGAAAAAGAGTCTGCTGGAACGCATCGGAAGCTTTTTCCGGCGCTGATCTGTAAAATCATGTAAATCAAAAACAGAGCTGTTGCGCAGAAATTTGTGCGACGGCTCTTTTTGTTGTGGATGAAGCTTTCCTTTGTGACCCCTCCCGTGAAAATGCTTTTATCACGTTCTACGGAACGGTGGGTGGGTTCTGCTGCCCACCGCTTGTGCATACACTTTTCGGGATAGGAGGGCAGTGTATGCGGGCAAAACGGAGCGGACAGGCAGCAAAACTACGCAGACGGCGGTGGGGCATCATGGCACTTGTGCTGGCGGGGCTGGCACTCTGTCTGCTGGCAGCTTTGCCGGTACAGGCCGCACGGAACGCGAAAAAGTACGTCTTTCCGCTGGATACCACAGCGTGGCGCATCTCGGATGCCTACGGCGCGCGGACAGATCCCTTTACCGGCAAGCCTGCGTTTCATCAGGGGCTTGACCTTGCCTGCACAGCGGGCACGACAGTGCGGGCGGTGCAGGAGGGCGTAGTGACTGCGGCGGCATACAGCCCAAGCTATGGCAACCATCTGCGCATCCTGCACCCGGATGGCTGCGAGACCCGCTACGCACACCTGCAATACCTCTATGTCCGCCCGGGAGAGGTGGTACAGACCGGGCAGACGCTGGGTACGGTAGGACAGACAGGCCGCGCCACCGGGGCACACCTGCATCTGGAGCTGTGGCAGCAGGGCACTGCCTGTGACCCCGCCGCCCTGCTGGAGAATGCCCCGTGAACCGGCTGCGGGTGGGGAAACTTGTATTCCGTGACCCTGTGCTGCTGTGCGGCGCGGTGTACTTGCTGCTCTACTTTGATGCCAGCGGCTTTCTGCGGCTGGGGCTGCTGGCGGCTGTTTTGCACGAGCTGGGGCACATTCTCGTTTACTGCATCCAGCAAAGGCATCTGCCGGTCATCGAAGTGACCATGACTGGCTTTTGTATGCGCACGGTAGGGGAGAGGCTCTCCCCGCGCCAGCGGCTTGTGCTTGCCGCCGCCGGGCCTGCGGTCAACTTTGCTCTTGCCGGGGTGTGGGCGCTGCGTCTTGCGCAAGCTGCCACCATCCGCGGCAGCGCGTTCTGGGCGGCGAATCTGCTGACGGGGCTGTTCAACCTTTTGCCAATCCCGCCGCTGGATGGTGCACAGATGGCAGCATGTGCAGGGGCACTCTTGCGGCAAAAATACGGAAAGTGCACACAAACCGCCGGAAACGATTGCAAAACAGGCACATTTGGGGTAAAATAAAAAGAACGCAAAAAACGGATTGTTTATGGAGGACCCGATGTTTGATCCCAAACTGAAAGAAGCGCTGGGACGGGTGCAGAAGCCCGGCCGCTATACCGGCGGCGAGCCCGGCAGTATCTATAAAGAAAAGGATAAGGTGGATGTGCGCTTTGCCTTCTGCTTCCCGGATACCTACGAGGTAGGCATGTCTTTTCTGGGCGAAAAGATCCTGTACGAGCTGCTCAACAGCCACGAGAACTGGTGGTGCGAGCGCGCCTTTATGCCGTGGCTGGATATGAAGGCAGAGATGGAGCGCCTGCAGCTGCCGCTGTACACCATGGAAAGCAAAGACCCCCTCACGGTCTTTGATGCTGTGGGCTTTACCCTGCAGTACGAGCTTTCCTATACCAATATCCTTGCCATGCTGGACTTGGCGGGTATCCCGTTCTACTCCAAAGACCGTGATGACCGCTGGCCGCTGATCGTGGCGGGCGGCCCCTGCGCCTGCAACGCGGAGCCCATCGCGGATTTCTTTGATGTCATCCAGCTGGGCGAGGGCGAGAACCAGCTGCCCTCCATCTGCGCCGAGATCGAAAAGGCCAAAAAAGAGGGCATCTCCAAAAAGCAGCTGCTGCTCAACATTGCCAAGATCCCGGGCGTGTACATCCCGGCCTTCTACGATGTCACCTACCACGAGGACGGCAGAGTAAAGGCCATCACCCCCAACGAGCCGGGCATCCCCGCGCGCATCACCAAGGCCATCATCAAGGACCTGAACCAGTTTGCCCCGCCTACCAACTTTGTGGTGCCCATGGTAGGTGCTATTCAGGATCGCGCCAGCATCGAGGTGCTGCGCGGCTGCGTGCGCGGCTGCCGGTTCTGTCAGGCGGGCTTCTTGTACCGCCCTATGCGCCAGCGCGATGCCAGTTTGCTGAACAAGGCCGCGCAGGATCTGTGCGCCAACACCGGCTACGAGGAGCTGAGCCTTTCCAGCCTTTCCACCTCCGACCACGGTCAGCTGGAAGAGCTGCTGGACGACCTGAACGAGTGGGCACCCAAGGAGCACGTCAGCCTGTCGCTGCCCTCCCTGCGCGTAGACAACTTCTCCCAGAGCCTCATTGAAAAAACCACTAAGGTGCGCAAGAGCGGCCTGACCTTTGCCGCCGAAGCCGGTACCCAGCGCCTGCGCAACGTTATCAACAAAAACGTCACCTGGGACGAGATCGAAAAGACCTGCACCATTGCCTTCAACGCAGGCTACACCTCGGTCAAGCTTTACTTCATGATGGGTCTGCCCACCGAGACCATGGAGGATATCGAGGGTATTGCCGAGACTGCTCAGAAGGTGGTAGACCTCTATTATAAGAACACGAACCATGCCAAGGGACGCGGCGTGCAGGTGACCATCAGCTGCGCCTGCTTTGTGCCAAAGCCCCACACCCCCTTCCAGTTCGTGCCCATGGATACCGCCGAGACCCTGCAGGCCAAGCAGAAGCACCTGCTGGAAAGCGTGCACAGCCGCAAGATCAAGGTGAACTACCACGACAGCACCACCAGCTTCCTCGAGGGCGTGTTTGCAAAGGGCGACCGCCGCCTTGCCCCGGTCATCGTGGAGGCATATAAGCGCGGCTGCTACTTCGACGGCTGGGAAGAGTGCTTCAAGTATGATACATGGATGCAGACCTTTGCAGACCTCGGCATCGACCCTGCCTTCTACTGCCAGCGCCCCATCGCACTGGACGAGGTGACCCCATGGTCTCACATGGACTACGGCATCACCCACGAGTATCTGGTGCGGGAGTACAACAAGGCTCTGGCCGCCCAGACCACCCCGCCCTGCAACCGTGCCTGCAACGCCTGCGGTGCCAACCATCTGTTAGGAGGTCCCTGCTTTGATTACAGTCAGAATCTCGTTTGAAAAGAAAAATGAAGCCTCCTATATCTCCCTGCTGGACTTGCAGCGGGTGATGCAGCGGGTGCTCAAACGCAGCGGCCTGCCGGTGTGGCATACGCTGGGCTTCAACCCCCATATCTACATGACCTTTGCCTGCCCGCTCTCGCTGGGGCAGGAGAGCGAGTGCGAGTGCGTGGACGTCAAGACCGAGGCCGAAGCCCCGGATTTTGCCCACTGGCAGACTGCCCTTAACGCTATCATGCCCGCCGGTATCTACGTTACCCGGGTGGCTCCGGTGGAAATGAAGGCGGACAGCATCGCCTTTGCCTACTACCGCATCAGCTACCCGGCGGCTGCCGCTGCAGTGCTGGAGCAGTATAATGCGCTGGAAGCAGCTCCCGTGGAAAAGCACAGCAAGCGCGGCAAAAAGATCGTGAACCTTAAAGAGCATATCCCGCAGCTTAGTTATACTGTACTGGGGGACACTGTGCAGCTGGAGCTGTGTCTGCCCGCTGCGCAGGAGCTGAACCTGAACCCCTCGCTGCTTACCGGTTTTCTGGAAGAAAAGCTGGGCCTGCCCGCCGCAAGTGCCAATATTCTGCGCACCAAGTTTTTAACGGCAGACCGGCAGCTGTTTGTCTAAAGCTGCGCAAAAGTCCGTCTATCAGGCAAAACAGAAAATTTTTGCAAGATTTTTCGCTAAATTGCTTGCATTCAAGCCGGTTTTGTGCTATCCTATTAGGGCGTTAGTGTCCGCTGAGACCACAGCGGGGTTAATGACAAGTATTTATCATTAAACGGGCGGTCCTCTGACGGCTATGCCGTGTATGAACGTCTAAAAACAAATGGAGGATTCAAAAATGGACGCACTGAAGATTATTTCTGAAGGCAGCATCAAGGCTGAAAAGCCTCAGTTCAACGTTGGCGATACCGTCCGCGTTGATGTTCGTATCAAGGACGGCGACCGTGAGCGCATTCAGGCCTTCGAGGGCACTGTCATCGCTAAGAAGCACGGCGGCGTTGCAGAGACCTTCACCGTTCGCCGCGTGGCTTACGGTGTCGGCATCGAGCGTGTCTTCCCCGTCAACAGCCCCTTCGTTGAGAAGGTCACTGTTGTCCGCAAGGGCAAGGTCCGCCGCGCAAAGCTGTTCTATCTGCGTGGCCGTACGGGCAAGGCTGCCAAGGTCAAGAGCGATATTTGATCATCCCCGATTTGAAACCGGGAGAAAAGGGACAACTTGTTGTCCCTTTTTTCTTTTTCAAAGCCCGGGTGTATGGATAAAAGGATGAAAGGCTGGTGGCTAAGCTATGGAAAAACAGCAGCAGTCTGCCCCTGCTGTGCGGGGGCAGGGCATACTGGAATGGTACGAAGCGCTCATCTCCGCAGCGCTGGTGCTGGTACTGATCTTTTCGTTTTTCTTCCGTATCATTCAGGTGGATGGGCGCTCTATGGTGCCTACCCTGACCCACGGCGATAAGCTCATCGTCTGGGCGGCGGGCTACACCCCCCAGCGGGGCGATGTGGTCATTGTGGATAGCTACACCGTTTATGGCAAGCCGCTGGTCAAGCGGATCATCGCCAAGGGCGGCGACACCATCAGCATCGACTACGACGCCGGTACAGTCACGGTGAACGGCGAGCTTTTGCAGGAGGACTACATTGCAGCGCCTACCTATCTGGGCTACGATGTGCAGTTCCCGTTCACGGTACCGGAGGGCACCCTGTTTGTGATGGGGGACAACCGCAACGAATCACTGGACAGCCGCTCCTCCTATGTCGGCTGCATTGACGAGCGTGATATTCTGGGCAAGGTGCTGCTGTGCTTTATGCCCTTTACAGATTTTGGGGTGGTAAAATGAACGAAATGGATACCCGGTTTGCAAACCAGTACAATATTCAGTGGTTCCCGGGCCACATGACCAAGACCCTGCGCATGATGGAGCAGGAGATCCAGCACGTTGATGCCAGCCTTGTGCTGCTGGACGCGCGCATCCCGCTTTCCAGTCTGAACCCGGAGATCGAGCGCATTACCGACCGCAAGCCCAAGCTCTATGCGCTGAACAAAGCCGACCTTGCCGACCCGGCTGTGACCGAGGAGTGGATCCGCTACTTCCACGCCGCAGATGCGGGCTGCGTGGCCATCAGCGCCAAGCAGAAGGGCGGCGCAAACGCCGTGAAGGTGGCCATTGAAAAGGAGCTTTCCGGTCTGCTGGAGCGCCGCCAGAACCGCGGCATGGGCGGTGCCAAAACGCAGGTGATGCTGTGCGGCATCCCCAACGTGGGCAAATCCACCTTTATCAACACCTTTGCAGGCTCTGCCCGCGCCAAGGCGGCAGACCGCCCCGGCGTGACCAAGGGCAAGCAGTGGGTCAGCACCGAAAAGTTCGATCTGCTGGATATGCCCGGCGTGCTGTGGAAAAAGTTCGATTCCAAGACCATCGCCTCCAATCTGGCCTTCATCGGCTCCATCAAGGACGATATTCTGGACGTGGAAGAGCTGGCCATGAACCTGCTGGACGAGGTGCGCCGCAACTATCCCGACCTTGTGGCACAGCGCTACAAGCTGGATGCCGAAACGCTGGCACTGCCGCCCTATGAGCTGCTGGAGGCCATCGGCCGCAAGCGCGGCCTGCTGGTGCGCGGCGGCGAGGTGAACACCGAGCGCTGCGCCATCATGCTGGTGGACGAGTTCCGCGCCTGCAAGTGGGGACGCATCTCTCTGGAGCGCCCGCCGCAGCGGGACGATCTGGCCGACTTTGCCGGGGAGGACGAGGAATGAAACGCCGCTCGGATGAGGAGATCTCCGCTCCGCTGTACGCCTTTGACGCCGAGGTGCGCAGCCAGTACGGCTGCTTTGCCGGTGTAGATGAGGCAGGGCGGGGCCCGCTTTGCGGCCCTGTGTGCGTGGCGGCCTGTATTCTGGACCCGGAAAACCCGGTGTACGGCATCAACGATTCCAAAAAGCTGACCGAGAAAAAGCGCGAAGCACTGTTTGACGAGATCTGCGAAAAAGCGCTGGCTTACCGCATCGTCTTTGTGGGGCCGGAGGTCATCGACCGGGAAAACATCCTGAACGCTACCATGGGTGGGATGCAGCAGGCAGTGGAAGAGCTGGACATCGTGCCCAATCTAGTATTGGTGGACGGCAATCGCACCCCCGCAGGCTTGCAGATCCCGGCGCAGCCGGTGGTCAAGGGCGATGCCACCAGTGCCAGTATCGGTGCGGCCTCGGTGCTGGCCAAGGTCAGCCGTGACCGCTATATGCTGGAGCTGGACAAGCAGTACCCGCAGTATCAGCTGGCAAAGCACAAGGGCTACCCCACAAAGCTGCATTACGAGCTGATCGCGCAATACGGCATCCAGTCGTTCTACCGCCGCAGCTTTCTTAAAAAGCAGGGCTACTGGCCGGAGAGCGGCAAATGAACCGCGCCGAGACCGGCCGCAGGGGAGAAGCTGCCGCTGCCCGCTGGTATCAGAAGCAGGGCGCGCAGCTGCTGGCCCATAACTATCATACCCGCATGGGAGAGCTGGATCTTGTGCTGCGGGAGCCGGACGGCACCATCGTCATCTGCGAGGTAAAGACCCGCAGCCAACGGATGCTGCAGCGCCCCGCTGCCGCCGTAGACCCAGCCAAGCAGCACCGGCTGATTTGCGCTGCACAAGGGTATTTGCAGCAGACCGGCCAAAGCGAAGAACCGGTGCGTTTTGACGTTGCAGAGGTAGTTCCTCTTGACAGCGGGCGCTGGATGGTACATATTATAAAGGGTGCCTTTCTCTGCGAACCTTAGGCAGGAACCGTGGCACCGGTGGGAAGTATGCGGCAAAGCGAGGGTTTTGCCGTAAAACCGGGAACGTGCCCGGCACGTTCCGTGGCGAAAAGGAGCGATGACCATGCAGTTTTTCAGTACCAGAGATCAGAACCGCAAAGTAACTTCTTCTCAGGCAATCGCGCAGGGGCTGTCCGATGAAGGCGGCCTGTTTGTGCCGGAAAGTTTTCCGCAGGTGGACGTAAAAGCCCTGTGCGGGCTGGACTACCCCGCGCTGGCAGCCGCCGTTGTGCGGGAGTACCTGACCGATTACGACCTTGCGTTCCTGACCGAAGCCACCCGCAGCACCTATGGCGCTGCTTTTGGCGGCAAGGCAGGCTATCTTGCCCCGGTGGAAGGGGATACCTATGCCCTGGAGCTGTGGCACGGCCCTACCTGTGCCTTTAAAGATTACGCCCTGCAGCTGATGCCCAAGCTGCTGGTGGAGGCCAAAAAGAATCTGGGCCGCACTGAAAAGACTCTGATCCTTGTGGCTACCAGCGGCGATACCGGCAAGGCAGCACTGGACGGCTACCATGATATCCCCGGTGTGGAGATCGCTGTGTTCTATCCCACCGGCGGCACCAGCGAGATCCAGCGTTTGCAGATGGCAACGCAAGAGGGCGCTAATGTGGCGGTTTATGCCGTGCGCGGCAACTTTGACGATGCCCAGACCGGCGTAAAGAAGGTGTTCGGCGATAAGGCCATCGCTGCAGAGCTGGAAAAGCGCAACATCCGTCTTTCCAGCGCCAACTCCATCAACTGGGGTCGCCTTGTGCCGCAGATCGTCTACTACTTTGCCGCCTACGCTCAGCTGCTCAAGGCCGGTAAGATCACCTTCGGCGACGAGGTGGATTTCTGCGTGCCCACCGGCAACTTCGGCGATATCCTCGCCGGTTATTACGCAAAGCAGATGGGTCTGCCCGTGGGCAAGCTGGTCTGCGCCTCCAACGAGAACAATGTGCTGACTGACTTCCTCACCACCGGTACCTACACCGCAAAGCGGGAGTTCTTCAAGACCACTTCTCCCAGCATGGATATTCTGGTGTCCTCCAATCTGGAGCGCCTGCTGTACCATGTGACCGGCAGCGATGCCGAGGTGGCGGGCTTTATGCAGCAGCTGGCTGCCACCGGCAGTTACACCGTCCGTCCCGAGACGCTGGCAGCGATTCAGGAGAATTTCTCCTGCGGCTGGAGCAGCGAGGACGAGGTAGCAGGGGAGATCCGTTCCCGCTACGAAAAGGACGGCTACCTGTGCGATACCCACACCGCCGTGGCCTTCCATGTGGCTGCACAGAAAAAGCGGCAGGGCGTGCCCATGATTGTGCTTTCCACCGCATCGCCCTTCAAGTTCCCCCGCAGTGTGCTGAGCGCACTGGGCAAAACCGCCCCGGAAAACGATTTTGAAGCCATGCAGCAGCTGGAGGCTGCCACCGGTCACGCCGCACCGGCAAGCCTTGCCGCTCTGCGCAGCAAGCCGGAGCGCTTTGATACCGTCATTGCTCCGGCACAGATCGCCGAGGTGGCGCTGGGCTATCAGGCATAAGCTTCTGCGGACAGACAGAACAGGAGTAAACAGACTATGGCACTTTTTGTGCTTGGCGACCCCCATCTTTCTCTGGGCGCATCCAAGCCGATGGATATCTTTCCCGGCTGGAACGATTATGTGGACAGGCTGGAGAAAAACTGGCGCAAGCTCATCACCCCGCAGGACACTATCGTGCTGGCGGGGGATATCAGCTGGGCTATGCGCCTGACCGATACCCGAAAAGATTTTGCCTTTTTGCAGCAGCTGCCCGGGCAAAAGATCATCATGAAGGGCAACCACGATTACTGGTGGTCCACCGCCAACAAGATGAACGCCTACCTCAAGGCTGAGGGCTTTGATACCCTGCACATCCTGCACAATAATTCTTACAGCGTGGAGGGATACGCCATCTGCGGCACCCGCGGCTGGCTGTTCGATGTGGGCGAGCCCCACGACGAAAAGGTAATGAACCGCGAGATCGGCCGTCTGCGCATGAGTTTGCAGGCTGCGGAGCCAGGGCTGGAAAAGCTGGTGTTCCTGCACTACCCGCCGGTCTACACCGGCACCAGCGCCCCGGAGATCGTAGCCACCCTGAAGGAGTACGGCATCAAGACCTGCTTCTATGGGCATCTGCACGGCAACGCCATCCGGTTTGCCGTGCAGGGCGAGGTGGACGGCATCCGGTACAAGCTGGTAAGTGCCGACGGCCTGCGTTTCTGCCCCTATCGCATCAATTAACGGCGGGATAAAAGGGCAAAAACGACAAAATTTAAAAATTTGGTATGGCAATTGTGTCCAGAGCGTGCTATAATAAGTTTTGACGCGATTGTTGCACCCAATTGAGCGCGCGCGTCCCCGCATTCCGTGTGCATACAGCAAGGACGTGGTGCGCGGTTGCCCCGGGCAAAAACTTCCTGCCCTGAGCAATAGAATATTTGAGTGGAGGATAAACAAATGAATCTTATCAAGTGTGAAAAGCTCGAGAAGAGCATGGCAGAACTGCAGTTCTCCATCGATGCAGAGGCCTTCAAGAAGGCTGTTGCCGATGTTTTCAAAAAAGAGGGCAAGAAGTACCCTGTGCAGGGCTTCCGCAAGGGCAAGGCTCCCAAGGCTCTGATCGAGAAGATGTACGGCGCAGACGTCTTTACCTACGACGCTATCAACGAGCTGTTCCCGGAGGCCTTCGAGGCTGCCGCTAAGGAAGCCGGTGTGGAGCCCGTGGGCCGTCCTGAGGTCACCGTGGATTCTGCCAGCGAGGCAGAGGGCGCTACCCTGACCGTTAAGGTCGCCGTGAAGCCCGAGGTCAAGGTTGGCAGCTACAACGGTCTGACCGTGGAAAAGACTGTCCATACTGTTACCGACGAGGCTGTGGACGCTGAGCTGAAGCGTGTGCAGGAGCGCAACGCCCGTGAGCTGACCCGTGAGGGCGCTGCTCAGAATGGCGATATCGCTGATATCGACTTCGAGGGCTTTGTGGACGGCGTTGCATTCGAGGGCGGCAAGGCTGAGCACTACAACCTGACTCTGGGCAGCGGCAGCTTCATCCCCGGCTTCGAGGAGCAGGTCGTTGGCCACTCCGCCGGCGAGGAGTTCGACGTGAACGTCACCTTCCCCACCGAGTATCAGGCTGCTGAGCTGGCCGGTAAGGCAGCTGTCTTTAAGATCAAGCTGCACGAGGTCAAGTACAAGGAACTGCCCGCTCTGGATGACGAGCTGGCAAAGGACTGCTCCGAGTACGACACTCTGGACGAGTTCAAGGCTTCCATCCGCAAGAACAACCAGGAGCAGCTGGACAAGCAGGATGATCTGGCTGTCGAGAATGCTCTGGTCGATCAGGTCATCGAGAGCATGGAGGGCGAGATCCCTCAGGCAATGTACGATGTCCGCATGGACGAGATGGTCAACGACTTTGCTTTCCGCGTGGAGCAGCAGGGTCTGCGTCTGGAGGACTACCTGAAGTATATGGGTCAGTCCATGGAGCAGTTCCGCGCCGCTTTCATGCCGCAGGCTGAGAAGCAGGTCAAGATCGGTCTGGCTCTGGAGGCTGTTGCTGCTGCTGAGCACATCGAGGCTTCTGAGGACGAGATCAATGCCGAGATCAAGCGCATTGCTGACCAGTACAAGATGGAAGAGGACAAGGTTCGTGAGCTGATCAACCTCGAGGATCTGAAGCAGGATCTGGCTCGCACCAAGGCTATCGACTTCATCAAGAGCCACGCTAACATCGTGGAAAAGCCCGCAGAGGCTGAGAAGGCTGCTGACGCTGAGTAATCAGTGCCGGGCTCTGTAAAGCGCCGCAGGCGTTTTATCAAAGGTTGTTAAAATTGACCGGTACGGCTGAACTTTACAGGGGACCCGTATCGGTCAATTTTGCCAATAAACTTAAACCATTTCAGGAGGCGAACTTTATGAGTTTTGTTCCTTACGTTGTCGAGCAGTCGGCGCACGGAGAGCGTTCTTACGATATTTTCTCTCGTCTGCTGAACGATCGCATCATCGTGCTGAGCGAGGATGTCAACGATACCACCGCAAGCCTTGTGGTGGCGCAGCTGCTGTATCTGGAAGGGCAGGACCCGGATAAGGACATCAGCCTGTATATCAACAGCCCCGGCGGTTCCATCAGTGCCGGTATGGCCATCCACGACACCATGCAGTATATCAAGTGCGACGTTTCCACCATCTGCATGGGCATGGCTGCCTCTATGGGCGCATTCCTGCTGGCAAGCGGCACCAAGGGCAAGCGCTTTGCGCTGCCCAATGCCGAGATCATGATCCACCAGCCGCTGATCGGCGGTCAGGGCGGCGGCCTTTCCGGCCAGACCACGGATATCAAGATCCATGCCGAGCACATGGTCTATATCCGCGATAAGATGAACCGGATGCTCAGCGAGTACACCGGCCAGCCGCTGGAAAAGATCCAGCAGGACACCGAGCGCGACAACTACCTTACCGCGCAGCAGGCAAAGGAATACGGCCTGATCGATGAGGTCATTGCCCACCGGTAAACCGCTATAATCTATCCAGGATAAGGAAAAACAGCTATGGCAAATAACAATTCCGGCAAAAACGATAAGGATCTGATTTGCAGCTTTTGCGGCAAACATCAGGACGAGGTTGAGCGCATGATCATTGGCCCCGGGGTCAATATCTGCAGCGAGTGCATCGGCCTGTGCCGCGATCTGCTCTCTGACAAGCCGGATCAGCCCAAAAGTGCCCGTCCGGGACGCGGCAGCGCAAGCCGCGCCCATGTCCAGCCCGCTGCCGCAGATCTGGATATCAACATCATGACCCCGGCCGAGATCAAGGAAGGTCTGGATCAGTATGTCATCGGTCAGGACGAGGCAAAGCGTGTGCTGTCCGTTTCGGTCTACAACCACTATAAGCGCATCCTCAGCGGCAAGGGCGGCGATGTGGAGCTGCAAAAGTCCAACGTGCTGCTGCTGGGTCCCTCCGGCGTGGGCAAGACCCTGCTGGCGCAGACACTGGCCAAGATGCTGGGTGTGCCCTTCGCCATTGCGGATGCCACCACCCTTACCGAGGCCGGTTATGTGGGTGAGGACGTGGAGAACATTCTGCTCAAGCTGATCCAGGCGGCAGATTTTGATGTGCAGAAGGCACAGATCGGCATCATCTACATTGATGAGATCGACAAGATCACCCGCAAGAGCGAAAACCCCTCCATCACCCGCGACGTGGGCGGCGAGGGCGTACAGCAGGCACTGCTGAAGATCTTGGAGGGCACTGTCAGCAACGTGCCGCCGCAGGGCGGCCGTAAGCACCCGCAGCAGGAGTTCATCCAGATCGACACCACCAACATCCTGTTCATCTGCGGCGGTGCCTTTGATGGTCTGGACAAGTATATCCTGCGCCGCACCGATAAGTCCGCGCTGGGCTTCGGCAGTGCGCTGAAGGATAACTCCACCGAGGCCGAGCGCGCTCTGCTGCGCAAGGTAGAGCCCCACGATCTGGTCAAGTTCGGCCTGATCCCGGAGCTGATCGGCCGTCTGCCGGTCATCACCGTGCTGGACGATCTGGACGAGGATGCACTGGTGCGCGTGCTCAAGGAGCCCCGCAACAGTCTGGTCAAGCAGTATAAAGAGTTGCTGGGCATGGATAACGTGGAGCTTACCTTCACGGACGAAGCCCTGCACGCCATTGCCCGCAAGACCATCGAGCGCAAGACCGGTGCCCGCGGTCTGCGCAGCGTGATGGAAAGCATCCTGCTGCCTATCATGTACGAGGTGCCCAGCGATGCCACCATCATCCGCGTGACCGTGGACGAGGACACCGTGGAGGGCGGCGAGGCACATCTGGAATACGGCGCTGTGCGCAAACGCTATAAAAATCAGGCCACTCTCAGCTGACGGCATCGCCGCACAGCAGGGGAGTGTACCCGCTTGCAAGGCCCTGTTTCAAAAGCTTTTTGCTTTTGACAGGGCTTTTTGCTTTCAAATTCTTGTTTCTGACAGGAAAATGTACTATAATAGTAAAGTGTGGATCGTGCGGCGTGTGTTCTCTGGCAGGGGCATACCGCAAAAGACGAGCCATAGAATTGGGTAATAGGAAGTACTATAAAGGAGTGTGTATTCAATGGCAAATTATCACGAGATGGATCGCGCTGCGCTGACCGCTGAAAAGGCAGCGCTGGAACAGGCTTATAAAGAGTTTCAGGCAAAGGGCCTGAAGCTGAACATGGCACGCGGCAAACCCGGCCCCCACCAGATGGATCTGGCAATGGACCTGCTGAAGATGACCGACTACACCACGGATGCAGGCACCGATGCCCGCAACTACGGTGAACTAGAGGGTCTGCACGAGGCCCGCGCCCTGTTTGCAGATGTGTTCGGCGTAAAGCCCAACGAGGTGTTCGTGGGCGGCAACTCCAGCCTGCAGCTGATGTATAACCTCATCAACATCGGTTATGTGTTCGGCTTCCCGGAGTCTCCCTGTCCGTGGTCTCAGGTGGAAAAGCGTAAGTTCCTCTGCCCGGTGCCCGGCTATGACCGTCACTTTGCCATTACTGAAGAGTTCGGCTTTGAGCTCATCAGCGTGCCCATGACCCCCAACGGCCCCGATATGGACGTTGTGGAAAAGCTGGTGGCTGAGGACGATACCATCAAGGGTATCTGGTGCGTGCCGCAGTACTCCAACCCCGATGGCTACACTTACAGCGATGAGACCATCGAGCGCTTTGCTAAGATGAAGACCGCCGCCCCGGATTTCAAGATCTTCTGGGATGAGGCCTACATCGTCCATCACCTGACCGAGGAGATCATCGAGACCCCCGTGTTGCTGAACGTGAGCAAGAAGTATGGCACGCAGGATCGCGTGTTCATGTTCACTTCTACCAGCAAGATCACCTTCCCGGGTGCTGGTGTTTCTGCCATTGCATGCAGTGACAACAGCATGAAGTATATGTGCAAGCGCTTTGCAGTGATGATCATCAGCTACGATAAGATGAACCAGCTGCGCCACGTCCGCTTCCTGAAGAACAAGGAGGGCGTTCTGGCACACATGGCAAAGCATCGCCGCCGTCTGGTGCCCTGCTTCGATGCCGTCAAGACCGCCTTTGCCGCCAACCTCACCCCCTGCGGTGATATTGCCCACTGGACCAACCCCAAGGGCGGCTACTTCATCAGCCTGTATGTCATGCCCGGCTGCGCAAAGCGCGTGGCAGACCTGTGCAAGGATGCGGGTCTGGTGCTGACTGGTGCAGGCTCTGCATACCCCTACCACAAGGATCCGCAGGACTCTCATCTGCGCATCGCTCCCACTTATCCCAGTCTGGACGAGGTGGAGACCGCTTCCGAGCTGCTGTGCGTCTGTGTGCGTCTGGCTGTTGTGGAAAAGCTGCTGGCTGACATGGCCTAAGGCTTAAAATAATTTGTATATTCTCCTCTGCGGGGCTCTTTGCAGGGCTGGCAGGGGAGTTTTATCACAGAAAGGTCGGCACGACGGCTGCTCTGTGAGGAGAGGAACCGTCGGCAAAACTTGCGGTTCACAACAAAAACGGCTGCGGCTGCACAGCCGCCGCTTTTGGAGGTTCCCGACTTATGAAAACAAAAGGCAAAGCATGGCAGCTGGTCGTTACCGCGCTGCTGATCGTTGTGTTTGTCTACACCGCCTTTTTTGGCGTGGCGGCAAAATACGGCGATGTGACCACCACCTACATCAAGGGTGCAAAGGATATCCGCTTTGGTGTGGATATCAAGGGCGGCGTCAACGTCACCTTTGTGCCCTCGGATGGCTACGATGCCACGGACGAGCAGCTGGATGCCGCCCGTCTGGTCATTGAGAACCGTCTGGTCGCGTTGAACGTGACCGACTACGAGCTGTATGTGGATAACAACTCCGACAGCCTGATTTTGGAGTTCCCGTGGCAGTCCGGCGAGACGGATTTTGACCCCGAGTCTGCCATTCAGGAGATCGGCACTACTGCCTACCTGACCTTCCGCGAGGGAGCCAGCAAGGACGGCGAGCTGATCCTTGACGGCTCCATGGTCGAAAGCGCTTCGGCGCAGTACGGCGCTGTGAGCAACGGCGGCAGCTCCGAGTATTACGTTGCCCTCAAGTTTACCACCGAGGGTGCCAAGGCCTTTGGCGATGCCACCACCAAGCTGGCCGCCGATAAGGGCAGCATCAGCATCTGGCTGGACGACGAGAACGTGAGCACCGCTACCGTCAACACCGCTATCACCGACGGACAGGCCATCATCACCAGTTCAGCCTCCAATCCCTTTACGCAGGATGCCGTGGTCAAGATGGCACGCCAGATCAACTCCGGTGCACTGCCCTTTGCTCTGAGCGTGGACAGCTACTCCACCGTGAGCCCCAGTCTGGGCGAAAACAGCCTTGGTGCCATGGTGCTGGCAGGCCTGATCGCTTTTGCCCTCATCGTGGTGTTCATGACGGTGCTGTATCGTCTGCCGGGCTTTCTGGCCTGCATCGCGCTGGCCGGTCAGGTGGCGGCTACGCTGGCCTTTGTGTCCGGCTACTTCCCGGTGTTTGAAAGCTTTACTTTGACCCTGCCCGGTATCGCAGGTATCATTCTGGCCATCGGCATGGGCGTGGATGCCAACGTCATCACCGCCGAGCGCATCAAGGAGGAGCTGAAAAACGGCAAATCGCTGGATGGCGCACTGAAGAGCGGCTTTGCCCGCGGCCTGACCCCCATCATTGACGGCAACGTGACCATCGTCATCGTGGCCATCGTGCTCATGGGTGCCTTCGGCCCCTCGGATGGCCTGTTTGCCAAGGCACTGCACTTTGTGTTCTTCGCCTTCGGCCCCTCTACCGCAGGCACTATCTATGCCTTCGGCTATACGCTGCTCACCGGCGTGCTGCTGAACTTCGTGTTTGGCGTATTCGCTACCCGTGTCATGATTCGCGGCGCAGCTGCCATCAAGGCACTGCGCAACCCGTGGCTGTATGGTGCTGCAAAGCCCGGGCAGGAAAAGGCTGAAAAGAAGCCGGTGGATTTCGTATCCCTTCGCAAAAAGTTCCTGACCTTCTCTGCCTGCCTGATGGCGGTCATTCTGCTGTGCGCCGCAGTGTTCGGTGTGCATCTGGATACCGAGTTCACCGGCGGTGCCATGATCACTCTGTCCTACGAGGGCAGTTTTGATCAGTCCGCTGTGCAAAAGACCGCTGCTGCGGCGCTGGAAAACACCGGCCTGACTTTGCAGACCGGCGAGAACGTAGCCACCGGTGACCAGACCCTGAAGATCTCCATGCCCGGCACCGAGACTGTGACCACCGAGCAGGTGGAGAACCTGCTGGATTCCCTGAACGAGAACTACCCGGACAACCAGTTTGCCCAGCTGTCCCTGAGCAACGTCAGCGCAGCCATGGGCACCAAGTTCCTGCAGAAGAGTTTGGTGGCTGTGGTGTTTGCACTGGTGCTCATTCTGCTGTATATCGCCCTGCGCTTCAAGAACATCGGCGGTCTGACCGGCGGTATGATGGCAGTGCTGGCGCTGGTCAACGACCTGATGGTGGTGTTCGGCACCTTTGTGCTGCTGCGCACCGCACTGGACGGCAACTTTATCGCCGCCATGCTGACTATCCTCGGCTACTCCATCAACGATACCGTTGTGGTGTACGACCGTATCCGCGAGAATCGCACCCTTATGGGCAAAAAGGGCAGCTTTGAGGAACTGGTCAACCTGTCGGTCAACCAGTCTGCCCGCCGTACCCTGATTACCACCATCACCACCGTGATGGCACTGGGCGTGATGTGCATCGTGGCAAAGCTCTATGGTCTGGACAGCATCTTCACCTTTGCGTTCCCGTTGATGATGGGTATGATCAGCGGTGTGTACACCTCTCTGTGCGTTTCCACCTCGGCATGGGTGCTGTGGAGCGAGCGCAGCAAAAAGAAAAACTGAGGCGGAGGAACAAACGATGAAGTGCCCTTATTGCGGTGCGGAGGAATCCAAGGTGATCGACTCCCGCCCCACGGAAGATAACGAGCGCATCCGCCGCCGCCGCGAGTGCCTGAACTGCCACATGCGCTTTACCACCTACGAGGTGGTGGAAACAGTGCCGCTGGTGGTCATCAAAAAGGATAACTCCCGCGAACCCTTTGACCGGCAGAAGCTGTTCAACGCCATGTTGCGCGCCTGCGCCAAGCGCCCTGTCAGCTACGAAACGCTGGAACGCGCCGTCAGCAGCATCGAGCAGTCCCTGTTCAGCTCCTACGACCGCGAGATCCCCAGTGTGCGCATTGGCGAGCTGACCATGCAGGAACTGAAAAAGATCGACGAGGTGGCCTATATCCGCTTTGCTTCGGTCTACCGCCAGTTTGCGGATGTGGAAAGCTTCCTTGACGAACTGAAAAAGCTTGTGGGCGACCGTAAGGAAAATCAGTAAACTGTAATTTAAGACCGAGAGATGCTTTTGGGCGTCTCTCGGTCTGTTTTTGTTGTAAAAAATTGCTTGTCGCAGCTCGCAGGACGCGACAAGCGTGAAATATAATTTGCGCCGCTTACACCAGCCGCCGGGCAAGCCATTCCAGCCGCTCCACCTCCACTTGTGCGCGGCGCAGTTCGCCCAGTGCGTCCTCGGTGGCTTGCTGCTCAAGGTATCCGTCTGCCGCCCGCAGTGCAGCTTCCAGTTCCGTGTAATCGGCAGTGCGCAACAGATGGCTCATAGTTTCCCGCATGGTGTCGCACAACTCTGCGCCCTCGGCAAGCGCCTGCCGCGCAGTGGGAAAGTCCTTTTGCCGTACAGCCTCGAGGGCGCAGTCCAAGTCAGCCGAGATATCCTGCGCAAAGCCCTGCACCCGTCCGCTGCTGTAAAGGGATACCCCCAGCAGTGCGGCTACGATCAGGATACACGCATAGATCCGCTTCATCGTTTTCCTCCCGGCTGACGACCTTCCTTTTTCAGCAGAAAATAGTCCTCGGTCTCGTTGCCGATGAGCAGCAGGATCTCCTGCGGCAGAACGGTGTTTGCCGTGGCGGTGCGCTCCAGCCACGCACGGTCCTTGCCGCACCAGCGCAGATTGTCCTCCAATATCTGCCCGTCCAGCACAAAGGGGATAGTGGCCTGTGTCTGCTGTACCTTCAACTGTAAATCGGCTAGGGTAGCCGCTTCCTGCTCCGGGCGCAGCGCCGCCGACAGCGTGCCGTTTGTTTCGATCACGGCGTAGGACACCTTGCGCGGGTCAAAGATATCCTTGCCGCGCAGTGCCTCCATCAGGTCGGCTGTGGTCAACCGCAGCATCCGCAAAGCATTCTGGTCGATCTTTCCGTCCAGAATGACCGTTTTGGGACGCCCGGAGAGAAAATTGAAAAACTTCTGGCTGCGGAAGCTCACCACTGAACCCAACAGCTCCAGTGCCGCAATGAGAAACAGAGGAATCAGGCTGGCGGTGATGGGCACATCCTCGGATTCAATGGAGATGGACGCCAGATTGGAGATCAGGATGGTGGATACCAGCTCCTCCGGCTGCAATTCTCCCAGCTGACGCTTGCCCATCAGCCGCATGGCAAATAAAACGCAGAGATACAGGATAATGGTGCGGCAAAGCAGCAGTTTCATGCACAAACCCTCCCGGTGCGGTGTGCGCGGCGTATTCCGCTGCGGCAAAGCGGGCATACTGCACACACAAAGGAGTGATGGATGTGCAGTTGCTTTCGCAAAGCCTTGCGGAAAACCTGTCCGCGCTTGATGCTAGGTTTGGCAAATCGGCAGATTATTATGCGAAGAAGATCGTTTTGTACGGTTGCCCGGGGTGCATCGTAATGTTTGACGGTATGGCAAGCTTGGATTCGCTCTGGGAGCTGTTGCTGGACGCCGCCGGGCGGCAGTCTGCTTCTGTCCGGTTTACTGGTACGCAAACCTATGCGCATATCCTGCATGGCTCGGCGTTTCCGGCCGAAAGCACCCCAGTGCAGGATATGCCGCAGCTGATAGCGCGTTTGACCGCCGGCATGGCGGTGCTGCTGTTAGAGGGGTGCAGCAGCGGTATTGTTTTTTCGGTGCAGGGGCTCAAGTTCCGCTCCGTGGAAGAGCCCTCCGGCGAAGGCAACCTGCGCGGCAGCAGGGAAGGCTTTACCGACCTGCTGCGGGTAAATCTGAGCCTTCTGCGCCGTCTTGTCCGCACTGACACCCTTGTGCAGGAGGCCGCGCAGGCGCACACCTGCTGCAATACCGAATACGCCCTCTGCTACTGCAAGGACCGTGCCGACCCCGCTATGGTACAGCGGGTGCGTGCCATTTTGCAAAGTGCAAGGCCGGAGCTGCTGCTGGATTCCAGCTATTTCGTGCCGTGGCTGCTGCCCGGCAAGGTGCGGCTGTTCACCCCGGTGCACTACACCGAGCGCCCGGCGGTCGCCGCCGCGAAGCTCTGCGAGGGAAAGCTGATAGTTTTGGTCAACGGCAGTCCCTCGGCATTGGTGCTGCCCGCACTGTTCAGCGAGCAATTCGAGTGTCTGGATGATTACGCCTCTACGGCGGTGTTTTCCTCTTTTTTGCGGGTGCTGAAATATTTTTCCTTCTACCTTACGGTGTTTCTGCCGGGGGTCTTTGTGTGCGTGGCGGTGTATCTGCCGGAGCTGTTGTCCCCGCAGCTGCTGTATAAGATCGAAGCCGCCGAAAAGGCTACTCCGCTGCCCCTTTTTGCCGAGATGCTGCTGGTCATCCTGATCTTAGAGATCATCCGGGAAGCCGGGCTGCGGATGCCGCAGTCACTGGGACACTCGGTCAGTCTGGTGTCGGCGCTCATCATCGGCGATGCCGCCATTGCCACTGGGCTCATGAGCACGCCGGTCATTTTTGTGGCCAGTATTACCGCCATTGCAGTCTTTGTCACCCCGGCTCTGTACGAGCCTGCCACTCTGCTGCGCATCGGTACGGTGCTGCTGGCAGGGCTTGCCGGGCCGGTAGGGCTGGCAGTGGCGTTTTTCGGCTTTCTGCTCAGCATCGTCAGCACCGAAGCACTGGGCGTGCCATACCTTGCGCCGCACCCGTTCCCGCAGCAGCCACTTTCCGAGGACGGTGTTCTGCGCCGCAACTACCGGCAGCTGTCCCGGCACTGGTTCAATATCTGGCAAAAGCGGGAGAGGAGGAAACGGCAGTCATGAAGCAGCACGCAGAACGTTTTACTCCGGCGGCGCTGACGCTCAGCGTGGTCACAGCAGCGCTGGCAGACGGCATCCCGCAAAGCGTTCCGGTGCGCCGGGCGCTGTGGCTGGGCGCAGTCAGCACAGTGTGTCTGTGCGTTCTTTCAGCACTGGCAGCGGCGGCGTTGCAAAACAAAGCGCCCTCCTTTACGGTGCGGCTGGCGCTGACAGCCGGGCTTTTTATGGAACTGGTGCACACCCTCGTGCAGGCACAAGGACTGTGCACGGCAGAGTTTTCCTCCATGGCGCTGCTGGGCTTTCTGCCGCTGCTGCTCTGGGCGGGGTGGCGCATCCGTCCCGCAAGCTGGAATGCCTCGGCGCGGGTGCTGTGGTGGTTCGCTGCCGTGGGCGGCTTGGTCTGCCTGTTGGGGCTTGCAGGGCAGCTGCACTGGTACCGGCTGTTTACCCCGGCACAGCCGACTGGAGCAAACTGGGGCGTACCGGTTTATGCAGAATATTTTGCCGGAGCGCTTCTGTGCAGTGCGCGGTCTGCCCGCCGCACAGTCTGGCTGCCGCTATGTGGCTTTGCGGTGCAGGCTGTGGCTTTGCTGGGCAGTGCTTTGCTGTTTGGCAGCGGCGCATACCCGCGGCTGGAGTTGCTGCGGGCGTGGAGCGGCGGCAGCTTTTCCCGCATGGATGCGCTGCTTTTGCTGCTGTGGCTGCTGTGCGCCGTCTATCGGGTGGCTATGCTGTGTACTGCTATCCGGTTGCTCTGGCAGCAGAAAATAGAGGCGCAGCCATGAGAAAACAGAAATCTTGCAAACTGCTGTATTTTCTGCTGGCAGGGTGGTGTCTTTTATTCCTGCGCTGCGAAAGCACGGAGAAAAGCATGGTGCGGGCGGTGTATCTGGCACAGACGGAGCAGGGGTATCAGACGGGGCTGCTCTATCAGGCACCGCAGGCCACAGCCGATGCCGCCGAGGCCTCTGGCGCATTACAGTTTGTGCAGGCAGAGGGACAAACGATGGAGCGGGCACTTGCTGCAGCAGAGCAGGCACTGCCCCAAACCGCAAGCTACCGCCTGTGTGATTATCTGCTGCTGCCAAAGGTGACGGAGCCGTTATTAACAGAGTACGAGCAGCTGGTGCTGCGGCGCGGCTGCGGACGCACGGCGGCAAGACTGCTTTGCGCAGAAGGAGAGGTGGACCACCTTGCCGCACAAGCCGCTTTGCCGGACGCCTTGATGGCACAAATAAAGACCGCAGCACCCACCGCGCCACGATTGTATGAGCATACAGAGCCGGGGCTTTTGCCCATTCTCCGGTGGAGCGCGGAAGAGGTGACGTTACAGGAGGGCGGTGTTCTGCATACCGTGGCGGGCAATACGCCCTTGTCCCCGGAGCGGGCCGAGATATACCGGCTTCTTACCGGTCAGGGCGGTACCCGGCAGCTCTGGCTGGAAGAGGAGCGCATCGGCATCCGGCGCTGCACCGTTTCGGTCACCCTGCAAAAGGCGCAGGTACTTGTGCGGCTGGATTGCCAGCGTACCGCCCACAGCCCATTGCCCACGCCGGCGCAGCAGCAACAGCTTGCAGCGCAGTGCACGGCGCTTTTGCAAGGCTGCTGGCAGGAGGGCGTGGATGTGCTGCACCTGCAAGCCCGGGCAACGCTGCGGGATGGCAGCGGCACAAGCTTTGACCCAACAAAAAACGCCTGCCCGCAATTGCGGACAGACGTGCATTTCATGCTGTATTAAGAGGCGGTGGGGAAGGTGACAGTAATAGTGGTGCCGACGTCCACCTGACTTTCCAGCTTGATGCGGGCGTTGTGGATGCGGGCAATGTGCTTGACGATGGCAAGCCCAAGCCCGGTGCCGCCGGTGGCCTTGCTGCGGCTCTTATCCACCCGGTAAAAGCGCTCGAACACGCTGGACTGCGCCTCCCGCGGGATGCCGATGCCGTTATCCGTTACGGTCAGGGAGCAGTGCCCGTCCCGGCTGCAGGCGGTAATGATCTGTACCTTGCCGCCCGGGCGGTTGTAGCGGATAGCGTTGTCGCACAGGTTCTGGCACAGCTCATCCAGCAGCGCACGGCTGCCCAGCACTGGGGCGTTCTCGCCCAGATAGGTCAGGGAGATATAGGCGCGGCGGGCGTTCAGCTTCTGGCGCTCCACGCACTCCTTGGCAACATCCAAAAGGTCTACTGTTTCCATCACGGGGGCGTCCCCGGTCTCGGTTACGGTATCCAGCTTGGAAAGCTGCAAAATATCGTTGACCAGCTGGATCATGCGGGTGGCCTCGCTGTGGATCTTGCGGCCGAAATCCGGCACATCCTCCGGTTTCGCAATACCGGTCTCGATCAGCTCCGCATAGCCGGAAATACTGGTCAGCGGGGTCTTGAGCTCGTGGCTGACATTGGCCGTAAACTCCTGCCGCATTTTCTCGTTGTTTTCCCGCAGAATACGGTCAGAATGGATGCTCTCTGCAAAGGGAATCAGTTCCCGGTAGGGCACATTTTCCTGAATATGATCCAGATCCTCGGTCATGTTCAGAACCGGCTGCACCAGTGCTTTGGTCAGCAGGGCAGCCAGCACCGCAGCGGCCAGCATCAGTGCCACACAGCTCAGCACAATGGCCGGGATGGTGGCATCATAGATGGACCACACAGTCTCGGCGTCCTGCGCCACGCGCAGCACGTCCCCGCCGGAAAGCCGGAGCGCATAGTAATAGGTCTCGTAGCCCATAGTCTGGGAGTCACGGATGTCCCGTCCCTCGCCGGTTGCAATGGCATCGCGGATCTCCGGGCGGGTCAGATGGTTTTCCATGGGCTGGTCGGTGGCAGATTCAAACAGTACGCTGCCGTCCTGACTGATCAAGGTCACGCGCAGATCATCGGTCACAAAGGCGCTCAGCTGCGCGGGGTTTCCGGCCTGCTCGTACCCGGCGCACACAAGGTCGGTCTCGCGCTCCAAACCCGACCATGCCTGCGCTGTAAAGGCTTTATGGAACACAAAAATGCACAGCGCTGCGGTGAATATAAGCCCCAGAAAGCCCATCAGGAACAGCCGGTAGCTGATCTTTTCTTCCATGCTGCGCAGCTTCATTCTTCTTCGGCCTCCTCATCGGACAGCTTGTAGCCCACCTTGCGCACGGTACAGATGTAACGCCCCGCATCGCCCAGCTTTTTGCGCAGAGTGCGGATGTGCATATCCACGGTACGGCTCTCCACCGAGATATCGGTGCCCCACACCACCTGCAAAATGGTCTCGCGGGTCACCACCAGACTGGTGTTTTCCAGCAGCAGCCGCAGCAGGCAGTATTCCTTGTAGGTCAGCTCCACGGGGGTGCTGTTCACCGTAACGCTGTGGCGGGCGTTATCCAGCTGGATCTCGTGAAAAACCAGCACGTCCGGCCTTGTCTCCGGGGCAGAGCGCCGCAGCGCCACCCGCACCCGGCTGAGAAATTCCATAATACCAAAGGGCTTTGCAATGTAGTCGTCTGCGCCGCAATCCAGCCCGCGCACGGTGTCCAGTTCGCTGGATTTTGCCGTGACCATAATGATGGGCAGCTTGCGCAGCGAAGGAGTGTTGCGCAGCTTTTTCAGGATGGAAAAGCCGTCCTCGCCGGGCAGCATCACGTCCAGAATCACCAGCTCCGGCTCAGCGGCACGCATGGCCTGCCAGAAGGGCTCGGCGCTCTCAAAGCCCTGCACCTCGTAGCCGTTGGATTGCAGGGCGTACTGCTCCAGCTCCCGGATGGAAGCGTCATCCTCTACGATATAAATCATAACTCAGTTCTCCTCAGCAGTCTGTCCGTCCGGGAACAGATACCGCTCGCGGTAGCGGCCCAGACGGCGGTGGAATTCTTCGCTTTCCTTGGTGTCGTTGCCGTGGCGCAGGTCGTTCAGGTAGGCGTGGGTGTCAAAGCTGTCCTGTGCCACCTCGATCTGCGCAACTGCCACGTTGCTGCAATGGTCGCACACACGCTCGTAGTTGGTCAGCAGATCGTCCAGCACAAAGCCGTACTCAATAGAGCAGCTGCCGGCCTGCAGGCGGGCAACGTGCCGCGCCTTGATGGCACGCACCAGCTCGTTGACCACGGCCTCCAGCGGCTCAACCTTGGAAGCAAGGTGCAGATCCCCCTTGCGGAAGGCATCGGTGGTGCGGCTCAGGGTATCCTGCACCGCATCCTCCAGCACCTGCAGTTCCTCCTGTGCATCCTTGGAGAAGTGAATCTCCTTCTGGTGCATCTCCTCGGCAGATTCCAGCAGGTTGACGGAATGGTCGCTGATACGCTCAAAATCACTGATGGTGTGCAGCAGGGTGTTCACGCTCTGGCTGTCGGCGTGGTTCAGTTCCCGGCCGGACAACTTAACAAGATAGGTGCCCAGCGCGTCCTCGTACCGGTCTACCTTTTTTTCCTCGTCCCGCACCTTCTGGGCAAGTTCGTCGTTCCATTCGTGGGTCAGGCTCATGGCCTGCACCACACCCACACGGGCAAGCTCTGCCATTTCAGCGGTAGCGGCGCGAGCACGCTCCACAGCCACGGCGGGGGTGTTCAGCAGACGGTCATCCAGCAGAGCAAACTCCTCTTTTTCCGGGGAATCGGGAATGGTCAGGATGGCCAGCTTTTCCAGCCCGGTGGCAAAGGGCAGCAGAATGACGGTGGCCAGAATATTGAATATCGAGTGCACCACTGCAATGCCCCATGCCTCAATGGTGGTATTCACAAAGGCAAAGTGGCAGACTGCGTTGAGCCCGTAGAACCCGAACAGGAAGATGGTCACACCGATGATGTTGAAGTACAGGTGCACCATAGCGGCGCGGCGGGCATTCTTGTTGGCACCCACCGAGGACAGCAGCGCAGTCACACAGGTGCCGATGTTCTGACCCATGATGATGGGGATGGCACTGCCGTAGGTGATGACGCCGGTGGCGCTCAGCGCCTGCAAGATGCCCACGCTGGCGCTGGAGCTCTGGATGATGCCGGTGACCAGTGCACCCACCAGAACGCCCAGCAGGGGGTTGGAGAAGCGGGTGAACAGGCTGGTGAACCATGCCTCGTTTTGCAGCGGCAGCACCGCGTTGGACATGGTGGTCATGCCGGTCATCAGCACGGCAAAGCCGATGAGGATGGTGCCAACACCCTTTTTCTTCTCACTCTTACACATATACAGCAAAATGCCGATAAATGCAAGCACCGGACTAAAAGAAGTGGGCTTGAGCAGCTGGATGAATAAGCTGTCGCCCTGCAAGCCGGAAAGGCTCAGGATCCAGCTGGTCACGGTGGTGCCCACGTTGCTGCCCATGATCACACCAATGGCCTGATGCAGCTCCATGATGCCGCTGTTGACAAAGCCCACCACCATAACCGTGGTAGCGCTGGAACTCTGGATGACGGCGGTCACGCACAGACCCAGAAAAAAGCCCTTGAGTGGGTTATCGGTCAGTTTGCTGAGAATTTTTTGCAGCTGGCCGCCGGCCTGCTTTTCCAGTGCCTTGCCCATGATGTCCATACCGAACAAAAACAGGGCCAGACCTCCCAGCAGCGAAAAGACATTAAAAATGGTCATAAGTGTTTTCCTCACTTTATCTTGACGTGTTTTTCTCCTGTGCTTTAAGTATAGAAAAACAATGTAAAATCTGAAATCGCCGAAATGTAAAACCCATGTAAAGTAAGAAAAATGTAAAAATCCTGTGCACGGGCTGCGATGCAGCGTCGGTTTCCCGCCCACAGTACAAAAACAGCGCCCCGGGCGTTGTATTTGCCGCCGAATTTTATTATAATAGGAATAAGAGTGCCCGCAGCACAGCGCGGCAAAAGGATACAGGAGGAACCAGGATGGGTACGTTCAATGTTTCGCTTAAAACGCTGACCGACCGCGTCAGCATGGAAGTGGTATACACCCCCCGGGCGCTGGATGAGATCAGCGTGGAGATCGCCGAGGTCAACCGCCCGGGTCTGTTTCTGGCGGGCTACTATGATTACTTCGATAAGCTCCGTTTGCAGATCATGGGTCTGGCAGAAATGAACTTTCTGTCTGGTCTGACGGCAGAAAAGCGCTACGAGGCACTGGAACAGCTGTTCCGGCAGCAGCCCCCGGCGGTCATCGTCTGCCGCAGCGAGGAGCTGGAACCCTTCCCGGAAATGCAGGAGCTGGCGCAGAAGCACGCAGTTGCCTTGCTGCGCTCCAACGAGACCACCTGCACTTTGATGGGCAGTCTGATCAGCGTACTAAATCTGGAGCTTGCGCCCCGCATCACCCGGCACGGCGTGCTGGTGGAGGTGTACGGCGAGGGCATCCTGATTTTGGGCGACAGCGGCATCGGCAAAAGCGAGCTGGCCATCGAGTTGGTCAAGCGCGGTCACCGTCTGGTGGCAGATGACGCCGTGGAGCTGCGCAAGGTGTCCAACCGCCAGATCATGGGCACTGCACCGGAAAACATCCGTCACTTTATCGAGCTGCGCGGCATCGGCATCGTCAACGTGGCCCGCGTGTACGGCGTGGGTGCCGTCAAGCTAAGCGAAAGTCTGGATCTTGTGGTGCAGCTGGAAGCATGGGACCCCACCAAGAACTACCAGCGCACCGGGCTGGAAAGCGAATACTACGACATTCTGGGCGTAAGCATTCCCAGCACCAGCATCCCGGTCTCTCCCGGCCGTAATCTGGCTGTGGTACTGGAGACCGCAGCCATCAATAACCGCCAGAAGAAGATGGGTTACAACGCGGCCAAGGAGCTGCTGATCCGGCTGGGGCTGGATGACAAAATGGACTGAACCTCTCTATAAAAAGGAGCCTACCCTATGGAACAACTCAAGCAGCTGCTCACCGCAGCAGGCATTGCTTATAAAGAAAACGAGCCGCTGGCAGTGCATTGTACCTTTAAAATCGGCGGCCCGGCGCGGCTGTTCGTGCAGCCGGCAGATCGGGCACAGCTTTGCCGCGCCGTTGCCCTGTGCAAGGCGCAGGGCGTCCGGCATTATCTGCTGGGCAACGGCAGCAATATCCTGTTTGCCGACGAGGGCTACGACGGCGCAGTGCTGGATATCACCTCCATGCAGGATACTGTGGAGGTGCACGGCTCGCAGCTCACCGCCGGGACGGGCGTACGGCTTTCGGCACTGTGCAAAACGGCGCTGGAACACGGCCTGACCGGGTTGGAGTTTGCCTACGGCATCCCCGGTACGGTGGGCGGCGCAGTCTACATGAACGCCGGTGCTTACGGCGGCGAGATGAAGGATGTGCTGACCACGGTGCAGTACCTTACCGCCGAGGGCGAAATAAAAGAGGCAGCGGCAACAGAACTTGACCTGCGCTACCGCCACAGCATTTTTGAAGAAAACGGCGGCTGCATCCTCTCGGCGCAGTTTACCCTGACCCCGGGCGAACCGGAAGCCATCCGCTCTAAAATGGACGAACTGATGGCGAAGCGGCTGGACAAGCAGCCGCTGGATAAGCCCAGCGCAGGCAGCACCTTCAAGCGCCCGGTGGGCGCTTTTGCTGCGGCTCTCATCGACCAGTGCGGTCTGCGGGGCTACCGGCACGGCGGTGCCGCCGTCAGCGAAAAACACTGCGGCTTTGTGGTGAACCTTGGCGGCGCTACCTGCGCCGATGTGCTGGCGCTGTGCGAGGAAGTACGCACCATCGTAAAAGAAAAGACCGGCTACGATCTGGAAAAAGAGATCCGCGTAGTACGCTGAACCGCAGAAATAGAAGGAAGTGGGGAACACAGATGGAGCTGTTGATCGTCAGCGGACTTTCCGGCGCGGGAAAGTCTGTGGCTATGAATGCGCTGGAGGATATCGGATATTTCTGCATCGATAACGTCCCGGCGGGGCTGCTGCCCAGCATTACGGCGTTTTCCAAGGCGGGCGACAACCAGTTGGAGCGGGTGGCGCTTTCCATGGATGTGCGCGGCTGCCGCAGCAGGGAACAGATCGAGACTGCCTTGCAGCAGCTGGACGACCAGAAAACGCCCTATAAGATCCTGTTTCTGGATGCGCCGGACGAGGTGCTGATGCGCCGTTACAGCGAGACCCGCCGCCGCCACCCCATCAGCATTGCAGAGGGCATCTCCACCCGGGATGCCTTTTTAAAGGAGCGGCAGATCTTACAGCCTTTAAAAGAGCGTGCAGACTACACCATCAACACCGGTCTGCTCTCCACTTCCCAGAATAAAGAGCGCATCTGCGATCTGTTCATGAAAAACGGCGGGGCGAAAAATGCCATGCGGCTCACCATCATGTCCTTCGGGTTCAAGTTTGGTCTGCCGCCGGAAGCAGACCTTGTGCTGGATGTGCGCTGCCTGCCCAACCCCTTCTATGTGCCGGAACTGAAGCACAAGACCGGGCTGGATCAGGAGGTGGTGGATTTTGTCATGAGCCACCCCGAAGCACAGGAGCTGCTGCACCGGTACGAGAACTTTTTGCAGTACGCCCTGCCGCTTTATGTCAAGGAAGGCAAAAGCCAGTTGACCGTCGCGGTGGGCTGCACGGGCGGCAAGCACCGCTCCATCACATTCGCACGCAAACTTGCGGAATACTGCACCTCTCTGGGTTACGAGCCTGGGATGCAGCACCGGGATGCCGTGCGCTGAAAACAGAGGAAATACTATGAGTTTTGCATCCAGTGCGCGGGAGGAGATCGCGCAGCGCAGCCCCACCAAGGAATGCTGTGTGCGTGCAGCGGCCTATGGCATTGCCTGCTTTGCCAAATACTTTGATGCCCGCGGCCTTGTGCTGCAAACCGAGCAGCCCCACACGGTGCAGCTGGCACAGCAGCTGTTTGCCCGCTGCGGCATCCGGGGCGAGATACTGGAAAAGCCCCGCGCCAGCGGTGTGCTGTATGAGTTCAATATCCGCGATGCGGAGCAGGTCACCCGCCTGCACGAGCTGTTCGGCACTACCGGCAGGGAGACCAGCTTGCAGATCGACCCCGGGCTGATACGTTGCCAGACCTGCGTCAGCGCCTATATTGCCATGGCTTTTTTGTGCAGCGGCACGGTCACCGACCCGCAAAAGGAATATAATCTGGAATTTCTCACCTCCCGGACGAACCTCGCCCGGGATTTTGAAGCGCTGCTGGCTGAGCACGAGTTTGCGCCTCACCGCACCCGCCGCAACGGCGTGAACCTGATCTACGTCAAGACCGGTGCCAACGTGGAACGGCTGCTCCGCTTTATGGGCGCTGCGGATGCCGCGACCCAGATCAGTGTGCTCAAGGCGTTCAAGCAGGTGCGCAATCAGACCAACCGGCAGACCAACTGCGATACCGCAAACCTTGGCAAAACCGCGCGGGCGAATGCCCAGACCCTGAAGGCCATCCGCTATCTGCAGGAGCAGCACGCGCTGGAGACCCTGCCGGAGGTATTACAGCAGGCGGCAGCTAAGCGTCTGCAATACCCGGATCTTTCGCTTACCGCGCTGTGCGGCTGCTTTGACCCGGCGGTGAGCAAATCCGGCCTATCGCACCGGATGAAAAAGCTGGAGGCACTGGCAGAAAATCTGCGCCAGCGCCAGCAGGAGGGACAGGAGGCCGTACAATGAGTGAACCCACCGCAAATACCCGTCCCTTTGCCCACCTGCATATCCATACGGAATACAGCCTGCTGGACGGTGCCTGCCGCATCGACCAGCTGATGGAGCGGGTGAAGGAGTGCGGACAGACCGCCATTGCCTGCACCGACCACGGCGTAATGTACGGCTGTGTGCAGTTTTATAAAGCTGCTAAAAAGGCGGGCATCAAGCCCATTATTGGCTGCGAGGTCTATGTTGCCACCCGCACCCGCTTTGATAAGGTAAATAAAATAGACGGCAACAACCACCTGATCTTACTGTGCAAAAACGAGACCGGTTATAAGAACCTGATCAAAATGGTCTCTGCCGGTTTTGTGGAGGGTTTTTACTCCAAGCCCCGCGTGGATAAGCAGCTTTTGGAGCAATACCACGAGGGACTGATCTGCCTTTCGGCCTGTCTTGCGGGCGAGATCCCGCAGGCCATTCTGGCTGGGGACTACGAGCGCGCAAAGGCAACGGCGCTGTGGTACCGGGACCTGTTCGGTGCAGAGAATTACTACATCGAATTGCAGGATCACGGCTTGAAAGAAGATACCACCGTTCTGCCGCAGCTCATCAAACTCTCGCGCGAGACGGGCATCCCTATGGCAGCCACCAACGACGCCCACTATCTGCGCAAAGAGGACGCCAAGATGCAGAGCATCCTGCTGTGCATCCAGACCGGCAAGACCATTCAGGACGCCGACCGCATGGAGTTCCAGACCGATGAATTCTACGTCAAGACCACCGACGAGATGTACGAGCTGTTCTCCATGGTACCGGAGGCCTGCGCCAACACGGCAAAGATCGCCGAACAGTGCAATTTTGACTTTGAGTTCGGTCACACCAAGATCCCCTACTACAAAGCCCCGGACGGCATGGATAATCAGGCCTACTTTGAAAAGCTCTGCTGGGACGGCCTGGAACGCCGCTACGGCCCGGACGTGCCGCAGGCCAACATCGACCGCCTGAAATACGAGATCGGCGTGGTCAAGACTATGGGGTATACCAATTACTACCTCATCGTGTGGGACTACATCAATTTTGCAAAAAGTCAGGGCATCCCGGTAGGCCCGGGACGCGGCTCCGGCGCGGGCAGTATCGCTGCCTACTGCGTGGGCATCACGGATATCGACCCCATCCGCTACAACCTGATTTTCGAGCGCTTTTTGAATCCCGAGCGCGTCAGTATGCCGGATTTCGATGTGGACTTCTGCTACGAACGCCGACAGGAGGTCATCGACTACGTCAACCGCAAATACGGTGCGGACCATGTGGCGCAGATCGTCACCTTTGGTACCATGGCCGCCCGCAATGCCATCCGGGACGTGGGCCGCGTGATGGGCATTCCGTACCAGCAGGTGGACGTGGTGGCAAAGCTCGTGCCCATGGAGCTGAAGATGACCCTCAAGCGGGCGTTGGAAGTTTCCAGCGAGCTGAAAAAGCTTTACGATACCGACCCGCAGGTGACCGAGCTGATCGACACCGCCCTGAAGGTGGAGGGTATGCCCCGGCACGCCTCTACCCACGCGGCGGGCGTGGTCATCACGCCGGAGCCGACGGATTATTATCTGCCGCTTGCCACTAACGACGGCCTGCCGGTGACCCAGTTCAACATGACCGAGATCGAAGAACTGGGTCTTTTGAAGATGGACTTTCTGGGTCTGCGCACCCTGACTGTTATCCGGGACGCAGAGGTGGCGGTGCAAAAGCAGCACCCGGAGTTCTCCATCCGCAATCTGGACTATGACGACCCGGATACCTACAAAATGCTGGGGCAGGGCGATACCGAGGGCGTGTTCCAGCTGGAATCCTCCGGCATGAAACAGGTGCTTGTGGGCTTGCAGCCCCAGAATCTTGAAGACGTCATCGCTCTGATCAGCCTGTACCGTCCGGGTCCCATGGACTCCATTCCCACCTATCTGCGCAACCGCCACGAGCCAGATAAGATCAGCTACAAGACCCCGCAGCTGGCGCACATTCTGGATGTGACCAACGGTTGCATCGTCTATCAGGAGCAGGTCATGCAGATTTTCCGGGAACTGGCGGGTTTCTCCTTCGGGCAGGCAGATAACGTCCGCCGCGCCATGAGCAAAAAGAAGCACGCGGTCATGGAGGCAGAGCGGGAGCACTTTGTGCACGGCTGCACCGAGCCCGGCCACGAATGCCCGGGTTGCGTAGCCAACGGCATCCCGGAGCAGGTGGCAAACCAGATCTACGACGAGATGTCCAGCTTTGCGTCCTACGCCTTCAACAAGAGCCATGCGGCCTGCTACGCCTATGTGGCTTTCCAGACCGCTTATCTCAAGTGCCATTACCCCAGCCAGTTTATGGCGGCATTGCTGACCAGTGTGCTGGATAATACAGATAAGGTCATTGAGTATTCCGGCGAGTGCGCCCGTCTGGGCATCAAAGTCCTGCCGCCGGATGTGAACATCTCCAACGGAGGCTTTACCGCCGATGATAACGGTCAGATCCGTTTTGGCCTGAACGCGGTGAAAAACGTAGGCCGCAACCTCATCGAGAACGCAGTCACCGAGCGCAGGGAAAAGCCCTACACCAGCCTTTACGATTTCTGCAAGCGAATGCACGGCAGCGAGCTGAACCGCCGCGCGGTGGAAAGCCTGATCAAGGCCGGTGCCTTTGACTGTTTTGGCTCAAACCGCCACAGTATGGTGGAGGCGGTAGAAGGCATCCTCAAAAGCATCGAGACCGACTCCCGCCGCAATCTGGAGGGGCAGCTGGATCTGTTCTCCGTGATGAGCGGGGAAGTGCAGGAAAGTCCGCAGGCGGACGTCTACGAGATCCGCCCCTTGGCAGAGTATACCCCTGCCGAGCTGCTGCAACAGGAAAAAGAGGTCAGCGGTCTGTATCTGTCCGGCCATCCGCTGGACGCTTACCGGGAAAAGTCTGCCCGCATAGGTTCCCATACCATCAAAGACCTCACCGGCGAGGATGCCCATGTGCAGGACGGTGAGAAGGTGCGCATTGTGTGTGCGGTGGTCAAAAACCGCATGATGACGACCAAATCCAACAGCATGATGGCCTTTACCAGCGTGGAGGATCTGACCGGCACCATGGAGGTGATCGTGTTCCCCAAGGTGCTGGACAGGTTCCGGGATGCCATTCAGGAAAACGCTGTTGTGGTCATCGACGGTCGGCTTTCCGTGCGGGAGGATGAAGCCTCCAAGCTGCTGGCAGACAGCATTCTGCCCATCGACAGCTACGACCCGACCCGCTTGGACAAAGGCCGCCCGGACCCTGTCAAAACAGCTGCCCGGCGGGTGTTTATCCGTCTGCCGTCCCGCAGCTGCCCCCAGTACGATAAGGTGGTGAACCTGCTGGAGATCTTTGACGGTGATATCCCGGTGATCCTGTATCTGGAGGATACCAAGCAGAAGCTGGCTGCACCGCGCCGACTGTACACTTCCGGGCATCCGCTCTTCTTCAAAGAGCTGGAGCGGCTGCTGGGTGCAGAAAACGTTGCAACAAAATAACATATTTGTGCACGAATGGCACCGCATGGGACGATTTTAAATTTTCCAAGTGGCACGAAGCGCAAAAATAACACGATATATCGCTACTATTTTACACTGCATGGAATTGCATAAAGTCTCAAAACCCTATTGAAATTTGTCTGGATGGTGTGCTATAATCATTAAAGGCGAATCAAAGCTGTTGCAAAGCAACTGGCCTGTTTCTGGAAGAAGAGGGTACAGGCAAAAGGGTAAATGAAGAACTGAACTGTAAATTGGAGGGAATCTCTCGTATGGAAAAGCAAATCAAAACGATTGGCGTGCTTACAAGCGGTGGTGATGCTCCCGGCATGAACGCTGCTGTGCGCGCTGTGGTACGCACCGGCCTGCATAAGGGCTTCCGTATGATCGGCATTCAGCGCGGCTACAACGGCCTGCTGAACGGCGAGTGCTTTGAAATGAACCTGCGCAGCGTTTCTAACATCATCTCTGCTGGCGGCACCATTCTGTATACGGCACGCTGCCTGGAGTTCAAGACCAAGGAAGGTCAGGATAAGGGCGCTGAAAAGTGCCGCGAGCTGGGCATTGACGCGCTGGTCGTCATCGGCGGCGACGGCTCCTACCGCGGTGCCCGCGCACTGGCACACCGCGGCATCCCCATGATCGGCCTGCCCGGTACCATTGATAACGATATCGGCTGCACCGATTACACCATCGGCTACGATACCGCCATGAATACCGCACTGGAAATGATTGATAAGCTGCGCGACACCACCCAGAGCCACGACCGCTGCAGTGTGGTCGAGGTCATGGGCCGCAACGCCGGTTACATTGCTCTGAACGTGGCCATCGCCTCCGGCGCTATGGCTGTGCTGCTGCCCGAGAAGGAATTCGATATGCAGCGCGATATTCTGGATAAGATCGCTGAGACTCAGAAGACCGGCAAGCGCCACTTTATCATCATCGTGGCCGAGGGCGTGGGTCATGCACAGGAGATCGCCAACGAGATTCAGGCCCGCACCGGTATCGATTCCCGCGCAACCATTCTGGGTCATGTGCAGCGCGGTGGTTCTCCCACCCTGCGCGACCGCGTGAATGCTTCTGCCATGGGCTATCAGGCCGTCTGCCTGCTGGAGCAGGGCAAGTATAACCGCATCGTCGGCATGAAGGGCGAGAAGTTGGTGGACTACCCCGTGGACGAGGCTTTGGAGATGACCAAGAGCCTTGACCCCGTGCTGGTGGACGTGTGCAACACTATTTCCATCTGAAGAATCGACGAAAAATGACGCTGATGTGCGGAATATGAGTTGAATGGATTTGGAAAGATGTAGGAGGAAATGAGTCAAGTCTACACATTGTCTACACTCAAAAAAGATTTTTATGGAATCTTTTCCAACTCGCTTTTGAGCCATGCAACACTGCGTTCTGTATAAACCCGTTCCGTAAGGTCGTCAATATGGTGTCCTACAAGACGCTTAATGGCATATTCATCAAGTTTTGCATTTTTGGCTCTTGTAACAAAAGTGACACGTCCATCATGACCTTTATGAGCGGGATTTAAGGATAGAAGCGGAACGACTTCTTCGACTAGTGGCATTTGAAAAGATGCATAGGTAAACTTTGAGCATTCGCCTTTGTGGGTGTTTTTATGCCGATAACCACGTTGGCGGATCTTAAAGAATAAATAGGGCGAATCTGCTTCTATAGCTTTATCGTAGCGGCTTTTTACCAAACTAAAGATGCGGGGATGAATCGGGACAACTCGGTTTATCCCCGCTTTTGTTTTTAAACCGCCTGTCATGGTGCCTTGCTCCAGATCGATGTCCTCGACTTTCAAATCGCACATTTCGCCTGGACGCCACCCTGAATAACATTGAATCAGGATCATATCGATGATCGGATGCTTATCAATATTGCGCCAGAGTTTATCCAGTTCTTCCTCTGTGTAAGCTATATGGCTGCCGGGCTTACGAATGTAGCCTGAATCAACTGTAAACATCCGAGCATAATTCTTGTCCACAATCTCGGAAGCAACAGCATAGTCAAAAAGAAGATTATAAAGTGTTTTCATGGAATCTTTTGCGTTGTTTTGCGGCGTTCGGTGCTTCCCGGCATACGTGATAGTGCCGTGCTCGATGCAGTTGCGCATATCCAAAATGCGAACATCCCGAACAAGCATATTGTGAATCGAGGATGAATAAGCCCATGCGGTTCGATAGCGGGCAAGAGTTGAAGAATCAACCTTTGACTTTCTAGTTTCAAGCCACGATTCGTACAAATCCTGCATCGTCGTTTTATTTGATAAATCGAAGGGGTGCGCATTGTACTTCACGAGCGCTTGATATGCCTCGTTGTACGTTTCAAAATAAGATTCAGGGCGTAGCGCGCGGCGAATAGGCTTACCGTCACTGGTCCATCCAGCCGTAATCTGCACACGAAATGGTCTGCGAAGATTACGGCCCCGAATCTCACAAATCTGACCAAACCCATTTGGTAACCGCATATGTTTTTTCTTTTGGGCAGACCGTGATTTGAGGGGGAAGCCGCAATGAGGGCAAGAGATCGCTTTATCACTGACCTGCATCTTACACTCTGGGCAGGGCTTTAACATAACTGCCTCCTTTAATATTTAGAGAATAATTCAAGATAAAAAGCTCGGATGACCGGGCTTTTTTCTTTTGCGAACTATTCTAGGTTAAACATTTTATACGGCATTGTCAACACTCTGCGGCAAGAAAAATAAAATACAGCACGCAGTCGACCGGTTTTACCATTATTATCCTTTCATGCCTAAGACGCATCTGGATGCACTTAGAGTAACATAAAAGGAGTACGATAGTATGGACAAAGCTAGGTTAAAATTGGGGGCTGTACCGGTACGGATTGCAGCAAGGGTCTATGGACGTGATCCGGCATGGGTGAGAGCCGGTATCATTGCCGGTTGGCTGCCGATCGGGGAGGCTACGAGAAACGGTAGGCGCGTGACCGACCTCAAGGAAATGAGCTCAAAGTACGGGAGAATCAACTATTATATTTCGCCGAAGCTTCTTTTCGAGCAGACGGGCTACGAATGGAGGGGCGAAAAATGAAAAGAGAACGCGCGCAGCTGTCTGCCAAAAACCCCTGCCGCATCCCAAAACATCGCTACTACGAACTGAAGCACTTCTGCCTGCAATACCCGGACTGGAAAAAGGCACTAGTTTTGCTGGACGGATGGAACACCGAACCGCGTGATATTCCGGGCATCATCAAGGGCAGGCCGCCGGAAAGCCCGACAGAGCGGCAGGCCATCGCGAGATTATATTATTCCGGTCAGATTGCAATTGTTGACCGCTGCATTGAAGAACTGGACCCGACGTTGGCTCCTTTTATACTGAAAGGCGTGACGGAAGGGATAGGCTTTGAGAAGCTGCAAGCGCAAGGGTGTCCCTGCTGCCGGGAAATGTACTACGAATATTACAGATATTTCTTCTGGCTCCTGAGCAAAGAACGGCAGTGACGCGAAAATTACAGGTTGCTTTATGGAACGAATATTCACTGTTTAAATGCAAAGGAGAACACAAAATGTTTAATAGCAAAGTGAATCACATGACCGTTATCGTGAAGGGCGTCAGAGATGACGACTACGAAGGACGTGAGCTGATGATGGAAATCGTTCGTCGGAACTGTAAGATGGACCCGAGGCTGGTTAGCCAGACGGTCTATTCGATCAGAACCTACGAAGACGGAAAGAAGAAGCGCACGGACTTCAACGTCAAATTTGAGGCGTTTGATCCTCGCGGGATTCGTCGTGATTTTGAGCTGCTGAAAAAAGCAGGTGTGATCAAGCATGTAGAAATGAAACAGGAAACGATTTATTTCGTTTACTAAGAAAGGCGTGAGCCGTGGAGAAATCTGCGGCTCTTATTTTTGAACGCGAAAATTGCAGGTTGCTTTATGGAAGGAGATAGCTCAATTGGTAGAGCACTGCTGGAAAGCAGGGGTTACGGGTCCGAGTCCCGTGATCTTTCCTTTTTATTTTTTGACGCGAAAAATTCAGCTGCCTTTATGAGAAAGGTGGTATTGATATGTTTGACTTTTTAGTGGAACTGTTCGTAATCCTGATTTTATGGGAGCTGTTGAAGCTCCTGATCGAGAAACGGAAAGGAGAACACAAGAAGAACAAAAACAAGAAAAACTAATTTCAAAATGGAGCTGATGGAAACATCGGCTCTTATTTTTTTCAACACACAGTCGACCGAACATTCATTTATATTTGTATTAGGAGGTTTTTCAAAATGGTTTATCTGATCTGGGGTCTGGTAGGAATGGGCATTGTTGTTGGCATTGCACTGGGGGCAACATTGGGCATTCGGATGGATCTGGGCAAGATGTCGGACGGTACGATGCTTGTCGGCTATACCGGCGAGGAGGATGACGGTGCCCATTTGTTTTTGAACCTTGACAAGGAGGTGGACCAGCTGGAGGACAAAGATTATGTTGTTCTGCGCGTTAAAAAACTGAAGGCGCGAAAATAATCGCCCACTTTACGGAGGAAACTCCGAAAAGATATTTTGTAAAGGAGAAATTCAAAATGGAACTGAACGAAATGATGGACAAGGAACTGAAGCGCCGCTTCGAGGACTTGGAGAACCTGAAAACGGGTAGTGACGAGCAGAGCAAGGCGACCGATAACATCGTGAAGCTTTACAAGCTGCGGATGGATGAGAATGAGCAGAACGTCAGCAAGGAGGCAGACGAGGACAAGCTGCTGCTGGAAAAGAGCAAGCTGGAACTCGAGGCCGAGAAAGCAAAGGACGACAAGCTGATCCGCATCCTGACGACGGTGACGAGCGTTGGCATATCGATTGCCGGCTTTGCAGTAGGCAGTCACTGGTACGGCAAGGGCTTCAAGTTCGAGGAGACAGGGACAATCTGTTCCAGTACGTTCAAGGGACTGATGAAGGATTTCAGATTCTTTAGAAAGTAAGGAGGACTTGGGAGGTCGTGGCGAAAGCTGCGACCTCCTTTCTTTTTATGAGATATTTTACCGAACCGGCAGAGGAATGGACGCACTACTACGGCGTGACCTACCGATGCAACCATCCGGTATACCGCACCTGCACGCTCTATGCGGAGCACGGGAAGGGACTGTGCGTCATTCAGCAAAGGTTCAACGAAAAAAGCAAATCGACCTTCTGGGGACCGATCGACCCATGGCTGACCGATAAAATTTACCTGCACGAAGGATTTTTGGAGTATTTCCGGGAAAATGCCAAGCGGAAAAACAAAGATGGGTTATACCCGACCGTGACCGTGCGGAAGCTGATGTGGGCGCTGCGGATGAAGCCGTTGAAGAAAGAACGTTGGGAGACGGTGTTCGACAGGGGAACGGTGTAGACGCGAGAAATACAGAGCGCTTTATGAGAGAAAATCTCAGAATAAATTTTTGGAGGTATTAACTATGAAAAAAGCATTGAAAATTGGAGCTGTGGTATTGGGAATGCATTATGCGTTTAACTTGGGCTACGTAATTGGATTGGCTGATCCTATCGTGGATGCATTGGTGGCAAGGCGATATGATCTGGCTAATTACAATAGTCGTAGGATTGCGAAAGCGTTTGATGCATTCCCACCGTATGGAAATATGATCAATGATATTGCAAAGTGGGAGACAAATCTTATTCTGAAGATAAAGAAGGAAAATCGACGTGTAAAAGTAAAATACGTCAAGAAGAATTAAAGGCATGGGGCCGTAGAGAAATCTGCGGCTCTTTGCTTTTTTTTTGACGCGAGAAAACCATCCGCTATTATGGAAGGAGGTGAGAATTATGGAATATCTTCTGGCAAAGAGCGACAGACAGCTGGGCATTTGCCTGAGAATGTTGTATGACGAAGGATACAAAAATTTGGTTGTCGAAAGCGTGATAAACGCAAAGAACCGAATGGAGTTCCATGTCAAAGTTACGGCAGATCAGGACAGAATGGCAAAGCTGAATGATCGCTACCAGACGTTGATTTCCTGATTACAACTCTGGAAAGGGCAAAAGATCTGAAACATGGTCTTTTGCTTTTGCCCCGGGCATGCTATAATAAAACAAACGGGAGGTGAAAAGCATGAGAGTAACATCGCACATGATCGTTCCTGTGAAGAAAAACGGTAAATGGACGACCTATATCAAAGAGTTTGAGGAAGATATTCCCGACTTGGGGCGGCACTGCCTGATGTGCAACTCCTGCGGCAACGAGACCTATCCAGAATGCATGAAGTGGTGTGGAGTTGAAAAAGAACGCGTCGAGCGGGAGCAGAAGAAAGCCCAAGAGAAGATCGCTAAGCACAAGGTCGAAATTGATATTTTGGCTGGTCTTGTGCGGGATGGCCTCCTGAAAGCAGAAGATGCTGCGCCGCGTGTGGAAATGACCGTGGAAGAATTTGAAGCGGTGATGGACAATTGATATTTGAGAGAGCTTGTGAGTGATCACAGGCTCTTTTTGTTTTACGCGAAAAATTCCCTTTGTCTTATGGGATAAGGCCCAAACAAAGGAGAAGTACGATGGATATTTTGAAGAAGATCTGGAATACAAGCGTAACGGTTGGGCAGGTCATTGTGACTGCGGTGGTCGGACTGATAATTGGTCTGGTCATCTGGGTCCTGGTGAGGCTGTTCCGGCCGTCGAAGGACTAAGATTTAACGGAAACCGGTACACGAATTGATATTCAGCCTTATCCAGAGGGAGCTTACGAGAAAATCGTAGGCTCTTTTGTTTTTCAGACGCGAAAAATTCAGGATACTTTATGGAAGACAGAGGGCTTACATTGAAAGGAGAAATTACTATGATGAAAGCTATGAAGAACTTTATGAACAAGCAGTGGACTTGGGGTACTTACTTCAAGCTGTGCGGTATGGTTTGTGGGGCGTATGCAGCGCTCATCGGAGCATATGCGGCATGGCTGAAGTTTAAGCAGCGTAAGGAACTGGAAGAAGCTCAGAAAGCCGAACAGGAAGAGTACGAGATCTGATAAAGATTCGCCCTCTGCCTTTTTTATTTTTTGATTTTGAAAGGAGATTCAAAATGGAGGACATTATGCACATTCGATCAACGTTTCTGCGCCATATTATTTCGATGGCGGTAGGACAGGCCATCAAAAAGCAGGGGCTTAAGTACACATACGTCAATTTGAACGACCTGCGGGTGAGCCATAAAGATAACGACTTGGTCAAAGTGCATCTGGATATCGATGCAGAGATCCATCAGAGCGACTTGATTAAGATTCTGTATAGGGCCGGGGTGCTTGGAAAGGAAAAAGAGAATGAAACTTAAAGATGTATCTGTGACCGAAATCACAGCGCTTTCCATAAGCAAACCAGTACATGCGTATGCAATCTACAAGGAAAAGATCAATGATATTCTGACCGACTTTATGCAGCGGGGCACGTTTGTGATGGAGGTTGATCTCGGCAGCGAGGGCGATGTAAACACCACCAGACTTGCGCAGGCCTTTAAGGAGTGCATCCATATGAATGGCTTCCATGCAGGTGTTCACGAACGGCACGGGAGGCTGTTTCTGCGGAACGACGATGTGCCGCTGTGTATGATGATGTCGTATCCGAGGAACATCGTGAACGCATCGAAGAGAAACCGTTTTAATTTTGAGTAAAGGAGAACGATTATGAAACTGGGCAAAAAGATATTTGGTTATCTGGGCAAGCACGGTGCGACATTGCTTTCTATTGCAGCGGCTGCGGGAGTTGTCCTGACGGCTGTGGAGACTGCGAAGGCAACTACGAAGGCGCAGAGCCTGATCGACATGAACAAAGCCGAGCCGATGAGCAAGAAAGAAGTTGTGGAGGAGTGCTGGCGCTATTATATTCCGGCAGCCATCGTTGGTGCGGGCACCATTGCCTGCATTCTGGGCTCCAACAGCATGAACAAAAAGACCCAGAAGGAACTGATGGCGGCCTATGTGGCTGTGCAGCAGACCTACAGCGCCTACCGTAAGAAAGTTGCAGAGCAGGTCGGCGCGGAAGTTGAGAATGATATTCACCGCAAGGTCGAGGAAATGCCCAAAGAAAACGGCGATGTGGTACGTCTGTTCTATGAGCCGCTGACCGGAAGATATTTCAACGCGACCATGGCACAGGCTTATGAAGCAGCGTATCTGCTGAACAAGAAACTCTCGCTGGATGGCGGGGTTTCGCTGGAGGCATGGTGCGAAATGCTCGGGCTTGAGCATCAGCCTGATCACGAAAACAGAGGCTGGTGTATCGACCAAATGGTGGAAGAATGGGAATATTACTGGCTGGACGTAGACTGCTATGAACAGAAAACGGATGATGGTTTGGATGTTTACTATTTTACTCCTTGGGCCGACCCGGTGAAGGACTGGGAGAATTATGATCCAAATGAAGAACCGTTCTGACGCGAAATTTTCCGTTGCCATTATGAAGGAGGTGAGACAAATGGGTAAACATGCGAACGTTTGGAAGATTCTCGGACTGCTGGGTACGATTGGCGGCGGCATCTGCATGATGTTGCAGGGCTTCGCCGAGGAGAAACAGCTGGACGAGAAGATTAACGAGGCAGTTGACCGTAAGCTCGCTGAACGCGAACAGTCTGAGGAGCAGTAATGCTCCTCTTTCTTTTTGGTATTCATCGATGACGCGAAAAATTCGGATTGTATTATGGAAGAGAATCCACAAATACAAATTACAAAGGAGAATTTATTATGCGTAAGTATGAGTATGATCGTGAATTCTGGAGTGCTATGGATAAGGCAACGTGGCGTAGCCTGAAGCGGTGTGCATCTGTGGTGTTTTACACTCTGATCGGAGTGTTATTGACACTGGCGATGCAGCTGGTTCGGCTGTACGAATATTTGCGGTATCGGTGGTATAACCGGGAGGAAGCGATTCTCGAGCGAGAGGCACAGGAACGCTTTGAGAATTTGAAAGCGAATGGACATATCTAACGGAGACGAGAGTCGTGGCGAAAGCTGCGGCTCTTTCTTTTATATTTTAAGGAGGCACAGTTATGAACATCAAAACCATGGCAAAATCCGTATGGGCTGGCGCAAAAAAGCACTCGCCTGAAATTTTGATCGGCATGGGCATCGCAGGGGCTGCGTCCAGCGTGATATTGGCGATCAGGTCAACCCCCAAGGCATTAATCCTGCTGGAAGAGAAGCGGCAGGAGCTGGGTGTTGAAAAGCTGGAGGCAAAGGAGATCATCAAGACCGCTGCGCCGGTTTATATTCCGACTGCCGTCAGCTTTGGTGTGAGCGTTGCCTGTATTATCGGTGCCGGAAGCGTGAATGCACGTCGCAATGCGGCGCTGACCGCTGCATACACCCTGAGCGAGAGCACCCTGCGCACCTACCGTGACAAGGTTCTGGAGACTGTGGGCGAGGACAAGGAACGCGAGATCCGACAGAAGGCTGCGATCGAACAGCAGCAGAAGACCCCGGAGCCGCAGACGCTTGTTGTGAGCAGTGCAGCAGGGCAGCTGAAGTGCTTTGACTCGCTGAGCGGAAGATATTTTGTGTCTACCAGAAACGAGATCGACAAGGCGGTCAACGAGTTCAATCGTCAGCTGCGGGATGATATGCGCATCAGCCTGAACGACTGGTATGATCTGATCGGTCTGGACACCAACAAGCTTGGCGATATGCTTGGCTGGGATATCGAACGCGGATACGTCGAAACCTGCTATGCATCGCGTCTGGACGAGGATGGGCTGCCCTGTCTGGTGGTAAATTACGTTGAGCCGCCGCACTACATTGGTGTGTGAGACGCGAAAAATACATTCCGCTTTATGGAACCAAAGAGGTTCACATTAAGATAAATCTTGAAAGGAGATTACTATTATGGACGAAATGAACAACATGAACGAGGTTACTACCGAGGAGACTTCTAACGAAGTGACTCCCGTGGTTACGGAGAACAATGAGGTGAAGACGGAGGAGAAGAACTCTGGCATCAACACTTGGGCGGGCGTTGCCGCTGCTGTTGGCGTGTTGACGATCGGCGCAATTGGCGCCGGCATCGCAAAGCACAAGGCAAAGGCCGAACCCAAGGTTGAGAAGGAGAAGAAGCTGAAGAAGCACTTCAAGCTCCAGTGCCCGGTGAAGATCGTGAAGGACGAACCGGAAGAGATCGAGGATGTTGACTACAAGGGAGTCGAAGAGACTGAAGAAGACTAATGTGAATGGTTTAGGCGAGAGCCGTAGAGAAATCTGCGGCTCTTTCCTTTTTTGAAAGGAGCAGCCAATGGCGAAAGTAGAATTGCCCTCGAACTCCATCTCCGGTGGCGCGGAGAAGAAGCCGGAAAAGAAATTTGAAAAGGTAACGACCGGCAAAGTTGCCACCAAGGAGAAAAATGATATTCAGAAGGTAGCAAGCATGTTTATTGCGGAAGACCTGAAGACCGTGAAGGATCACATCCTCAAGGATGTAGCAGTGCCCAAGCTGCAGGACTTCTTTGCTGACCTGATGATCGCGACCATCAACATGATATTCCATGGCGATGACCGCCCGCGCAACAACTACAGCGGAAGCTATGCGCAGCCCAACCGGGTATCGTACAACCAGTATTCCGGGCGCAATAACAACCAGGCACGACCTGCCGCCGCGATCAATTATCAGGACGTGATATTCTCTTCCCGCGGGGATGCGGAGGAAGTTCTGAGCCAGATGATCGATGCCATCAGCACTTATAATTGTGTATCGGTGGCGGATTTTTATGATCTGGTTGGCATGACCTCGAACTACACCGACAACAAGTACGGCTGGTATGATATGCGCTCTGCATACGTACAGGCAGTGAATGGCGGTTATATTATCCGCCTGCCGAAGCCCGTTGCTCTCAACAGCTAAAAGAAAGGAAAGATATTTATGAAAATGAACGAAATGATGACGAATGTCAGCCGCTTTGCTGCGAAGGCAAAGTTTAAGCTCGGCAAGCACAGCCCTGAGATCTTGATGGTGTGCGGTGCTGTTGGCGCAGTGACCAGCGCAGTGATGGCCTGCAAGGCGACTCTGAAGGTCAATGATATTCTGGAGAACCACAAGTCTGCTGTGGAGACCATCCACAATGTACAGAGCGGCAATGCAGAGATCAAGAAGGATGCCGAGTACACCGAAGAGGATGCCAAGAAGGATCTGACCACCGTGTACGTGCAGACCGGTGTCAAGCTGGTAAAGCTGTATGCGCCTGCAGTCATTCTGGGTGGCTTGTCCCTCGGCTGCATGATCGGCTCGAACCACATTCTGCAGAAGCGCAATGCGGCGCTGACTGCTGCCTATGTTACGCTGGACAAGGCCTTTACCGAGTACAAAGAGCGCGTTACCGAGCGCTTTGGTGATCGCGTGCAGCATGAGATCGAGCATGGCGTGAAGGCCGTGGAGATCGAGAACAAGGAAGTGCACGAGGATGGCACCGAGGAACTGGTAAAGGCCTACGTGGACGAAGCCGATGGCGTGCATTCTCCGTATGACCTGCTGTTCGATGAGATGGTTGATCGCTGGGAGCCGGATTACCAGCTGAACAAGACCTTCCTGAGCCAGGTACAGGCCGAAGCGAACCGCCGTCTGCGGGCACAGGGATATTTGTTCCTGAACGATGTGTACCGTCTGATCGGCGGATACGCAAATGGTGAGCAAATCCGCAAGCCTGTCGGGCAAATCGTGGGCTGGCTCTATGACCCGAACGATGAGACCCGCGCAAACTATGTGAACATGGGCATCGATGCAATGCAGGGCGATCGCTCGGTTGTGTTGCATTTCAACTGCGATGGCCCGATCATCGACAAGATCTGATTGATATTTGGAGGATGTGCTATGACCAGAGTTGTAAGAGCTTTGTCTTATGTGTTCGCTGCCATGGCCGGAGTATGCTTCTTCTCTGGTCTGGCTGTCCTTTCTGAGTGAGGGATATTTGCATGAGCAGTTTGGAAAGCATGTTTCTGTTTCTGGACTACCTTACCGATACCCAACGAAAACGTCATATTGTTGGCGGTTTGCTGATGAGCGTTTCGCTCTTTTTTGGAGGGCTGGCGTTCACCATGATGACTGTCAAAGAAGGAGATCCCAATGAAGGCATGGATTCATGATATTTTACTGGTGGGCGCTGGCTTTGTGGCTGGCGCTTATTTTATGCACGTTCGGATGCGCAGCGAGTACCAGAAGTTCGCTGACGAACAGATCGAAGATGTGCGCAAGCATTTCGAGGTCAGCAAGAAGAACCTGGACAAGCTGGTGGAGACCGAGGCACAGAAAAAAGCTGTGGAACTGATCTCTGGCCCGTATCGTCAGGTGGAAGACCCGGAAAAGCCGGACAAGGAGCCGCTGGAGCCAATCGAAATCATCGAACCGGACGAGTTTGGCTGTGATGATGACTACGAGACCAGTTTTCTGACGCTTTATGCGGATGATGTGCTGGCTTACGACAGCGACGGCTCTGTGGTGGATGATATTGAGTCGGTGGTCGGGCAGAAGGCACTGGATGCGATGGGCAAATTTATGCCTGACACCATCCATGTGCGCAACCACACCTACCACAAAGACTACGAGGTTGTAAAGGCGCTCCAGAATTACGCAGACGTATATCGGGAGCGGGAAGAGGAGGATTATGGCGACTGATGAGATGAGATCCCAGATCGAAAAAAGATATTTCGACTGGCTGTATGAGATCGTCTGCGGGAAGTGGGAACCGAGAAACCTCTCGTTCCACAGTCTGCTGACGTTTTTGTACGATAAGCAGTTCGTTCCTGACAACGAGATGGACTGTAATCGTGCAGTAGATGGCGAGAATCTGCGGGACAGATTCCTTGACCAGCAGAATGATATTTCGGCAAAGGATATGAGGGCTGTGACCGAGACTTTTCTGCACAAGCCCTGCAGTATGCTGGAAATGATGGTGGCGCTGGCGCTTCGGTGCGAGGAAACCATTATGGAGGACGCCGATGCCGGCAACCGCACCGGACAGTGGTTCTGGAACATGGTTGTCAGCCTTGGTCTGGCTGCCATGGATGATAACCGGTTCCACCAGAGCCGCGCAGAGTTCGTGATCGAACGATTCCACCGCAGGGACTACCAGCCCAACGGTGCAGGCAGCCTGTTTACCCTGCAGAACCCGAAAGATGATATGCGTACGCTGGACATCTGGTATCAGATGATGGCGTACCTGAACGAAAATGATATTTGAGGAGGACTTACCATGGAAAACAACATTTACTATCAGCTCGCCCATACCGAATGCGCCCTTGACCGCTGCAAGGCACGTCTGTTCAAGAAGAACCTGACCATTCTGGGACTGATCGGCGTGGTTTATATTTTGGGGAAGGCAGGCGTCTACGAGGCCGCCAAGTACAAGGACATCCGCAAGGAGCGCGATGAGCTGGCAGAGAAGTACGACAGCGCCATGGACGAACTGAACCGGATGAAGAAGGACGAGGAGAACAAGTCCGTCCACTGTGACGGCCACGCAATGCTGTCCAACGCTTGATATTTACCTCGAAGAAAGGAGGAAATTGATTACAAATGATTGATTTCCTTTTCATTGCTCGCAGAACGGGCAAACACGGGGTGATCGAGATCTATCCCAAATTCATCATCAAGCACTCCAAGGACTTGATGATCCGAGGCGGGGACTTTTATGCGATCTGGTTACAGGAGCGCGGATTATGGTCTACGGACGAGCAGGACGCACTGCAGCTCATTGATCGGGAACTTGATAATTATGCGGATGCGCACAAGGCGGACTTCGATAATTATCGGGTGCTCCATATGTGGGACGCAGAATCCGGCATGATTGATATTTGGCACCGGTATTGTCAGCGTCAGATGCGGGATTCTTTTGTCATGCTGGATGAGAAATTGATATTTGCCAACACCGACGTGAAAAAGGAGGATTACGCATCCAAGCGGCTTCCGTATCCGTTGGAGCAGGGAAGTATCAAGGCATGGAACGAGCTGATGAGCGTTCTGTACGCGCCGGACGAGCGCATGAAGATCGAGTGGGCGATTGGTGCCATCGTGAACGGAGACTCCAAGAAGATCCAGAAGTTCATTGTGATGTATGGCGCGCCGGGTACCGGTAAATCGACCGTCATCAACATTATTCAGAAGCTGTTTACTGGATATTACTCGACCTTTGACTCCAAGGCGCTGGGATCTTCCTCCAATGCGTTTGCGCTGGAGGCGTTCAAGTCGAATCCACTGATCGCGATTCAGCACGATGGCGACCTGAGCCGCATCGAGGACAATACCCGCATCAACTCGTTAGTTTCTCACGAGTCCATGATGGTCAACGAGAAGTTTAAGTCTGCGTATGAGAACCGCTTCAAATGCTTTCTGATCCTTGGCACCAACAATCCGGTGCGCATTACCAATGCAAAATCGGGCATTATTCGGCGTCTGATCGACGTGGAGCCCAGCGGAAACAAGGTGCCCGGGAAGAAGTACGAGGAACTGGTGTCGCAGATCGACTTTGAACTGGGTGCCATCGCGTGGTACTGCCGCAACGTTTACGAAAACAACAAGCGTGCCTACGACGATTATATCCCGAAGCGGATGCTCGGTGCGTCTAACGACTTCTACAACTTCATGGAGGACAGCTACTACGTTTTCAAGAAAGAAGACGGTGTATCGCTGAAAGTTGCGTGGGAGATGTATAAGGCGTATTGCAGCGACTCGAACATTCCGTACCCATGTTCAAAACGCGTATTTAAGGAAGAGTTGATGAACTACTTCCGCGAGTACAAAGAACGTGTCAACGCAGAGAACGGCGACCGCATCCGAAGCTACTATAGTGGGTTTCGGACGGACAAGTTCGAGAAACAATCGGACTTTGGGGCTAAGGTGCAGGAAAAGCAGAAGTCATGGATCGATTTTAAGGTGCAGAAATCGGTTCTGGATGATATTTGCAAGGACTGCCCGGCACAATATGCCAACGAAAACGGTACACCGACCCAAAAATGGGAGAATGTGCAGACGAAGCTGACAGATTTGGACACAAGCAAGCTACATTACCTGAAGGTGCCCGAGAATCATATTGTAATCGACTTTGATATTCCGGGAGACGATGGGAAGAAGTCGCTCGAGAAGAATCTGGAAGCGGCAAGCAAGTGGCCAAAGACCTATGCAGAACTGAGTAAGTCTGGTGCAGGTATCCATCTGCATTATATTTACTCCGGCGATGCGTCCAAACTCAGTCGTATCTATGATGAGCACATCGAGATTAAGGTGTTCACCGGCAAGAGTTCCCTGCGGAGAAAACTCTCAAAATGCAATGATATTCCGGTAGCCCCCGTCAGCTCCGGTTTACCAATGAAGGGAGAAAAAATGGTAAACGTCGATCACGTCCAAAGCGAGAATGCGCTGAGAGTTTTGATCATGCGCAATCTCAACAAGGAGATTCATCCCTATACCAAGCCATCCATCGACTTCATCTATAAGATTTTGGAGGATGCTTACAACAGTGACCTCCGCTACGATGTGGATGATATGCGCAACAGCATCCTCGGCTTTGCTGCATCCAGCACGAATCAGGCGGATGCGTGCCTGAAAATCGTGTCGAAGATGCACTTTAAGTCCAAGGAACTTCCTGAAGTGCCTATTCTCGAAACGCCTGTTGTGTTCTTTGACTGTGAGGTGTTTCCGAACCTGCTGCTGGTCAACTGGAAATTTCAGGGCAGCGATAAGTCGATGGTCCACCGCATGATCAATCCCAGCGCAGATGATATTGCGATGCTCGCACAGTATCGTCTGATCGGCTTCAACAACCGCAAGTACGACAACCACATCCTTTACGCCCGCATGATCGGGTGGTCGATTGAGGCAATCTACAATCTGTCTCAGCAGATCATCAACGAACATACGGGCTTTTTCGGTGAGGCGTATAATTTCTCCTACACGGATATTTACGACTTCAGCGCAAAAAAGCAGGGCCTGAAGAAGTTTGAAATCGAGCTTGGCATCCACCATCAGGAGCTCGGGCTTCCTTGGGATCAGCCGGTGCCGGAAGAGAAGTGGGAGCAGGTTGCAGAATACTGCGACAACGATGTCATTGCGACAGAAGCCGTATTTGACGCACGGCAGGCAGACTTTATTGCGCGTGAGATTCTGGCAGATATTGCAGGCATGACCGTCAACGATACTACCAACAGCCTGACGACCCGCATTATATTTGGCAAGGAGAAGCATCCTCGGCTGGTATATACGGATCTGGCTACCGGCAAGTCCGATGATATTGTGGAGGTCGAGCCTGATATTTTGACCGATACGAACATCATCAACGCCTTCCCGGGTTACGAGTGGGTCAGAGGCGAAGACGGTCGGATGCACAATATGTTCCGTGGTACGGATCTGGGTCTGGGTGGTTACGTCTATGCTGAACCCAATATGTATTACAATGTGGCGTTGATGGATGTGGCGTCTCTGCATCCGCATTCTCTCGATGCGCTCAAATACTGTGGCGAGTATACCAAGAATTTCAGAGAATTGATGGATGCTCGTATCTATATTAAGCACAAGGAGTACGACAAGGCAAAGCAGCTCTTTAACGGCAAGCTGGCTAAGTATCTGGATGATCCCAAGCAGGCAAAAGCCTTGTCACAGGCTCTGAAGATCGCCATCAACTCGGTGTACGGTCTGACCAGTGCAAGTTTTGACAATCCCTTCCGCAACCCCAAAAACGTCAACAACATTGTGGCGCTTCGTGGGGCTTTGTTTATGCGCACTCTGCAGGACGAGGTGCAGCAGCGTGGTTTCACAGTGGCACACATCAAGACGGACTCTATCAAGATTCCGAACGCCACCAAAGAAATCATTGATTTCTGTATGAAGTTTGCGGAGAAGTACGGCTACACCTTCGAGCACGAGGCTACATACGAGAAAATGTGCCTTGTGAACGACGCTGTGTACATTGCCCGGTACATGGATGCAGACCAGTGTCAGGCGCAGTATGGTTATATTCCGGAAAAGAACGGGGAGCACAGCAGGGAGTGGACGGCAACAGGCACACAGTTCCAGATTCCGTATGTGTTCAAAACGCTTTTCTCGCATGAGCCGGTGGTATTTACCGATCTCTGCCAGACGAAGACAGTTTCCAAGGGCGCCATCTATCTGGATAAGAACGAGAACCTGATGGAAGGCAAGCACAATTATATTTTCGTCGGTCGCGTCGGTCAGTTCTGCCCCATTAAACCTGGATGCGGCGGCGCTTTGCTGATGCGAGAGTCCGGTGTAACCGATGGCGGTGAAAAGACGTACGCTGCCGTAACTGGCTCAAAGGGGTATCGCTGGCTGGAAAGCGAGATGGTATACGAACTCAAAATGGAAGACGACATAGACCGCTCTTACTTTGACAAGATGGTAGACGATGCAGCTGACACCATTGCGAAGTACGGCGATCTGGAGTGGTTTGTGGCAGATGATGCTGGCGAACCGCCCTGGCAGAAGCCCGATTTGCCGTGGGGCGATATTCAGGATGAGGCTGCAAGAAATTATGAGGTGAGATAAATGAAAAAAGTATGCCCGGATCTGGCCGAAGTGATGATTGTGAACGATCAAGTGATAGGAAAGGCTATTCATGCCGCGATGGCAATTGACTACTCCCGCCAGTCCATGGAGCAGGCCAAGAAGAATGATATTGTGAAGTTCGGCATGTGCAGTGTCAGCATCCGCAAGGTCATTTTCAACGATCCGGCAACGGTCGTCCTGTGGTCTGACGGGACCAAAACCGTGGTAAAGTGTGGCCCGGAAGATAAGTTCGATACTGAAAAAGGGCTTGCCATGGCCATTGTCAAGAAGATGGCAGGCAATGATAACAGTTTCCATAAGGTTTTCAAGCAGTACCCTAAGAAGAAAAAGAAGGAACCTGGCTCTATTGGTTTGATCCCGGACATGATGGCCAGTCTGAATCAGGCTGCGGCCATCGCAACCAAGACCGCACACGAACTCGCCCACATGGCTGCCGCAAAGGCAGAACGAGGTGAGTGAAGGTGAAATGTCCGTTTCAGAAGTACGAGAGCGAGTATTCGGCACATGAAAAAGGTCAGTTTATGGACTGCTATGAACAAGACTGCATGGCATATCGGGCTGAAGCAAAAGATTCCGACGGAGGAGTCCGAGTCAAGGCTGGTTGCCGGTTGATCGACGAATACGTTGAGCACTCTACGCCGTTCAATAACTACAACGCATTATAAATAAGGTAAGGAGATTTGATATTTATGTTCCAGAAGCGTCAGAAAGTCAATATTGACGATACCCGTTTTATTTACCAGACCAATTTCTCGGGTGACCCTACCCGTGACCGTTTCGGCTCTGACAAGCGCCGCGTCAACATCGTGATTCCTACGGTGGAGCAGGCGCAGCAGATGATGGATGTGGGCATCAAGGTCAAGCAGACTAAGCCCAACCCGAACTACACCTATGAGGAACCGTTCGTGCCGACCTTCTATGTTCCGGTTACGGTCAACATGGATTCCAAGTGGCCGCCGCATGTCTACTGGATCACTCTGCAGGGCAAGCGCCTGCTGTGCACGCCTGAGACCATCGGCCAGCTGGACTTTATCCGCGTTAAGAACGTCTGCTGCCAGGCAAATCTCGTGGAGAAGCGCAATGCTCCTGGCGAGTTTACGCTGTATGCGGACGTGATGTACGTGGAGCAGGACGAGGACGCCGATCCATACGCAGAGCGCTATACGCACCGCGATGCTGCACCCGACGCAGATATGGCTGAGCCCAACGATTTGCCGTACTAAGGAGGACACATGGAAAAATTGTTTATCAGCTGCCCGATGCGCGGTCGCTCGGATGCAGAAATCAAAGCAACGATGGAACAGATGCACAGAATCGCGGAAGCGGTTTTCAATACAGAGTTCGAGATTATCCCGACTTATATTGAAGAGGATGCTCCTGAATGCGCAAGCCAGCGCCTGTGGTATCTGGGCGAGTCCATCAAGAAGATGGCCGATGCGGATGCCTTTATCGGTATCTATGATAGGGACAAGGAGTTCGATGGCTGCATCGTTGAGAACTACACTGCAAAGACCTATGGCGTTCCGCAGTATCTGGTTGATATTGCCTATGTAGCACCGGATATTGCCGAGAAGCGTATGAAGCGCTTTGTCTAATGGATATTTCCGAGTGCCAAGGTCAGTCCTTGGTTGAATGTCCAGCCGGTGAGTGCCCACGTCGCAAATGGCGTTCTCAGAGGAAACGGCTCGGTTTTATATTTCTGAGAGAGCTTGTAGTGTAGCGCGGGCTCTCTTTTATTTTGGGTCAGTAGCTTAGCTAGGTTTAAAGCCGGCAGCTCATAACTGCTTGATCGCGGGTTCAAATCCTGCCTGACCCACCATGGCGGAAAAGCCCTTATTATAATAATGTAAGGAGAAAACAGTATGGACGAACAAAAAGTAAAAGAAATTGTTGACTACATGGTCGAGCGTGGCACGGAGAGCACACACTACGGCAATTGGAAATTTGGTCTGGAAGATGACCTTGTGCAGTTTTCTGAAATGCCCGCAGAATGGTTGCTTGAGCATAAGGACGAAATCTATGATGAACTTCTCGGACGAGAGGAAGTCGCAGAAGTCGATGAGGATGAGGAGAATGGTGTGCACCTGTTCAGCATCTATTTTTATACCGGTTTTTGTCCAAATCTGTCTGATGATGAATAAGAATTTACTTACCAACGCGAAAAATACTTGATGCTTTATGGAAGGACTAAATGTCATCCAGAAAGGAAAAATTGATTATGAGTAAGAAAATCAGACGAGTTTATGACAGAGGCTATGTCGATGCCGCGGATAAGATTCGCGTGTTTATCGAAAGTCGGGCAAAAGTAATGTTTGTAGAACATGAATATGCTACGAGCGAATATGCACGCACTGCTTACAGGCAGGCAATCGAACGTGTCCGCTGTGGTGGAATGGTTCGAGTTATCGTCTCGAAAAGGAACTTTTCCTTGTTCGGAAGGATATTTGATCGGACAAAGCGAGAGCTGCAGAAAAATCTGCGGCTCTTTCTTTTTATGGAGGTGCAGAAATGAAAGAAAAATGGTGCACTTGGAAGGTCTTTGAGCATAACGGAAAAGAATTATTTTCCTATACATTGTTCGGTGAAGGCGAGGAAGAAGAGGAAGCCACAATTGCATTGCTGGCATACGAGAATCACTGTCGCCCGGAATCTATTCATGTGCATAAGGAAGTGAGGCGAACTAAGTGTCTGGAGTAGCACTGTATAATTACCAGCAGGATGCAGTCAACCGAATGCGAAATGGCTGCATCTTATGCGGCGGCGTTGGCAGCGGAAAAAGTCGAACCGGGCTGGCGTATTACTATATCAAAAATGGTGGCAATGTCAATACCAAGAGATACGTCAAGATGCGCGACCCCCCGCAGGACTTGTACATCATTACGACCGCTCGTAAGCGCGATACGGCTGAGTGGGAAGAAGAAATGCTCCCGTTTATGATGACCACAGACGAGAAAACAGCTATGTATCATCATAAAGTCGTCATAGATTCGTGGAATAACGTACATAAATATATTGGAGTGCGAAATGCCTTCTTTATATTTGATGAACAACGTGTCGTCGGCAGCGGTCAATGGGAGCAGTCATTCCAGAAAATAGCGAAGGAGAACGATTGGATATTGCTGAGTGCTACTCCCGGTGACTGCTGGATGGATTATGTTCCAGTGTTCATTGCAAATGGCTTTTTTAAGAACCGCACGCAGTTCAAAAACGAACATGTGGTTTATAGTAGGTTTTCTAAGTTTCCGAAAATCGACAGATATTTGAATACCGGCAGGCTTGTCCGACTGCGAGACCGGATTTTGGTGGATATGGACTTTAAGCGTCCGACAATTCCGCATCACGAAACCGTGTACGTGGACTTCGACCGGCTGAAATACAAAGATATTCATAGAACTCGCTGGAACCCGTGGGAGAACAAGCCCATTGAGAACGCCAGTGAGTTTTGTTATTTGCTGCGTAAGCTTGTGAACACCGATCCTAGCAGGCAACAGGAAGTTCTGGATATTTGCATGACCAGACCAAAGGTCATCATCTTTTACAACTTCGATTATGAACTGGATATTCTTCTGAATCTGCCCTACGACAACGGTGTAGAGGTGGCTCAGTGGAATGGACACAAGCATCAGCCGATACCTGATACAAATAAATGGGTCTATCTTGTACAGTACAACGCTGGCGCCGAGGGCTGGAACTGCATTAAGACGGACACCATTATATTTTACTCCCAGAACTACTCCTATAAGGTTATGGAGCAGGCCTCTGGGCGTATTGACCGGTTGAACACGCCGTACACGGATTTATATTTCTACCACCTGAAGAGCAGGAGTGGTATCGACTTGGCGATTGGGCGCGCCTTAAACGACAAAAAGAAGTTCAATGAAAGGAAATTCTATGGGGGAACATGATATTTATGATTCTTTAAGGCTTACTGCGACGACCTGTGAGAAAATAGCAGATGTCTTAAATGCGATTGCAGAATGCTTCGAGAAAGTAACGGCTTGTCTCATGGACTTGATTGAAGAAATTAAGAGGCAGCCATTGAAGATGATTCTGCAGAAGCTGCGTCCTGACTACAAGGACAAGTGCAAAATCCGGTGGTTGGATATCCCCAACAAGGTTATGCAGGGGAGAATCAGGAGGTTCTGCTGATGAGAAATATCTCACGAAAAAGCAAGAAGAAACTCATTCGGAAGATGAAGGCGACATATCATGAAATTCAACTTATAAAAATCATGTATACCGAAGAAGCATTGCCTCGCTACAAAGTTCCCACAAAATTGTATTACCGCAACGATGGACGAGATAAGTACCCACATATTGCAATGTTCTTTGGAAAAAAGAACCATCCACGAGATGTTGTTGAGGTTTATCAGCATCATGTGAAACCCATTAAGTAAGAAGGGACTAATCAACAATATGAAAAATACCGAAAGAGACTTGGCGTTCTATGTCGTGGACGTCTTCGAGGATCTGTTGGATGAGAAGGACATTGATATTCCTTGTGCAGACAGCAGCGAGGAAGATGATAGACGCAAAAACGAAAGCGCAGCAAGAATCTATGGCACGGAGTACGGCGATCTGGTCGACCGTGTGGAAGCGTTGCTGAAGAAGGGGATGAAGAACGATGTGTAATCCGTCGAAGAAGACGATAAAGCGAATCGAGCAGATGCTGGAAAGCAGGTGCAAAAAGGTCAAAAAGTTTGAACAGCGTTATCAAGGTTCTACGACGGCAAATTACATGAACAAAGAGCCGACAGAACCTGGATTTCAGGGCGTTCTTCAGATTCGCGGTCGAGGGCAGTTCCTTGGTGTGGAACTCATAAAAAAGCGAGAAGATGAAGGCGAATACACGTATGGCTGGTTCTATATTCGTTCGCCTGAGCAGATTTGGGGGATCTTGGAATGAAAACAAGCTGCAATTTAGAAGAGATCGAATTGGAAATGCTGAATTATGCAAACAATGACGAACTAGCCAACCAAGTTATTAGACGGGTTAATTCTGACCCTGAGTTTGTGCGCTTTATGGCTCTGACTTGCAAGGCTATTATGCTCAAAGAAAGTGAAGATGAAACGAATGATTAAAGATTCTGGAGACCGCACCGAATTCGAAACCGGTGCAAAGCGTGATATGCACGCAGGGAAGGGGCGAATGGACCTTCTTCCTTGGTACGGCATTATGGAGGTCAGCAAGCACTGCGAGGAAGGTGCGCTGAAGTATGGCGAGCACAATGTGGATAAGGGCATCCCGCTGCATTCGCTGCTGGACAGTGCTTCTCGTCATCTGGCAAAGTACATGGTCGGTATGGACGATGAGGACCACCTGCGCGCTGCCTGCTGGAACCTGCTCTGGGCACTGAACCAGCGGACGACGCATCCTGAGTTGGATGATAGGTTTGCTGTGAAGGTTGGGGAGGTTAAGAAAAAGAACTATCAAGTCCTTTGCCCCAATTGTGAGGCTACGATTATTAAAGAGAATGGTCAGATTTGCGATGGGGTAGCGTGGCGAGTGGACGCTCCCAATGAAAAAGTTGAGTTGAAATGCAACTATTGTAACCATTCGGTGATCGTTTCTATAAAAGATATTGTAGATGAAAGGACCGAGGGTAAAATCAGATGAGTGATCGAATAAAAATTGCGTGTATGGACTGCGCTTGCAAACGCACAATTACACTCCATAAATGGAATGAAGCTGAAAGATATTCAAGGTACTATCCGAACATCCGCTATGCTAAGTGCAAGATTTGCAATAGATACACAATGCACAGATACGACGGAGGTAAACATGCGTGAAGTGGACTATGTGACCTACTGCCCGAAGTGCAAGAACTTCAAAGTGCTGGAGACGGATGAGCCCTGTAACGAGTGCCTGACGGAGTGTGCACGGGAGGGCAGCAAGAAGCCAGTGAAGTTTGAGGAGAAGACGCGAAAATAACGGCTTCTTTTATGGAGTAAACCCATATTAGAAAGGAGTATTTAATATGAATGTATCAACAATTAGGGAGACGCCGATTCTGATAGCAAAATATTCGAGCTGGAATGGCTGCAATTACAGAGAAATCTTTATAGGTGAACTTAAAGCTGCGAAAATTGGAACAGTCTTTCAGGCAGAAGGAGATTGCTGTGGTAGAGATGTGACTGATATAAGCTTTAAGGTGGTTTATAAAGATGGCACTGGATGTGCAGTTGTCCAGCACGAAGAAGGCACTACGGATTCGGATAATCCCAAAGAATATGTTGTAAATGACGAATTACTTTGGATTCAATTTGGGAATTAAGTATACTGAGCCGTGGAGAAATCTGCGGCTCTTTATTTTTATCATTGAAGGAGATGCTTGTATGGAACGCATGAACATTAAATGTTGCCATTGTGGAGACTATACCCCATTTATCGCAGAGGAGAACATTGAAGTTATTCCTCAAGTTAATCTCACAAGAACAGACATGGATATTTTGGGCGATATCGCCGAGGCATTGGCGGAATACGGTTGCTTCGGTACGTGTGATTTCTTGCGCCGGGTTCAGAGTGAAGTGACCAAAATTGTAGAGTATCAGGAGGAACGGTGAACGCTAAATGATATTTGCTGAAGAGGATTTGAACTCTTTGAATGCTATTGCTGGACTATTGGCTTCATTCGGGTGTGATAGTCAGGCTGGCTGTGTGCTTTATATTCAGCATAAAATCGCAAAGACCATGGAGGCTGACGAAAGGAAATGCAGAAATGAGAAACATGTCTAAGAAAACCTGGAAGCTCCGGGTTTGGAATCATATGACCGAGATGCAGAAACTGGATTATCTTCTTACGAAAGCTGGCATCACGCATGAAATGAAAAGAAGATTTCCAGAGAACGATAAAAACCAGCCTGAAGTTTACGGCCCTGGAGCACCGCATGATGGTGGATATCAGATTACAGTTTGCGATAAATCTGGCGCATATCTGTGGGATGCTGTATGCGGATGGTATACTTACGGGTTTCCTCATTTAATCGAGGTGTGCGGGTTAGCACTTGTTGATCATTATGATGTTGAGGGCTGGCTCACGGCTCGTCAGGTCACAAAGATGTGGAGGCGTAGAAATGCTGCGAAAAATCGTTGATTTCGTCAAAAAGATATTCCGCATGGAGCCTATTCCGACGACGGTTAACACCCTGCGGGAAGCTTTGCGGGACTTAGAGGTGGCTCGGAACCATTTTGAGAACTGTGACCCGGAATTTGTGGATGCTGCTATTTTTGAACTGAACGCTGCAGAGTGCCGGGTGAATGCTGTGAGGAGGTGTGTTGGGTGAAGACGTTTTATAAGGTGTTCTACTACAAGGATATCGAATTACTAGCATATCCCGTCGGGAATGAACCGAATGAAGAAGATAAAGAGATTTTTTCCAAAACAGAATTGGCGTTTGATTATAATATTTCGGCAGATGAAATCGAGTGTAGAAAGGAATTGAGATGAAGAGACCTGATATTTGGGATAAGATTGGCACATTCCTTGGCCATATGCTGGCCATGACCATAGTTATCTGTGCGTGGCTGATCATTGTTGTGGTTACGCTGAAGGTAATCTGGTTTACATTGTTTAGGATTCTGCTGTGAGGTGAAAAGCATTGGAGGAGTATTTATATAATCAAGCGATTCAAAGCATTCGCTACGGTGGCATGAGCGCGAATGAGATGCGAGAATATATGGCCTTGATTGAAAAATGCACAGAAGTGGAAATATTGTATGCAAATAATGCGCCGATAGAGTACGTCGTTAAAAGCCCGATCGTAGATATTTGGAGGCATGAAGCGCCTATTGTAACTGAACGTACCACCGCCTGCGATAAGCCAAAACGACAGAACCTCGTGAAAGATATTTTGTTTAAGGTCGTTGGCGCGCTGAACAGCATTATTGATTTTATCATTACAGTATTGGAGAACTAGGGGGAATTATTTATGTGTTTTCCAGGACTTGAACTCTATCGAGTGGAATCTGTATCAAGAAAATATTTCAGGTTCCATTTCGCGCTTGCTATAAGCGACGGGGCTATGGTTCTGAACGCAAACTGGTTCGGATTGGAGCTTCCGTTTCGCTATTATCCGTGCTGGCTGGAACGCCTGGGCTGGCCGATGGGGTACGTGTATGATCCATTAAATTTTGAGAGGCAAGAAGCATGAGAAAGTATACCTTTATATTTTCCTGCACGGACAATGGCGGTGGGCATCAGACCTTTGAAGTCAGGGCGACCGACAAGCAGGAGGCCATCCGAAAGGGCATGAAGACCGCGAAGAAGTTCGCTTGCGGAGATATCTGCGGTGACTGGGAGTGTAAGTTGAAGCGAGAGGATAGTTTATGAACGAAGACTTTGGAACGATTACCATTCTTGCTCCAAAATGCCAGCAGTGTCCCAAAGTGAAATCCTGCGACCATAAACAAATGGCTCATCTCGGGTATATGGTTCCACAAAGGGGCAACGGAAAGAGCCTCGGTCAGCTCGAAATGGTGGATTCACTGATGAAAAGGAGATTTAATTATGAAATTCGTTAAACCTGAGAGCAGCATCAAAAATCCGCACGCATATGCGGCGAGAAGTATTAGAGTTGGACGGAAGTTCCCTCAGAGTAAGAAGACACTCAATGCTTATATCAATGACGCAATTGATTTTCGCATGATTCCTGAGGTGGGGCTTTATTATTCTGAGAACTGCTATGGCATAGCCGACGCGATCAACTTCGCAAACAATTTTCTGCGCATCCATGCTCTGAGAACCAAGCATAAACCGGCAGATATGAAGCAACTTCTCATTTATGATGCACTTTTCTGTTTGAAACATGGTATCAAGCCGTGTGATATTCAAATTGAAAACCGCATCTACCAGAATGATGATGTTTTGATCGCCAATCCTACTTTTGAGGACATCGGTTCGATTATCGAAAAGATCAAAGAGTTTGATCGGGTAGTCCGTGAAGTTAAGTTAGGGGAGACGGCCTGAATTTGATTCATGCTTGATATTTGAACGATACAAACAATATTACGGAGGTAAACAATTCATGAAAATCGTTGAACCTAAGTACGAAATCCTCACTGATATTTCTGAGGGCGGCATCAAGGAGCTGCAGCAGATTGAGCGCATTGCCCGTGTCTGCTACAAGAGTGAGGACAAGATTACGCCGGATGGTGAGTCGGCGAAGAAGCTGGTGGGCTTTCTGGTGAAGCAGGGGCATGAGGCTATGCTTGAGCATTCTCAGTTGAGCGTGCTGTTTACGTGCGACCGTGGCGTGGCCAATGAGCTGGTGCGGCACCGCATTGCGAGCTTTGCGCAGGAGTCAACACGCTACTGCGACTACTCGAAGGAGAAGTTTGGCGGGGAACTGAGCTTTATTCGGCCGTATTGGATGCGTTACGAAGATTACGGTGATGAAATCGAGGATGCTGATGGGAGCATTTGGTACTGGAGTTGTCAGAAAGCGGAGGATGATTATAAGGATCTCATCAAAAATGGCGAACATCCCGAACAGGCTCGTTGTGTGCTGCCGCTGTGCTTGAAGACCGAGATCGTGGTAACGGCCAACTACCGTGAGTGGCGCAACATCTTCAAGCTGCGTACTCCTGTGGCGGCCCATCCTCAGATGAGAGAGCTGATGTGCCCGCTGCTGAAGGAACTGCAGAGCAAGATCCCGGTGGTGTTCGATGATATTTATACGTACTGGCCGAAGGATGAGCAGACGGGAAATGGGAGCACGGTGAAGTAAGCATGAAAGAAATTGATGAAAGGTATATTGCCGCACTTGATGAGTTCTGTTTTGGAATGTTCCGAACTAAAGCCGGTGCAAATATTTACCATACTACCTCAACAGGAACATTTATGATCAATCTTAATGGCGAGGACTTTATGGATATGCTGGTAAGCTATGCAGAAACGTTTGACCCGAATACCTGGGTGTGGTTGACAGTAAAAAGTCATTCGTCAACGCAGGATATTTCGGCAATGCTCAAGAACGCCCAGGAAATCCAGATGCTTCTTCTGCGGCTTGCCATTAAACTCGTGAAAATCAGTAAGGAAGTGGAGTGAGACTATGAAAAATCGTATTATTTGTGTCTTTACATGTCTGATGATGCTCGTGGGCTGTGTGGTTCTGTGCAGCTGCTCCGAAGCGGACAAGGTCAATCGGAACATTTCCAAGCAGGCTAACTACTTTGAAGCTGAGCGCCGGATCACGGTCTATAACGCACGTACGGACAACGTCATCCTTGAAATGGAAGGTGCTATGTCCATCTCGAACAATGATAACAACGAACTTGTGTGTACGGTGAAGACCGGTCCGAACGAATATAAGAAGAATTATATTTACCTGAACGAGTACACCATGTATGCTGTTGAGGATATCACCGGCACTCATACCGATCCATACCACTATAAGCTCTATTTCCACACGGATATTCTGCCGGACGTTGAGGTGCGGTCGTGATGACTAAGGAAGAAATCGCCGATATCTATGTCGAGCGCTATGTTGACGGAACGTGGTCATATACGCAGGCTCTGTATGTGGCTAAAAAGTGTGGGGTTTCAAAAGAAGAATTTGATGCTGAGGTCTTTGCATGGCGAGTAGCACTCGGTGAGGTTAAGAGGACTTCGGGAAAATAAGGAGGCGGATAGCGATGAAAATTGGCATTGACAGCAGCTAGGAAGTGGCTGGAAAAGGACGTTGCATGATATTCAGCGTCTTTTTCTTTTGCCCACTTTTATATTTTATGCCCACTTTTGTTTTGGGCAGGAAGGTGAAAAAGCGGAGAAATTCTATTCTAGGTTATAAAATGTGGCCGATTGTTCACGAAAAATTCACAATTTTTGGCCATTTGCCCACTTTTAAAATCAAAAGTGGGCACAGCTTACATCGAGAATGTAGCGTATTATCGTTATATTTTTGAATAAAAATGCCGTTCTGCCCACTTGCCCACTTTTTTTCTTAATTACACTATAAAAAAATAAAAAATATTATAATAGATAGGCGAAAAAAGTGGGCTTTTGGGCAGAGGCCAAAATTCACGAAAAGTTCAAGGTATCGACTTGTAAGAACCCAACCCGATGATGTATATTTATTATAACCGCTGTACACACCGATTAGATGCTTATGAGGTAATAAAGATGGCTTACATGAACCGCTTTATCAACGAGGATGGCTTTGAAGAATGGACCGAAACGGATGCTGCAGGGAACGTAGTAAGATGCTATGCAAATGAGTTTGTAGAACTGCATACAAAAGTTCCTGTCTGCAAATGCTGCGGGCGAAACATGACAGAAGTAGTGCAGGGATACTGGACTTGTCGTCCTTGTGACATAACCCTAACTGACGATGAGATAAATCATCCGGTACATCCTGAAAGCTACATGAACCTTGAACTGAGTGAAGACTACGGCGAGTTCCATTACAAAGACGGCCGGATGCTGGAAGCAGGTGTTCCTGACTGGTACCTGTTCTTCTACGAGCACCGACCCGAATGATATTTTTTTGCGAGAGAGCTACAGAGAAATCTGTGGCTCTTTCTTTTTGTCCGCGAAAAATACTGGATACTTTATGGAGCAATCCAAATACTATTTTAAAGGAGAGAACTATTATGGGCGAAGTTTGCACTATGAAGGAGCTTGAAAGGGCTCGTAAGAAAGCGCAAGTTCGGGAGTGGTTCCAGGACAAGAAAATGAAGGTCCAGATTTGTACTGCTATGACCGCAGTCTGGGCCATTATTGGAAGTTACGTCGGGAACTGACAAATGACGAGTGGCTGGAAATCGACAAGAGAAAGAAAGAAGGCGAACGGCTGAGCGATATTCTTGACGACATGAAAGTGTTGGAATAATCCATGGTGAGAGCTACAGAGAAATCTGTGGCTCTTTCTTTTTGTCCAAAACAGACGCGAAAAAAACATCCTCTTTTATGAAGAGGAGAGAGTGCGTCCCAAACGCACCATTCTTCTTTATTTTTTGGAGGAGATTTTATGCTGGAGAACCGATTTAAGACCAACCTGGTGAATGAAATCAAAGAGCGTTTTCCGGGCTGCATGGTTGTGCATCTCGATCCGAATGAGATTCAGGGTATCCCGGATCTCTTAGTTTTGTACGAGAGCACATGGGCAGCATTGGAAGGCAAGCGCTCGATGGATGCACCGCATCGTCCAAATCAGGATTATTATGTGAACTTGATGAACAAGATGAGCTTTGCAGCGTTCATTTGCCCGGAAAACAAGGAGGAGATTCTGAATGACCTTCAACGAGCATTCGAGGTTAATAGGGCAGCATGCCTTCCTCGGCGCTAGTAAGTATCACTGGATCAACTATGATGTAGACAAGCTTACTACAGCGTATACCAATTTTATGGCTGCGCAAAAGGGAACTGAACTGCATGAATTTGCAGCAAAGTGCATCGCACTTGGCCAAAAGCTGCCGCGTTCTAAAAAGACGCTCAACAGCTACGTCAACGATGCCATCGGTTTTCGTATGACACCGGAGCAGGTACTCTGCTACTCTGAAAATTGTTTCGGAACAGCGGATTCTATTTGCTTCCGGGATGATATTTTGCGTATCCACGACCTCAAGACCGGAATCGTACCGGCACACATGGAGCAGCTGTTCATTTACGATGCACTGTTCTGCCTTGAGTACCGAATTAAACCGAGCAGTATCCAGATTGAAAACCGCATCTACCAGTCCGATGATATTCTTTTTGCCAATCCGGCAGCAGAAGACATCGAACCTATCATGGATAAGATCCGCGAGTTTGATCCGATTATTGCAAAGATGAAAATGGGAGTGTGCTGATATGAATCCGATCGAGAAAGACCTGAAAAACTACTTCGGCGTTGAATACGGCGGCGAGAATGATATTTTGGAGCATTATGGCACCAAGCGCCATTCTGGTCGCTATCCGTGGGGAAGCGGTGAGACTCCGTACCAGCATTCCGGTGACTTCCTGTCCCGTGTCGAGAAGTTTAAAGCTAAGGGTATGTCCGAGGGTGAGATCCTGGAAGCCATCAACGACACACTTCCGCCCGAGTATAAGCTCGGTGCAACAGAGTTTCGCGTTGCAAAGACCAAGGCAGGTCACGACCGTAAGGCTTCTCAGTGGGAAGATATTCAGAAGCTGAAGAAGGAAAACCCTGATATGGGCTGGACTGAGATCGGACAGAAACTCGGCATATCTGAGTCTACGGTTCGGTCTATGTACCAAAACGGTGTTGGCACAAAGAAAGATCAGGCCGAAAAGATTGCCGAAACCCTGAAGAAGGAAGTCGACAAGAAGGGCATGATTGATATTTCTGAGGGCACCAATCTTACCCTTGGCGTATCGGAAGGTAAGCTGGACGAGGCTGTTTATATTCTGGAAGCAGAACACGGCTATAAGCGCTATGGTGTTGGCATCAAGCAGCCCACCAATTTCCGGCAGCAGACCAACATCACAGTCTTGGCAAAACCTGAATATGACCAGCGCTATGCTTATGAGCATCAGGGTGATATCCAGTCGTTGGGGGACTACCATTCTGACGATGGCGGCAATTCGTTTCGCCAGTTACAGCCCCCTTCAAGCTTGAGCTCTGACCGTGTAGCAGTGCGCTACGGCGATCAGGGCGGTCTTGCAAAAGATGGCGTTATGGAGATTCGCCGCGGCGTTGCAGATCTGGATCTGGGCAACTCTCATTATGCACAGGTTCGTATCATGGTGGACAACAGCCACTATCTGAAGGGCATGGCCATGTATTCGGACAGTATGCAGGATGGTGTTGATATTGTGTTCAACACGAACAAGCCTTCTGGCACACCTAAGATGAAGGTGTTCAAGGAGATCAAGAATGATCCGGGCAATCCGTTTGGCGCTGCCATTACTGCGGAAGGCCAGAGCACCTACATCGGAAAAGACGGCAAGGAACACCTTTCCCCCATCAATAAGCTGAAGTGGGAAGGCGACTGGGACGATATGTCCAAGAGTGTTTCATCTCAGTTTCTTTCTAAGCAGCCGCTGCCTTTGATCAAGAAGCAGCTGGAGCTGACGAGAGCTGATTACAAAGCCGAGTACGACGAGATCATGCACTACACTAATCCGACAGTCAAGAAAAAGATGCTGTTGGACTTTGCTGAAAAGTGTGACGGAACGGCCATGACACTTAAAGCTTCTGCGTTTCCGGGTCAGTCCACAAAAGTTATTCTTCCTTTGGACAAGATAAAGGAAACTGAAGCATATTGCCCGACGTATGAGAACGGTACGCAGCTTGCGCTGATTCGTTACCCTCATGCAGGCACGTTTGAGATTCCCATTGTCACGGTGAACAACAAGAATGCCAGCGGCAAGAGCAATCTCGGCAACGTCAAGGACGCAATCGGCATCAGCTCTAAGGTGGCTGAGCGTCTGTCTGGTGCAGACTTTGACGGCGATACTGTCATGGCAATCCCGATGTCTGATAAGGTTCGCATCAACTCTACCGATCCGCTGCCCGGCCTGAAGAACTTCGATCCGAAGACCTCTTACGCGGTTCCTGAAGGTAACCCTAACAACGTCCGACTGATGAAGAAGGATGAAAAACAGAAAGAGATGGGCATCATCTCGAACCTGATTACCGACATGACCCTGCGAGGGGCAACGCCAGAAGATCTGGAGCGTGCGGTACGGCACTCGATGGTGGTTATCGATGCAGAAAAGCATAAGCTAGACTACAAGAGGTCGGAGAAGGAGAACGGCATCCAGGAGCTGAAGCAGAAGTATCAGATCCGGGTGGATGAGGATGGTAACGAGAAGTACGGTGGCGCATCCACCCTGCTCTCCCGTCGCAAACAGACCGTTCGTATTCCCGAGCGCCGTGGCAGTGTGCGTATCGATAAGGATACCGGTGAGTACATCTACAAGGAGAGTGGCCGTACCTTTACCGACAAGAAGGGTAAAAAGCGCATTGCTGAAGATGAAGTGAGCCGCATCTCGTTGATCAAGGACGTACATGAACTTTCTTCTGGCACCAAGCAGGAAGAACTGTACGCGGACTTCTCCAACTATCTGAAAGATATGGCCAACCAGGCGCGCAAGGACTACGCCAACATGAAGGGCATCCAGCGTGATCCGGTTGCTGCGAAGAAGTATGCGCCGGAAGTGGAATCTCTGAAGGCTAAATATGAGGCGGTCCTCGCAAACAAGCCAAAAGAGCGCCGCGCAATGATCATTGCAAACTCCAAAATCAAGGCCATTATCGAGGACCGCGGCCTTGATTATAAGGATAAGGATGACAAGAAAGAGATCAAGAAGATCTCGTCCGTCGAGATGCAGCGTGCCCGCGATCAGGTGGGAGCCAACAGTAGTAGGACAAAAATTGTCTTTACGGATCGCGAATGGGAAGCAATTCAGAATCATGCAATTTCTGATTCAATGCTTACCAAGTTCTTGAACAGTTCTGATTCGACTGAAATCGTTAAGCGCGCAATGCCGAAAGCAACAGCAACGCTTACTCCTGCAAAAGTGGCGAAAGTGAAAGCGATGCTTAATACGTACACGTATGATCAGATCGCGGATGCGCTTAACGTTCCGGTGTCCACAATTTACGATGCACTGAATAAATAAGAACAAAAGGAAGCGAGAAATATGGTTCGTTGTTTTCTTACTACGGTTGACAATCCTTACGATCCGCATGACCAGTTCGATCAGTGGTATCGTTTTGACTGTGACCATGGCTACAATTCCTGCGGCCTCCTTGCGCGGCTTGCATACACGTCCGATCAGCTGTCTGATAACGAAAATGCTTACGAAATTGAGCAGGCAATCGATCAGATCGTCATGGCTGATCCGTTAAACCTATACCGGAAGGTCAAAAAGACTCTTCCCGACCCCGAAACTGGCACAAACGCTGCTTAAACTGACGTTTAGACAGGGGGGAGGGGGTCCAAAAAATCCACCCCCTCCCTAAATCGCGCCGGTCTTTGATATTTCCCCGGGGGTAAAATTGATATTTGGGCTTTGGGGTGTAGACCAGGGCCTGTTTTAGTTTTACCCCTGCGTGTTCCCGATCTGTTGTAGAGATACGATGAATCGGGAGTTTTTGTAAGGGCTCATGAGATAGTGTTTGAACCTTGTTCTCTGACTTTCATGATTCACCTCCTGGAATCTCCGATCCATAATTGATCTCTCCTTTCAATGACGGGCTTTTTGCACAGACATAATCCCCAAAAAACAGCTCTCATGAACCCTTACAAAAACTAATAGAACACAAAAGTGGTCAGAATGTGGCGAAAAGCAACGCCGAAGTTTACAAAACACGGCTTAAAAAGCCCAAAACTCACGTGAAAGGAATGACAACTGTATGAAAACCCGAAAAGCTTCTTCTGGCGAGGATGTCGGGTTGCGTCCGGCATTGTCTCCCGAAGCAAGAGAAAACCAAATGATATCGCTGGCCGTAGACCTTGTGGAAAAGCGGCTGCGGGAAGGAACCGCATCCAGCGCTGAAACAACATATTACCTGCGGCTATCCGGCAGCAAGGCACGGCTGGAAAAAGAGAAGCTGGAAGAGGAAAACAAGCTGCTGCGCGCGAAGACCGAGATGCTGCAGGCGCAGAAGAACACCGAGGAACTGTACGGCGAAGCCATCAAGATGATGCGGGTATACCAAGGCATTGATGATGGAGAGGACGAGCAGGATGGACATTAAGCGATATTCCGAGCTGATACGACTGGCAAGCTTTGAAGACCGCTTCCATTATGCAAAGTTGCATGGGACGGTGGGAATGGATACATTCGGCTTTGATCGATATCTGAACCAGGATTTTTACCAGTCGAGAGAATGGCGGCAGTTTCGGGACAAGATCATTGTGCGGGACATGGGCTGCGATCTGGCACATCCGGAGCATGAGATCACAGACTGGGTGGTACGAAACGGAAAGCCCATCCGGCCACGCATTATTATCCACCATCTGAACCCGCTGACGAAGGAAGACGTGTTGGGACACACGGATGCACTGCTGGACCCGGAAAACGTGGTATGCGTGAGCGACCGCACCCACAAGGCCATCCACTATGGAGATGACACGATCTTAAAGCCTGCATTTACGGAACGCAGACCGGGCGATACGTGCCCTTGGAGGAAATGAGATGTATCCGGTACGAAAGTTTAATGTTGCGGAAGCGGCATACAGCACGAACCTGCGGCTGAAGATGCAGGAGGCAGAACACATGGTGCGGTGCGTTGTACCGAGCCGGGAGCGCAGTCTGGCACTGACGAAGCTGGACGAGGCGTTGTTCTGGGCAAATGCAGCGATTGCGGCCGAGGGTGTAATGGACCACGAGGAATAACAAAAGGAGGAAAACAAAATGAACAACGAAGCTATGATGAACCGCGCAAAGCAGCTGGTGGTGGACTACTTTAACGCCCATGTGGACGTGACCGACGGCAAGAAGCTGACGATGGAGGATGTGTTCATCGTATGGTTCAGCAAAACCCTGCAGAACTGGAAGGCGCTTGTGAGCACCACCGTATCTGACGGGATGTATTACGAGATCACCCACAATGGCGACAAGAACGAGACCTATCTGGATGCCTACAAGAAGTGGGACAACAAATGCATCCCGGACTGAGGTGATAAGAAATGGACAGTATCCTGACCTCGGTGAAGAAGCTCCTTGGATTGACCGAGGAGTATGCGGCGTTTGATGCCGACCTTATCATGCACATCAACAGTGTGCTGATGATCCTGAACCAGATGGGCGTGGGGCCGGAAAAGACCTTTGCCATCAGCGATGCGACCGCGACATGGAGCGAGTTCTGTGGGGAGCGGACGGACATTGAGGCGGTGAAAAGTTATACGGCGCTGAAGGTGCGATTGCTGTTTGATCCGCCGCAGTCCAGCAGCGTGATGGACGCGATCAAAAGCCAGATCAGCGAGCTGGAATGGCGGCTGTACGCCCTATGTGATAAGGAGGAAGCGTGATGCGGAGATTACTGTTTAGCGTAAACGGGCAGCACCTTGCAAAGCAGGGCGATTTTTCCGGCATTACGGCTGGGAGCAAGGGATACCTGAAGTGCTGCTTTGGCATGGACAGCAGCGACTGGCGCGGAGCCAAAAAGGTTGCACTGTTCAACGAGACCTGCGCAGTTGCGGTGGACGAAGCACTGGAGTGCTGCGTGCCGGACGAAGTGACCAGCGGCAAAAGCTTTAAGGTGCGGCTGATCGGACAAAAAGGCACCATGCGGGTGACCACCAATGCAGTGCTGGTGGAACAGACCCTGTAAGCAGAAAACGCCGGAACGGAGAGGATAAAAGATGGCAAACGTAGACGAAGTTCTGGCGACGATGGATACGCCGGAAGAAGCAGAAAAAGTGATCCTTGTCATTGACGAAGACCTGCGCTTGGTAACGATACCCGGAACCGCGCTGGTGATCGGTGCGGAAGGGGACAAGGATGTGAACCGCATGTGGTTCAAAATGAATCGCATATACCGTGGAACTGACCTTTCAGGCTTTACACCCAGAGTGAATTACAACAATGCAGCCGGTAAGCCGTATTTTTATGTATCGTCCGACATGACCGTTGAGGGGGACAGCCTTTTGTTTTCGTGGCTGATCGGGCGCAGTGCGGCAGAGGAAAAAGGTACAGTAGAGTTCAGTGTTTGTATGCAGCTGCTCCAAGACGGTGCCGTGGTGAAGGAGTTTAACACCACGACAGCTACGATGCAGTGCCTGCGAAGCATCCACGAAGCAGACGCCCTGAACGATGCATCGGATGCGGCAAACGTTATAACACTTGGCTGCACTGAGCTTGGCACGTCGATTCTGGGAGGAACGGAATGAAGTATAAAAAGCAGGATTTCATAGACGGTCAGACGCTGGCAGCAAGCCATTTGAACCACATGGAGGCGGGCATTGCAGCGGCGTGGGATATGGCCGGAAGCGGCACGGGCGGCGGCACAGTGACGGGTATTCCCGGTGCGGCGGGGGACGGAGAGACTGACGACACGGAAGCACTAACGGCGGCGCTGAGCCAGAGCAACTGCGTGGTGGACGGAGGAAACAAAAAGTACAAATACTTTGAGATCATCGTCAACAACGTTGAGGATCTGGAAGTTCGGAACGTGATCTTTTGGAAGGGCGCGAACATGGTGCTGGAGGGATGCAAAAACATCCGGTTCGTCAACTGCACATGGGAAGGCATCAACCCGAACGGTGTAAACAAAATATGGACCTGCGGCATCCGGCTGCGGGGGCGCACGGAGAACGGCGAGAGCATCTGGTGCGAGGATATTCATTTTGAGGGTTGTACCTTTAAGGATATCTGGTACAACGAAAATTTGCAGGGGTCTTACTCGCACCACATCAGCGGCATCGGGATCGTGCCGCAGAGCGTGCACAGGCTTTTTGTGAACAACTGCTTTTTTACGCAGATCAAGGGGAATGCTGCGATCCACTGGAACACCTATGACAAGAGCGGATACTTTGAGATCACAAACAACCTGTTTTATCTGACCTGTTTCGGCAGTGTATGCCTGTTTGCATTTCAGGCAGAGTTCCCGAAGATGCGGTGCAAGGTGAGCGGCAACCAGTTTATTGGGTCGGGACTTGGGTATCTGCCGCCGGAGTATCTGGCGGGGATGCCGGAACACGAGCGCGGTGTGGGCTGCGCTGCACTGCTGGGCGGCAACGGCGCGGATGTGGCACCGAGAAAGCAGCACGCCATCTGCGAGAACAACGTTTTTATAGACTGCTGTGAATCCAGCATTGAGGGACCGGCATGGAACCCCTGCATCGGGAACTCCTGCTACGGGCAGGGAACCTTACAGGACGAGGAGAACTGCCGCCTGATGGAAGAAAAGTACAAGCTGGACTACAAATTACAGGTGCGGTATAACCCCTCGGTGAACTTTATCTACCGGTACTGCACCGAGGAGGACTATGACCCGGACGACCCGATGGTGTTTTCAGACAACGTAATGGGGCGCAGTTATGTAGACCGGGACGGTTTTATTGCATTACCGGGCGTGTACGCATCGCCGGTGGTTTTTACCAACAACACGCTGGACACCCCCGGCACGACAAAATTGCAGACGCACATCCTGTTTGCGCAGTTTCTCAACGGCTTTCGGTTTGAGAACAACCACGGCGTTTATCCGTACTTTAACCAGTGTTTAGTGAAGGGCGATTTTATTATTGACGAGTTCCTTTCACAGTGGCAGAGCAACTTTGATAATGCGAACCTCATTACCAACCGGAGCCGGGACCGGTTCCCGGAGACGCGGTTCTCCTTTTTTGATCCATCCTCTGCGACGCTGGATAACGGTCAGGCGGTGCTGGACGGGGGATATGCGCTGCTGACCGCAAAAGACCTAGAGGAGAGCAGCGGAGATGCGGCACAGGACGTGCCTGTTTACGATATCACGCAGGATGCCCGCTATGATACAGAAGAAAAGGCCGTGATCTTTGACGGCACCTTTGGTATTGACACGGGCATAAAGCTGTTTGCAGACAAAAAGGACTTTACCATCATCGCAAAGTTCCGGGTGGACAGTTACAGCGAGGCGGGGCTGCTGAACTTCAGCTATATCCCGGTACTCAGCGCGATGAATTACGCCGAAGGAAAGAATGATCCTCCCGGCTTTGACATTGGTCTGAGTTTGCAGAACGGTATGAGCGAGGACGCGATCGCAACGGGCGGCTTTATCAATGTCCGCAACTGCTGGAAGATCTCAAGTTCGGTATCAATCGATGCGAACAATTATTTCAGCTATTCCAACACGGATTACAGCGTGCTTATCGTCCGCAAGAACGGCGTGCTGGCGGTGTACGACTGGTACATGCAGAGCTATGTGAAGCTTGAGGGTGAAATTACAAATACCATCTTTGACGGCACGCTCCGGCTGGGCGAGAATATGGTGACGCCGACCATTGGCGGCGACCACAAGTTGAAGGGTAAAATCTACGACTGCCGGGTATATGACCATGCCATCAGCACAAAGCGGCTGGAAGAGATGTTCCCCAATATTTACTCCAACGAAAGCCGGACAAAGGGAACCGTTACCTGTTTTGTGCCGAACCGGCTGTACAAGTACCGGGAGGTGCGCTGCGCCTACGTTGAGGTGACGCTGGACTTGGGCGAATACGCTTGGGGAAAGTACAAGGGGATGTATCCAAATGCGGTTGGTATTAAAGTATATGGTCTCTACGGCTTTGATGACGTGATTTGGGTAGGTGCTGGCACAGACGGACATGTGAAGAAGTGGATCTATAAGGGCGCAAACCTGACACCGCATCAGGGCATTACGGTGGCGGTGGTCAACACCGGTTTATGCCCCGGGCTCAAGGCAAAGCTGCTGGGGTTCCGCTGTGTTCTGATGACGCAGGACTATCCCTGCACGGAGGCGACCGACTTTGATGTGGTGTGGGAAGTTGAAAGCTGCACGATCACAGTTGGCGAGACACTGAAGGGCACGGTAAACTATGTGCCGTGGAACACGAATGTGCGGAAGGACGTTGCCGCCAGCATTGCGGGGAACGCAGCGACCCTGAATGTCTCGGGCGACGTGCTGCTGGTGAACGGCGTGAATGCCGGAACGGCAGAGCTGACCGTGATGCTGAAATCCGGCCAGAGCAAAACATATACGATCACCGTGAAGGAGGCAGAGAAAACGACATGAGCTATGAAAAGCAGAATTTTGTGAGCGGCCAGATCCTGACCGCCGCCCACCTGAACCACATGGAAGAAGGTATTGCAGCCGCCACAGGCGTTAAGGGCGACAAGGGCGACCCGGGCGCAGGGCTTACGGACACCGAGAAGACGCTGATGCTGACCCTGTTTAAAAATGCAGCATATAAGTCCAGCGATATCGAAACCACGCTGAATGCGTTGCGTGAGGAGTGGGGCGAAAATACCGAGACGGCACAGCTTATTTACAATTTGCCCAGCGAGACAGTGTTAACGAAGGGACTGGATACCGGTGTAAAGCTATTTGAACACGCAAGCACTGAATCTCCGCAGTACACCATTTTGCTGGACGCAAAGGCGAGCGATAGCTTTAACGACAAGGGATGGATCGTGTTTGTGCACTGCATGACCGAGACCGGCGATAACTCCAACCTGCCGGGCATCAACATTAGCTTGAACCCCACTGATGGCAAGACTTATGTCGCTTATTATAACTTTGGAACAGTAATATCGGACAGTGTTGCACACCTCAAGACTCGCACCCGGTATGTGATCCAGCTGGATGGTCAGAGGTTCCGCTGCGGCAGCACACACTGTACGCTGAGCAATTGGACGATAACCGGCAGTGCCATCACGGACGCACCAGAGACCTTATTGATTGGAGGCGCTCGAGATCTAAACGGTGGCGACGAAATAACCCGCTGCTGGGACGGCACATTCTACCAGTGTAAGGTGTACAAAGGACTGTTGAGCGATACGAAGATCAACAAGTTCATTCAGGAGGGTACGGTATGATTTACGATGCGCATGGTAACCCCATCGGTACGGCGAGCGGTAACGTACTGTACGGGAAAAAATATGTAGCTTGCGGAGACAGCTTTACTTCTGGCGACGCAACAAGCTACACAGATGCAAATGGAAATACCGGCATAAACTCAGATTTTTATGACCAGAACCTGATGATGTGGAAAACGTACCCGTGGTGGATCGCAAAGCGCAACGACATGACGCTGGTGAATGAGGCCGTGAGCGGATCTGTGTTCACCAATATCACCGGGCGGCTTTTGCCGTTTTCGGCGGAGCGGTACAAGGCCGTGCCGAAGGATGCGGATTACATCACCCTGATGTTCGGCCTGAACGAGTGCGAACCGGACACGAATCAGGGCTTTGACCCGACTGCCATTGTCGGCACAAAAACAGATACCACCAACACAACTGTGTGGGGCGCGTACAATATCGTTTTTGAGTATCTGATGAAGAACATCCCCTATGCGAAGCTGGGCGTGATCCTTGCGGATGCATGGATGAGCGCGGCTTACCGGGCAACGGTAAAAGAGATATGCGCCTACTGGGGCGTGCCGGTGCTGGACCTGAACGATGAGCAGCACCCACTGCTGCTTACCGCACATGATGCAGGCCGCGCCGACGTGAGCGCTACGGCAAAGCAGCTGCGCAACGACGTCTTTAAAATCGCTCCCTATAACGACCATCCGGGTCTGCGGGCGCATGAGTACCGCAGCACCATCATTGAGAACTGGATGCGGGGACTGTGATGCACAAGGAGTAAAAAATCAAAATGGCACTTTCGAACACGGCCACGCCGAAATACTACGGCCGGTTCCGGGAGGCCGTGATGCGGGGCGAGATACCCGTATGCAAAGAGATCAGCATGGAGATGAACCGGATCGATGACCTGATCGCAAATCCGGGCATCTACTATGACGACAAAGCGATGGACGGCTTTGTACAGTTCTGCGAGAAGGAACTGACATTGACCGACGGCAGCGACCTGAAGCTGCTGGAGACCTTTAAGTTGTGGGCAGAAGAGATATTCGGCTGGTACTACTTTGAGGAACGCACGGTGTACAAGCCGAACCCGGACGGACATGGCGGGCGTTATGTGCAAAAGCGCATCAAGCACCGGCTGGTGCGAAAGCAGTACCTGATCGTGGCGCGTGGTGCCGCCAAGAGCATGTACGATAGCTGCGTGCAGCAGTTTTTTCTGACAGTAGACCCCGCAACGACCCAGCAGCTGACCACGGCACCCACCATGAAACAGGCAGAAGAGGTCCTTTCCCCCATGCGCACAGCGATCGCACGGGCGAGAGGACCTCTTTACCGTTTTATGACGGAGGGCAGCCTGCAGAACACCACAGGCTCCAAAGCAGGGCGGACGAAACTTGCCAGCACAAAGAAGGGCATTGAAAACTTTCTGACCAACAGTCTGGTAGAGATACGCCCTATGACCATTGACAAGCTGCAGGGACGGCGCGACAAGGTGGCTACGGTGGACGAATGGCTGAGCTGTGATATCCGGGAAGACCCCATTGGCGCAATTGAGCAGGGCTCCAGTAAGGTGAACGACTACCTGATCCTTGCAACGAGCAGCGAGGGCACGGTGCGCAACGGATGCGGCGATACCATTAAAATGGAATTGATGAGCATCCTGCGCGGAGAGTACGTGAACCCGCACGTTTCCATTTGGTACTACAAGCTGGACAGCATAGACGAGGTGAACGACCCTTCCATGTGGCTGAAGGCGAACCCGAACCTTGGCATCACCGTAAGTTACGAGACTTACCAGTTGGACGTGGAGCGCGCCGAGAAAGCACCGGCGAGCCGGAACGACATTCTTGCCAAGCGATTTGGCATACCGATGGAGGGTTACACCTACTTCTTTCCCTACGAAGAGACACTGCCGCACAGGCACCGGAGCTTCTGGCAGATGCCGTGCGCGCTGGGGGCAGACCTTAGCCAAGGCGACGACTTTTGCGCGTTTACCTTTTTGTTCCCGCTGGAGCACGGATATTTTGGTGTAAAGACCCGGGACTACATTACCAGCTACACCCTTTCCAAACTGCCGATGGCAATGCGGCAGAAGTATGACGAGTTTATGCGGGAGGGGACACTGGTCGTGATGGAAGGTACTGTGCTGGACATGATGGAAGTGTACGATGATCTGGACAGCTTTATCGAGAATGTGGGGTACGACGTCCGCTGCTTTGGTTATGACCCCTACAATGCAAAAGACTTTGTAGAGCGCTGGGCGAGGGAAAACGGTGACTACGGCATTGAAAAAGTGATCCAGGGCGCAAAGACCGAAAGCGTGCCGCTGGGCGAGCTGAAGAAGCTGAGCGAACAGCGGAAGCTGCTGTTTGACGAGCAGCTGATGCAATTTGCGATGGGTAACTGCATTACGCTGGAAGACACAAACGGCAACCGCAAGCTTCTGAAACAGAGGTATGATCAGAAGATCGATGCGGTTGCCGCTATGATGGATGCGTATGTGGCTTATAAGCTGAACAGGGATGCGTTTGAGTGAAAATTACTCGGGAATATCAGTATATTCGGCGTCATAAAGATTTTTTACGGTTTCAGCGTCCGTTTTTGTGAAGGTGGTTTCGTAACCGTAAGCATCCGTTATAACCATACTTTCATCGTTGAAGGTGATGATCTCGTCCCAGCCAGGATCATATCTATAGTGTACCGTATAGGTCGTTAAGCGGGTGCCATCCGTAATATGACCGACATAGGCTTCTTGCGAGCCGTTTCCTTTGGAGAATGTCCAGACTTTACCTTGAGAAGGGCTGATGTAGCAATAGGTGCTGTAGCCGCCGGATTTACGTACATAAGCGATATCGTCGGCGATGAGATCCATGAGGAGTTCCATTTCTTCTGTCGTGACGACTTTTTCGGACGTGGTTGCAGAAGATGTAGCAACTTCTTGCGTCGCCGCTTGGGAAGCGGTATCAGGAACGGCACTTTCTGCGGCAGGCTCAGATGCACTGACTTGCGCGGTGGACGATGCAGATTGGCTGCTGTAGAAGCTGTGATAGGTGATCACGATGGGAACATCCATGGCGTACCAGATATCGGTTTCAAACTCCGGCGCACCATCAACGGTGATCTCGATGATATCGTTCTCTGTATCAAGGATGCCGAGGAGCAAGTCTCCCTTGCCAACAGCGTTGACGTTTATGAAACCGGCGTCCTTGAGCTGCTTTACAACATTGCGATAATCACCGTATCGGGAGATATCCGGCATCTTTACTTCGCCCATAGCAAGATGGGAGTTTGCAATACGTTCTTCTTCCAATCGGGCGAGTTCCGCACGATGAGCGGCAAGCTCCTGCGCATGCTTTTTACTGGCAGAGCTGTAAATGTTACCTCCAGCCAGAAGAGCAATGACAAGTGCAAAGGCGATGAGACAGTTCTTCTTGTTAGCTTTATAGTAATTGATTCCTTTGGCGATTGCACGGCCAGCCTGACGAGCATGTTTTTCCCGCTGTGTGGACGCCCATTCTTTGTAAATGCGGGCCTCCTCTGCATCCCGGGCTTCCTGTTCTTTCCGAAGGCGTTCGGCCTCTTCGGCTTCACGCTGAATGCGTTCTTCCTCAGCTTTCTTTTTCGCACGGCGCTCTTCGAAGGGAGAGGCAAAGATATTGATCACACGGCTTGCGTTTTCGGCAGCTTTGATTTTGGCATCATCAACAATATGCTCCGTATGCTCTGATTTAGAGTAGTTGAAGTTATAGTGGACGTTACTTTCATGATTGGGTTCATCGTGTGCTTTCTGCTTTTTATACACCGACTTGGGTTTAGCATGCTTTGGCTGCTGACTTGCATATGCGTATCGCACAAAGGGAGCAATATCAAATTGTATACCGCAGTAGGGACAGAACACAGATTCGCAGTCTGGATTCGGAACTTCAAATTTTGCACCGCATTCCGGGCATGTGATAACTGCCATGATTTTTCCTTTCCTCACGAGGGATTCGTACACATGAAAATTATAGCACCACAGGAATAAAAAGTAAATTGCGTAAAACGCAGAAAGGGGTAGAAAGAATGGATTACTGGGAATACCTTGCGCACGGTCAGGGCAGCGAACGGCGCAGACACCGGTACTACGCGCGCGAACTGATCGGCAACAAGAACGGTAAGAACGTATACCGTTACTTCTATACGGCCGACGAATACTCCGCCTACAAGCAGAACAAGGGTACGCCCGGCAAGGGCACTTATGCCGAGACCGGCACCAGCAGAAGCGCCATCATATGGCCGAAGAACACGAGCCGGAAGCGTAAAGCTGCCGAGGCGCGGAACTCGGTAGAGCAGCAGAAGATCGCTATGGACCGGGAGCGTGCCCGCACGAGTGTCCGTGCAGAGAAAATCAAAATGGACGCCGAGCGCTATCGTAAACAGCGTCGACAGGAAAAGAACGACGCCCGGCATGAACTGAAGCGCAAGATGGATGTTGCCCGCAAGCGCAAACTGGCCCGGGAGAGCGTTGCCGCGCAGAAGAGCGCCATAGACAGAGACCGCGCTCGCACCAGCGTCCGCGCCGAGAAGGTGCAGATGGACGCAAAGCGCTACCGCAAGCAGAAGCGCGAACGCATTAAGGCCAACCGCATTGCGCAGCAGCATACGATGGACCGCGAGCGGTGGAAGAGAAACGAAAAGGCTGAGCAGGCAAAGAACCGCGGCGACAAGCATAAAACCCGCGTGCAGGAAGCCATCCGGGAAAAGGTGCATAAGGATGCCGTAGCCTACCGCCGCAAGCGTGCACAGGAGAGTGTCCGCGCCCAGAAGGTGGCGATGGATGCAAAGCGTTACCGCAAGCAGGAAAAGAACAACACCCGGAACGAGCTGAAAAAGAAGATGGACCGCGACCGCATCCGCACCAGCATCCGTGCCCAGAAGGTGAAGATGGACGCAAAGCGCTACCGCCGCCAGAAACGCGAAATGCTGAAGCAGAAGCGCGCCGGACAGAAGCGCATTATGGATAACATCCGCCAGCGCCCGTATTACCAGCCCACCATCAAGCGCGGCCGCTGAGAACGAGGAGGGATGGCATGGTACGGGACGAAGAACTTTACCACTGGGGCATCAAGGGCATGAAGTGGGGCGTGCGCCGGTTCCAGAACCCGGACGGCAGCCTGACCCCGGCCGGTAAAAAGCGCTACAGCGCAGAGGGCGGCGAAGGGGAGGAAAAGCCCAATTACGCCCCGAAAGCGCCGAAAAAGAATGCCAGCGATTATACCGATGACGAACTGCGCGCCCAGATCAACCGGATGCAGATGGAAAAGCAGTACCGGGATCTTGCCGGGCAGACGAACGTGCGGGAGGACGACCCCAACAAGGAACTGAAGCTGCAGCGGGAGCGGCTGCAATTGCAGCGGGACGTGAAGAACCTGAAGAAGGAGATCAACAGCGGGCAGACCTTTGTGGGCAGTGTGCTGAGTGACGCCGGCAAGAAGGCTTTGACCACGATGGCCACCGGCGCAATGCTTTACATGGGCAGACAGACCGTGAAGACACTGTTCAATAACCCTGATCTGGCAAATGCGGTGGGCAAGGGCAGCCTTGACAAGGAAGAAAAGAAGAAGGACGACTGACAGCGGGAGGAGAAATCAAAATGGAAATGGATCTTGGTTCCCGGCTGAAGCACGCCTGGAACGCTTTTCTGAACCGGGACCCTCCCCGGAACTTTGGCGGATATGCGGGCGGCTACAGCTACCGTCCTGACCGGGTGCGGCTGACGAGAGGCAATGAACGCACCTTTGTGACCAGCGTATACAACCGCATCTCCATGGACTGCAGCGCAATTACGATACAGCACGTAAGGCTCGATGATAATGGCCGGTTTGATTCGGTCATCGATTCGGGCCTTAATGCTTGTCTGAACCTTGAAGCAAACCTTGACCAGACGGGGCGGGGACTCGTGCAGGACATTGTGATGAGTATGCTGGACGAGGGCGTTGTAGCGGTGGTGCCGGTGGAGACCGACTATGACCCGAGCATGAGCAGCAGCTACCGCATTTACTCCATGCGGGTGGGAAAGGTGCTGGAGTGGTACCCCGAGCATGTGCGGGTACGGCTTTACAACGACAAGACCGGCCAGAAAGAAGAACTGGTGCTGCCGAAGAAAACGGTGGCCCTGATCGAAAACCCGTTTTACGCGATCATGAACGAACCCAACAGCACCATGCAGCGCCTGATCCGGAAGCTGAGCCTTTTGGACGTGGTGGACGAGCAGGCAGGTGCCGGTAAACTGGATCTTATCATCCAGCTGCCCTATGTGGTAAAGAGTGAGGCGCGGCGCGAACAGGCAAACCGGCGCAGACGGGAGATCGAAGACCAGTTACGGGACAGCAAATACGGAATTGCGTGGACGGACGGCACTGAGCGGGTGACGCAGTTGAACCGCAGCCTTGAAAACAACCTTCTGAAGCAGATCGAATACCTGACGAACATGTTTTACAGTCAGTTGGGTATTACCCTTGAGATCATGAACGGTACTGCAGACGAGGCGGCGATGACCAACTACTACAACCGCATCGTGGAGCCCATTGTAAGCGCGATCACAGACGAGATGAAACGGAAATTCCTGACCAGAACGGCACGCAGTCAGGGGCAGAGCATCCTGTTCTTCCGTGATCCGTTCAAGCTGGCCCCCATTGGCACGGTGGCTGAGATGGCGGACAAGTTTACCCGCAACGAGATCATGAGCTCCAACGAGTTCCGGCAGGTGATCGGACTGAAGCCGAGCAAAGACCCACGGGCGGACGAACTGAGCAATAAGAACCTGAACCAGAGCCCGGACGAGATACGGAACACCGCCATGGCTGGCGGAAAAGAAACGGTGGACCGGTTACTGGCAAGGGAGAAAGGATAAAGGAAAAATCAAAATGGCGTTGAATTTTGACTACGATTTTTCCGGTTATGCGACCAAGGCGAACACGAAGTGCTACGACGGGTTGACCATTGCGCCGAACGCCTTTAAGGGCGACAACGGCAAGAAGGTGCCTGTAGTGTGGAACCACAACCACTCCGGCCCGGAGTATGTGCTGGGGCACGCTTTGCTGCAGAACCGGAAGGACGGCGTATATGCATACGTCAAGCTGAACGACACCCCCAGCGGCCAGACGGCACTGGAGGCGGTGCGCTGCGGCGATATTGATGCCATGTCCATTTTTGCGAACGGTCTGCAGAAGGCCGGGCAGACGGTGATGCACGGTGTGATCCGGGAGCTGAGCCTGGTATTGGCCGGGTGCAACCCCGGGGCACTGATCGACGAGATCGTGGCGCATGGCGCAGACAACGATGGTGAAGGCGGTGAGGCCTTTATCTATACCGATGGCGGTATCAGCCTGAAGCACGGACTGGACCCCGACGACAACCCTTTGAACGAGGAGGATGACGATATGGCAAACGCAGGCGGTAAGACGCTGGAAGAAGTGTACAACAGCATGACCCCCGAACAGCAGAAGTGCTGCTGTGCACTGGTGGGCATGGCGAAGGACGGCCTTGACGAGGACGACTATGATGACGATGAGGACTACGACGAGGACGACTATGATGACGATGAGGACTACGAAGACGAGGAGGACGACATGAAGCACAACGTTTTCGACAACGACCCTGAGCAGGGCGTGCTGCGCCACAGCATGGACGAGATCAATGCCGCCATTGCGGACGGCAAGAGCTGCGGCAGCATGAAGGACGCATTTATCGCCCACGGCATTGAGGATGTGGAGTGGCTGTTCCCTGAGGACCATCTGCTGGATACCCCGCCCCGCATCATTGACCGCGACCAGAGCTGGGTGAGCAAGGTGATGAGCGGCGTACACCACATTCCCTTCAGCCGCGTGAAGAGCATGGCTGCCGACCTGACCGAAGAGGATGCCCGCGCCAAGGGTTACATCAAGGGCAACTTCAAGAAGGAGCAGGTGTTCAGCCTGCTGAAGCGCTCTACTACCCCCACCACCGTTTACAAGAAGCAGAAGATGGACCGCGACGATGTGGCGGACATTACCGGCTTTGACGTGATCGCATGGCTGAAGCAGGAGATGCGCGTGAAGCTGAACGAGGAGCTGGCCCGCGCTTACCTGATCGGTGACGGCCGCCTTTCCTCCAGCGATGACAAGATCAACGAGGGCAACATCCGTCCCATTTACAACGACGATGACCTGTTTACCATCAAGGTGCAGGTGGAGACCGCTGCCGGTGACGACACTGCCACGAAGCTGGACAAGATGATGACCGCAGTGCTGAAGGCCCGCAAGAACTACAAGGGCGCAGGCAACCCGACCTTCTATACCACTGAGGACATTCTGACCGACCTGCGTCTGATGAAAGACAAGATCGGCCACCGCCTGTACAAGAACGACGCAGAGGTTGCCGAAGCACTGCGTGTGAAGGAGATCGTGACCGTGCCGCAGATGGAGAACATGAAGGGCGTGAACGGCGGTGAGTTCGTTGGCCTGATCGTGAACCTGGCTGACTACACCGTTGGCGCAGACAAGGGCGGCGCTGTGAACATGTTCGATGATTTCGACATCGACTACAACCAGCAGAAGTACCTGATCGAGACCCGCTGCTCCGGTGCCATGACCACCCCGTTCGGCGCAATGGCCATTGAGTACAAGGTTGCCTGATAAGGAGGAGATGCAAAATGCTGCACAAGTTCTATGAGCAGGGCAAGGACCTGCACGTTGCAAACTACATGGCCTACGGCAAGACCGCAGACCATAAGCTGTATGCCGATGCCGCTTTCAAGGAGACTGTGACCAAGGAAGAGATCGAGGACGCTTTCAAGAAGGGCCGTCTGATCGTTGTGGATGGAGCAAACTACCTGTTGCCTGTTGCCTTTGGTACCACCGGCGTTGTGACCGTGACCGCAGGCGAGACTGTGAAGACCCAGGCGTGGACCGCCAGCGACCCGGCATGAAGGGCAGACGCTGCGCTGGACGAGTTCATCTTGGATGAAGATGTACTGGCGTGAGCGCCCAAAAATCAAAATGGAGTGAAAGCGCTATGAGCAAGTGGTTTGGAAAGCTGGGTTTCGTGGAAACTCAGGAGACAGAGCCGAGTATTTACTCGGAAGTCGTAACAGAGCGTGACTGTTACGGCGACCTTATGCGGAACACGCGCAGGTTACAGTCCGGCGACAAGGCGAACGATGATATAAACCTTGCGAACACGTTAAGCGTCATCGCAGACCCATATGTTCAGGAGCACTTTTGCGATATCCGGTACGCAACGCTTTACGGCGGAAAGTGGAAGGTGACAGATGTGAGCGTGGAGTATCCGCGACTTGTTTTGACGCTGGGAGGGTTATGGCATGGCAACTGAACTGAGCGAAAGACGCTCCGGGCTGGATGCTTTTTTGCGCAGCATTGTGAAACAGCGGTGCGGCAGTGAAAACGTGTACTACCAGCCGCCTGCAAACCTGCGGATGAAATACCCTTGTATCTGCTACAAGCTGGAAAAGATCCGCAGCCCGAAGGCTGACGACCGCGTATACCGCCAGACCTTCCATTATTCTGTGACGGTGATAGATACGAAACCGGACAGTGAAATGACTGCGGCCATGAGTATGCTGGAACGAGCTGCCCATGACCGCAATTTTGTTTCCGACAACTTATACCATGACGTATTCAGCGTATGGTACTGACACCTTTATGAAGGAGGATGAAACTTATGGCAAAACTGGTATGGGATGCAGACGGTGCCCGCAAGTTTACGATGGGCGTTTCCAATGGCGTGCTTTACCCGAAGAACGGCGAGAGCGGCAAGTACGGCACCGGTGTGGCATGGAACGGCCTGACCGGTGTGACCGAGAGCCCCAGCGGAGCAGAGCCTACCGACCTGTGGGCCGATAACGGCAAGTATGCCCGCCTGATCTCCGGCGAGGACTACGGCTTTACCGTAGAGGCCTACTACTACCCTGACGAATGGAAGCAGTGCGACGGCTCTGCTGAGGTGGTGAAGGGCGTGACCCTTGGCCAGCAGAAGCGCATTCCCTTTGGCTTCAGCTGGCAGACCAAGATCGGCAACGATCAGGACCCCGAGGCTGGCTACGTTATCCACATTGTGTGGAACGCCACCGCACAGCCCAGCGAGCGCAGCCACGAGACTGTGAACGACAGCCCGGATGCAATGACCTTCAGCTGGGAGTGCGGCACTGTGCCCACCAACGTGACCGGCTACAAGCCCTCTGCCGTGATGGAGATCGACAGCACCGTTGTGAGTGCAGAGACGATGAAGAAGCTGGAGGCAAAGCTGTACGGCGACGATACCACCGGTACCCCCACTCTGCCCACCCCGGACGAGATCATTACTCTGCTGAAGCAGGCAGCCTGACCGATAAATTCAAAATAAAAAGGAGAGATCTATTATGCTGAAGAAAACTGTTACCTACACCGACTACAATGGCGTGGAGCGCACCGAGGACTTTTACTTCAACCTGACCCGCAGTGAGCTGATGGAGATGCATCTGACCACCGAAGGCGGCATGGACGAGAAGATCAACAGCATCATCAAGGCCAAGAGCCAGCCGGAACTGGAAAAGCTGTTCAAGGAGATCCTGCTGAAGAGCTACGGCAAGAAGAGCCCGGACGGCCGCCTGTTCATGAAGAACGACGAGATCCGCGCCGAGTTTGAGGCAAGCCCGGTGTACGATGAGCTGTACATGAAGCTGTTTACCGATGAGAACGCTGCCGCAGACTTTGTGAACGGTGTGATTCCGCAGGTGCAGCCCCAGGCGAACCCCGCCATGCAGATGGCAGCAACCGCGAACGCAGCCCCTGCACTGACGCTGGGCTGATGATCAAGGGAGAAAACTCCCTTAGCGTCAATAGTCCGCCCCATCAAAGGAAAGATGCGGCGGTGCTAGAACGCTGCTCCCCACCAGAGGGAGCTTTTTAAAGAAAGGCTATCCGCGTAAAAAACGGGTAGCCTTTTATTTTTCGTTACAAGACGAACGCATTTGAAACATACAGGGAGGGCGGAAGAATGCTGGAGATCATAGTACCGGGCAGAGAGGACTGGGATGAGCGGACAAACGAGTTCGTATACGAAAAGCCGACCCTGCTGCGGCTGGAGCACAGCTTGCTCTCCCTGTCCAAATGGGAAAGCAAATGGCACAAGCCATGGCTGGACACGAGAAAGCCGAAAACACGGGAGGAGATGCTGGATTACATCCGGTGCATGACCGTGACCCAAGGAGTAGACCCGAAGGTATACGCCCGGCTGACACGGCAGAACATGGCTGACATTAAAACATATATGGAAGACCCAATGTCCGCGACCTGGTTCAACGACAAAAAGAAGAGCCACGGACGCGGACGGGTGCAGACCGCAGAGCTGTTCTACTGCGCAATGGCAAGCTACGGCATCCCGTTCAGCTGCGAAAAATGGCATTTGAACCGGCTTTTGACCCTTTTGCGGGTATGCGGTGAGGAAAACAGCCCGAAGCAGAAGATGACGAAGCGGGAAGAGATGATGCAGCGGGATGCGCTGAACAACGCCCGCAGAGCAAAGTACCACACGAAGGGGTGAACAGCATGAGCCGGGTGATCAGCTTTGTGCAGCACGGAGACTTTAAGAAAAGCCTGACCTTTATGACCAGAGCGCGCAGCCGGAACGTGCGCGGCATTCTGGAAAAATACGGGCAGAGGGGCGTAGAGGCATTGGCAATCGCGACCCCGAAGGCAACGGGAAAGACAGCGGCAAGCTGGAGCTATGAAATCAAAATGGATGATAACGGGGCAACGTTGTGCTGGAAAAACGCCAACATCGTGGACGGTGTGCCCATTGCGGTGATCCTGCAATACGGGCACGGCACCCGGAACGGCGGTTACGTGCAGGGAACGGACTACATAAACCCAGTGATGAAGCCGCTGTTTGATGAAATTGCCGCAGAACTGTGGAGGGAGGTAAGAGAGGCATGAGCCAGGAAGTAGACCAGCGCGTTGTAGAGATGCGGTTTGACAACGCGAAGTTTGAAAAGAATGTACAGCAGAGCATCAACAGCCTGAACGCGCTGAACGAGAGCCTGAAATTTGAGGGCGCGGAAAAGGGCTTTGCCGAGGTGGAGAAAGCCAGCGAAAAGGTGGACTTTGACCGGATGACGACCGCACTGGAAACGCTGACTGGAAAGTTTTCGGCACTGGAAGTGATTGGTGTGGCGGCGCTGGTGAATATCACGGACAAGGCCATTGACGCAGGCACGAGGCTTGCAAAGAGCCTTTCCATCGATCAGGTGATGAGCGGTTGGAACAAGTATGCCCAGAAGACTGCCAGCGTGCAGACCATCATGAACGCGACGGGCAAGAGCATTACCAAGGTGAACAGCTACCTTAGTAAGCTGATGTGGTTCTCCGATGAGACCAGCTACAGCTTTACGGACATGACGCAATCACTTGGACAGCTGACGGCGTCAGGCGGCGACATTGATAAAGTTATTCCGATGATCATGGGCATGGCAAACGCCACAGCCTATGCGGGCAAGGGTGCAAGTGAATTTTCCCGCATAATCTACAACCTGAATCAGAGTTACAGTCAGGGCTATCTGAGCCTGATGGACTGGAAATCAGTAGAGCTTGCGGGCGTGGCGACCGCTGAACTGAAAAAGCAGATCATCAGCACCGGCATTGAGCTTGGAAAGATCAAAGATGGCGATGTGACGGTTGGCACATTCAGCTCGACACTTTCGTCAAAATGGGCTGATAAAGAGGTAATGGAGACCGCCTTCGGCAAGTTTGCTGAGTTCAGCGAAGCTGTAAAAAAGATGGTGGACGCGAACCCCGGAATGCAGGCATCGCAGGCCATCGAAGCGCTTGCCGACCAGTACGATGAAGTGACCGTGAAGGCCTTTAAAGCCGCGCAGGAGGCCAAGAGTTTCAGCGAGGTCATTGACGCTACCAAGGACGCTGTAAGCTCTGGCTGGATGCAGACCTTTGATATTCTGTTCGGCAACTACGAGGAGGCAAAGACCTTCTGGAGTGACCTGGCAGAGCAGTTCTGGGATATTTTTGCAGGCGGCATGGGCGGACGCAACAGCTGGCTGAAAAAGGCCTTTAATGGCGGCATGGACCAGCTTTTGGACGATACGGCACTGGGAGACGTGGGCGATGCATTCACGAAACAGCTGCGGCGCAGCCTGATCGTCAACGGCAAGCTGACAGAGCAACAGATCGAGGACGCAGGCAGCTTTCAGAAGGCGCTGGAGAATGCAGGAGTGACCGCAGATGATCTGTACGAGCGGGTGCAGGCGAGTCTTGCTGGGTACGAAGAAGCAGCGAAGTTGAGTGACGATGAGCTGGCCGCAGAAGGCGTGAGCCGGGAGACCCTGAACCAGACGATAGAAGCCTACCGGAAAATGGCCGAGGCAATTCAAAATGGCGAAGTGAGCCTTGACAGCTATGCCACCAAGATGGGGCAGATGAGCGGACGGGAGCACTTTTTCAACGGCATCCTGAACATCCTGAATGGCATCAACAGCGTGCTGGGGCCCATCCGGGACGGATTTGACGAAGTGTTCCACACGGACGGCGGCCCGCTGTACAGTTTGCTGGAGGGGTTTGACAATCTGACGAGCAAGCTGGTGCTGAACGAGGGCGTTACGAATAAACTTACAAAGCTGTTCAAAGGGTTGTTCAGCGTGCTGAGCGTGGGCGGAAAGGCCATCCAGGTGATGGGGCGCATTGCCCTTGCAGTGATCGGCAAGCTGATGAATGCACTGGAGCCGCTGGGCAATTTGCTTTTACAGGCAGGGGCAGCCTTTGGTGATATTTTTACCACCCTGAACGAGAGCCTTGACAATGCCGAGAGCATCGATGACGTGATCAATGCACTGGCGGTGGCTTTTGGTAAGCTGTTGCAGCCGGTGAAGGATATTTTCGGGCTGCTGCGGACGCTGATCCATGGCGGTACGGTGGAAGAGGCAAAGGGACAGTTCAAGACCTTTGGCGGCATTGTGAACGCTGTGAGCGCCGTATTCCAGAACTTTGGGCTGAAGGGCGTCAGCATCAGCGGAGCGCTGGGCAGCGCGGTGAAGCTGCTGGGCGGGGTGTTCTTTGCAGCCTTTGACGGCGTGGGGGTGCTGATCGGCAAGACATTCGGCGCATTTCAGGATGCGGGCAAGAATGTCGGCGACTTTAAGGACAAGCACCTTGAAACGCTGGAGCAGGTACGGGATACCGTGGTGAGCCTGCCAGAGAAAGCGGGCGCTGCCATGAAGTGGTTTGCTGGTTGCGTACAGACTTCGTTTTATAATGTGGCAGATGCCAGCAAGACGGCGCTGACGGCGGTACAGGCTTTTTTCCATTTAGAGGGCGGCATTGATCTGTACCGGTTGTTCTCCATTATTGCCGTGGGCGCTCTGGCAGCAGCCATTTACGGCGCAACAGTGTTGCTGAAGAAGGCAAGCGACAACCTGAAGAAGACCCTTGCAAACCCGATTTCGGACTTTTTTAACAGCCTGACGTCGGCTGTAAATACTTGGACTAAGGCGCACACGACCAACAATCTTGCCACAGCGGCAAAAGCCATTGCAACGGCGGTAGCGCTGATCAGCGGAAGCATTTATCTGCTGAGCCGGATAGACGACCCGGACAAAGTGGTACAGGCGCTGTTCAGCGCGATGGCTGTATTGTTCGGCTTTATCGTTGCGTTGAAGGCGCTGGCCGCTACTGACCTGACCGGACTGAACACGGCAAAGCTGGTGGGAACCATTGCAGCTGTGAGTCTTAGCATGACAGTGCTCAGCGCGGCGATGATCAAAATGGGCAGTATGGATGCCGATCAGGTAAAGAACGGAACGGAGGCCATTGGACATGTGGCGTCGGTGCTGACCGGCATGGTGGGACTGCTGAGCCTGTTTAATAACCGCCTTGGCAGCATGAAGGGCGCAGGCAGCTTTATTGCCGCAGCTGTCGCGATTGATGCAATTACACTGGTGCTGATCCCGCTGGCGAAGGCCAAGAAGAATGGACTGGATATCGACGGCGCAGTAGAAGCCATTAGTGGCGTGGCAATCGCAATCAGCATTTTGCTTGTAGCATCCGGTTTTGCAAAGAAACTGGCCGGGCAGGCGAAGGTGAGCACGCTGGATAAGATTGCCCAATATCTTGTGAAGCTTGGCGGACTGCTGATTACCCTGAATGCACTTGGGGCGACCTTTTTAATGGCGGCAGGCGCGGTGGCAATACTGGCATCCACTGGAGAGAACCTGAAGAAGGGACTGACCGGTGCAGTTGTAATAACAGGACTGCTGGCTGGTGTTATGGCGGGGCTGGCAGTGCTTTCCAAGACAAAGGTGAACCCGCTGCGGATGCGCAAGATGGCAACGAGCATGGTGATCGCGAGTGCATCGCTTGTAATACTGGCGGAAGCGGTAAAACGCATGAGTGACGCCATGGGCTCGGACGAGAGCGGTGCAGGCTTTGCGGGTGTGGCCATAGGACTGACGCTGATGGCCGGTGCGATCTATATTCTGGGCAAGAATACCATGGAGAGCATGGGCGCGGCTGCGGCATTGGCGGCGATGGGCTTTGCGCTGGTGGAGATGGCATACGCGATCAAAATGCTGGCGGACACAGACTCCACGTTTATCATGAACGCGCTGCTGGGGCTTGCCGGGGCAATGGGTATTCTTGTTGTTGGCTGTGCCGGGCTGAGCATGGTTACCGCAAATATCACCGGGCTTGCCGCTTCCTGCCTGATGCTGGCGGGAGCGCTGTATCTGCTGACACCGGCTTTTAAGGGGCTGGCAAGCCTGACGCTGGATCAGGTGATCGCAGGTATCTGGGCGATGGCAGGCGTGATGATCGCATTGGGCATCGTTGGTGCAAACCCACCGGTAGCTATGGGGCTTACTGCCGTAGCGGGAAGCCTGAAGATTCTGCTGGGTGCCTTTAAGGACTTTGCGAGCGGGTTGCTCAAGCTTTCTATCGCGGCGCTCATCATGGGCATTCTTGCTTATTTATCTGGGCCGATCTGTACGGCAATCATCGGCGCAGGTGATGACATTGCGGATGCACTGGACATCATACTAAAGGCTATCTGCAATACGATCATCAACAATGCCGAGCCTATTGCAAAAGCAATTGCAACGGTCGTTATTATTGTTGTTGACGCGGTGATCCAGATACTTGCATGGGGCTGGGAAAGAATAAAAGCGGCCATGGAAGAAAAGAGCGGGCTGATCTGGGACGAGACGAGCAGCATCTTTAACCCTGCCAGCTGGATCGACACTTTTACTGCAAAAGATCGCCCATTCGGAAAGCTTCTTAATGATTTTACTGAGCCATTTCTTCAGGTGTTTGATACAAGCCTTGATGAAATAGGCAACAAGCTGGAAGAAGTTGTAGACTTCCGGAAGATGGCTGCGGAAAAGCTGAAGGATGTTCCTGACGTGCCGGACATCAATTACATGGACCCGAAGGAACTTACGGGTAACTCTGCCAAGGTTACAGAAAACACCAAGAACGCAGCCGATGCCACGGGCGTTTCGGCCACGAACCTGGAAAAGAGCGCAACAGCAATGGCGGTGAACGCCAAGAACAGCGAGGAACTGGCCAACGGCATGATCCAAATGGCGGACGACACCGGCAGAGTACGCACCATGACAGTGGAGCAGGCCAAGGCGCTGATGGACGGAAAGGCTGCTACCGAAGAGACTGCAGGGGCTGTAGCTGACCTTGGCGGTGCTGCGGCACAGACGACCGGAAAGCTGAGCGGTACGGCGGCAGTTATGCAGACCTGTGCAGAAAAGGGAGCAGCGAGCACCGAGGCGCTGGACAAAGCCGGGAATGCGATAGAAGGAAAAGAAGAGCAGCTGACGGATAGCACCGACACGGCTGTTCAAAATGCCATGGATGAAGCGGGTGACATCTCGGAGGAAGGCGGCAAGAGTGTAGGAAACCGGTTTATGAGCGGACTCTTATCGATTCTGCCGAAGGGTCTCAAGGATTTTCTGAGCAGTGTCGGTATCGATACAAGCGGAATGGAAAGCGTTGCTTCGGGAATAGGTGGTGCATCTAATCATAGCAACGTTCATAGCGGATCGGCTGCTGATCGAGAAAAATGGTTTAATTCCTGGTACAGTAACGAAACAAAAAAATACGACGGAACCAGCGGGAAAAGCTGGAAAGACCTGGCAGAAAGCGGAAAAGATTTACTCAACGATATTGCGGACCGCGCAACGGATACCGCGAAGGACGCAGCCGCCAACCTGACAAGCGGCATAAAACCTACCTCTTCCGGCACGAAAAAGACTCTTGCAGAGCAGATCGAGGAGGCATACAAGACCCGGCTGGAGGCCAACAAGACCTTACAGAGCACCATTGATCAGGAATACGAGCTGTGGCAAGCCGAAAACCAGTACAGCGCCAGCGAGGATGATCTGATGGCCAAGAAGGCTGCCCACGCGGCGGACGCCATTACAGCGCAGACTGAGCGGGTGAGCATTGCACAGGCAAAGTACGATGCGCTGTATTCAAAATGGGGTGCAGAAAAGGCTGAGACAAAGACCGCCTATAACGAGCTGCTGCAGGAAAAGACCAGCCTTGCGGAACTGAAGGCCCAGCAGTACACCGACCTGTTTGAGGAAGTGGCGAAGCGGTACGACACGAACCTCGATACGCTGGAAAAGCAGTACAACCTGTGGAGCGCAGAGAACGAAAACAGCGCGACCCAGATGGACAAGATCCGGCGTGAGACCGAGTACATGACCGAGGAACTTGCTGTACGGCAGAAGCAGGAAGCCAATGCGCAAGAGCAGTATGACGTACTGAAAGAAAAACTTGGCGAGGACAACCAGCTGACCATTCAGGCGTACAACGAACTGCTGGATGCGCAGACCGAACGGGTGGAGCTGGAAAACAAGATCGCAAAGCAGCAGCTGGCAGAGATCGAGGAGCGCATCAGCCAGATCGAAACGGCACAGAGGCGTGCTTCCAGCCAGATGGAGATGCTGCAGAAGGTGTACGATGACGGCGACCTGAGTGCTCGCGCAGATGCCTACCGGGAGGCCGTGGAGACCTACGGCAAGGACAGCGAACAGGCACGGAAGGCACGGTATCAGGGCACGACGGCTTCGATCCTTGCGGCGGTGGAGGCGGTGAAGAACCTGAACTACCAGATGCAGCAAACTGAGGAAATCCAGAAGAAGCTGGACAGAACGGATATTTCGGAAGCAGACCGCAAGCAGTATGAGCAGGACAAGCTGGAATCTCAGACAGCGTTCCTTGGCTTTGCGGAGAACCTTGCGGACGCGCTGAACCTTGGGGACAGCGGCAAACAGGTGACCCTGAAGCTGGCGAAAGCTATCCAGAAGAACTGGAAGCCGATCAAGGAAGGTTTTAATGCCGCCATGGACAAGGCCTTTGCTAACAACCCAGAGCTGAAGAACAAGCTGACGGATGCCTTTAAGACTGCCTTCGGCGAGACCGGCGTGGAGGTGGGAACAGAATTTGTTTCTACCATTGTAGCCATGATGCAGGGCGACTGGGCGAATGCACTGGCCAGCGGCCTGAACTTTATGATCGATTTTTTGCAGACGGGCATGGGCGAGCAGCTTATGAACGAGGTGCTGCCTAAGATCACAGAACTGTTCAGCAATGTGGGCAAGGCTGCAAAGGGAGCACAGATTGGTCAGGCTATGGGTGAAATGGGCGGCGAAATGGCGACCGTGGCAACAGAAGGCGGCGGACTGATCACCGTACTGCAGGCGGTTGCAGGCGGGATTGGTGAGATCGGTACCGCTGTTGCAGCATTTGTTGCGGAGTTCTGGCCGTATATTCTGGCAGCGCTGGTGATCATTGGCGTATTGGCAGGCATTGCGGCGTTGTTTAACAAAAAGAACAAGGACGCAGCTGAAGCTGGTAAGGACTACGACAAGAATTTCTCGGAGGGAATCACGGACGGAAAAGACACCGTGAAGGAGGCCATCCGGGATATGACCGATGATGCCACCGACACCATGGCAAGCGCAATCTTTGACCTGCACAAGACGGCAGACGATGCATTCGACCTGGCACCCAGCATTACGCCGATCGTCGATCTGAGCGACATGGAGAGCAGCGCACAGGCCATGGACGAGGTGTTTGGCACCTATGACATGACCGGAGATGTGAGCCGGAAGCTGGCGGCACAGGTGGATGCGCAGACCGAAATTCAAAATGGAGCGAAAGAGCGCAGCAGCACAGAACTGCTGAATGCGGTGAATGCACTGGGCGACCGGATGGATGGCGTGGGCGAAAGCATCCGCGGCATGAAGATGGTGGTGGACGGCAACAAGGCCATTGGCTACATCGACACAAAACTGGGCGAACGCTCTGCACGAAGAATGAGGTGATGGTATGAAGCAAAGCATGGCAAAGGCGGCAGAGGGTACCATCGTCTGGCGCTGGGAGAATTATACAAAGGTGGAATATGTTGTGGCCATGCACAACTACGCCGCAAATCAAAATGGCTCCGGCTACACTCTGCTGGTGCGGCTTGAGCCCATGGCGGAGACCAGAGCATGGGACAGCTCTACGGATTCGCCCTACACGACATGGCACACATGCAGCCTGCGGAATTGGATGAATGAGGAATACCCGGATCTTCTGGAACCTGCAGAAAAAGCATTGGCGGCAAAGATCACTCTGCCAAACGAGAACACATCCGACTGCTATTTTCTGCTGCATACCGGAGAGGTCTTTGACAAAGACGGCCTTGAAGTGCTGCCCGGCAATGTTATAAAACTGCTGCGGGAGAAAAACGGCGCACGTTATATCTGGGGACGAAACTCTACAAGCGGCGGCGAATACGTAAACGGTGCAGGCGAAAAATCTGAATGCCGAAAAGGATACTACTGGTGCGAGAGCAACTTTATCGGCTTTCAGTACAGCAGTACGGAATGTTATAGAACAAACTATGTGCAGCCCTGTTTTGCGGTAAAAGCGGATGTGACTGTGATCCTTGAGGATGGGATGCTGGAAACAGCCGTACCGCCGGAGATCGAAAGCGACTGGTTTGGCAGCGAGGTGCTGCTGACAAAGCGCGGCGCGTTTGCGGTGCCCTACCGGGTGAAGAATGCAAGCAGGGAGCCCGTAACGGTTGTGACACGGATGGACGGAGAGTATCTGGGCTGGGAAAGCCCGGGTTACGGCGAGCTGTGCTGGGCAACAGTGGATAAGGAGCATTTCGATGCTTTGCAAGAGGCACAGGACCATGTGCTGACCATTACAGCAAGCAGCAGCGGAATGGTGAACGAGCAAAGGTTCAAGTTTCGCAAGAGCGTGAACCTGGGCTATGTGCTGTATATGGGAAAGATCACGGGTGCGGACGACGGCAAAAGCTATTACTGGAGCGAACGGAACCTGCTGCACAACAGCCACGACCCGGACGCACCCATTGTATTGGACCCAGAACTGACGCTGGAAAAGAATGACTTCGGCTCGCTGAGCTTTACGCTGCCTGCGGATAACCCCTGTCATAGTCTGATCGGACCGAAGAATACCGTGGTGAGCGTGGAAGAGGACGGAACAGAGATATTCTGCGGATATGTAAAGGAACTGACGCCGGGCTTTGATCTGAGTATCGAGGTGTACTGCGAAGGCGAACTTGGCTATTTACAGGACAGGGATGTCATTGTAGAGGAAAAAGCTTACACGGCAGAAGAACTTGCAAAGCTGGCGATGGAGACACCGGAGGACTTTAAAAAAGAAGGAAAGACCTTTTTGCCCGGAACGATCACGGTGGAACGACCGGAGAGCGAGAAGGATAAGAAGTTCTCCAAGGATATCCAGAGCGCATGGGATGTGCTGAACGGAGGCCTTGTGGGCAACTACGGCGGATATCTGCGGCTGCGCAAAGAAATCAAAATGGAAGGGGATAAACGCATTTATACCAGATATCTGGACTATATGCGGGAGATCCCAGACCGGACGGGGCAGACCATAGAGTTTGGAGTGAACATGCTGGACCTTTCCTATTACCTGAAGGTGAACACGATCGTGAACTCCGTGAAGGTGCTGGGATATGCGACCAGCGGCTTCTGGATATTCAGCAGCACAAAGGCGCTGGAGGTGGAGGAGCGCAACGAGGAATCCATTGCTGCCTATGGGCTTGTACAGCGCACCATGACCGTGGACGGGACAAGCTCCAATGAAGCATCCCTGCGCAAGGTGGCGAAGGAAAAGCTGGCTGAATACAAATCTGGCCTGTCCAGCGGCATCACCATAGAGGCCGCAGACCTTGCGGACACCGGTGTGAACGTGGACAGACTGGAGTTTTTGAAGAACACCCACGTGGTCTCAAAGCCGCACGGGCTGGATGACTGGGTGCTGTGCACAAAGCTGACCATCCCGCTGGATGCACCAGACGAGAAGAGCTTTACCTTTGGCGACAGCACGGATGCGCTTTCTACGATGCAGGCAAACAACTACGGTACCGCAGGCAAGGCGTGGAATGCCATCCAGACCACGATCCGGTATGTGAAGAGCGGAGGATAAGTATGTACCATTCGATCATCATCCGCGTAGACGGAAAATACATCAACACATGGTCAGACTGGCATCTGATCCCATCCAGTCGGCCGGTGATCGCGGCGGCGATGGAGCGCACGAAGTTCGTGACCGTGGGTGGCCGCAGCGGCGTGCTGGACTACAGCCAGACCCTTTCCGGCAGACCGGTCTTTGACGACCGCACCGGAAGCATCGAGTTCTATGTGGAAAACGACTACTGGGACTGGGAAGAAGCGTATGTGACCATCTGTGAGACCTTGCAGGGAAAACGGGTGCAGCTTGCACTGGAGGATAACCCTGCACACTACTATGAGGGTCTATTATATGTAGACAAGTGGGCCAGCGACAAGGGACACTCGAAGATCAACCTGAAGTATGATCTGCACCCGACCATGCTTACCCTGCCGCTGGAGTACATCCGGTTTGCAGACTGCCCGGACGAAATGACCCCGGGCATGGAAGCGGACAGCCGGTTGGAAGTGAAACCGGCCGACACCTTTTACCGGCAGGTGAACATTGCTACGAGACCGGAAGGGATCGTGGAGGTGACGGCGGACGGCCTTGTGCGGGGAATTCAAAATGGAACGGCGGTGATCCGGGCAGAGTGCGGCCAACTGACCGCAGAAAAGACGATCGTGGTGCGCAGCGACAGGGTGTTCTGGGATATTTCGGCGGATTTTGCCGGGTGCTCGGTTACGAACCGCTTGAACAAAATTCAAAATGGAGCGCGGTACATGAATATCCTGACTGCGCCGGATGGGCTTGATCTGGAGGATATTTCGGTCAGCACATCCGGGGGACAGCCGGTGGTGACCATCAGCACAGACAGGCGCACGGCATCCATCCTGTGCGAAAACGTGAGCGGGGATATTTCAATCACGGTGACGACGGCGGCAACGCCTCATTACGAGGTGAGCTGGAAACTGGACTGTGTGACGGCGACTACACCTAATACCTCTGTAAGAAAAGGCGATACGGTGACTTTCAAAATGGAAGGGGTCGGCGACGGATATCTGCTGGACACGGTAAAGATCCAGATGGGCGAGACGGACAAGACAGACCGGGTAGTATGGGATGGATTGCAGAAGGCATCTGTGACACTGACCGTGAACGGGCCGGTTACGATCGAAGCGAATGCGCTGCTGTATCCTACGCTGGATGAATGCTCGTGGCCGCTGATCGACCGGATCGCGCGCAGCGGAAAAGCTGCAGATTATTTTCGTGTCGGAGAACAGAAAAGCATTGAGGTGAGAAATAGCGCCATCGATGTGTTTGTTCTGGGCTTCAACCACAACCCCGAAACGGAAGGCGGCAGGAGCATCCATTTCTGCATCGGAAAACATGGACGGAAAAACACCTGTATCATCAGCGGCAAATATGTGAACAGCACAGCAACCAATGCCGGTGGCATTACAGGATCGAGCCTGCAAACGGCCATTGATGAGATACTGACCGACCTGCCGCAAGAACTTCGGACGGTGATACGAAATGCGCCGAAAACGGTATACGACAGAGCGAGTAACCAGATCGTTACCGAGGAAAAAGCGTTATGGCTGCTGAGTGAGATGGAAGTATTTGGCGAAAACAAAAACGGACTGCAGACAGAGGCGGCGACACAACGGCAGTATGATTATTTTGCCGCAGGTAACTGGACGAAGGCCTTTGACGACAGCGGTGCCGCGACTCTGGTATGGCTGCGAAACCCATACGGCTCCAATGCGTTTTGCACGATCTCTACGACAGGGAAAACCAGCCATAATAAGGCAACAGAGCGCGGCGGTGCACTGCTGGGCTTTGCGCTTGGCGGCAGAAAAGAAGCGAAGCTGGACAGCATGATATTGGATCAGGCTGTGCTGGGATGAGAAAGGAGACAAAAATGCTGGAAGCTTACTCCATTTTGAAAAATGGCAACCTGAAACTCTCGGAACACTTCAAGGTCCGGGAGTTTTTTTGCAGGGACGGGTCTGACCCGGTATTCATCGACACAGAACTGGTGGAGATCCTGGAGAAGATCCGCACCAAATTCGGCAAGCCGGTGACCATTACGAGCGCTTATCGCACCGCAGCTTACAACGCAACGGTTGCAAAAGCAGCCAAGTACAGCCAGCACCTCTATGGCAAGGCGGCGGATATTCAGGTGCAGGGTATCAGCGTGGAGCAGGTGTATGCCTACGCGGACAAGCTGCTTGCGGGCAGGGGAGGTGTGGGCATCTATCCTCCCGGCCTTGGCAGAGCGAACGGCTGGGTGCACGTTGATGTGCGCAAAGAAAAGAGCCGGTGGAGGGGGTGATGCCAATGGAGACCATTATTGCCGCCATCTTGAGTGGTGTTGTTACCTTGATCGGTGTTCTTATCGCCAACAGTAAAACCACCGCCGTCATGGACTACAAAATCGAAGAGCTGACCCGCGAAGTACGTAAGCACAACAACTTCGCGGAAAAGATTCCGGTGATTCAGAACGACATCAAAGTCCTGGGTCATCGGGTGACTGACCTTGAAACACATGAACACGAAAGGAGCTAACACTATGAACTTCAACATTACTGCGGGTACCATTGCACGAACTGCTGTTCTGCTGCTGGCGCTTACCAATCAGCTGCTGAGCGCCATGGGCAAGAGTCCGCTGCCCATTGAGAGCGCTACCGTGGAGCAGCTGATCACGGCAGGCATCACGACAATCGCGGCCCTCATCGCTTGGTGGAAGAATAACTCCTTCACCAAGGAGGCCATTGCGGCAGATGCCGAGTACGACCGACTGCGCAAGCGGAACGGGAAGTGATTGATATTTGAGGCGGGAGAAAAAGGCGAACGATATCTTGACTGAATGTTTTTCTCCGACTGCCTGAAATAGTTTCATCCGGCGCTTATCGAGGACCCGATAGGTCGACAATTCAAAATGAAGTGACCGGATGAGAAAAAGCCCCTGCAACATTTATGCTGGCTCCTTGCGGGCTGACATGAAAATTGCAGGGACTTTTATTTTTTGGTTTTATAATCGAGGCACTAGACAGAGCAGGTCGCATAGGATGTGGTTAAAGGGGATACGGCGCGGAAAAGAGGAGAATAAAGCGCGTTCGGGTACACAATTTCACCGACGATTAACGATAGTACGTTATATTTCTGGCGGCAAATGTGTGTGCAACACCATTTCCATCTGATTTTATCGTCAAATACAAGAGCTATCCGTTCGGTTTTTCTGAGTGGATGGCTCTTTTTTACTGTCATTTTTTCAGATGTGACGTATTACGAGTAAAATTAACAACTTTTTGTTTACAAACATCTCCAAATAAGTTATACTGAGAAAAACGGAGGTGCCGCCATGAAATACAGCTGGATCGACTCAGAGCTTCTGCAAAAGCCTGGTGTTACCAAAGACTTACAGGCAGAGTGGAACTGGATAAGATACCACATCGGCGGCAAAATGTTTGCAGCCGTCTGTCTGGATGATGCCACGGGAAAGCCGGTGTATATTACTTGCAAGCTGGACCCCGCCGAGGGCGATTTTCTGCGCCGACAGTATGAGGATATCATTCCGGGCTACTACATGAATAAGGTACATTGGAACTCCGTAAAAGCAGATGGAAACGTGCCGGACACACTGCTGCGGGAGATGCTGGAAAAATCCTACCGGTTGGTGTTGAGCGGTTTCAGTAAAAAGAAGCAGCGTGAGCTGCTGGAAGGAGAAAAGAAGGATGCCATTTGACTATAAGAAAGAATATAAAGAGTTCTATCTCCCGCCGAAGAAACCGCAGATCATCACCGTCCCTGCGATGAATTTTGTGGCGGTACAGGGCAAAGGCGACCCCAACGATCCGGCAGGGGAATACAAGGCTGCGCTGGAGCTGCTGTACGGCATTGCGTTTACCATTAAAATGAGTTACAAGGGCAGCCATAAGATAGACGGCTATTTTGAATATGTCGTTCCGCCGCTGGAAGGGCTGTGGCATCAGCCCGGGGCAGAGGGTGTGGATTTTTCCAACAAGGAGACCTTTATCTGGACCTCCATGATCCGTCTGCCGGAATTTGTCACCCGTGCCGAATTTGACTGGGCGGTGCAGGAGGCAACAACCAAAAAGAAAAAAGACTTTTCTAAGGTGGCATTTTTCACCTACGATGAAGGCATGTGCGTACAATGTATGCACATCGGCTCCTATGACACTGAACCGGAGACCCTGCGGCAGCTGGATGCGTTTGCGGCGGAGCAGGGATATTGCCCGGATTTTTCAGACACGCGCTTCCATCACGAGATCTATCTGGGCGACCCGCGCCGCACCGCACCGGAGAAGCTGAAAACCGTGCTGCGGCATCCGATCCGCAAAATAGAATAACAGAAAACTTCACAAAAACTGTCGCTTTTTCTTGTAAGATGTGCTATACTAAAATTATCTGTAAAACACACTTAAAAATGGAGGAAAACATCATGCAGCATGAAACTGTCATCGTGCTGGACTTTGGCGGACAGTACAATCAGCTGATTGCCCGCCGCGTCCGAGAAAATAATGTCTACTGCGAGATCTATTCCTATAAAACCGATCTTTCGGTCATCAAGGCCAAGAATCCCAAGGGCATTATCTTCACCGGCGGCCCCAACAGCGTTTATCTGGAGGACTCTCCCACCATCGACCCCGAGATCTTCAGCTGGGGTGTGCCTGTGCTGGGCATCTGCTACGGCAGCCAGCTGATGATGCACCTGCTGGGCGGTCATGTCTGCCGCGCTCCCGAGCGTGAGTACGGCAAGACCGAGGTGTTCGTGAACACCGAGAGCAAGCTGTTTACCGATGTGCAGCCCTCTACCATCTGCTGGATGAGCCACAACGACTACATCGAGCAGGCGGCTCCCGGTTTTGAGATCACTGCCCACACCGCAAATTGCCCTGTGGCAGCCGTTGAAAATGCCGAAAAGGGTCTGTACGCTGTGCAGTTCCACCCGGAGGTGCTGCACACCGCCGAGGGCAAGAAGATGCTGCGCAACTTCGTGTACAATGTCTGCGGCTGCTCCGGCGACTGGAAGATGGATTCCTTTGTAGAGAATAATGTCAAGGCTCTGCGGGAGCGCATCGGCGAGGGCAAGGTGCTGTGTGCCCTGTCCGGCGGCGTGGATTCCTCCGTGCTGGCCGCTATGCTGGCCAAAGCCATCGGCAAGCAGCTGACCTGCGTGTTCGTGGATCACGGCCTGTTACGTAAGAACGAAAAGGAAGAGGTCTGCTCTGTCTTTGGCCCGGGCAATGCCAACGGCTTCGACATCAACTTCATCTGTGTGGATGCCCGCGACCGCTACTTCAGCAAGCTGAAGGGCGTCACTGAGCCGGAGCGCAAGCGCAAGATCATCGGCGAAGAGTTCATCCGCGTGTTCGAGG
>ERZ1035041.16-NODE-16-length-125267-cov-30.460922_pt1 | contig 125267 bp, 122 predicted proteins | sample MGYA00520684_ERZ1035041 | MGnify/ENA primary metagenome ERZ1035041 (study PRJEB33766, sample SAMN09781699) | gut metagenome | biome: gut microbiome | host: Homo sapiens | place: Madagascar | study: EMG produced TPA metagenomics assembly of the PRJNA485056 data... | reverse complement strand
CGGCTACCTTAACCCACCGTCTAAAACCAGTGGGATTGCGGTAGCCCTATTTCAATAAATTCGGGTTGGTATTTTTTAATGTTTCTTTTGCCCTGTTTTTCAGTAACACCTGCATTTGTGTTCTTGCCATTTCACGCAATTTTTCAAATCGCTCATTTTGTGTCAGTCCTGCCTTTATTAATTCTGCATTTTGGCTTTCCATATTAAAATAATCAGTTCCTCTGCCGAAGCATAATCTCTTATATTTTCGCCCTTGCGTACTTCAACAGGATGTTCATTTCTCCATTCCCATGCTTTCTTGCCAAAAAGAGCTACATTTAACATATCTGCCTCATCAGCAAATGTATAACCTTTTTCAGTAGCTGTTAATTCATCTGTAATCAGGTATTTCTGCACCGCATCTGTATGTATATGATAGTTAATTTTAGATAACGCACGCTTTTCATCCCAGCCAATGGCTTTGCGTTCGGACTCATCTTTTTTTAGGCGCTGATAATCTTTTATGATATATAATTTAAATTCTGGTGAAATCCATGAAGCAAATTCAAATGCTATATCTGAGTGTGCATATGTACCCCCGCCATAACGTCCCGCTTTAGAAGTCATTCCTATTGCATTTGTTTTTTCTATCCACTGTTTTGGTGTAATAATCAAACGTCCCCGTTCATTTCTTACCGATTGGAATTCCATACGGTTAAAACCCGGATTATGTAATTCCTCCCACACAGCAAGAAAATCAATAGTAGAATATGTGCTCATCCAATTAGTTATAACCAGCCTAGGTTCTTCTGCATTTTTATATTTAGCTATATCAGTCAAGCTGATAAAAGCAGACTCATCTGCAATGTTTCCCAATACGCTTATTTCTACTCCATTTGCATTAATTGTTGATATTTGTGCCATTTTTATATCCTCCTATTCTATTTTGATTCTTGAGATTTTTAATAACAAGCCTGGATTCTACAATATTGCGACTGCTTTGTAGATTAGATTTAGTGTTTTATGATTATTACAGAATTTCTATGATTGCAGTTGATAACCCAAATATTATTAAGACATTATCTAATAATCAACTCTTTAAGATTCCTTGGATACATCATTATAAAAAATATGATTATGTTCGTCAAGTTTTTTTCTTAACTTATTTACCATTTATTTACCATTATATTTATAATTATAATTTCTAAACCAACTGTATTTACGCAAAAAGAGACTTCCGCACATACGCGGAAATCTCTTCTTCATCTCCAAATTATCTGATTTTACGGCTTATGCCATCAGCTCCTAAATAACTTCCGTCAGGAGCAATGCAGTTTATCCGCATTCTGCCTTTTTCAAAATAATACCACGAACCGTTATAATATAACCATCCCTGATGACCCTGACCATCTGAATCTGTATAGTACCACTGGTCACTATATACCTTACCTTCTTGCATAACAACTCTATGATACCAGCCTGTTACCATTGCACCTGTTTTATCAAACACATATCCTCTTGATTTGCTACAGGCTTCATCGTACTTATCCTCATCAATCTCTCCATCGGGCTTTCTGTAATGCTCAATATTAACACAGTCATTCCATTCATCATAAAGCATTCTTGAATTGTATATATAATACCATTTACCGCCACTTGACACCCAGCCTGTATATCTGCTTCCATCGGCATTCATATACATCCAGTATTCATTTAAATATCCTTCGCGTTTAAAGCTATAATGATACCAGCCGGATAAAAGTCTTCCGTCAATTCCAAGATAGTATTTTTTTCCTTTGCTGGTTATCCATCCCGTCTGCATTCTACCATCATTAATGTAATACCAGTCTTTTCCGTAATAAAGCCATCCATCATATAATGTGCCATCTGCATTTGCATAATACCAGTCAGACGCTCCGGTGCCAGACTGATACCAGCCTGTTATCATTGTACCATCAGGTTTAAGGCGGTAATCTTTTCCATAGACTTTAACTTTCCGATTTCTTAACATTTCTCCATCATAATCAATATAATACCATTTGCCGCCATACTGGAGCCAGCCACCCTGTATATCGTCATTCTTGTTGTAATCATATGGTGTTCCGTCAGAATTAGCATAATACCAATTGTAGTAATCCCAATCTACTGTTCCGTCATCATTATAGTAAATGTTTCTGTCATATGTCCATCCGCTTACCCACTGTCCTGAAGGTGCAAATACCTGCTGTTTGTTATTTACTTCTGTAACATAAGTTGCCATACGACCATCTTCTTTAAAATAATACCACTTGCCGCCAATACTCTGCCAGCCCGTTACCATGGCACCGTTACTGTCAAAATAATATGTACTGTAATCTATTTCTTTCCAGCCTGTTACCATATAACCACTATGGTCAAAATAGTATGTCTTGCCATTGATTTCTGCAAAACAATCTTTTGGATATGTACCGTCTGCATACTGATACCACCATCCGCCTCCATGAATCCATTTGCCTGACTGGGTGGCTGTTGCTGTCATTGATGTAACAACTGCAGAAGATACACCAGTCGTAGCTGCATCAGCCGATTTTGTCATAGCTGTCGGAACAGCTACTGCTACTGTTGCAGCCAGAACTGCTGTTAATAAAAAATTCTTTTTCATAAAGAATATCCTCCTTCATAAATTTATTTTTACCTTTCGTACTACTTTGTTGAAATAGCAATTAGCATTAGTTTAATACTTATTTTATCCATATGCAAGAGCCAGTAATTATACACCGATAATCCAGAGAATTTCTTATGTTTTTCCTATTTTTAATGGTATGTCCGCAAAAAGTGACATTTTTAATAGTAAATCCGGATTATGTAATTCCTTGGTTCAATAACTTATTGGGTTTTCCATTTGTCTCGGATTTTTTTTAGAAGTATAAGAAATTATAATTAGAAAATTATTTTGAAAGTCTATCCACTAGAATTGTTGATGTATTAGATGGTATATGTAATCGTTCTTTTTTTAACAACGTTCTTGTCCTTTGATTACTCTCATAATTTATATCCATATGTCAGCAGGTACCTATATTCCGTAATTTCCTTCCACATAAGTGCTGATTGCTGTAACATATCCATTCATTCACATCCTTTTTGCATAAAAATAAAGGGTTCCACAATAACATAGAACCCTTTCAATGTGTTTTCGTTCAGTTCTTTCTAAAGAACCTATCCGGGTTGAGGTAATCACATAACTCAATATCTAGTTCCACAATCGGCTACCTCATTACTCCATTAGAATCAAAATAATATCTTTTTCCATTAATTGTCTTCCAGCCGGTCTGCATTACTCCATTACCGTCCATATAGTACCAATTCTTTCCTATGTACTTCCAGCCGGTCTGCATTACTCCGTTACCATCCATATAGTACCAGTACCTGCCTACCTGTTTCCAGCCAGTCTGCATTGAGCCGTCACTATTAAGATAGTACCAATTTTTGCCAAGCTGTTTCCAGCCTGTCTGGACAACACCATTACTATTCATATAGTACCATTTATTGCCTACCTGTTTCCAGCCCGTCTGTAATGCACCTTCGCTGTCAAAGTAGTATGTTGAACTGCCGACCTTTACAAACTGTCTTGCCATTGAACCATCCGGCTTGCAGTAATAAGTTTTGCCATATCTTGTAAACCAGCCGGTTCTCATATCGCCTGATTCATTGAAGAAATACCAGTTGCTGCCTATGTATTTCCAGCCGGTCTGCATCACTCCATTGTTATCCATATAGTACCATTTGCTACCTATATACTTCCAGCCGGTCTGCTTAATATTCTGGCTATAGTAATACCATTTACCATTATCATATACCCAGCCGTTTTTTATTTCTTTTATCGTAAAATTAATTACCCTGCTTCCGGTGTAATAGCCTTTTCCGGTTATGGTTACTGTTGCCGTTCCCGGATTAATATGATCACTGTATGAAACTGTATAATCCGTTCCGTTAGTAAGTGTAATTCCGTTATACTTCACGGTAACAGAAGGTGTTATTCTTTTTCCGGTATATGTCTGTGCCGCAATACTGCCTATTGTTGCACGGCTGAGAGGGGTTGTTACTCTTACTTTTGCACGATTTGTTGTTGTAGTTTCGGTATATCCGTTCTTAGAGACTGTGACATTGCAGTAGTAGTATTTTTCTCCGTTTTTGCCTGTTGCAGGTGTATATTTTGCGGATGTGGCATTGGCTATTTTGGTTCCTGAAGCGGTCTTTGAAGATGCTTCGTACCACTGGTATGTGTATGTTGCTGCCGAATCTATATTGGTTACTTTTGCAGCGAGTTCAACTCTGCTGCCGATTTCTATATTTTTGTCACCGATAGACGATAATATTGGCTTATCAGGTTTCTTACCTATTATCAATGCCGATGACTGGAACGCTGTCAATTCCCTTCCTGTACCCTGCAACGGATTTCTGGCATAAGCTGTTACCTTGACATAATATGTCTTGTTCTCATCATAATCCGGCATATTAAAAGTATTGGTATATGATTTATAATAGCCGTCATTTACATCTTTTGATTCCGATATGTACACATGGTACATTGTATCTATATGTTTATCAGGGAATGTATAAGCATCCCACTTAATTGTATTGGTATCTTTATCATATGTAAGGTTAGCAATTGGCTCACACCTTACATACATTGGGTTAAACGCTATTCCCTTTCCCTGTTTATAGACATTATCTTCTATTACATACGGAATTATCTGATATGTCACCTGAGTGTTTTCTGCAATTGATTCCACATCATCAATGTATGAATCTACATCTTTGGCATCTATTGTAACTGTATCCTGATTTGTTATTATACGTTTTACATAATATCCTGATGCATTTTCAACTTTGTCCCATGTAAGTTTAAATTTCTTGTATTCATCATTATTAATGTGTCCGTTTGTTGGATTATTAAGTTTTTTATTGCCAACATAACGTGAGCTTTTTAAAGATTCTATGTCCTTGCTTCCATCATTAAATACCGTAATGATGGAATAATAGTATGCCTTGTTATACTTTGGCACATTATTATCTGTATATTCATTTGTAACCGCGGATGCTATTTCAGAGTAATTTTCTCCGTCTTCCGAGCGTAATACTTTATAGCCCTTTGCGCCACTGATTTTTTCCCATTTAACAGAAATTCCTGTTCCTGTGGATTCAACATTAGTTATTCTCGTTCTTGGAATGTCTATTGATATTTTCTTTACCTGCGACGGAGAAATAGTATCCATGCCATGGCTGTTGTTATAGGCTTTCACATAATAGTAATATGTCTTTCCAAAAGCAAGACCGGTATCGGTGAAAGTCACATCCGTTCCATTATATACAAGTGAATAGTCCACATCTCCCTCAGCTTTTCTGTAGAGTGCATACCCTGTTGCATCACTTGTCTTTTTCCATGTAATAACTGCTTTATCAAGCCCCGACTGTTCAATACCCGTTATTTCCGAAGCCTCTATATCTTTTTTAGCAGTAGTAAATGCTTTAATACAAAAGTCCGCATCCGGATATCTGTCATAACTGTTTTCATTAATATCCACCCATCTGTTGTAATAATACAGATAACTGTGTCCCGGTGCTGTGGAATTAACCACATCCCAATATATATGCTCATTATCTGCGGTCTGATATTCACTTATTGAATAATTAATTCCTGCGGCATTATCAAAAGTAACTACAACGGAGAAAGTATCTCCGCTATGTAACGTAATGCTTTCAGGAAGCTCCGTTGTATAATATCCGGCATAAGTTGTTTTTCCTGTATAGGATGTAAGTAAGGTTCCATTCTCCGGAGTTATGGTACCTGCTGTAGTGTTTACTTTGTAAATATCAATCGTGTATGAAAGATTAGAATTGCCAACAGCAAAAGCCACACTTCTAAGGATCTCGTCGGTGGTTCCGTTTACCTTGAATATATTGGCAAATTTCTTCTCGTTCTTATAAGACGAAGCATTATTCTGGATAAAATGATTAAAAATCGTGCTTCCGTCATACTGGTAATTATAATCATAAGTATCTGCCGGAACGATTTCATATATAACCGCATTCATATCCTGGATACTTGATTCATAGTATGACATCCAGAAATATCCGTTATTGCCGGCGTTGCTGCCCCAGCTGTTCTTAATTAACCATGCTCCGTTTCCCGGAGGTGTCTCATAACCATTCGCAGCAAACAGGGATTTATCAATATTGTCATCCCAGCCTACAATGGTTACTTCATGTCCCGAACCTGTGGGTTTGGAATAATATACATACTTATCTGAAGTAGGCTGATTAGTTGTATATATTGTACTTACGGCACCGTTTTCAATAATTGCCTGCTTGACAAGGTCACGTTCCTTCATATTGATATACTTCTGGCCGGTTAAAATATATGACACATCTTCTGCCTTAAAGGTATATGTTGTTTCCTTCTGATCAAGCTGATATGGATATGATGCTTCAGGAACACTTTTCTGATTCATAATACCCGCCCACTTGCTAAGAGTCTTAAAAGCATATTGGTCATTGCCACCATTGGCAAAAGAATATGTCATGTTATAATTGGTTGACTTATCGCCCGTTGTACCGCCAAGTGGGTCTGTAAATGTGCTGTCATTGAATGTCATATATGCAAGTCCGAATTCCGACAAATCTATATCATCCGGGGATGACACATATCCGTGAGATAATGCGTAGGATTCCATTGCAGCACACGCACCGTATGCCCAGCAGATTCCAAGACCTCCCTGATCCTTGACACTTGTCACATAGCCTCTGTCCACAGATGAATATGACGACGGAATAGCCGTGCTCCTTGCTAATCCATAAAATATTGCCGAATTTGCTACATATCTGCTTATATTGCCTGAATTACCTACTAAAGGTGCTTCAAAGCTATGCAGTACTGCCCCCGAATTGCCACTCCTCGTATCCGCTTCAACAGTCTCTTTTACATTATTAACACCATCTGCCGCTTTCGTTTCCATCGCGGTGAAATTAACCGATGATGTTACAGTAACTGCGGAAATAAGGACAGCTAATAATCTGTTCATTCTTCCTGCCATAAATTATCCTCCATATTCTGTTTTCTCTTGTCCCGTCCCTTAAACTGATATTATTATACAATAATTCCGGCAGGATGTCACATACTTCTTAACCTTTTTATTAGCTCTTTTGTTGCAAGTGATTGTGGTTTTCTCTCATCATATAAAAGACATATCAGACGTTTTGGCAGCTTATCTTTTAATTTTATAACGGTTACATTCCCACCCATCATACTTTCCGGTACAAAACCTATTCCAAGTCCTGATTTTACCATTGGCATAACCTGGTCCGTAGTTGCCGCAATTACATTAGGTTTAATATCCATTCCTTTTTTTCTGAAAAGTTCCTCATAATACTCCCTTGTTGCCGTCCCTTTTGAAAGAAAAATGACAGGATATTTTCCCAGTTCCTTAAGACTTATTTCTTTATTATCAGGTATTCCAAACATCTTATGTGCTACGGGATATTCCGTGAATTCACATATATTTTCACAGGATAAAGAATCATTTTTATTAATGTTTATGGGTGTGGTTACAAGCGCCAGCTCCACCTCATCATTTTTAAGGCTTTTTATCGCAGACGGTGTTGACTCATTGGTTATCTGGACCATGACATTGGGGAAATCTCTCCTGTAGGCAGCAAGCACCGGCAGAAGGACTTCGTGTAATGCTATCTCACTGACTCCGATTTTGACACTGCCGCTATCCATTCTCTTAGTCTGTTCCAGTTCATGTTCCGCTAAGGATATCTGTTCAAAAGCAATATTCACCCTTTTAAAAAGCATTTCCCCCTCCCTTGTAAGCTTAATTCCCTTTCTCGAACGGTAAAACACCTGTACTCCAAGCTGTGATTCCAGATTATTCATAGCCCTTGTTATATTGGGCTGGCTGTTATCCAGAGCCTCTGCCGCCTTTGTAAAACTTCCGAACTTCACAACATAATAAAATATCCTATAATAGTCATAAGTAATATTCATAAATCTCCTATATATCATTTTGATATGCTAAATATTATTTTTATACCTTTTACATATAGATATGTGATTATTATAATCTATTTCTAGAAATAATCAATGGTTCAGTTTTAAGTAGAAGGAGAAAAATTATGAACAAAGATTTAACAGTGGGAAATCCCCAAAATGTGCTGTGGAAATTCTGTATTCCGTTGTTCGGAAGCATTATTTTCCAACAGTTATACAACATAGCCGATTCTTGGGTAGCCGGAAAATTCATCGGTGAAAAAGCTCTTGCGGCTGTTGGCAACAGTTATGAAATCACTCTTATTTTTATTGCATTTGCATTCGGCTGTAACATAGGCTGTTCCGTAATTACGGCAAGGTTTTTCGGAAGCAAGGAATACGGCAATGTCAAAACATCTGTTTACACATCAATGGTAACAAGTGCAGCTATATGTCTTATACTTATGTTTATCGGAATATTTGCAGGTGGTGCTTTGCTTCATGCCATAGGTACTCCTGACAAAATTTACGATGATTCCAAATTATATCTTGATATATATGTATATGGTCTTCCTTTTGTATTTTTCTATAACATAGCCACAGGTATTTTCTCTGCTCTCGGTGACAGCAAAACGCCTTTCTATTTTCTTGCTGCATCCTCGCTTTCAAACATCGGCGTAGATATCCTTTTTGTAAAGGTATTCAATATGGGTGTTGCAGGTGTTGCATGGGCAACTTTCCTTTGCCAGAGTATAAGCTGTATACTTTCGATTGTTGTAGTTCTTCGTCGTCTTCACAAAATCGAAACCGATGAGAAACATTACATATTCAGTAAAAGCATTTTCGTACAGTTCATTATTATTGCAATTCCAAGTATTTTACAGCAGAGCTTCATATCAATCGGTAATATCGTTATCCAGAAAGTCATCAATGGATTTGGAACAGGCGTAATTGCCGGATATTCCGCAGGCGTCAAACTTAACAACCTTGTAATTACATCATTTACAACACTTGCAAACGGTGTCTCCAATTTTGCTTCCCAGAATATCGGTGCAGCAAAATTCGACCGTGTCAAAGCCGGTTTTAAGGCAGGGGTAAAATTAGTATGGTGCCTTTCACTTCCGCTTTGTCTATTATATGTCATCTTTCCGAAGGCTTTACTTACCTTCTTTATCGATAATCCATCCGCTGAGGCTATAAGTTCAGGTTCAATATATCTGAGAATCCTTGCCCCATTTTATTTTGTAGTATCGGCTAAACTTGTAGCCGATGGTATCCTCCGAGGCGCAGGTCTTATGAAGCAATTTATGATTGCAACATTTACAGACCTTATATTAAGAGTTGTTCTTGCTATAGTCTTATCAAAGACAGCTCTTTTAAGTACCGGAATCTGGTGTGCCTGGCCAATCGGATGGACGGTTGCCACTGCCATATCTATCTTCTTCTACAGGCAGGGCAAATGGAAAGAATGTTAAAAATTTCTATGACGTTCTTTCCCTGATTACCAAAAAAGAGTTCCGTGCATATAAGCTGCGGAACTCTTTTTTATTTTTTTGCATTTTCTATATCTATCAAACACCCACCGCCAATTGTTTTTTCAGGACAATATATAATCTCTGATTGCTTATCAGATGAATTTATTGGCAATAACGCCGTGCATTTTGACAAGACATTTTTTCTGCTATAGTATTTTCACTCTTTATTGACAATAATTTACGTCTATCTTACAATTAGTACATCACATAAAATAAGGAAGACAATTACAATGGCTAAATTAAATTGTTTTGTTGCACAGTCAGGCGGTCCTACTGTTGCAATCAACTCCAGTCTTGCGGGAGTAATTAAGGGTGTCGCAGACTCGGAAATGTATGACACAATCTACGGTTCGGTTAACGGTATTCTTGGTATTCTTGATAACAGGATCCTTAATCTTTCAGAAAAAGTACCTGATGATAAAGCGCTTTTGTGCCTTAAACACACACCTGCCATGTATCTCGGTTCATGCCGTTACAAATTACCGGATTACCGCAGGGATGACAGCGATTATAAGAGAATTTTTGAACAATTCAGTCGTTATAATATAGGAGCATTTTTCTACATCGGCGGCAATGATTCCATGGACACTGTGCTTAAGCTTTCGGAATATGCCTCTTTAACAGGCAGTGATGTAAAAATCATCGGTATCCCAAAGACTGTTGACAATGACCTTATGGTAACAGACCACACACCGGGATTTGGTTCTGCTGCAAAATATGTTGCAACCTCTCTGCTTGAAATTGCACATGACACATTTATTTATGCGGTAAAAAGTGTAACCATTGTTGAGATAATGGGAAGGGATGCCGGATGGCTTACCGCCGCATCCGCACTTGCAAGAAATGGTTATAATACGGCACCCCACTTTATTTATCTGCCTGAAGTTCCTTTTGATAAAGACAAATTTATCGAAGATGCCAAGGATTTTCTTAAAACCAACAATAACCTTATTGTTGCAATTTCCGAAGGTATACGAGATAAAGTCGGCAACTATATAAGTGCCGGAGACTGTGTAGCCGACCATTTCGGTCACAAGATGTTAAGCGGTGCCGGACAGGCTCTTGCTGAAATCGTAAAAGAAGAAATCGGTGTTAAAGTCCGTTCTGTAGAAGTCAATGTATTACAGCGTTGTGCAGCCCACGAAGCTTCAAAGACAGACCTTGACGAAGCTTTTAATTCCGGTCATAAGGCTGTAGAGCTTGCCGAAGCAGGTGTTACCGCTTCAATGGTTACAATGACCCGTTCAAGCAACGCCCCTTATACCATTGAATACGGCTATGCCAGAATCGCAGGAATTGCCAATGAAGCCAAGTCCGTTCCTGTTGAATGGATTAATGAACGCGGTAATGACGTAACCGCTGAGATGATTGACTACTTAAAACCACTTATTGAAGGAGAAGTTACACTCACATATAGAGACGGAATCCCTGTATATATGGATGTAAGTCATCTTAAACCGGGAGTTCTCCCTGTAGAAAAAAGATAAATTTACACACTAAAAAGGGCATCACCACTATTTGAAGTTGGTAATGCCCTTTTCTATATTCTATTTATTAAACAGGCTCTCTGCATAATACACCGACTGCATAGCGTCTTTTCCATAAAAATCCGCTCCAATCATATCTGCATATTCCTGAGTGAGGACTGCACCGCCAACCATTATCTTACAATCGGGACATTTTTCCCTTAAAAGTTTTATGGTTGCTTCCATATTGACTACAGTAGTAGTCATAAGTGCACTAAGTCCTACAAGTTTGGCATCGTTAGCTATTACAGCATCAACAACATCCTCAGGCGGAACGTCCTTTCCAAGGTCTATTACATTATAGCTGTAATTCTCAAGGATAACCTTCACGATATTTTTTCCGATGTCATGGATGTCACCCTTAACGGTTGCAATAACAACTGTTGCTTTCTTTTCTTCAGAGCTTCCGCTCTTTTTCATATATTCCTTAATTGCCTCAAAACCGGCTTTGGCAGCTTCGGCACTCATAAGTAACTGTGGAAGGAACATTGTCCCCTTTTCAAAACCTTTACCCACAATATCAAGTGCAGGCACAAGATCTCCGTTAATTATATCCATTGGTGCTTTAGTTTTAAGGAGTTCAACGGTCTCTGTGTATGCATTTTCTTTAAGTCCCTTGACAATGCAATCCGAGAGACTGAAATTTGCCGTTGTCTTAGGTTTTGCTTCTGCTGTTTCAGGTGCCACTGCGTATTTTTCAATATATTTTGTACACTGGCTGTCATTACCTGAAAGAACCATATATGTGTCGTAAGACTGCATCATCGCCTTTGCATTAGGATTAATTATACCTGCCGACAATCCTGCCTGAAGTGCCATGGTAAAAAATGTTGAAGTAATGAGTTCTCTTTGTGGCAGTCCAAAAGAAATATTTGATACGCCGAGAACCGTTCTTCCGCCTCTTGCTTTAATTTCACGGACAGTATCAAGGGTTATATTAGCCGATTCATTATCTGTACTCATTGTCATTGTGAGTGCATCTATAACTATATCTTTAGCTTTAATTCCGTAAGTTGCCGCAGTTGCATATATCTTTTCGGCAATTTTAATTCTGCCCTCTGCGGTATCAGGTATTCCGTCCTCATCAAGGCAAAGTGCAACAACCGCGCCGCCGTATTTTTTTACAAGAGGAAATACCTGTTCCATAACTTCCTTCTTGCCATTAACAGAATTAACCATCGGCTTGCCGTTGTAGATTCTCATAGCAGTTTCCATTGCATTCATATCAGTTGTATCAATCTGAAGAGGAAGATCAAGAATACTTTGCAGTTCAAAAACAGTATCCTTCATCATTGCTGTCTCATCTATTTCCGGAAGTCCGACATTAACATCAAGAATGTGTGCTCCCGAATCAGCCTGCTTAGTTCCCTCTTCAAGGATATATGTCATATTATGGTCACGTAATGCCTGTTTAAACTTGGATTTACCTGTAGGATTGATTCTTTCTCCGATAATTACAGGCACTTTTCCAATTTCTACCGCATGGGAATATGAAGACACAAGCGTAATATCTTTTTCCACAATAGGAATCGGCTTTAAATCCTTACATCTGTCGTACATTGCCATGATGTGTTCAGGTGTTGTTCCGCAGCATCCGCCGATAATCCATGCTCCGTCTTTTACAAGAAGTTCCATATAATTGGCAAATTCTTCAGGTCCTACATCATAAACCGTCCTGCCATTTTCAGATCGTGGAAGTCCGGCATTAGGATTGATAATAAGCGGTACAGAAGCGTATTCTGCCATTTCTTCAAAAATCGGTTTCATCTGTTCAGGTCCGAGTCCGCAATTCATTCCTATTGCATCAACATTAAGCCCTTCAAGAAGTGCTACAACTGCTGCCGGAGTTGCTCCTGTAAGCATTTTATGGCTTTCATCAAAAATAACGGTCGCAAACACAGGAAGATCTGAATTTTCTTTTGCGGCAAGAACAGCCGCCTTAAGCTCATAGGTATCACTCATTGTTTCAATAAGGATGAGGTCCGCCCCCGCTTTGTCGCCTATTCGTACAATTTCCGCAAATACATCAACCGCATCAGCAAAATCAAGTGTTCCCATAGGCTTTAATAATTTGCCGCAGGAGCCTATATCAAGTGCCACATAAGCCTTTTTACCTGTTTCGGCAACAGCTTTCTTAGCATCGGCAATACCCGCTGTAATTATCTCATCAAGATTATCAAACTTAAATCTGTTAGCGCCGAAAGTATTGGCATTAATAATATCCGCTCCGGCATTGATATATGACTTATGAATATCTATCAATACTTCCGGTTTGGTAAGGTTCCAGGTCTCAGGAAGCTCTCCCGGTTCAAGACCTCTTTCCTGTAAAAGGGAGCCTAGTCCGCCGTCAAAAAATAATATTCTTTTGCCTAATTCATCAAGGATGTTCATAAATATTCTTCTTTCTTATCTTCTATATTGGCATTCGGCATTACCACAGGCTTCACAGCCCTCCAAATGGCATTTTGTATCTATTTTACTAAGTCCCATAATGGCGGATACCGACTTTTCAGGAATCATTATTCCCCCTTCAGACAAAGTAATCCCTATTAATTTGGTGGCATTTATTGCATTAAGGAATTTTCCCTGATGACTTAATGCAAAATCTCCATATCCCGGACTGAATCTCGGTCTGACGTACAATCCCTCTTTTTTAACCTTTGCGGTTATGTCATTCTGACAGTCATTACAATAATCTTCGATTGCAGCTGCCGCGGCAGCCTGAATTACTGCAGCTTTGGCTATGTCAAGTTTAAGTGCTTTATTAAGAAGGCGGTCAACATCTGTTCCTAACGTTGCCGCAAAAAGAACGGCCTCACTACAGCCTCTTAAATTTTTTGCAAGATTATGGCTTTCAATGGTGAGGCCTGCTACAGATATCACGTCATCTTCTGATATAAAAACATCAAAGCGCCTGTAAACGTTTTTGGGTTTGGCAGCCGCTTCAACTTCCTTTATGCAGTTATTAATTAATTCCATTACCTTGTCATCAGGAATATTCTGTCCGTATCCAAGGTAACGGATTACTTCTTTTCTGGTTATCATTTATTTAATAATCTCCGAAAGATTCTTCTGGATTCCCGCAGCTACTTCCGGCTTATTCATTGAATACACATGAATATGATTTATTCCATTGGCGATTAAATCAATAATCTGATCTGTGGCATAAGCAATTCCCGCCTGCTGCATTGCCGCTGGATTAGTCCCGAAATGGTCCACAAGATTTCTGAATCTCTCAGGCATATTACTGCCTGAAAGCTTAAGTGCATTGGCAACCTGCGTAGCTCTTGTAATAGGCATTATTCCGGGTACCACAGGTACGACGATACCCTGTTCCCTTATCCTGTAAAGGAAATTATAGTAGATATTATTATCGAAAAACATCTGTGTCGTAAGGAATTCACAGCCTGCCTCAATCTTTTTCTTAAGGTTACCGATATCTTCCTTCTTATTAGCGGCATCAACATGTCCCTCAGGGTAGCATGCTCCTCCTATGCAAAAACTATCGCCGGCGTATTCTTTTATTTCTGATATAAGCTCTGACGCATATCTGTAATGTGCAAAAGGGTCTCCGTCATAATCTTTAGGTCTGTCGCCTCTTAATGCAAGAATGTTCTCAATTCCTTTAGTTTTCATGCCATCAAGAGATTTATGTATATCATCTTTATCCGCACCTGCACAGGTTAAATGTGCAATAGTGCATACATCATATCTTTTCTGGATATCACCGGCAATATCTAAGGTGCTCTTACTTGTGCTTCCTCCAGCTCCGTAGGTAACACTCATATATGCAGGCTTCAATGCGGCAACATTCATTGCAGCATTATAAATTGATTCATAATTGGCTTCTGACTTGGGCGGAAAAACCTCAAACGAAACCGTTACTTTATCTGATTTGAGCAAATCAATAATCTTCATTGGTTCTATATCCTTTCAGTTAATGACGGATTATCTTTTTCTTCCAAGTATTCTGAGCAGATGGAGGAAAAGATTGGTAATATCAAGATAAATTGATATTGCACTGTCTACCGCATTGTCCACTGTCTTAACATATCTTTGTGCAACGTAATAATCATATCCGATGTAGAGGCTGAAAATTACTGCTCCAATCCATGAATAAATGTAAGAATCAATACCAAGGAATGTCATTACTATTCCGGATAAAACAAGCCCAATCAGTCCTGCGAACAATAAACCGCCGATTCTTGAGAAAAAGTTAGGATATATTATGCTTAAAGAAATCATACATCCTGTGATTATCGCGGTAAAAAGGAATGCAAGTCCTACTTCTTCCGCTCCTATTCCGCCGTAATATGAAACAACGGAAGCCACAACAAGCCCTACCGGCACAACTACCATGTTATATCCGATAAAACTGACAACCGGGCTCTTACTCTTATATGAAATTACCTGGCCGCCAAATGCCAATGCAAAATATGCAATAAGGAAAATAAACGGATTAACACTTGCAACAAAATCCCCGCAAAAAGCACAAAGAACTACGTTCATTGCCACTCTCCATAACACTGTTGCTCCCAGTGTAAGGTTGTATATTCTGTCTGAAACAATTACATCACCACTGTGAAAAACCTGCATCTCGGCTTTTCTTTCACTTGCCATACTCATATCAATATCCTCCTGATTTTTTAAAGATTATAACATAATTATTTTATCACTGCTACAGAAAATTCTTCCATTATACCGTCAAATTTCTTATCGGATAAAATATTACTCCTGCCGGCAAACTCTTCCAAGGTCGCCTTGTCACCTTTTCCATGCAGAATAACAGTCACTTTACCATCACCTTCACCACAACAGTATATAATTATATTATTCTCATTATCTGTCCTGTATTCGGTTATTGTACCCTGTGCTATATCTTTATATTCCTTACGGATTGCAATAAGCCTTCTGTACAGACTGTATGTATCTTCATCCTGATATTTGGAATCCCACAACATTCCACGTCTGTTGTCAGGGTCATTTTCCCCTCCGATTCCATATTCGTCTCCGTAATATATAAAAGGCATACCAGGTAAAAGCAACGACATTGCCGCAGCAAAACGTTGTTTTTTCCTATCATTACCGCACATTGCAAGGAAACGCGGAGTATCATGTGTATCAATTAAATTCCATAACACATTGAATATCTGTGGTGGAAACATTCCTCTTATGTGCCCTATGTCTTCAACCGCTTCGCTTGCGGTTATACTGCTGTCCATAACATAATCTTTTACCAGACGCCAGAAGCTGTAATTCATTATGCTGTCCCATTCATCACCGTCAAGATAATCCCTGCCGTGCTGCCAGTCTTCTCCAACAATGAGTGCATCTTTTTTAACACTGCGGATTGCTTTTCTGAATTTTTTCATAAATGAATGGGAAATCTCATCTCCGACATCAAGTCTCCAGCCGTCTATGTCACATTCCTCAATCCAGTACTTGCCTACGTTGGTAAAATATTCTGCAGTCTCATCATTGGACAAATTAAGTTTTGGCATTCCGCCATAATATGCAAACGTAAGATATCCCGGAATTTTAGTTCCCGAACCCATATTGATGGGATATTTTTCTATATAATACCAGTCATAATACCTGGAACTGCTGCCATTCTTCATTACATCCTGAAAAGCAAAAAAATCGGTGGCTGTATGATTAAAAACTCCGTCAAGTATAACCTTCATACCCATTTCGTGGCATTTTTCCACAAGCTCTTTCAGGTCTGCCTTAGTTCCCAGATCAGGAGATATCTCATAATAATCTACAGTATTATATTTATGTGTTGACGGAGATTTAAAAATCGGTGTGAGATACAATATATCTATTCCAAGTTCCTTAAGATGGTCCAAAGTATTAATTATTCCTCTTAAATCACCTTTAAGGTCTGTTTTGTCTCCTATCGGTGCTTTATACCAGACATTCTCCGGTACATGCTTTGTTGTAGCATATCTTGCAGGAAAAATCTGATATACAACCTTACCTGCCGCCCAATCAGGGACATCAATTCTTTCTTCTTCCCTTAACTTGCATGTGCAGTTATACATTCTGTCAATGTCTGTTATCTCATTTCCGGAAAAATATTCACTTCCGATGAATACTTTTTCTCCGTCATTTCCTGTTATTTCAAAATAATATCTTATACATCTTATGCTGTAATCAAAGTACACCGTTGTCTCATAATAATCGCAAAGCCTGTCTGTTGCGATTTTTTTCATCATATGTGCCTGCTTCGTATCTTTTACTTCAGGCTTCATATACTTATCCAATGTATGAAGTACAATTTCCGATACATCTCTTTTTTTAGTCTGTATTCTAAATAAAAAACCGTTATTTCCAACTGATAAGCAACATCTTTTATCTGCTATATGTCTTATTGCTGAAAGTTCCATATTTTCTCCTTAAAAAGCATTCTTTAGGACAGCTTATTTCCCGCAAAGATATCTTTTTTCAAAAAGTCTTTGATTAACTCCACATATCCAAGGCCCGTTTCTCTACCTATCATATATACCCTGTCTATCTCTTCTGTTCTGGTCTCCATACTGCCTATATTAAGAGCTTCCGGTGGTCTGATTACCAGCACTTTTCCTTCTTTTTCCCTGCTCTCAATGTAGCTGATTGTGTCATTATATCTGAAATGTCTGTCTCCCATCGATTTTACCATATTAGGATACTTGTGTAAAAAGATTTTTGCTATCGGCATAAATTTATTTTTTTGTTTTACATAATGCAGGGGCTGGGTCAGTATTACAACATTCCGGTCAAAGCCCTGCTCTTCCATAAATTTAAGTGGTATTGAATCTCCTATTCCCCCATCTAACAGATTATGCCCATTAATATTCACCACTCTGGACACAAGTGGCATGGATGCAGATGCTCTGAGCCATTCAATATCTTCCCGCTCTCCGTCACTGCATTTATGATATACAGCTTTTCCCGTAACAACATCCGTTGCCACCGCATAAAATATCATTGGATTAGCCTTAAAGGCCTCCTTATCAAAAACGTCCAGTTTTTCCGGTATTTCATGGTAACAGAAATCCACATCATAGGCATTTCCCGTTTTTCTAAATGATTTCATGCTTCCGTATCTGTAATCTTTGCAATACTGCCTCGTATACCTATAGGCTCTCCCAATCTGTTCTGACTTATAATTACATCCAAGCACAGCTCCCGCCGATACGCCAATTGCCCCATCAAAGGTTATCCCTGCCTCCTGCATCACATCTATAACTCCGCAGGTAAACATACCTCTCATTGCTCCGCCTTCCATTATCAATCCTGTCTTCATTGATTCTCACCATCCAATTTATTTTAGTCCTAAAAAATCTAACAGTCCCTCACATCCTTCTACCACATCTTTATAGGTCTCGTCAAATCTGCCCGTATACCATGGGTCTGCAATGGACCTGCCCGGTTTTCCTGCAAAATCCATCAGGAGCCTAATTTTATTATCTTTGTCGGGTCCCGTTATCATTATTGTATTTCTTATATTATTACCATCGGCGCACAATAAATAATCATAATATCCGTAATCTTCTTTTGTTACCTGCCTTGCCCTTTTCCCGGTAAAATCGGTATATCCCGTCTTTCCTATCCCGTGCTTCAAAAGTTCCTTCTGTGCCGGTGGGTAAACCGGATTTCCTTTGCCGTTCCATATCTCTTCCGTGCTGGTGGCTGCTGACGCTATCTCAAAAAGGTCTTTCAAGCCACGCTTCTCCGCCATATCTTTTAATATGTATTCTGCCATGGGGGAACGGCAGATATTGCCGTGGCAGATGAAAAGGATTTTTATCATTGTTTTGGTTCTCCTTGTTTTGCCCCGGAATGCCCGATTATGCCGAGTTTTACGAGGTTTTCTGGGGATTGTTATAATTCTCTTTTCTGTGTCAACTAGGCAAATTATAGCATAATTTAGCAAGTTGTGACTACCTGTTAGTAGTAAAGTTGGTAGTAACACTTCGAAGTCTTACTACCAACTAACATTCATTGATTCTTAACTCTAAAAAATGTTATCCACAGTAATTTTTGATTCAATCTCATTAAAGCTCTTTCCGTTAAAACATTTTTCATTAAGAACTAAGTCTATTAACTCTTGCGATATTGTTTCATGATTTGGAATACTATATCTACAAATACAAGCACTATCACTTTCACAATTCCATATAACCAAATATGTTTTTCCATTATTATCCACTTCAGGTTGTATTACATACTTTTCATTGTTATATGTAAATTCAGCCTCATGCCCCTGCGAAATATAATCACATAATTCCTGCATTGTTATACCATTCATAATGTCACTCCTTTAAATAAACCTTTATACTTTCTATAGATTTCATCATTTACATCAATTATTTCTGGCTCTTTACTTCGAACTCCATTGTTATAATAATGAATATGTAAATATTTTTTCCCTTGATGTACTCCATAATCAATATCATATTGGGGAATTCTATCATCCCCGAACACTCTCAGTTGATCAAATGTGCCATCTTTACGATACGAAAGATATGCTGTGCCAGGCGTATTAGAACGTTCTGGCAAACTTATACTTGCTTTTGGATCCTTTGGAGCCAACACCTTTGTCCCTTCAACATAATCAACAGTTTCCCACTTTGCCGGAGCTGAAAATCCACCGCTTTCTAAAAAAGAACCTCTACTTCCCATTTTTTTCACGCTCCTTCCATCTTTGTGAAAAGCATGGATAGTATAGTATGTTGTCATATTTTTCTAAACCAGGCATTTCACGCCCACAAATAATAAGTTTCGAAGGTTTTTTTCTTAACTGCAATTTTTCAACACCTTTTAAAAATATATACTTACTGTAAGTACTAGACATACAGCCATTTGTAGATATTGCGATTGAACTTTCTTCTGGTAACCCATCAAAGCACCAGTCAAAATCATCCACTTCGCACCATGTCGCAACCGGAATAACATCAAAAACATTAGATTGCAAATAATATGCCATCACCCTATTTCTAGTACAATTCCAAATATTTTGCCCTGGTAACAGTTCAGGATGCATCGAAAAATCCGTAGTAATTATACCTTCAAACTTTCTCAAATTTTCAAAACTCACCTCTGGATGATTCCAAAAACTTTCAAATAATGCATCGTCAATAAAAAACAAATATCTTATCCTCGCTGCGAATTACCGCAGCAACAACTCTAATCATCTTCATATCTCTCTTAAATAAACTCCAGCATCTTCTTTTCCATGCAGAATTCATATCCCGTGTTTTTTTCCTACTTTATCAAATTCCACAACAATGGAACCGCCTTCAATCGCTGTTATTATTCCTACTACAAATGATTTATGCTTTACCTGCTTTCCAAAAATATCAGCAGGAATAGCCACTGTAGGCTTAGGTTCTGGCTTTGGAATAACAGGTGGAACATATGTTGATTTGCCACCTGATTTTTTCTTAGCAGCAATCATCTTCATATACTGTTCATCTACATCCTTACCACGTGCTTTGAAATCATACATACTTTTCTTGGTGTTCCATCTTCTCCAGGCTGAGTTTCTGTGTAAGGCTTATCTACAAGCTCAATTCTTCCACAATACACATACTCTCCTGCATCCATAACCTCAAACAAATGGATGTCAACCCCATTACGTCCACAACCAGCAAGTATTGCATTCTGAGCCCCGTTTATATCCTGGTCACCATTCTTCCCCATACCGGTATAATGAAGAACTCCTCCGATCCACTTGTCGTAGTAAATACCCTTTGTATAATCAGAAACAATGACAAGTGTATTAGTGGTCTTAGACCTTCTCATTCCGCCCATGTTTCCGCACTTAAATGTATCTACAATATCCGCATTCTTTAATATCTGTCCTATCTTTAATCCTAGATCAAACATAGCATACCTCCTACGACACAATCTTAAATAAAGTTCTTTTTTAGTCTAATTCCATCTGGCTCACTTAGCCCTTGTTCATACAGTTTGAACATATCGGAAGATATGTATATAATTCTATCCTCCTCAACGACAGAAACGCTAACCATTTTTTCCTGTCCATTTCTAAGTAATGGAATAAACATTCCAACAGTCTTCTTAACAGTGAAATGCTTCAATTTTCCTTCATAAGGGACCAAATAGCACCAACCATTTATAGCTCCTATCACTGGAAGATCTATCGCTTTCCTCCTTAGTTTTTCAGGTATTAATGTTTCATCCAAATCATAAGAATCAACAACCTCTGGAACCATATTAACTGGTTTTTCTGCAGGAACTACCTGACCAGCAGTTCTATGAATCTGAACATCGACAGCAGCATCTTCAGTTCTCACTTCATATATTTTTTCAGGCAAACCGTATACATTTACACTTTGATGGCCAGTTGAGAATGCGTTATTCTCCAAGTACTTAGAATCGCCAAACATCAAATTTTCTAAATCTGGTGATGCAAATTCATTCCATGCGTCCGTACTTTGAATAAGTCCCTCGACTCTCTTAACCAAGCGTAAATTATTGATATTCTCAGTTTCATCATCTGGCATCACAACAAACAAATAGTCTCTTGCTCTACTAATAGAAACATTAATAATATTCTTCTTGTTTAAGAACATTTCCTTCGACGTAGAAATTGACGGTGGTGTATTAAATACCGCAAAAATAATGTCACACTCGTCACCTTGAAAACCATGAATTGTTCCAACTTGGACGTCAACTTCTTTTGGCAAATTCTCCGACGCCAGTAACTTGTCAATCATATCTGCCTGTGCTCTATATGGTGCAATAACTCCAATCCTAAATAATTCTCCAGGATTGTTTTCTGCTATAGCTCGTGACAAATAACTAACATACTCAAATGTAAATATTGCAGAGTAAACCTGATATGAACTGCTATGTTGTAATCTCTTACAGCGATAAATACTTTCATATTTACTTACTGGAAACTTAATCACATTTAGTGTTTCAATACCAAGATCATCACCTACATTCAAAGGTCTTTGACTGTCAGCGCTACGGTAATGCTTTAAAATACCTCCGTATGCAAAGTTACTAAATATACCTCCAATATCAGGAACACTACGATACTGTGTGGTCAAAAGTTCCACTTTGTACTGATATGGTATCGTCTCTGGCTTAACAAACGAATCCAAATGCACCATTGTATATATATTTTCATTCTTCCATAGGTCCATGGATGTAATCGGTTCAATCTGAAATGGATCACCCGCAATAATAAACTTCTTAGGTGTTTTTTTATAAAGAGGATATACAATATTTACAAGAGGAATCATGGATGCCTCATCAATGATAATGTAATCCCAATTTATTCCATTCAAGAATACTCTTGCGCCTTCTGGCATAAAAAAATCATATGGAAATCTTGCAATCGTTGTGACTGTAACATTCTTTATCAATGTTCTTATATCAAATGATTTATCTCTAAACACAGGACTCTGTTCAATTTTCTCATCACATGTAGCGCCAAATCTTACTAACCAATCATTATATGAGGTGTCACTTCCAGACACTTCCATGATTCGCTTTACGAGTACGTCCGCAGATTTATTAGTAGGAGTAAGCACAAGAACCTTACATTCTCTGCTATTTTTCATAATAGGCAGTAAAACATTCTTAGCCAGATGAGTTGTCTTACCTGTACCCGGAGGCCCAAATACAAACTCGATATTCTCACACAAGTTTTCCTGCATATTAAAATCGTCGTCAAATTCAAACTCTGCAAACTGCTTACGCAATTCTTCAAGTAAGAAAGCAGGACTTTTAGCATCAATAGTTGCAGAAGTAACTGTGTTCAAATCAATATCATCAATGGCTTCTGTATTTTTCATTTTTACTCGAAGCGTGTATGACTTAATGTTTGCAACCTCAATAGCAACAGTTTTTGTCTGATCTCCCATATGAAGTACTAAAGGAATATCTGCTAAATCTTCCATAAACTGAGGAATGTACTGATTGGGATGCTTCAACACCAATGTACGTTTTGTGCCAGGTTCTCTTTCTACCTTCGCAAAACATATAGATACCTCTCTACTTCTAAAGTTAGCCTCACCACTATTAATGCTCTCCATCTCAAGCAATGTCGTAAACCAGCTATATGAGTATCTTTCTGCTGAAAGTGCCTTATTCTGCAATTCTTCAAAATAAGTAATCTTATCAATTTCCGCAGCACTTTTCTGTTTTGCGCGTTCTATCTTCTTACTGTAATCTACAGCAGAAGGTATGAATTCGTCTTCATCCGTATCATCGTCATCTGTTATTTCCGGAACGAATACTGCTGTACCTCTTTCCTTAGTTCTTCTTGCAATATCCTTAATAACATCTGTAGTAGCTTTATTTATTTTCTTTTTTCCCTTTGGCTCAGAAGTTTCCTCATCTTCTTCATCTCCAAACAAATCATCTATATCCTCAGTACCGACATTCTTTTGTCCACCACTTGATGAACTATTTCCTGAATTACGTTCCATTTCAGCAACTCGCTTTTGAGCTTCTTTTAGTCTCTTAAACTCCTGGAAGTCCTCCAAATCCTCTTCATTGATTCCCAAAGCTTTCACTTTATTTGCAAATTCTATCTTTTCACGCTGAGTATCAGTCAAGTAACTATCATCTTCGTCGTCATCTTCATCCTCATATTCTCCAACATCTGAAATATTAAGAACTGATAACAAACTAGCAGCTCCTTCATTTTCGATGTCATAAATTGAAGATAATTCGCTCTTTGTAAGTTCTTTTGCAGACACAAATAAGCCTTCATTGTTAACAAGCCATTTCTTGCTAATCAAATCAATTTTAGTAGATGAATCTTCATATTCCGTTCTGAAATTATAACGTCCATCAGGTCTTGTTCTTAATGTCTTTTTTAGTATATAATAGTTCAACTTATTCGTTTCAGCCATTACGCATAACTGTTCCCACAAAAACGCAGACAAATCTGAATTCTTAGATTCTTCGACGGATTCTATTATTTCTCGCAAGCCATCTACAAACTTCTCTGATGACTGGTTATAATACCCATCATTACTTTCTATGTACACAGATGGTGACGATTTAACTCCTAATTCTGTCAGAAATGAAATTAAATACTTTTCCTTTTCACGACCAACCATTGATTTGTAACTATCCAAATCAATAAATCTAGTTGATGGCTTGCTTTCAAAATATCTAACAAGTTCTTCTGTTGGCATATACATCTCTGATGCCCGTCCTCTATATGCAACACCATCCTCGTAAAACGTCAGGAAATCATATGCCTTTATAAGGTCAATAAATTCTTCAATCTCTTCATTCGAACACTTGCAGTAATAATTGAAGAAGATCATAAAATGCGGATCTGTGTCAATATCTGCACCATCGGTGTATTGAGGCAAGATAATATTATAAATCTGATCCTTTAATGAAGGCTGTTTAACTCCTACTGATTTAATAAACTCAAGAGTATCTTTATTTTTTAGAAGCGCTTCATTTACAACTTTGTATCCTTCAACATCTTTGACAGGCAAAAATAAAATCAATTGTTCTTCATCATCAAAAGTTGCAGCCGCTTTTCCGTTTTGATCTAAGAAAATAGGTTTATCTGTACTAATATCAGTTCTATGTTTAGTCTCTGACAACCACTTATAAAACTCGTGCAACCAGCTTATTTCCTGCTTTTCAATAAATGTTCCTGTTATACCTCTTACACTTTCCAGAGACTGTCTTACACCCAAAACACGGTTAAAATAAAAATCTCTCGATCTACCATTTATAATCGCATCTTCATTAAGATTTGTTTTTACCAAGTCTTCAATATAACTAAATAAAGCCTTGTTATTTCTCTGAACTTCATCACGTCCCAAAGATACAAATGCCCACTGAGCGTCTTCGTTTTCGGTTATTTCTCCAAGTTGAGTATTTGAGAATAACTGTGCGAGCTGAGGTACTGCTGCCCAATATGCATTATCTGGCATAACATAATCATCCACTGTAGGAATAAGTTCTGTCACTTCAAACTTCTTCTTTATTGATTCATAAAACGGAAGGAATGATACCTTACGTTTATCGGATGGATTGCTAAAGTCATCCTCATCAACCGGAATGATTTCGACAATATTATCGTCGATTAAACGATTAGAACTCTTCATACCAATATCTCTAAGATATTCCATAGAATCTGCAGCCAATTCCGCTAATCTTTTAATCATCTTATCATTGTGAGCTACGCCTGCACGAATACCTTCACGGCTATCTGTTAACAAAAATGGTGCATGCAAAATAAAGTTCAAGTTAGTAACTTCTTTAGTTGGGAAAAAGCAAAATGCTGGTTCATTAACGGGTCTTAAATGACCTTCTTTATCCATAAAGAAACCAACTGAATATCTTCGCTCACATTCATCAAGACGTGAAAATAACCACAAATCCTCATCATATAAGTCATCACCTGCATTCTGTGTAAGAATCAAGTGTTCAGCAATTGTCCCGTCAAGTATTATTGTTTCTTTTATATTCTTTCCATACAAACCAAGAACATTACTAAATTCAAATTCGATATCCTTCAAGCTTGTCAAAAACAATAACGGAAACGAAAGTTTTCTTAACTTATCAGATATATCGCTATATGCTTCATCTGCATCTCTCTCCTGATGGTCAAAAGGAAATACAAATAATGTTTCATCAGATCTTCTGCCAGGGAAGTCATCGGTTAGCATAATTGGTACGATAAATCTTTCAATCTTAAACTTGAAATTCGGGTCATAAATATGTGGTGTTTGCGTGTATTGAAAAACAGCTTTAAATCCAACACCGAACTTACCAATTGAAGCCCCAGTCTTATTTGAGTTAGCAATAGAAGTGATAGCATTTATATCACCCAATGTTTTATTTTCTGAATCAACATCTTCATTAGCAGGGTTGGATACAGAAAAATGTCTAGACCCATTATGTGCGAAAATAAGTCTATTCTCCTCAAGAATAAATCTAGCTCTTGTTGCACATGCATCGTCTGCATTCTGCAATAATTCGTAAATAAAGTGTGCCTGGTCAGAATATTTCTCAACAACACTATCCTTATATCCTCTAACAGCACGACGTTCTAAGACATCAGCTATCTCTGATCTATCTTTTGATAAAGCTGCAAAGTATGTTTCTTCTTGTTTATTCATCTGGCATACCTCTTTTCTACAGTAATCCTCGCATCTACTTATGCTGTTCAATCAATGTAACCGCATCAGTTGTGAGCTCATTTCCTTCAAACGTAGTTAATAATTTGCCTGGAAAATGCTTATTGTACCAGGCTTTCTTTTTAGCCCAATGCGCCATATATTTTGGATCATTGGTTCTTCCAACATGCTCCCAATAATATTCTTCACCTCTGAATGTAACTGTAAAATCAGGTAAGAACATCGTTCCATCAGGAGCATATAATGGTTCTTCGTATTTAAATGGAATTTCTCTATCTACAAGTAAATTTGTAATAATAGCTTCAGATTTTGACCTTACAAAATACTGTGACAGCGTTGCTATTTTCTTTCCAGACTCATACCACTTCGAACCAGCATATAAAACGACATCAGGTAAAGGCTCGAATTTAAATACTGATGAATTAATCTTTCGCACTGCAGATTTTTCAGTATGACTCAATGTTGTAAGCGTGCTTACGTCTTGCTGAATAAAAATAGTAACCTTTTTCTGTGCACGAGTTATGGCGGTATAAAGCAACTCCATCGAAAGCAAATGACTTTCCTTGTGAGGAATAACTATATATACATAATCAAACTCTGAACCTTGAGATTTATGAACACTTATTGCATAAGCTAGTTCCAAATTATCTATTACTTTCTGTTCAGGGATCCACTTTCCCTCTGCGTCCCGTCCAAGATTTTTCCCAAAGTTATACCTCAATCCTTGTCTGTTTTTTCCTGAAAATGAAACCTGCAGCCTTTCAACATTATTCTGCCATTTATACTTAGGCTGCTGTCCCTTTGGAGCATACGAATCTAATCCATGAATCATGGTAAGTCCAATCTCACCGTTAAAAATCTCAGATTTTATATTCTTTCTCGATGTGTCTTGGTAAGCATACGCAGGATCTGACTGTGGTCTATTTTTAAACTGAATTACCTTATCGTAATATCCAATTCCATCAAGCTGTTTCTTACTCCAGTTAGGATTAAATGTTCTTTGCATCAATGTATTCAAAGAACCTGTTCCATAAAACTCTCCTCGATATGGTGAAATAACCTGTATTATTTCTGGATTACTCTTTCCTTCTTCATCTCTTATCATCTGATGCCAAAGTTTATCAACATTTTTAGGATCTAATTCCATTCCCGTATATAGTTGCATATCTCGTAGCATAACATTCGACAGAAGCGTTTCAAGTTCTTCTTGTTCATTCCAAAAATAAACACCAAGGTCTTTGTCAATATCTCCATTACCATTTTCAACTATCTGCTCAAATAAATCTTCTCTTGCAGCCTTAAGTTTAGCTGCTTCATCACCATTCTCCATCTGATGATGCTCTTGAATGAAAATATCAGCTAAATCAAGTATACCGTGGCCATTTCCTTCAACCGTATTAACAAGCTGACGAATATTATCAGTCAAAGTTCCTACATTATCTGGAAATTCTTCTTTTAACCAATCGATAGTATCTGCAAATACCCTACCTCTTCCAATTGGTGGAAGCTGGTTCGGATCTCCAATAAGAATTAATCTTTGAACACTGTTCCAATTAATAGATCGTATAAGTGTTGCAAACAGATTCAAATCAATCATTGAACACTCATCTATAATGATTGTGTTTACATCTTCACTTGTAGCACCACCGGTACGCTTTAATGTAAAATTTTCATTAATCCATCCACACTTAGCTAAATGAGAATGTATCGTAGATGACTTTTTGCATGTCTGAGTTTTTATTCTCTCTGCAGCCTTTCCAGTAGGCGCCATTAACAAGAAACTTGTTCCAGCACCATGTACTCTATCGATATTCTCAAGGATTGCCCTTATAACCGTTGTTTTACCGGTACCCGCAGCTCCTGAAAGAACACACAACGGTTTTGCAAATATCTGCATACAAATATCAGCCTGATGATTCAGAATATTTTCATATTCATCTGGTGCTTTTTTCACAAGCGGCGAACCTCCAACTTTTAATCCTTTCTTAAATTTTTCTGGTGTAATTGCCATCTTGAGCTGAATGTCTGGACGTTCTACAAGATCTCTTAATGCCTGTTCAACAGTTCTCTCATCTTCATATGTCGACTTAAGATAAAGATACAAAACATTATCTTCAGCTTTTTTCTGTACAAGAGCACCGTCTAAAATGTCTTGTTCAACATTAAAGTTCTGCATCTTATACACATAGCGCTTCCACTCCGGCAAACGATCTATTCTTGCATTAACCACCTGCAATATAGATTCAGCTCTACCAAAAGAATGCGCAGCTATTTTATTTAATTCGTCAACACAGAAAGCTCTAAATCTTTCTGTTGACCCATTATCCAAGATTTCATCAATTCCATATTCCGGTGAAGGAATAACTCCATTATCAATTTTATAAAACGGAATTGTGTCGTCTGAGTCATATCCAACATACTGCTCAAAAATGATATATGGATTTTCCACCATTTCTTCAATAGAAGCTGTGATAGATACATTCTCTCTGTCGTCAGAAATAATCGCTTTAACCTGGTCTGTCCTTAGATCAAAACGAGCCAATATATCAAACATAAAATCTATTGTCGTTTTGCCAAGCAACTGATATTCTCGTCTAATCTTTTTCATTTCAACCTTGGATGGAGCAATTCCTGCAACTTCATCGATTTCTCCATCTAAGAACGACCTTACATCATCTCTAAACTGTTTCATTTCTGAATCAATTGTGAGTCCAATATACTTCGATACAAATTCACTAAGTCCCATACATTCCATAATTGATGGGAAACCTGGAAATGGTCCTCTAGCGGTCCATAATTCATTCAAGACACTATTCAACCATTCTTTTCTCTTACTCCAGTCTTCAGAATCATCTTCTATTTCAACTAAAGTATCTACAACTGCTATTAGCTGATTTATAACCTCAATAGCGTCGTCATTACTAACCTCTCTGCTTCCATACTTAAATGGAGATCTATTCAGAGGCTTTATTACAAGTCTCTCAATTAAATCTTCATCATCCATGTACTTCCAGTAAGGAATGCAAAAACCTTCATTAGGATATGTGGAAGTAACCGGCTTCTGCCATACAAATCCGCCTGAATACTTCCTTTTAACCTCCTCGCTTGTATTATCATAATAATATGTATCACCAATCTTCTTTACACGAGAAACCCCCACAATAACATAATTATTTTCTTCGTTCTCGCTAAAAGGATTGCTATATCCAGCATAATAAAAAATCAAGGATTTCTCTGGTTCAAACTGCGCAAAGTATCGCTCCGCACCAGCCTTTCTTTTATAATAATTATATTTCTGTGCACTCTCACCTTTTGTTTCTACGTCGCCATTATACATAGCTTCATAACACCAAGTACAAACAGTTGATGGCGGCAAAATAATATTAATTGAATCAGCATCTCCTTGTTTCCAGAAAGATGGTGGATCAACTTTTACTGTAATTGAATCTTTACCAAATGCATTAACACTCAAACCACAAGCTGCACCACAAGGATACTTAGAGCATGGTTCACCTGCGTGCTCCGTTTCAAACTCTAAATCTCTAGTGCCAGCAATCAAATCACCTGGATATGAATGTTGTCCAATACAAAAAGTATTCTCACATGGCTTCTTACAAAAATGACCATTCCAACCCTCATTATGCCATGCTAATCTTATACTCATATGAGTTGCCATACGACCAAACCTCCATACTTTTGCGTAATAATACCTCTATACTAAATCTACTACTTATTCTGTCCATTTTTACGGACTCGTCTTGGATCATCTGGCTTTTCTGCATTTTTTGGAATAAGCCATGTATTTCCTTTCAGGATTGCACCTTCAATGCGCCCTTGTGTGCAAAGAGTTGTAACCCTTCTTCTTGATATATCCCATTTTTTTGCCATTTCGCTTGTTGTTAATAATTCCATTTCTTTGCCTCCGTAATTATCCACTAAGCGCCATTAAACCATTTAACGATATTATATTCCTTCGGAGGAATATTTTCAATCATTTCTGTAACTTTGCAAACAACTTGTAACTTTCTCCAAAACGACAAAAACAGCAGAGCTCGTAAGCCCTGCTGCCTATTTTAAGTCATTATGATATTTACACTGCTCTAAACATATTCTGAGTTGCCGGTTTAGCCTTTTCCGTTGTCTTTTCCACTTCACGACTGGCTTCTTCCAACTCTTTAAGTCTTATCATCTCATCCTTAGCGTCATCAAGACCAAGGTGAGTATAAGTATTCATTGTAATACTAATAAATATTCATACCTGCGTGGGCCATATTGCTGCAATATGTATGCCTACAAACATGCAGAGTAATATTTAGTATATGAACTCTATAAATCTGATTGTATCGATTAACCATACTGTTAAATCTATGTTCCCAATGCATCGCCACCAATGGAAGGCCAGCCTTATCCGTAAAAAGAAATCTGGAATAACCTTCTATAAACTTCTCATGCTTCGGTGGAACCCTATCTTCAAGAATTGCTTTGAAGGCTTCGCAAACATCGTCCGTCATTGGTATCTTCCTTGTACCGACATTGGTTTTAGTAGTTTCGATATGAATTTCCATTTTTGTACGTTGGAGTTGCTTATTAATATCAATAATCCTTTTCTCCATATCGATATCCTTAATCGTAAATACACAAAACTCCGAAATACGCATCCCGATGTGGAATAAAATAAATACAACCTCGTAATACTTGCAATAAACGACTTCGTCATGAATGAACTTCAGGAATTTTCTCATCTGCTCCTTTGTGATTGCCTCTCTTGTTACGCTGTCGTTTACAATAACTCCGTCAAGTTCAAACCGGAATGGATTCTTTACCAAAATATCATCATCCCAATGCCATCTGGAATGCAGGTCTTAAAACTCCTCGCACCGTTTTAATGGTACTGTGCCCTTTTCCATCCTGCTGAAGCTTTATCAAAAACAACTTTGCATCGGAGACCTTAACTTCTCGTATCTTCCTTCTGTAGAATTTTTCCTGCTCCATGAGGTTCTTAACAAAACCATAATTCATTTTTGTATTTGGCTTAACGTGTATTTCTATCTGCTTCGTATTTTTTTGCTTAATCCCATTGTAACGATATCTGCCGTCAGATTAACAGCTATCTTCACAAATGGATCCGGCATATCAGTACACCGTAGTGACTTAACTGAAAGATCATCAACCTTCTGATCACAAATAGACAGTACATTCAATGTATGAAACCCCTGCCCATCATGGTTCTTATTTACAAAATCAGATACTTGCCTTAGCAAATAAACTACATATTTGTCCTGTATGTAACTCTTGAAATCTGAGTATTTTGCCACTATACACTCACCTCCCTCAGCCGATATTCAATGCCACCTGAATCACCTTCTTCATTTAACTCAACCTCAAATCCATGTTTTTTATAAAAATGGGTAGAACGCTCAAAATGCCCTCTATCAACAGGGGATAACCATCCCGTTATCCTTTTTGCATCTGTAAATCGTTTGCAATAATCTATAAAAAATGGCATTAAAATCGATCCATTTCCAACGTCATTATCTTCAACAATAATATCGTCTATTTTTACATACGGATTATCATCGTAAAAATTGTTATACGTAGCCATTATTCTAGGGTGATTGTTTATTGCCTTGTATCTATTACTGTACAACATAAAATCAATACTTTTCCCATAAACACGCTGAACTATAAATACATGTTCACCATTTTTATTATCAGCTTCTCCGACTATTACATTATTCTTCTCCGATAGAATTCTGTGAACAACATCTATATCCTGATTTTTCCTGTTTGCAGCATATTCAATCCGTTTTACTTGGTCTGAATAGTAATCGTGTATTTCTATTAATTCATTCTTACAAAATGTATTTAATAACCAATGCTTAAGTTTTCTCATTCGTTAATATTCACCAACTTTCATACGCTTACTCTTTTGAGGGGTAGACTTCTTCTTTTAATTTTGATTTATCGCTCCGATCTACGAAGTCTGCAAACTGCTCCTGTACCTCCAGTGGCGGAACTAATATTTTGTATTTTTTTAGCCATTCTGTACTCATATTCTTCTGAGCAGTCCCTGATGCTGAAAGCATAACATAATTTTCAAAACCATCCATATTTAATGTAGAAAAAACAAACATCTTATTTACTATCGACTCATTAATACGTAAACAAGCTACGCGCTGATTTAATGCTGCTGGACACATCTCTATCGGCAAAAGACCTACTCTTCCACAATTTCCTGTCAAAGACATAAGTAAATCGCCTTCTTCAAGCATATAGTCTTTTATAGTTTCATAAGGCTGTTGCTAAGGCTGTAGATTAGTTGATTAGTAGATTTACCTCTTTTTCATTTGAACATCTGTTCTCTTTATGTTATACTGTTATTGTGTAATTGAAACGAAAGCAGGATGTGATTTTCCGATTATTAGATGCCCTCTAGTTTACAAAGGAGGGTGATGCCCTATGAACACGCTTGAAGTTTTAACTTTAGTGCTAGTAATTTTTGCGGCTCTGTCTTACATAGACGATCATAACAATAAAAAGAAATAGCATCCCTACCGCCTAAAGTGTGGATGCTATTCTTATAACAGTTCAATACTGAGGGCAATCGGATAACACATCCGATAACCTTTCTAAGTAGATTATACACTAGGGCATTTGAGAAATCAAGTGTCCTTTTTAATCATCCTGTGATTCCGTATATGCCTTGTCACGCTCACAAATACTTTCATAAGATCTCCGTATTCATTAACAACACAACCTCACCAGACAACAATCCAGTAAGGTTATATAGTTGCGACTTCTGCATCATATTCTTTTTTTAATTCTTCATCCTTTAACTGCTTAGAAAACATATCATCAAATGTTCTCATCCTTCATCGTCCTTTCTATTAAAATACCTTATTTACGGACTTTGTAGGAGTCTCCAGTGATGCTGCCATAGCAGATGAAAAGTATTTTTATCATTGTTTTGTTTCTCCTTGTTTTGCCCTATTTCCAGAATACCTCTGTTATATCTTCTACAGTATTATCTACAACATGATACAATCTTTGGTTGGTACTTCTTTTATCTAACGCCCCCAGTTCTTCCTTGTAACTCCCCGTCTTTATATAATCAAATGCATACATCCATTCTTCTACCCCAACATCCCTGCCGGAATACAAGCACACTTTTAAGCCCATATCTTTAATCAGCTTTGCATAATGTAATAATTCTTCTTTGCTTCGTTTCGACAGATCACCTTCCCCCATAAAGCAAACGCAGGTAGCAAGTGGCCTGTATAAGTCAATGATGTCTATAAAATAATCAGAAAGTATTTCACCATAATCTGTTGACTGTAATTCTGGATAATGACAATTATTACACTTGTTACAACAACCAGATATATAAATGCATAAGTTTGATTCACCAGGGACCTCTGAATGACTTATTCCAAATTCTGTATATCTAAGCATCTGTATCTCCTGAATATCTTTTATGTATAATATACCACTTTTTCTGTCACATTTGTAGGATGATTTTCAATTCGGGCATATTCAAAAGCCGGATGAAAGCCATTTATTATATATCCATTTCTCTGTTGTTCTAACCTCGCTTGTTTTGCTAACATAATTGATTGGGGTGAGTGACCAAATTCTTTTGCTCGATAAATTTGTACATTTATTCCGTCCCAGTGGGGCGGAAGCTCAATTATTTACCAGATTATACATTTCACTTATACGTTCAGCCGCATCCAATTCATCTATTGTGTGCATCCCCGGATATAACCTTAACATATCATTGAATGTTATTCTATTTACCAGTTCCTTACTTTTAACACCTGTTTCAAGCTGAAGCTGCCGGTATGTAAATCCCATCCATTCAGCAACATCAGGGTCAAATATTTTACCATTTTCATATTTTTTCAGCCTTTCGCCTATTTCCGGAAGAAAAAAATCTGAGCATTCTCCAACATCTTCAAGTTGAAACCTCGAATATGACCTATCCATATATCTGCTGCAAAAATCTGATGTAAGATATTCTTTTGTAAAAATCTCCATGTCATATCCTTTAAGGGCGTACGTTCTGAAGATTATTTGTTGGGTTTCGCATATATCATATTCAACTCCTTCTATTTCATGTAAACCTTTCATCTTTCATTTTGATTCCTTTCTCTCCGTTTAAGAAGTTCCCTTTTAATCAGTTGGTTAAGATATTCTCCATTCATACGGGCATCAGCAATCGATCCTACAATTACATCATATTTTTATATTTTTATGATAAAAATCAATCCCCGACCCGGTGGGTTGGAAATCACTTCTTTTAGAATGATCCTCCGGAGTATCCGGATGCTGCCTCTTCTTCGGGTTCTTCCAAAATAATATATTACACATCAAACATATCTAATATTGATTCACACATTTCACCATCTTTGTTAGGTGTATAATCTTCATCAGAAATATTACTGAAGTTGAATGATATTCCAATCTTCTTCATAAAATCCATTTGGGTTTTGCTAAATTCTATATCAATCACCTTCTTTTTATATTTTCTTCTTACATTGAACAATACACTATTTCTGGAGAGTCGTTCAAGTATCTGCTTTATGAAGTTCCATGTACTCAAATGCTTCTGCTAACCTGATTTCTGATATACCGAGTGAAGAAGTTATTTCCGAACTGCTCATGCCTTTCTTTTCAAGGTTTCGGCTTAATGTTACCCATGATTTATATTTGTCCTTTAATTCGGCTTTCCTGCCTTCTTTCCAGCCTTCTTCTATTAATCCTTCAAAAGCTTCACACATGTTAAGTCTCTCCTTTGTTCTGTCATTTCAAGCATGTACTAAATTATAAATAAGCCAAAAATACTTGTCAAATGTGCGATTTACCGGATTTATTGAACGATGGCAACATTTCTGGAGAATTGTTCAAGATGCACGGGATATTGCGAAACAATCAGTTTTTTCCAACAAAAAAAGACCAATAAAAGTCTTTTTAAGCTATATTAGTCTTTTATATTTATGTGTTTAAATTTACCGTATACTGTATTGGACAAGCTGCAATTTATTTTTTAAAAATCATAAAACTCAACATTGCTATTGTATTTTTTCAAATATGAGTTAAAATAACATACGAGATATCTTATGAGGCCCCACGTGATCCACTTGGGTTGCGCGCGGCCTCATTTTTTTATTTTAACCATTTTTCATACTTCCAAATTAACTTGTCTTAATTAGCATTATATATCTGGTCGTATATTAACTGAAGCTTAACGCCTTCTTTATCCAGTTCTCCATCTTCATCCATTAGATCAAGAATAACATCATCTATTGCAAACAAAACTTCATTAACATCTCCGTTTTTTATGAGTTTATCAATATCCACACCATATTTTTTTATCTCTTTTTTTTGTTCTTCGGTAACTATCATTTTCTTATGCTCCGTAAAAATCTAATACCACGCAACAGTCGCTTGCTTTTCAAAATTATTACTCTTAAGCATTTTCTCTGCTTTACTATATGCGTGACAGTCACAGTTCTCACATATATCACCATATTTTTTCTCAAATTCAATTTCTTTTGTATCTAAGTTTATCAATATAATTCCATAATTATCATTATCTTTACCGGTTGTATATTTATATCTTATTACATTTTTTGCTTTTCAAGCATATACATTATTATCATTTTAAACCGCTCTTTCAACTAAGGCAAGCCTGTAGTTATATTTTTTTCAGCTATACTATGAGCATCTTCATACATCAAATTATATCTTGATTGTAAATTATTTTTATATCTTCCTCATAGAACTCGACAGGATTACCACTTGAAGAATCTATTACTATACTTTCCTTTCCTGATTCATTTTCTTCAGGATAAAAGTATTCAGTAACAACACCGCTAAATGCAATTCCTTCTTTAGTAACAATATTCACTTTTTTATTATAGAACCGTTTTAGTTTCATTGTTTTTCATCCATCTTGATATTATATGACTTCCTGTCTTGAAATAAACAATAGTTGCTTTTATTGTTTCAGTTGAATGAAACACCATTTCTGGAGGAACATTCAGGGTTGCGTCACATTTGTATATTTCTCCCTATATTTTAGTAAAAATTAAATAAAATACTGTATGTTAATTCACGAATGTGGTAAAATACCTATCACAAGGAAGATTGGAGATTATTACTATGACAATGGAAGAAAAAATAGCAAGAATTAATGAATTATATCATAAATCCAAAGAAACAGGGCTCACTGAAGAAGAAAAAGAAGAACAAGGAAGATTAAGATGGGATTATATTAACAGCATTAAGGCAGGAATCGGAGCACACCTTGATAATATGTCAATTAAGTATCCTGACGGAACCATTAAAAAGGTTAAGAAGACAAATATTATCCAAGATAAATAAGTATATGGTTGCTAAAAAAATCAGGTTTTGCAATGGCTGAAGCTGATTGCGATTTGTATATTATTTTCCCGGAATTTTCTTTGAATCCGGCTCAGCAGAAATTAAGAAAAGCGATTGAAGTAAATACCTAACATTTGATAAACTTGTATACTGATATACTGAATCATATCCGTGTAAAGGAGTTTTTTTCAATATCGTAATTGCCGTCTTCAGTTAATACAAATTTAAAACCTCTATTGCTATCCATTTCAAGTCCTGTCATTACAGTAAAGTGTTCATCCATCTCTTTAATTTCCGGATTGGGGGTACCCCCTTTTTCTAAGTTTTTTTCTCAACTTCAAGCTTTGAATTATATAATTGCTCAGCCATTTCATCAAACCATATTTTAGACTCATCTAAGTTCGGATTTAATGTTGATTTGTCAAAATCCGGGGCGAGCTTAATTAAAATCATACTCATGTAATATGGAATTCAATTCGGAGTTCAGCTTATCAATAATATGCTTTAATGCATCCTTTGGATTTTTATCAAATTCTTCTTTAAATTCTTCTGTATAAGATATTGCAGAAATATCTTTATCAAAAATATTTTTAGGAATGTCTTTCAGATATTCAATCCTTGGTGAAAGATATCCCCATATAGCTTTAAGCTGCTTTTCTTTTTTTAACACTCCCTCTTTATATGCAAAAAATTTAATAAGATGCATTAAATTTTCTTTGTATTCTTCTTTACATTTCTGTATCTTTTTTTCCTTTGATATTATCGGGATTCTCTACCATTTTCGCCTATTTCCCGCTGTTTGGGTAGAGATTCACGAACGGCGGCACCAGGATTCTCTACCCTTTTCGGCCGATTTTCGCCTTTTGGGTAGAAATTCACGAACGGCGACACCAGGATTCTCTACCCTTTTCGGCCGATTTCCGCCTTTTGGGTAGAGATTTTCAACCGGCGGCACCGGGATTCTCTACCCTTTTCGCCTATTTCCCGCTGTTTGGGTAGAGATTTCCAACCGGCGGCACCGGGATTCTCTACCCTTTTCGGCCGATTTCCGCTGTTTGGGTAGAGATTTCCAACCGGCGGCACCGGGATTCTCTACCTTTTCCGCCGATTTCCGCTATTTGGGTAGAGATTCACGAACGGCGGCATCAGGATTCTCTACCCATATGAGAAATTTCCGCCTCTTGGGTAGAGATTTCCAACCGGCGGCACCGGGATTCTCTACCCATATGAGAAATATCCGCCTTTTGGGTAGAGATTCCCAACCGGTGGCACTTGGAACCTGATGAATTCCAAGAGCAGGATGAAATCCGGACGCAACAAGGTTTCCAATTACGCCCTGAGTATATCAAGGGTGTGTGCCGAAGCTCCAAGGATATCCTGACGTTCGCATATTGAAAGATGATATTTTATAAACATTTCAAATTCTTCCTCCGTCAGTCTGTTAAGCTCCTGTCGCATGAAATCGGCTGCGCCGTCAGGGGTAATTATCTGTATTCTTTCAAGACCCGCAGCTTCATTAAGACTATTAATAGCCTCAAGTCTCATATAATCATATAAATCTTTTTCTTCTGAAAGTATCTTGAAATCCTCTGTCAGTTTTCCCTCTTTAATGCTTTCAAGGATATGCTGCTTCTTAAAACCGTATGTTATTACACCATATTCATTCATTATGTATGCCACAAGGATGGTTCCACCTTTTTTACATACTCTTTTTGCTTCATTAAGAGCTTTTAACTTATCTTCAAAAGTAAAAAGATGGTACATCGGTCCGAATAAAAGAACCACATCATAGTAATTTTCAGGATATTTCTTGAGATTAAGTGCATTGCCCTGTTTAGCGATTACATTACTGTTTTTTGCTTTTAAAAGACCAAGATTATGTCTCACAAGCTCTATAGCTGTCACTGTATATCCTTCCTCTGAAAGCGGTACTGAATACCTGCCTGTACCCGCACCTATATCCAGGATATTGATGTCTGCCGGATTATCACATTCAGGTATATATTTATGTATATACTTCATGGAAGTTATATATTCTACCCTGCCGTGACGGGAATCCAGTCTTTTTTCTTCGTTGAATTTATTGTAGTGGGCTTCTATTTCATTCATGGTTTTTTCTCCTGTTATTTTGAAAATATTTTCTGAGAAGCAGGACAGTTACAACGCCTGTTACAAATTCTGCAACAGGGAACGCAAGCCATACTCCCGTTATACCAAATATTGATGAAAGAACCAATGAGCTTATCACATTCATGACAAATCCTCTCATTATGGATATTAAAAAAGTCCTGCCAGCCTGTTCCGTGGCCCCGAAAAATGCCGCGCATACAATATTTAATGAGGCAAAAATAAATCCGATAAAATATATTCTCATTCCCGGATAAGCAAGACTTGCAAGTTTAACAGAATGTTCACTGTTGAAAAGAGCCACACAGTAATCCGTAAATCCGTATATAATTCCTACAATTATAAGTGCAAATGCCAAAGCTGTAATTACAGCTTTCTTCAGGTACGAGGCAACTTCCTTATCATTACCCCTGCCAAAAGATTCACTTACAAGAGGCTGTGTTCCCTGTGCAATACCGTTAAAGATAGCTGCACCTACAAGGGCAAGATTGGCAATAAGACCATAAGCAGCAACTCCTGTATTGCCTGCTATCCTAAGCAGGATAAAGTTAAAAACAGTTGTTGTAACCGCTGAAGAAATCTCCGCCACAAAGGATGCGACTCCAAGCTGGCAGGATTTGAATAACAGCTTTATACTTGGCAATGAAGGAATAAATTTTATTCTGTTTATTTTTTTTAAGAAATGGATTGAACAGATCAGTATACTTATGATAGGCGATAAAGATGTTGCAAGTGCCGCACCGTTCATGCCCATCCCCATTGGAAACATAAACACATAATCAAGTATAATATTGGATACACAGCTTGTAAGTGTGGCAATCATAACAAGTTTTGAATCATTGTCATTCCTAACAAACCCCGTAAAGGTATAATTAACCATAAAAGCCGGTGCAAATGCCAGAAAAATTCTGTTATAGCCTCTTCCAAGTTCAATTATTTCCTTGTCTGCACCCATTACTGCCATTACTTTATCGGTAAAAAATACACCTGCGGTCATGAATATAAGTCCGATTAAAATTTCAAAAACTACAGCATTACAGAAATATCTGTTCTCGTCCTTGTCTTTTCGTTCCCTTGCTATTGCATACCTTGTTGCCGAACCTATTCCAATCATGGCAGCGATTGCGAATATAATCCCATATAGCGGAAGTGCAAGGTTTAAAACTGTTATTCCGTCAGTTCCCTCTGCTCTTGATATAAAAAATGTGTCCGCAATGATGTAACAGGACATACCTATCATTGCAAAAATATTCTGTGATACGTACTTAAAAAATTTATTGTTCTTTTTCATAATCTTTTTTCCATTAAAGTTAGTCCATTCATTATAATGTGCCTTATATATTTTTTCAACTCATATTTATCCATTAATCATCTTTACAATCCAGTATATTAAGCCAAGAATCCATGAGGACAATACACCGTATAATACAACCGGCCCGGCAATTTTAAATATCTGGCAGCCGATTCCGAATACCTGCCCTTCTTTCTTAAATTCTATGGCAGGTGCAGCTACGGAATTGGCAAAACCCGTAATTGGCACAAGTGAACCTGCCCCACCGTATTTCGTTATTTTGGGATATATTCCAAATGCCGTCAATGCTACCGAGATGAAAATTAAAGTTATGGATACCCATGTTGATGATGTTACCTTATCCATATCAAAAAAATATGTGAAGACATTCCTTAGGCCCTGACCCATTGTACATATTATGCCGCCTGTAAAAAAAGCTCTTAACATCTGGCTTAAAAGATTATGAGTCGGTGTAACTGTCTCCACATATTCGTTATATCTTTTTTTTGCTTCCTTATCCATTGCAACCTCCTTTTTATGGATATTATGCAATGAAAAGGATATAATTATTCAGTTTTTTTACGTTTTCCGTAAATATCCGCAAGGTTAAGCCTTAATGCATTGGTTACAACACAAAAGCTGCTAAGGCTCATGGCTGCTGCCCCGAACATAGGATTCAAAGTAAGTCCAAGTCCTACAAAAGCTCCTGCTGACAGAGGAATTCCTATGGTATTATAGAAAAATGCCCAGAAAAGATTTTCGTGTATATTTCTTAAAGTTGATTTACTAAGTCTTATTGATGCTGCAACATCCGTAAGCCTGCTCTTCATAAGTACAACGTCTGCTGCGTCTATTGCTATATCGGTTCCTGCACCGATTGCGATACCAATATCGGCTCTCGTAAGGGCAGGTGCATCATTAATTCCGTCACCAACCATCGCAGTTCTGCCTTTTTTCATAAGTTCCCTGATAACATTTTCTTTACCGTCCGGAAGAACTCCGGCTATTACTTCGTCAACTCCGGCTTCTTTGCCGATAATTGCCGCTGTCTTTTCATTATCGCCTGTAAGCATTACCACATGGATACCCATTTTCTTAAGTTCGCTTACTGCCTTATGGCTGTCCTCTTTTATTATATCAGCAACAGCAATGGTTCCTATATAATGGTTATCTTTTGCAAAAATAAGCGGTGTCTTTCCTTCATTTGATACTTTATCGGAAATATTTTTTAATTCCTCATTATCGGCAGTATGCCCTGAAATGAATCTGTAATTTCCGCCCATAACGATTACACCGTCTATTTCTCCCAAAAGGCCATTTCCCGGGAGTGCATTAAAGTTTTTGACCGGACTTATGGTTATTTTACGCTTTTCAATCTCCTGATTAACCGCACCTGCCAAAGGATGCTCACTATTGTACTCAAGGGAACCCGCTATGTGCAGAAGTTCCTCTTCCGTTATGTCCTTTGCAGGATAGATGCCTGTTACAACAGGCTTGCCTTCTGTTATTGTTCCTGTCTTATCAAGAGCAACAATCTTAAGTTTTCCTGTTTCTTCAATGGCGGCAGCGTTTTTAAACAAAATACCGTTTCTGGCACCTTTTCCGTTGCCTACCATAATAGCAACAGGTGTTGCAAGTCCCAGGGCACATGGACAGCTTATTACAAGTACCGATATTCCTCTTGCAATGGCAAATCCGGCACTCTTACCTATTAAGAGCCACACAATTATTGTTACAACCGCTATTGCTATTACCGTGGGAACAAATATACCCGATACCTTATCGGCTATTCTTGCTATATGAGGTTTGGTCGCCGAAGCGTCACTTACCATTTTAATAATCTTTGAAAGTGCTGTATCTTCTCCTACCCTTAATGCTTTACAGGTTATAATGCCCGACTGGTTAATGGTTGCAGCAGATACTTTGTCATCCGGCTCTTTATCTACAGGAATACTTTCTCCCGTCAATGAGGATTCATTGACTGCACTGTGTCCGTCAATTACAACACCATCTACAGGAATGCTTTCTCCCGGTCTTACGATAAATATGTCGCCTTTTACGACTTCCTCAACCGGCACATTAACTTCTTTGCCGTCTCTTATGATATTGGCTGATTTAGGAGCTAACTTCATCAATCCTTTTAAGGCATCCGTCGTTTTGCCTTTTGAATATGCCTCAAGCATTTTTCCGAGGGTAATCAGTGTAAGAATCATTGCGGCCGATTCAAAGTAAAATTCCATCATATACTTTTCCACAAGTTCCATATCACCTGCAACCTGTGCTTTAGTCATGGCAAAAAGTGCAAAAGTGCTGTAACCGAAAGCTGCCGTAGCTCCGAGAGCAACAAGGGTATCCATATTAGGAGCACCGTGTATAAGGCTTTTATAGCCTGATATAAAGAACTTCTGGTTAATTACCATTATAATAACCGTAAGAAGTAACTGGGTAAGTCCCATGGCTATATGGTTTCCATCATAAAACTTAGGAAGTGGGAAGCTCCACATCATATGGCCCATTGAAAAATACATAAGTATCAATAAGAAAACAAGTGATGTGATGAATCTTGTCCTCATAGGTCTGATAGGTGATTCCGTGGAGGTATCCTCTGCTTTTTCTTTATTTTTTATGGATGAGGCCCCATAACCTGCATTTTTAACAGCTTTAATAATATCGCTATCTGCTGCACTGCCTTCAACACTCATGGAATTTGTCAGCAGATTTACTGAACACGATGTTACGCCTGACACCTTTGATACCGCCTTTTCCACCCTGGCACTACAGGCGGCGCAGCTCATTCCTTTTATGTTATATTGCTTCATATATCAGTTATTCCTTCCGAAAAGCGAAAATTTTTTCTTTTCGTATTCTTCTGACGATATGCCCTTAAGAGTATATCCTGTTTCTCCTATTACGCTTTTAATCCGGTCTTCATCAAGAGGCTCGTCTGAAATAATTTCTGTCTCACCTGCCGAATGTGATGAGTTTACTTTCTTTACTTTAAAATTATTTCTTATTGCTGTATTGATATGGCTCTCACACATACCGCACATCATTCCGTCAATTTTTAATGTTGTCTTTATCATAATAATTCTCCTTTATATTTGTTTTTTCATGTTTGATTATAATTAGTATTGTAAAAAGGGGGTGTATGTTATACACCCCTTTTATTTCAGCCGGACAGACTTATATCCGGTTATCGTCTGGACTTATGAAATTTTAACCATTCGGAACAGGAATTAATAAATTCGGAATTAGTAGGTCTCTTGGTACAGGAACCAAAAATTTCTTTACCTTCGCGGGTCTTCATTATACTGTTTCTCTTAGACCACGCTGTCTCTATACCGTATCTTATATTACGTTCAACATTGGTAGGAGATGTTCCGTAACGTTCCCCTATCTTAGGATAAATATCCTTGGTTATGGAAACTATCGCATCCGGTTCCTCCAATGTGATCATTATAGCATCTATAGCATACTTGTAACCTATCATCTTGGCAGGTATTCCAAGTTTACGAATCAGTGATGAGGTCTCGTTCTCAACACTATATGAAATATCATTCTGCACATATGAAGACTCTGCAATGCTTTTCTTAGGTTCAGAGTCACATAACTGTCTGATTCTTCTGATTAATGCGCCTTCGTCAAAGGGCTTCATAAAGAAATATGACGCTCCCGAATCAAGTGCCTGCGTTACTATATCTTCCTTACCTGCTGCCGACACAATTATAAAATATGGTACTTTACCATTATTATCCTCTCTTACGGCCTCCATAACGCCAAGTCCGTCCACTATAGGCATAACAAGGTCCAGAAGTACAACATCCGGCTCATACTCTTTAATTAATTCTATTGTCTCCCTGCCGTTAGATGCGGTTGCAAGTATCTCAAAGTCCTTCTGGTCTGCAATTCCGTCCACTAACATTTCCCTGACCAACGTGTTATCATCAGCCACTATTATTCTTATGTTTTTTTTCATACTACACGTACCCTTAAATATCCTTCTTCTATAGCACCTATGATAACATAAAACATGCCTTTATAACAAGGTTTTAATTACATTTATTATATTAAAATAATTGTCATTAACTGTCTCTATTTTTTCTTTAACACCTTCAAGGCTTCCCGCACGGAGAATTTCACATACTTCGCATACTGTACCTGTAAGTCCGTCAAAGCCTAAATTACCTGTAAGTCCCTTTAACGTATGGCAGGCTCCAAAAGCTGCCTGTACGTCTCCTTTCTCAACGGCATATTTCATATCTTCAAAATTAGTATCCTCTCCGAATCTTTTAAGATACTTTACATACCTGTCCTCGCGTCCTGAAAACCGCTCGATAGAGCCGTTTACATCCACATTAAAATCCATAAGTTCTTTTTTCCAGTCTTGCATCACTCTTCTCCTATCATATGTTTTTTTATAACGGAATAAAATAATTCCAGATTAACAGGTTTGGTTATATGGTCGTTCATTCCGGCCTCTTTTGATTTCTGTACATCTTCCGCAAAAGCATTGGCAGTCATAGCAATAATAGGAAGTTTTTTTACATAATCATCGTCAAGTGCTCTTATCTTTCTTGTTGCTTCGTATCCATCCATCACAGGCATCTTAATGTCCATAAGAACACAATCATAGCTATGGTTCTGTTTAATTCTGTTATAGGCATCAAGCCCATTTCTGACACTGTCATATTTTATCTCAACATCATCAAGGTAATCACTTATGATATCAATATTAATCTCATTGTCTTCAACAATAAGTATCTTTCTGCCTTTGAATATGTTTTTGTCCTTTTTAAGCCTTGCCTTATTCTTTTTGTCAGAAAGAAGTTTCCTTAAATCCGAATTAAATACAGGTTCAGATATAATTTTTTTAACACCAAGTTTTTCAAATTTAGGAATATCTTCTTCCATATCATACGATGTAACCACTACAACTTCCTTGTGGCCCCTGGTTCCTATATATTCCTTTATCTCGTTATATGTGTTATTTTCGTCACTTTCAATATAGAACACCTTATAATCTTCAATATCATATTCCACCGTATCTTCGTCATCTGCTTCTGTATGTTTAAGCGGAATGGTTACAGTAAATTCGGAACCTACATTAAGTTCACTTTTAACATCTATATTTCCACCAACAATTTCAATCAGCTGTTTGGTAATTGACATTCCAAGCCCTGTACCTTCAACACCGCTTATAGTTGTGTCCTTGGCTCTTTCAAAAGGCTCAAACATCCTTTTAACGAAATCTTCCGACATACCGATTCCGGTGTCCGATATTTTTATTATATAATTTGAAAGATCAGCTGTTTTTGTAGGCTGTTCTTCAATGCTTAACGATACAAGTCCATATTCCTTTGTATATTTTATCGAATTACCCAGAAGATTAATTATTATCTTATTAAGGGTAGACTTATCGGAAAGCACTATCTCATTTTTTACATTTTTTGCGTATACCTTAAATTTAAGATGTTTTTCCTTAATCTGTCCCTGAACCATGGTAGCCACACTATGAAATAAATCTGCAAGGGACAACGGACTTTCATTTACTACAACCTTACCACTTTCTATATATGACATATCAAGTATGTTATTTACCAGGTATAAGAGAATCCTACCGGAACTCTTTATTTTCATAAGATTACTGTATACACGCTGTCTGTTTTCTATATGATTAATTGCCATATCGGTCATGCCGATAATTGCATTGAGAGGAGTTCTTATATCATGGGACATATTTGAAAGGAAATTACTTTTTGCTTCATTAGCTCTGTTGGCAGCATCTGTCGCCTCCACAAGCTGCTTATTTCTTTTTAATTCCATATCCCTTTCTTCATGGATATCTTTTAAGGCATAAACGGCTTCCATCGTATGTCCGTCACAGAATTTAGTAATTTTTATATCAAGACGTACCCATTTATATTCATTATCAACAAGTCTTCTGTATTCGCAATATATCTCATCTTTACCATTTGCCATCATTTCATCGAGATATTCCCTTGAATTACATCTGCGTATATTCATCTCATCATCAGGATGGGCAATTCTTGAAACGTATTCATCAGTAAATTCCTCTATTCTCTGCGTCCTTTCAAAAATATCGCAAAGGTCAACCGGCAGACGGAGTGTTTTGATTGTTCCTGCCGTAAAATCAAAATAATACATACCGAAATACGCATCACCTAATGTATAAAGGACAGTCCTCGTCATATCGTATTCTTTATTTAAAGAAATAAGGTTTGTCCTGTTAGCAACACGTTCATCATTATCCATTATAAGCAGTAAAAGCCTGTCTCCGCCCGGAAGATGGATATTGGTTGCCATTCCATCATAGAAATGTTCATTACTGTCCTCGTCTATTGCCTGAAATTCACATTCAGCAAATCCGCTGTACATACTGCCGGCTTTTTTTAACGTGTTTTCAAATTCATCATAATCGTCTTTATTGATAATTGTCCTGAAATTGTCCATAAGATTCCCGAATGAACCTTTTCTGGCAATTCCTTTTATATGTTCAACTTTATATACGGACTCGTATTCATCCTTTTCGGTATCAATAATCAATGCTGCAATAAACACTTTGGATAATGCAGTCTCACTTACTATACCACGGTTCTCTGATTCGATTTTTTCCGTACATTCTTTGACCGCATATACAACGTATGGGCTGTCTTCTGTATAATTAGCATCTTTGGCTACTTTAATTTCAATCCATTTGCCGTTGATTTCCTTAAAATATTTGGTTATTACATCATCATTATATTTAAAATATTCCTTAACCGCTCTATGGGTTATTGTGGAATGAAGTTCACTTCTGAACGACGGGTCAACATATACTTTGCCATATATTGAATAATTTTCATTAATAAACTGTGTTATGTAGAGACCATCCGTACCATCTTCGTTATTGAGCAGTATCTCTTTCTTACCATTGTCAAGATTAACCCTGCATATCATCTGATATGTCTCTGTCAATCCTGAAATTGTCTCCTGAAGATTCTTCACGCGCTGGTAATTCTGCATCTCTTTATCAAATATAACAACGCCTGCCATAAAAAGCTTATCATTATACTCGTCTTTAACCGGCATAAACTTCAAAGCTCTCCATTCTCCGTCATTCATCTGATAGTTAACCTGATATGGTCCGCTTTCGTTAAGTCGTCTCATTATATTGTTAATATCCGATTCTCTTCTTACTTTAAGCCGGTCTTTCCCGCATACATAATTATTGCAGTAATCTCTTATAAGTTCCATATAATCGCTAAAGCTTTCGGAATACTTCGTAAGCGTACTGTTGGAATACAATATATTATATTTTCCTGTATTACCGTTTACCATAAATACGGAATAATACTGTCTGTAAAAGCCATCAAGAATAATCGTTGTGTCAGAATCCGCATCCGGTGAGACATTTTTGTCAAGGTATGCTATAACCGCATCCTCATTTTCAAAATTCATCCTATAGAAAACACCTGTAAGATTATTTTCACCGTTACAGGTCATTCTGAACCTGACCTTTTTCTTATTGCCGATAACTTTCTGCAATTCATTCCTGTTTCTGAAAAAATCCATGGCTTTCAGATTAACAAGTACTTTTTGTCTTGCTTCATCATTCATATAAATAATGTTGCCGTTGTTATAATCCACCACCACAATGGCAAAATCATCTATCAAATTAAAAAATGCTCTCATATCATCCATAAGTAATCTTCTCCTTATGGATATTATACTTAAGAACTGAAATAAAATAAAGCCCCCAATCCTTTTCCAAGGGCTAAAAAAAACAAAATAATTACAAAACCTGTCCTAAGTCTTGCTCTTCTTGAAAAAACAGGTATCCCTTTTACCGCTTCCGCAAGTGAAATGAGAAAACATCCTGTATACATACCGGCAAATACAGAAAATACCACCCATACTGCCGACGGAAGAAATTCATACGGAGTAAATGTAAAAAATGCATTTCCTACCGTAACCCCGGTTATAACAAGGTCCTCGTAAAACCTTTCTCTGCCTGCCGTATGGGTAAACTGTACTATTCTGCTAATAACCCCAACGGTCATAAATAACGCGAAATATCCGCAGGAAGTCACAAATCCTGCTCCCAGTGAAAAAAGGACAATCAGCAAAAATTCATTCCACATCATCTGCTTTTTCCTCTCTTTCGCTGTTATTTATTATGGTGGTGTTTATATCATCTTCATATAGTCTCATCTGTATATCAAGAGGGGTTGGATCTTTCACAGACTTTCTTTTTCCGATTCTGTTATAAAAAATCATAATTCCCAGAAAAAGTCCCAGTGAATACATCACCTGCTGCAAAAACACGGCTTTATTGTCCCCCGTAACCCATTTACTCATTGTCTCAAATATACCATTAATGTCCACATCATTGTCATAAGCCATGATTGCAAAAGCACTTCCGCAGAATATAACAACGGAAGCAAGTATAACTTTCAGGAAATCAGTTACCTTGTTCTGCTTTTTTTCCTTTTTGTAAGACACAACAAACTCCGGTTCGCCAAGGTTAATTAACTCTGTTCCATTTACGTTTTCTTCAATTACAGAAAATACTTTTATTGCTGTTACCACATATCTTCTGCTTTCTGTTTCAGGTACGCTTATTATGGGTAAAGACTTTATTTTTGCCTGTATGGAATTATCTTTACAATATACAGATGCAATGTCTCCAATCGTTATTTTCCTGTTGCTTACTTCACTGCTTTTTTGAAAACTGATATAGACCTTGTCCATTTATACCTCCATATTTTTACGCATCCTGAGCAAAATTTTTTTCTCCATGCGTGATACCTGAACCTGGGATATTCCCAGTATTTTTGCAACCTCCGACTGGGTCTTTTCCTGAAAATATCTCATTTCTATAATAGTTTTCTCATCTTCTTCCAAAATATTCATGGTTTCTTCAAGCATGACATGATTCATAATTTTATCATGATCACTTTCTTTGGCTGATGCGGCAAGTTTATCTACCACATATATCTGATTACCGTCGCTTTGGTAAATTGTCTGATAAATTGATTCAACATCTTTTGATGCTTCCATCGCTACAACAATATCCTCAGTGCAGATCCCCGTTTCTTTGGAAATCTCTTCAATGGTTACCTCTCTTTTAAGTTTTTGTGACAGATAATCTTTTGCCTGGTTGATTTTCCAGCCGTTCTCTTTTATGGAGCGTGATATTTTGATTATTCCGTCATCCCTTATAAATCTTTTGATTTCCCCGCTTATCATAGGCACGGCGTAGGTCGATAACATTACATCCATATTCAGGTCGAACTTATCAATGGCCTTAATTAATCCTATTGTTCCTATGGAAACAATGTCATCCATTTCATAACCTCTGTTGGCAAAACGCTTTGCAATACTGTAGACAAGCCCCATATTATGCATTACAAGCATATCTCTGGCTTCTTTATTCCCTTCATGGGCAAGAGCAATAAGTTCTTTGGTATGATCCATAAATCACACCTCCAATTACTCCGTTATTCTCCCGAATGTTTTTTTCATGATCACGGTTGTGCCTCCACCTTTTTCAGACACCACCTGAAGTTCATCCATAAACACTTCCATAAATGTAAATCCCATGCCTGAGCGTTCATGCAGCGCATCGGTTGTATACATAGGTTCCATTGCCTTTTCAACATCAGCAATTCCTTTTCCAAAATCTTTTATCATAACTTCCATTGTATTATTCTCAACAGAACATTCGATTATTATTTTACCGCCATTTCCACCGTAACCGTGAATAACAGAATTGGTTACAGCCTCTGAGACCGCTGTTTTTACGTCATTAATTTCCTCTAGTGTAGGGTCAAGTCTTGTTACAAATGCCGCTACGCACACTCTGGCAAATCCTTCATTTTCCGATAATGCTTCCATTTCCATTTTAAATCTGTTCATTTTGTCCTCCTTCATTAACAAAGCAATCCATTTCCCTGCTGGTTTTTAATATTTTGAATAATCCTGACATTCTGAATATTCTTTGTACACCCTGTCCTATATTGCTTACATATATTTCTCCTCCGATTTCTTTTATCTTTCTGTATCTTCCCATCAGCAGTCCTATTCCTGCACTGTCCATAAAGCTCACATTTCTGAAATTAAAAGTTATTGTATGTACCTTCTGACCGTTAATTTTTCTGTCTATCTCATCTCTTATCATTTCGGTAACGTGATGATCAAGGTCACCACCCAGATTAACTATAAGGATGCCTCTCCTTATAACACATAAATTATTCATATTCTCCTCCTGAAAAATAATAAAGCGGAGCATATAATCTGCTCCGCCGTGTAACGTGGTTTATTCTTAAGTAATATTGTTTTCTTCCATATATTTGGTTATGTCTCCGGTAAACTTAGAATTACCGAACTTGCTTTTCAAAATATTGGCATATTCCTTACCCTTGTCATTTTCATTAAGCCTGAAATGGGACATTGCAAGATAATAAATCGCCTCATCCGATTCAGGATTAAACTTGTATGATAATTCAAGATACTTGACTGCAGTTATGTAATCTGACTTGTCATAAGCATTAGAGCCTGCCTTAAGATATGTTTCCGCACCACTGTTGCAGTTCTCGTCAAGCAATGTGTAAAGCGATTTAGCCTTGTCCGTAGGAAGTTTGGTAACATCTATCTTAGCAAGTTCCACCATAGCATTGTCAAAATCATCATCAAGATAATATGAAACAGCATCAATAAGTCCTGCATACATATTAACCGAACCCGAATCACCTGCATATCCGGCAAGTTCATCTTTAACGGTTTTAAGCTCGTCCTTGGCCTCGCTTAACTGTTTTTCAAGGTCAGTTATTCTGACAGACTGGCTTGACATACTCTCGCTGTACTGTTTTATGGTGTCATTGCTTTCCCTCTTGGCGTTCTGGACCTTGGATGGTACTACAAGGAACCATACAAGTGCAACACCTATAATAACTCCAAACAATATCTGGACAACGGTAAGCATACCGCTTGACGGCTCTTTATAGGAATTAGGAGGCAGAATTACATCATTGCCTGATAATCCTTTTTTCTTAGGCTTATAGTATACCTCATCATTTTTTGATGCAGCAGCTATGCCCTCGTTATTAAGCTCGTCCATATATCTTAATCCCAGAGTATTGGTTCTGTCTGTTTCAAGAGCTTTTTTTATGGTCTTTGCAGCTTTATCCATGTTCCCATGTTTCATATACAAAAGGCCAAGAAGCAGCTGTGCTCTTACAAATCTTGGATTAAGTGTCACTACTTTTTTTAGCTGTATAAGAGCAACATCATCGCTGCCCTCCTGCAGCTTATTCAAAGCGTAATTATATTTCTTAGCTGCCTGATTAAGCTGTTCAAGTTTATTGGGATTGAACTTAACTTTCTTAATATAAACGGTTGCAACATTTTTATCCGGCTTAAGATTAACGCTTATTACCCACTCTTTAAGGGCAAGTGCTGTTTCTCCGATTTCAAAATATACAAGGCCCAGGAGATTTCTTGCTTTAATGTTGGATTTATTAATTTTAAGACTGGTTTTAAGTGCTGATACCGCTCCTGTTAAATCCCTGACCTGTGCTTTTGCAAGACCGAGATTATAATAGGAATTGGACGATTTGACAACTATCTTATATACAGATACATCTGCTCCGCATTTAAGGCAGTAATCGTTGTCAGTAAGTACACTGTTACATTTATAACATCTCATTAACCTGCTCCTATTTATCTGTTATTTCTCTTATTATTTTATCAATTACTTCCGTAACGTCCGTTGTATTATTACGGTAAATCGCATCCTCTGCTTCGTCAACTTCAAGACTTGGCTGGAATTTTCTTATCTCTTCATCAAAGTCAATCATACTTATCTCCATTCTATGTTCAAAATTTCACCTGCAAGGTATAAAGAACCTACAGCGTATTTCATTGTGTTTTCATCGGATAATTCCATTAATTTTCTGTATGCATCGGGAACATTGGCACAATGGATTACATCAACACAGTCATACTTATCAAACACTTTTTTAAATGTATCTGTGTCTATACCTCTTTTGTCATCAAGAACTCCCGTTACTATCACCCGGAAAAGCCCTGACGTACAGATTTTATCAATCATGCCGGCGTAATGTTTGTCCTTAACTGCTGAGAAAAGCAGGATTCGTCTGCCTTTCCATCCGTCTTTACGGACTGAGGCAAGAAAATGTTCTATACCGTCATCATTATGTCCGCCGTCGACCACAAGACCATCATCCATCCGCTGCATCCTGCCAATCCACACAACGCTTGAAAGCCCTTCTTTTACATAGGTGCGGTCTATGGAAAGCATTGCTGCCGCCGTTGCCGCAAGGGAAGCATTTTCAGCCTGATATTCTGCCTTAGTCTGTACTGAAAAAATCTCATTATCATAATACTTATTATGAAGACAAAAATCAATATTTTTATCTTTAATTACAATATCTTTAATATCATCCGGTTCTATTATGGTCACCGGTGCATTTTTTTCCCTGGCCTTTTTCATAAATACATCCGTTACATCTTTTCTTCTGTTTATAAATAAAACAGGCACACCTTCTTTGATTATGCCGGCCTTTTCCATAGCTATTTTTTCGTAGGTATCTCCCAGTATTTCAGTATGGTCAAGACTTATTGACGTAAGGACTGTCATTACAGGATGTGTTATCACATTGGTTGCATCAAGTCTTCCCCCCAGTCCCGTCTCAAGAATAATATACTCTGTATCACTGTTCTTGAAAATATCCATTGCCATTCCGAAAAGAAATTCAAAAAAAGATGGATGATCAAAGCCGTCCCTTACCATATCCTCGGATATTTTCTTAATCCTTTTAAAAGATTCCTCAAATATGCTGTCTGTAACTTCTTCTCCGTTAATTACGATTCTCTCATTGATTCTGACAAGATGCGGTGAGGTAAAAAGTCCGGTTTTCTTACCGGCCTTACCTAATATCCCCGCAAGATAGGCACATACCGAGCCCTTGCCGTTAGTTCCTGCAACATGTATTATTTTCTTACTGTTTTCATCAAATCCTATTCTGTCAAGCATTATCCTGGTATTGGCAAGGGACGATTTCTTTGAAAATTTAGGTATGTTATATATGTAATCTGTTTCTTTAACCATTTCAAGCCTCTTATATCCATTGAGTATCTTTTTCTACAATGATTTTATATATGTCAGGAATTTATTGCAAGCACTATTTATCGCAAAAAAAGACACCAAATTACGAAATCTGCTGTCTTATTTTCTCTATAAATTACATTATGCTGCCGGAAGTGAAGCACATTATGTCAGATTCCGGCTCTAATCACTGACTCTTAGAATCCTCCGCCGCAACAACAGCAGTTGCATAAAAGATTAAGGCAAAGCATCTGTGTACAACAACTGCCCGCTCCGGCACTGTCCTGTCCGTATCCGGCTCCTGCTCCCGTATACCAGCCGCCTGTATTCTGGAGCTGGTTAAGAAGGTTAATATATTCCTGATTGCCCGGTTCCATCTGTACCGCAGTCCTTGCATCCTCTTGTGCAACTATCATATTGCCGACTCCGGCACTTGCATAGGCATGCACATAATACCATCTGGCACTTCTTTCCGTCATACCCTCAAGTACAATTATTGCTTCCCTGAACTGTCTGTTTCTTACAAGATTAGCTGCCGCAACTATTCTCTGATCCTCGGAACTGCTGTAACTGTTATAACTGTTATAACTGTTACCTGAACCATAGCTTCCTCCGTAGCTTCCGCTGTAACTGCCATAAGAAGATCCACCGTTTTCTTTCTCATGGATTATCTGATTATAAGCTTCCTGTATCTGCTTAAATTTCTCCTCTGCCTGAGCCTTATTAGGGTTATTAACATTGGCATCGGGATGATACTTTCTGCTTAGCTGTCTATATGCTTTCTTAATTTCTTCTGTACTTGCACCTCTTGATATGCCAAGCACTGAATACGGATCTGTCATTCTATACCTCTCTGTCAGGATCTTTATCCCGTTTCTGTATTATTATGTTATATTTAGTCCATATACCCGCATACATAATATTTCTCAAAATATCAATATTATCAATAATCGGCAGACATTCAAATGCTCTTGCAGACTCTGCCGCAGTTATGGTTAAAATATTTTTACAATATTCATTAAAATCGCCATCATTCCGTTTTGGTATCAACGGATTATAGCTTTCGTTCTTAATGTCTTTATCAATATCATCAAAAGCATCCATTATGTAGATATATTTGCCAAGGAAAAATCCCATCCTGTAAAGATCTTCTTTCCAGATATCATCTTTCATTGCAAAAATACCGCCAAGCATCTTACCGGTATATGAAGAAACTGTATCTATATTATTTTCATGGGACTTTTCACATTCACTCTGTCCACTTATATAATCTTCTATTATCCCGGCCTGTTTTGGAAACTTTGAGGCAGCCTTCTTAAATGCTTTCTTAAGAAGACCGGCACAGATATTGGACTTAAGGCTCCTATCGTCATCCCAGTTATCCTTAAGCTTATAATACGATAGCAATATATTCATTGCCGCCGCATAATCTGTATATTCGTTACTGATTTCACCATGCTTCTTAACATGATGTATGACACAATGACGCATAACTGTCTTAGTATCATCTTCATAAAGTCCCGATAAAAGTATTGCAAGAAATGTCATATCATAATTAAGTGTTATCTGACCCGGTAATCCATAATTATTCCTAAGACTTCTGCAGACACCACAATAAAAGCTGTTATATCTGTTGTAATCCTTAACCTTAAGTTCATCCTTGTGAATAACAATATATCCAAACATATCGCACCCTGACTTATGTTCTCTTAATAAATTCTATACGGCATTTCGGACATCTTATACATATCTTGCCCTTGCCCTTAGGTACTCTTATCTTCTGACTGCAGTTAGGGCACTTAAATATCCTGTGTGCCGTATCTCTCTGTCTCGTACCTGCATCGTTACCATAGCTGCTTCTGTTCTTTCTGAACATTCTCGTTGCATTAAGGTACCACCGGTTCTCTCTGTTTCTTGCCGGATAATTTCTTGATAAAATTCTGAAATAACTGTATATCAGAAGCAGTAACGTCGGAAGGAATAAAAATCTTACAAAAAAAGATACAATAATCATTACAAAAAGTAATATATTAATGAACTTTCCAAACTCATCCATTCCGTATCTTCCTGCCATAAAATTAGCCATCTTGTCTCTGAATCTACCTGACATTGTCTGTCACCTCGCATATTTATATGATAATAATCATATATGTATTGCTTTCAAAAAGCCATTAAAAATATATAATATATTATTAATTTTTTATAAATTTGCAAGATACCCTTCAAGTAACTCAAACAATCTGTCCATTTCTGCATCGGTACCTATGGTAATTCTTAAGAAATCATCAATACGAGGAGCATTAAAATGCCTTACGAACACTTTATTTTTCCTGAGAAAATCATATATATCAGTTCCTTTTACCCTGCCATGTCTTGCAAAAATAAAGTTAGAACCGGATTCAAGGCACTCAAAACCCAATGCTTTTAGTCTTCCGGCTGAACGTTTTCTTGTCTCAATAATTTTCTCTGTTGTTCTATTATAATAATCCATACTTTCTGCCGCGGCAGTTCCAAGGAGTATTGACGGCATATTCATAGTGTAAGAATTTACGGAATACTTTACGTCATTAAGTGCCTTTATAAGTTCAGGATTAGCAAATGCCATGCCTATTCTCATACCTGCCAATGATTTGGATTTTGAAAAAGTCTGCACTACTATAAGATTATCATAATCTTTAAGAAGTGATACCGCTGACTGTCCCGCAAAATCAATATATGCTTCATCCACAACAACAATTACATCACGGTTATGTTCAAGAATATCTTTTATGAAATCCAGATTTCTGTATATTCCCGTAGGTGCATTCGGATTAGCGATAACCACACCACCGTTAGGCTTATAGTAATCTTCTGCCCTTATATTGAAATTCTCATCAAGTAGCGGTGTCTCATACTTAATTCTGTAAACATCTGCCCATACGCTGTAAAAAGAATATGTTATATCCGGAAAAAGCACAGGACGGTCCGAATTAAAAAATGTCAGGAATATCATTGACAGTACATCATCAGATCCCACACCGGTAAAAATCATATTTTTATCAACACCGTAATTTTCTGATATGGCTGATATTAACATATCTGCCGCAGGATCAGGATATTTTCTGAAATCCTCCGTTCTGATGCTTTCAAGAACTTCTTTTACATGTGGTGCCGGAGGATAGGGATTCTCGTTGGTATTCAATTTAATAATATCCTTATCCTTAGGCTGTTCTCCGGGAACATAAGGTTCGACTTTTCGTATATTTTTTTCCCATTCTCTCATTATCGGATTCCTCTTATATTAGTTTTAATTCTTCTGCAAGTTTCTTAAATTCAGGCAACGAATTGACCACAGTATCGTAAGATACGCAATATGCGATTCTTACGAAGCCTTTACATGCAAAGGAACTTCCCGGAACCACAAGTATGTTATATTTCTTAGCCATATTGCTGAATTCCACATCATCTATAGGTGTCTTTACAAACATATAGAACGCACCCTCAGGCTTAATACATTCAAACCCAAGGTCACGAAGTCCTTTATACAAAGTCTCCCTGTTTCTGTTATATACTGCAATGTTACTGCTTACATCCACGTCAACACATCTTAAAATTACTCTCTGCATAAGAGATGGTGCATTAACAAATCCTAATACTCTTGTTGCTACATTGCAGGCTGTAATTACTTTAGCGCTGTCATCAAATTCATCGGGAATAACAAGATATCCTATTCTTTCACCCGGAAGAGATAATGATTTACTATAAGAATATCCTACAACCGTATTCTCATAATATTTGGTAAGATATGGAACCTTCACGCCGTCATAAGCAAGTTCACGGTATGGTTCATCAGAAAAAAGAGCGATGACTGTTCCGTATTCCTTCTGTTTTTTTCTTAAAATATCTGCCATTTCGGTAATTGTCTTTTCACTGTATACAACGCCTGTAGGGTTATTAGGTGTATTAACAATTACAACTTTAGTCTTAGGTGTGATTGCTTTTTCAAAAACCGCAAGGTCAGGCTGGAAAGTATCCGTATCAGGTGGAATTACAACAAGTTCTGCATCCACATTAGCCGCATAAGCCCTGTATTCACCAAAATAAGGTGCAAAAGCAATTATCTCATCTCCCGGGTTGACAAACGCCTTAAAGAATGAGTTGATACCACCTGCTGCACCTACCGTCATTATTATATTGTTAAAAGAAAGATGTGTCCCGAATCTTCTGTTAAGAGAGTCTGCTATGGCCTCTCTTACATCTTCATATCCTGAATTGCTCATATATCCGTGGACAAATACGGAATCTTCTTCATTAATTATATCATGTATTGCCTTATTAACTTCCTTGGGTGCAGGAACATTAGGATTACCGAGACTGAAATCATATACCTTATCTGCCCCATATATTCCCGCAAGTCTTCTTCCTTCCTCAAACATTGCCCTGATTACTGAGCTGTTATTAACCAGATTAACCATTTTATCTGCAATCATTGTTACTACCTCCAGACTATCTCTAGTACATTAGTATATTCCTTTGGCGTATTAAAAACAAGAAAAAATATTACTTGGATCTCTGGTGTTGTATTGCAAATTAAAACCAATCAAATAAAAGGAACAGTCAGAGCCTAAGCTCTGGCTTTTTCTATATAAAGAGTCTCCTCTCATATACTTAAAAATCTCTTATTTGCTTTGCTAAACTAAACGGTATTATATCTTTATCGTCCGTCTTTTTATATGCAATCTCATCATGCATATATTCAATAATTTGTTGAGCAGTATATGACTCGAATTTTTCAATTACTTTATCCAATATTTCCTTTTCTTCAGCAGACAACTCAGACTCATCAAGTTTATCGTTTGGGAGGAAATGGTACTTAACATTTTCATAATCACATTCCTCCTCCATATTTACAAATTGGAGTCCTCCTATCTTGTAATGTCCAACAGGTAATGCTCCCATATCCTCATGACAATATACCAACCCAGTCATTGCATGACCATAGAATTTAAAACTAAGTGAATCCGCATACCAAAGCATTTTCATTAATTTAACTTTGTACAGCTTTTTTATCTTACTTGCATAATATGAGATAACCAGCTCCAACTTTGGAATATTAAGTTTCATCATTCCATTTGAATCACTTAATTCTTCAAATTCAACATACTCACTTTCCAAAGCTTTTCTTTGAAGATATTCTCTTCCTTCTTCATCAAGATTCTCCATTATCTTTTGCTTAATAGCCAACTTTTTAATTCCAGCAAATTGCCCATTATTCTTTTGCAATAAATCTAAAGCAGCTAAAGGATTATCATTAATGATTCTAAGCATATTATCATAGGCGTCATCTTGAATTGCTTTACTTTCATATCTTGAAATCGTAGCTTCTCCCCATCCAAGCAATTTTGCAAGGTCTACCTGGGATAAACCATATTTTTCACGAATAGCCACGATATCATCGGATGTTAATAAACCATGCGCTTTTCGATACTCATTTCGAGCATTCAACAGATTTTCATTTTCCATCTTTGCTGTTGAAAACTCATTTTCATCTTCATCACTATTAAGGCAAAAGTAATAGGTTTCCTCGTAATTAACTTCTTCGCCTTTAATAATAGTCTTAGCAACGCGTGTCCTTTTTTCAATCTCATGAACCTTATCACAGAGTGGACATTTCATTTTGATTTTACTTATAAGATTGCCTCCGTTCATTGCCATATCTCCTTTCACCTCCGTCCCCCTTGTTTATATGGGAACTCCATATCATGTTTTGCGTAATGAAACGATAAACACAATACTTTCTTTGTTATTGTTCCTTTTATTTTAAGCTTAATATATATCAGCTTATTGTTAATATCTTTGCCAAATACAAATAATAATGGTGGCTTATCATCATCTTTATCTATCAATGTTTCTGAATATTCTGAAACTGTAAGTTCTTTAAGTCTTTCAACAATATCTGATGAATCGTAATCTAAATCCATCATTGTATAATTAGTAGAATATTCAATTTCATCCTTGCTAGATTTAATGATTAATAAGTTATCAGCTATATCAAAATCTTCATCTTCCAAAACTACTTTTAATTCTTCAAGAAAAGCTTTTACAGCCTTTTTTTCTGAGCGAATAGGTATCTTGATGACTATCACCTCCACATTTCTAAAAGTGCATCTACTATCAATTGATAGTATACGCTATCAATTGATAGTGTGTCAAGTGATAATAAAAAAAACCACGGCAAAATCATCATACATTGGCTTATAGTATCTAGGAATATCGGTGCAACACCTATATGAAAGATGTGCACTAACAGTTCCTGTTGTATATTTACTTCCAGCTCTTCGCATAGCATCTAAAGTTACATTTAAAATCGTTACCCTTTGTATTGTTTTATAACTTATTCAAATATTTTGCAGGTACATTCTTAGTTAACCATACACCATTCGCCGATAGAAAGAACTCATATCCATCTTTGTTCATCGTCATTGCATCAACCAAATAAATTAATGGCTTACCATATCTTGCACCAACAATCTTTGCTGTCTCAATATCTTTTGATAAATGTACATACAATCTGGGCTTTGGAATTAATTCATCAACATTAGCCCAGCCATGCTCATCATACCATCACCTCTGTTATTCCCCGTCTATTTTACATAATAAACATAATTTTCTTTTCGTGGGGCAGGTGCACTTACAGGTTCGGCTGCGTATCCGATTGCACAGTGTCCAATACCCTCGTAGTTGCCCTCAATGCCAAGTTTTTTAAGAATATTTTTACCGAACCCGGATTCAAATTCTTCCTTTGCCCTATAAATCCATATACTGTTGATTCCAAGGCTTTCAGCTGCATTAAGAAGATTTCCCATAACAAGTGTACCGTCATATATGTAGGTTGGAATATCTTTATCGGCAAGCACTATGAGAATCACGGGTGCACCGTAAAATGGGTCGCAATCAACTCCCATGATTCTTGCATTTTCCGCCGATATCTCGTCACGCAATTTTTTGTTGGATACTGCGATGATGATAGGGCTTTGTATGCCTCTGCCTGTAGGCGCGTATGTTCCTGCTTTGACGATTGCCTGAACAGCCTCGTCCGATACCGGTTTTGCAGGGTCAAAATTTCTGCAGCTTCTCCTTGTTTCCAATACTTTTAATGTGTCATTCATTTAACAATTCTCCTTTGGAATAGCAGCTTTACCTTTCTTTTTAATAGGATTATCTGCAAAATTTTCAAAATCATTTCTCACTTCACGGAACACTTCAATAAGCTTAGGTGAAAAAACGCCGCATTCTCCACCTACAATCATATTGAATGCCTGATCCTTTGAGTATGCACTCTTGTAGCAGCGCTCGCTGACAAGGGCATCATATACGTCAGCAAGAGAGACAATCTGTGCCGAAACAGGGATGTCCTCACCTTTAAGTCCGTCAGGATAGCCTTTCCCGTCATAACGTTCGTGATGGTATCTCACTATCTCCATACTGATTTTTTTGAACTTAGGCTCCCAGTCCTTACCCATTTTATCAAGTATTTCACATCCTCTTATGGTGTGGGTTTTCATATATTCAAATTCATCTTTGGTAAGTTTACCAGGTTTTAATAAAACACTGTCAGGGATTGCAATTTTACCTATGTCATGCAATGCACTTATGTCAACGATGGTTGCTACCGTATCTTTGTCGAGATTGTATTCAGGATATTGCATGCTGAACTTTTTTGCGAGAATCTTCGTGTAACCCTTGACACGCTGGATATGTTCACCGCTTTCCAGATTACGGTATTCAACAATATTTCCAAGCATATCTATTATTTCCTGATTTCTTTTCTGCAATTTATCAGCCTGTATCTTTAAAGTGTTGTATGCCTCTCTTAAACTGGACGTCTGTTCTTCAACTTTTTCTTCAAGTTTGTTTTTGTAAGCATAATGATTAACCACATTCTGCACACGCCTTGTTACAAGTACGGAATTAAAAGGACGGCCAATAAAATCTGATACGCCATAATCAAAACATTTCTTTTCATTCTGAACACTCTTTTCACCGCTTATTACAAGAATGGGAACCTTGTCCATTATATTAAGTTTCTGTAATTCCTCAAGAAATGTAAACCCATCCATTACAGGCATAATAAGATCAAGAAGTATTGCGGCAATATTGGTCATCTCATGACGTACAATGTCCAAAGCCTCCCTGCCATTTTCTGCCTCCAAAATATCATATTCTTCACATAAGATATCTTTTAATAATTCTCTATTCAATTGTGTATCATCTACAATTAATATTTTACCTTTCATAAGATCCTTCTCCTCTATATCTCTATAATATGATACATCCGATTTCTTTTCAAGACCAAGTGTGTTTTGTCCCGGCTGTGACTTTACTAATCACATCTTTTGCATAACATAAAAAAAAGAGCCATCACTGACTCTTTTAAACTTCATTATTAACTTGCAAAATCACTTCAGAGGAGATATTTTACCGGATCCGTGAATTAACGTACGGTATTTTATTTATTTTTTTCCCTGAATATAAGTCTGAAAATAAATCGTACAACCGGTCCGCAGTAGAAAAGCTGATAAAGGATTGCCATAGGAAAATTCATCACCCATGTCTGGACAAAGGTGCCGAAGGTTTTAGTATCTTTAAATAAAATTGTGGCAATCAGGCTCATAACAGGGCACATAATACAACATATACATATTGAAATAGCATATGTAATAAACTGTGAACGGTCATCCGGCTTCATTACGGTAAACGCTAATTTTCGTGCAATCCTGCCTACGATAAAAAACTCAAGCACAAATGCAATAGGTACCATTATCGGCATTTCGTGAAGAGCTGCTAAAAATGTTTTTCCCGATACTCCTCCCATATTAAGTGCCACGTTGTATACTATCATTCCGTATACCATTATTGTTGCCATTATTATTGTTAAAACGGCGTCCTGAAACTTATTTTTTGGCATAAAAAGCCCTCCTTCTAATAACAATCATGTGTTGTTCGTTATCATCCGGAGGGATTGTGCGTTTCCAATTTAACCATATTAAATTTTAATCACCTGCAAAGTTTATCATAAGACTTTTTATTCCGCAAGTTTTTTATCTATTTTTTTCATATGGACCGCAAGCAGGATAAATATTGCTCCACCGGTAAAAATCCATGATGCAATGTAGACATTCATCAACATGGTGTAGGTAGGTACAAGCCTGAATACGGTCACAAGCCATATAATCCTGAAAACAACAGTTCCGAGGATAGTGATTATAGCAGGTCCTAATGACTTACCCATTCCTCTTAAGGCAGCACTTTCTACTTCGTAGGTTGCTGTAAGCCCTTCAAGAGCACATACATGATGCATCCTGATTAAACCAAATGCCGCAATTGCAGAACTTGTGGTGTATATGCTTACGAAAAAATCATCCCATATCATAAATACCACAGCAAGGACTTCCGTAAAACATATTCCAAATGCCATACACTGCCAAAATATTTTTTTACATCTTTTAATATTGCAGGCTCCAAAATTCTGGCTTATGAAAGTTACGGCAGCCTGCGCAAAGGCATTGGATATGTCATAAGTAAAATACTCAAAATTAAGTGCCAGGGAAGAACCTGCTATTGCATCCTCTCCGAAAGAATTGATTCCGCTCTGGATAAATACATTGGATATTGAAAAAATCGCGCCCTGAACACCCGCAGGTATTCCAATTTTTAAAATATTTTTAAGATATTTATTTTTTATCCCCATATTCCTGAAACAGAATTTGAACTCATCTTTTCTTCTGCAAAGGTAAACCATAACAAGAATAGCACTTAATACATTGGAAATCAGGGTAGCGATTGCCACACCTGCCACTCCGAGTTTACAACATATTACAAGAAAAAGATTAAGTGCAACATTAACAACGCCCGTGATTATCAGGTAAAACATTGGTCTTCTGGTATCGCCAAAACTTCTCAAAACGGCTGCCCCGAAATTATAAATCACCATAAACGGTATACTTATAAAATAAATTCTTATGTACAACAATGCCTCCGGCAAAACGCCCTCAGGTGTTCCGGATATTTCAAGTATGACTTTTGCCGTTCCGATTCCGATTCCCATTAGCACAATGCCAAGTATGGCTCCGAAGGTCATAATCGTATGTAACATTCCGTTTATGCCATCCCTTCTTTTCTGCCCGATAATGGTGGCAAGGGACGCGTTAGGGCCTACGGAAAGACCTACAATAAGGTTAACAAAAATTCCTACAAGTGCAACGCAGCTTCCTACTGCTGCCATTGCATTACCCTTTGCAAACCTTCCTACTACCGCAACGTCTGCTGAATTAAAAAGCTGTTGTAAAATACTGCTTAATGCCAACGGAATGGCAAACATAATAAGTTTGCCCGCCGTTTTTCCGTTTAACATATCAAGTTCTTTTGTATTTTTCTTACTCATTTATTGCTGTCCTATTTCAAATATGGAAAATATTAATTAAAAGCAGTCTCGCAAGTCCGTAATATGTCACAACTGCTACAAGGTCATTAATTGTAGTGATAAGCGGGCCTGAGGCAACCGCAGGGTCAATGTGAACCTTGTGGAAAAACATAGGAATTATGGTTCCCACAAGACTTGATATTACCATCGCAACCACAAGTGATATTCCCACACAGCCTGATATAAGGAATGCGGACATCCATACATACTTTTTGAAAAAGTGAATATAAAAACCAAGTATAACAAACGTCATTAGACCAAGACTTGCACCATTAAGCAGTCCTATCTTCATCTCTTTGAACAAAAGTGCCATTTTTTTCTTCGCATCAATATTTTCATCCATAAGTACACGGATAGTTACGGCAAGGGACTGTGTTCCTACATTGCCTGCCATATCAAGTACAAGGGACTGGAAGCATATTACTACCGGCAGTATTGCCACTACCGATTCAAACATTCCCACAACAGAGGATACTGCCATTCCTAGGAATAAAAGAATAATAAGCCATGGCAGTCTTTTTTTAATACTTACAAAGGTCTTTTCCTTTAAATCATCCTCGGATGTAAGACCTGCTAACTTCGCATAATCATCACCCATAGCATCGTCAACCATTTCAACAATATCCGTTGATGTAACAATACCTGCGATTCTGCCCTCCATTGTAAGGACAGGGATGGAATCTTCCTCGTATTCTGTTATCTTTTCAATGCAGTCACTTACTTTTTCTTTTTCAAAAACATAAGGATAAGAACTGCTTATAATATCCGAAAGGTTATCATTTTCCCTTGCGATTATCAAATCTTTAAGTTCTATGGTTCCAGCGAATTTACCGTCTTTGTCAACAACATAGATGGTTGAAATGTTGTCATGCTTGCCTGCCTGACGGACAAGTTCGCTCATTGCACCTCTTATTGTCAGGTCATCGGTTATACTTACGTAATTATTGGTCATCCAGCTGCCGATTTCATCTTCTTCATAAGAGAGAAGTTTTCTTACGTCTTTACCTGTAACCTCATCAAGGTTATTGACAATCTCATTCTTTTTGTTTTCAGACAAATCGTCAAGTACATCCACTGCATCGTCCGCATCCATGTAGGACACGACTTTGGCTGCTTTATCAATCGTAAGTTCTTCCAGATATTTCTGTACATCATCTATATATGAAAAAATCTCGGCGACCGTCTGTATGTCTAATATATTATATAGCTTTGCTCTTTCCTGTCCGCTCAACTGCGTTATTGCCTCGGCAATATCTTTTTCATGATAATCTGACAGTAAATCCTTTAATTTGTCTGCATCCTTGGTTGAACGGATAATTTTTACAATCTCTTTAACATAATCTCTGATCATTGCTATACCTCCTTAATTGCATAAAAATAACATTGCACATACGATATGCAATGTCTAAAAAGGTACACAACAATACAGAATGAAACTACCTGACTTCTACGGGTAGCTGCATTCCTGTCTCATATCTTTGTACATTGCATATCTTACTACTTCGACCTATATCGCAACTATCCATAGAATTCACCTCGTTTCATATTATTATCTAATTTCGCCGTCATTATAGCAAAAGAATTTTATATATGCAAGGAAAAAAATTATATTCCTGTAAATTAAGACAGCGCCACTTTTTTATCTGAACGGCTCGGGATATACACGGGGTTCGTCCATCATTTTACGCCATTCCATATGTTTTAACTTAATTACCTTATCAAGTGCAACCACATCCGGTTCTTCGTCAACTCTGAGATATGATTCCGGCATAGGTGTAGCGGCAAGACCCGCTAACTGTGACATGATTACCTGTGCCTTAACCAGTGCTTCCGAATATATCTTGCTTTCAAGTCCTGTCGCGCCGGTAAAAATACTTATGTTCACGGGCTTTCCGTACATAATTACTTCAACTCCCACATAGGTACAATTAGTAACTGTAGCTGTTCTTCTCGTATCTCTTGTCTTTTCTTTACCAAAAAGGACACCGCCTGCCGCCGCACCTGCAATGCCGTACATTGAACCGCCTGCAAGTGCACCGCCGATTGATGGCTTAAATTTCGTCTTAACGCGCCCTGATGTAACCGTACTGTTACTTATATTGGTAATAAGCCTGGTATTTCCTATATTTTCAAAAAGATAATCCGTTCCGTTAATCCTTATCTTACCCTCTGTACGGTTCACAATAATATTTTTCTTATAGAGAGGTTTCCATCTGGCTTCCTGAAGCTTCTTAATGATTTTAAGCCTTGCTTCTGACAGGCTTTTCTCTTCAAATTGCAGTTTCTTAAGTTTCTTATCGTACTGCTTATCAGTCCTTCGTCTGATTTTTTTATTGACTCTTTCACGATATTTTAAATTATTTTCGTACTTATAACGCTTCTTTTCTTCGTTCATAAAAGCCACCCCGCTTGTTTATCTATACATATCTTACATTATTCCTTGTCCAAAAAAAAGGACAGGTCATCAAGAACCGAGCCTTCACCAAGGTTTTTTTCATATAAAACACTGTCTTTTACGCTGAAAAATCTGCGGTTACCGTTCTCATCTTCAAGAGTAACCGTAACTTTTGGGGTCTCACCATCTTTAAGTTCTTCGCAGCCGTAATCGCCGTCAAAAATATTAAGTATTTTCCACATATTAACCTCCTTGGATTATTAATATAATAGATAAATTTCCGACTTTTTTCAAGAAAATCCTGCAACAAACAAAAAAACAACTGCGGGATATACCCACAGCTGTTTTTCGTTATTTATTATTCTATCAATCCGCTCTCTTTTAAAAGTATTTCAACATCGGTTCCTTTTACCTTCTTCAAAACGGTTTTAAGAAGCATTTTTTCTTTTATCGTAAGCGGTATATCCGTAACCGGTTTTTTGTCTATTGCGTAATAGCATGCTCTCAGAAGTTCACGGACATCGTATTTGCTGCCCCATACCTCAGGCACACCTCTGTCTATGTCAAGAAGTGTATACACGCTTTCCATTCCTGTTCTCATGGAATACTCTATTGTAAAAATAGTGTCCCTAGGTGTCTCTGTAAACTGTCCTAAAAATGCGAAATTGACTGCACCGTCAGGTACCACATGAGGACGGTCTTCATTTTTTCTTGGCTGGAAAAATGCGTTGATATATGGCATAAAGCAGGTTGTGGTGTTACAGCTGTCTGTTGCCAGAGTCTCTATTTCATCCTCAGGTATGCCGATATGATAAAGCCACTCTTCGCAGACTTCTTTGCCCGTACATTCACGCATAGGTTTTTTAACATAATTTCCCTCTTTATTAGTATTCAGTGCATAAAGCCATACAAGCACCATATCAGGGTTCTGGGATTTAAACTGTGGCTGACGGTTAATTGTCCATGACAAATACCAGTTGTCCATACTGTCTTTTACCGTGACTATACCGCCTGTTGTAACTTTACCCTCCCTTGGGTCCCTCTTGCAGACATCAATTATGTGTTTAATTACTTTCTCATCCGAGGTAGCAACGGTGGCACTCATCCAGTTAGTTGCTTCAATGTTGTTGCAGAAAGCATCCGGATTGCCGTATTCTCCTTGTACAGCCTGTTTTGCTATGTTTTTCCACATATCCCATGAATCACCTCTGCCGTCCTTCAGGTTAGAAAGGTCAGGTGCATGATCCTGGTCTCCGTAACAGGTTGTATCGGTACAGCAGCCGTTGGTAATAAAGACAAGGTCATCTTCTATTAAATCAATGGTCTGTTCTTTACCGTCTTTATTGTAGACAATCTGTTTCGCTATTTTTTTGCTTCCTACAGTTTCGATAATTACATTTTTAACATCCATGCCATATTCAATTTTTACACCATGACTTTCAAGATATTTTACAAGTGGAAGAATAAGGCTTTCATACTGGTTGTACTTTGTAAATCTGAGTGCGCTGAAATCAGGAAGTCCGTCAATATGATGGACATATCTGCAAAGATAACGTTTCATTTCAAGGGCACTTGACCAACGCTGGAAAGCAAACATTGTCTGCCAGTAAAGCCAGAAATTGGTTTCCCAGAAGCTGTCCGGCAGAACCTCCGATATTTTCTTTCCCTCCAGATCTTTTTCAGGTGTTATAAAAAGTTTTGAAAGAGCAAGTGCAGACTCTTTATCAAGTCCGAATTTCTTGTCTGTATGTGCATCCTGTCCGCGTTTTACCGTTGCCCTGCAAAGGGAATAGTTAGGGTCATGCTTGTTAAGCCAGTAATATTCATCGAGAACGGATGCTCCCGGTGTTTCAAGTGACGGAACATCCCTGAACATATCCCACATTACCTCAAAGTGGTTATCCATTTCTCTTCCGCCTCTCATAAAGAAGCCTTTGGTTATATCTTTTCTTCCGTCACAGCTTCCGCCTGCAAGCTCCAGTTTTTCAAGAAGATGTATGTGTTCCCCTTTCATCTGACCGTCTCTCACAAGATAAAACGCTGCCGTCAGTCCTGCAAGACCTGTTCCTATAATATATGCTGATTTTTTATCTACCCCTGCCGGTTTTTCCGGATGTGCAAATGATTCATAAGTTCCTGCTGAATAATACATAACGAATACCTCCTGCTGTTTTTATTTTGTAATTAGATTGTACCTATATTCATTTTGCACCGCCATAAGCAAAAAAATACCCATGATAAATAATTTATCACAGGTAGAAAACTGTTGTTTTTTTTATCAAATCTCACTGTTTGATTAAATTTTAAATCTGTCTAACGCCATCTTAAGCGAATCTTGTATTACAAGAGCAAATCTGTGGACTATTTTCTCCGGAGCTTCTTTCATATCATCTTTTATCCAGTCTAACATAAGACCTATAAAGCTGTAGGAATATACCCTTGCTATAAATTTTTTATCTTCTTCGCGTACCTTCATATCAACGGATTCTTCATCTATAACTCCCATCAAAAGATTGTCTGTAAGGGGTTTTAGATATTTTTCCACCTGTTCCCTGTCAACACAGTGATACACGTTCATTATAAAAGGTTTATTTTCCTGAACTGCCTTAAAAATCTGTATAAATCCCTGCTGCCATGTATCATGCGTCTTTTTTTCTTCCAGAGCTTTTCTTGCGTCTTCAAGGCAGGACCACTCCACAAGGTCATAAATATCCTGAAAATGATAGTAAAACGTCATTCTGTTAATTCCGCAGTCCTCCGCAATATCACTTATTGTTATTTTGTTAAGAGGTTTCCTTAACAAAAGATTTTTTAATGACTGTTCAAGTGCCCTTTTTGTAATTTGTGACATATCAACACTCCTTGCCTTTAGTAGTATTTCGTGATTCCATTCCTGCGGGTATCCGTACTTCTCAATTATCTCCGGTATCTCATCATAAGTAAAATATATTGTATTTTTATCAAACTCGTCAATATCTATTTTGATAAAGTCTTTTTATATAAATCAAGTTTATGCACCTAATTGCAAAAACTTTTATTTTTCAAATGTTTTTGCATTTCAAAAAATATTTGTATTGCAATATCAAGTATTATATTTACGAATCAAAAAGGAGCATGTGAATTAACGCATGCTCCTAATTTATTTTATCCTAGAAATCAACTTCTGTATCGTAATAACAGCACTTAAGCAGTTTTTCCATTTCTTCTACGCTTGGCTGTCTTGGGTTAGAACCTGTGCAGGCATCGCCTATGGCATTAACAGCAATGTCATGTAACCTCTCCAGGAATACATTTTCAGGCACAAATCCCTGTGCAACCGGATAGCTGTCTGCACCGTAATTTTTAATGCAATGTGGTATATTAAGGTCATCATTCATCTTACGGAGATAACCGATTAATAAAGCTACCTTTTCGTCAAGGTCTGCTCCGCCAAGTCCCATGAAATCAGCAATTTCACCATAACGCTTCTTAGCCTGTTCATCCTTTGCGTTAAATGCAATTACCTTAGGGAGATACATTGCATTCGCAGCACCGTGAATGATATGTGCGCCGTAATCGGCAAATGCCGCACCTGTTTTATGCGCCATTGAATGTACAATACCAAGAAGTGCATTAGAAAATGCCATTCCTGCAAGACATTGTGCATTATGCATTGAATCTCTTTTTACCATATCACCGTTATATGAACCGACAAGGTCTCTTTGAATCATTTTGATTGCATGAAGTGCCAATGGGTCTGTAAAATCACAATTTGCGGTGGATACATACGCCTCGATAGCATGTGTCATTGCATCCATACCTGTATGTGCCACCAATTTTTGTGGCATGGTCTCTGCCAGTTCAGGGTCTACTATTGCAACATCAGGTGTTATTTCAAAATCGGCTATCGGATATTTTATTCCTTTTTCATAATCTGTAATAATTGAAAAAGCAGTTACCTCGGTAGCAGTTCCTGATGTAGAAGATATTGCACAAAAATGTGCTTTTTTACGAAGTGAAGGTATGCCAAATACTTTACACATATCCTCAAAGGTAATATCCGGATATTCATATTTAATCCACATTGCTTTAGCCGCGTCAATTGGAGAACCTCCGCCTATTGCAACAATCCAGTCAGGCTCAAATTCTAACATCGCTTTGGCACCTTTCATAACGGTTTCCACCGAAGGGTCAGGTTCAATTCCTTCAAAAAGTCTGACTTCCATGCCGGCTTCCTTAAGATACTGTTCTGCCCTGTCAAGGAAACCAAAACGTTTCATTGAACCTCCGCCAACACAAATCATGGCTTTTTTGCCCTGAAATGTCTTAAGTGCCTCTAATGCACCCTTTCCATGATACAAATCTCTTGGTAACGTAAATCTTGCCATAGTAATACCTCCTAAAATTATATTTTTATGTTTTATCCACTTTTACGATTGGAGTAAACTCTATATTGTTACTATTATTTTCTTTAAGGTAATTATTGAATCTGCCACTATCAGATGTTTCTTCAATCAAATAATTATAATCACCTTTAAGTTCCATTAATGACGTATTCCAGTAAACAGCATGTTCCATATCTGTATATGATATGCACACCGGTGCTATTTTACCACCCACAGTCAGTCCTGCCATCTTGTCAATAAACAACCCGCTCTTACTGTCCTCTGCATTAATCTCAATTCCATAATCCATGTTGCCATCTTCATTGACATACAGAATTCCTTCAGAGCCTTTTATTGTTATACTGTTTCCGTAATAAAAACCGTATGAACAGATATATCCGATATGACATTCGCCCTCAACCTCTATGGTAAAATCATTTCCCATAAGGTTGACAGCAATAACCTCTAAATTACAATCTTTAAGATGAAGTGTATTGGTATCGTAGTCATAGTACGCATTTTCATTTCCACCGGATACAGGGTTGCTGTATGCTGCTCCCGACCACAGGTAATAATATGAATCTTCTTTTTCCTGACAGTACACATATTCTTCATCCAGAACAACGTTCTCAAGTCCATACTGAGGAACCGTAACCGCACCATTCGGGCTGCCATTTTCCAATACAGGTTTCAAAATATGCATATCATTATCATAGCCCCAGTCACCCACCGGTTCAACAACATCATTACTATTGCTATTGCTATTGTTATTTTTCTTCACATAGTCCAATGCTTTAAGCGGATTTACCTGCAATACTGTCAGAACCGCTACGGAAGAAGCTACAAGATACGCCATCATTTTGATTTTATGACGTTTTTTTAGTTTATTATTATGACTGTCTTTTCCTGAATCATCACCATAAGAGTTATTTTCAAAATACTCGGCAGGCATGCGAAATTCTGTGGACTGACCGTTTTCACCGGGCATATCATACTCTGCTGGAACATGGTCTTCTTTTACATCGCATCCGGAAAATTCGTCATAATTTGAAGAATTGTTAAATTCATCTCTCATACAAACTCCTGTTTTACTTTACCTGTTATGTACATCAACCTGTGGAAATGGAATTTCAAATCCTTCTTTGTCAAATGCACATTTTAATTCCTTGTTAAGCAATCTTCTGCCTGAAAAAAGATTTTTTTCTTCCACATCTGCCTTAAATTTCAAAACGACCTGGGAATCACCAAGCTCTTCCACTCCGAGGTACGATACATCACCAATAAATACGGTGGAATTTTTCTCTTTAATAGTCTTTAACACAGCACCGATTCTCTTCTCAAAATCTTCAAGGTCGGTATTGTATGATACTCCTATTTCGCAGACTGCAACCGAACCGCTTTCAGAACGGTTAATTATATTCTTCAAATCCGAATTATTAATAATTTTTGTGTTGCCGCCTGTATCTTTAAGGCTGATTGTCCGTATGCCTATGCTCTCAACTGTTCCTCGAAACCCGTTTACCTCTATTATGTCTCCTACATTAAACTGGTTTTCAAAAAGGATAAAAATACCTGTTACAACATCCGCCACAAGGCTTTCTGCACCAAAACCGAGGACAAGAGCAACTATTCCAAGACTTGCAAAAATCGTACTTACATTAACACCGATAAGTGTAAGTACCCAGCAGAAGCCGACTATAACAATTGCGTATTTTACAAGACTCGCCACTACTGCTCCCATTGTTCCGACACGCCCGGTTTTCCCGCGAAACAAGCCAAAAAGTAACTGTAATACTGCGTTTATGGCAAATAACAACGCTATAACAATTATTATTTTAAGTAAAATTGTTCCGTTAAAATGCACCGTTCCTGCCACATCTTTAAAGTTTTTGAAAACATCCATCTTAAATCCGACAGATATTCCAACTATCAGCAGGACAACCGCTATTCCAAGGCTTATAAAACGTCCTGCCACACTTCTTTTTTTCATAAAAACCCGTCCTTTCCTATACCGATTTATCTAGTAATAATTTTACCATATCAGTAGTCATTTTGCCACATATAAAAATACATTTACCAGTAACTATTTCCACTCTTTAAATGCATCTAAAACATTATCCCAATGTCCATACTGTTGTACCTCTTTTGTTAATTCAAAACCTTTTTTTGCTATGATATAAAAAACTCCAATCACATTTTAGTGATTGAAGTTTTCTATTTGCTTACTGCACTCTGAATTTTTTCCAGAATGTTGCAGTTCCTACACCTAAAAGAGCCACAAGACCTAATACAAGGTACATTGCTGTATTGTCTCCGGCATCAGGATTGCCCGTGTTGTCTTCTGATGCTGAAGGAGTTGTTGCCTCTGTGTCATTATCGTTATTATCAGGAGTTGTTACCTCTGTATCGTTACAGCTATTATCAGGTGTTGTTACGATTTCTCCATTGCCACCCGGGGTCTCCTGGCTGTTGTTCTTTGCCACAACACCGTATTGGCTCAGATGCGTTGTTTCAAAATATATGTAACCATCTTTCACGGTTGCAGGAATTCTATCTTTAATCTTTTGATTACGGGAAACATAAACAATTTCATAGAAATCATAACCTTTCAATTCTTCCGGAAGTTCAAACTTAATTTTCATTTTAATGCCGTTAATTTCAACTATTTCCGGTCCCGAAAATACATTAATATCAACAAGATATTTTATGTCATCCAAAAGATTATCAGGAATGTCAATTTTTTTGATTTCTAACGTATATTCTCTGGCTACTCCATCATCAAATATAACGCTTCCTTTGATACCGTCAATGGCTTCTATCTCTTTTACTGTGTCATCTGTGTCATCAGACGTAGGATTTTTTACCCATACAGCATATAATGTCAGATATTTATAGTAGTTTCTATCTCCCATTGATGTGTCACGATCAAATTCTTTCTTGCTGTCTCCACTCCAGTCTCTCCAATATAAACTTGTGTAATTTTTTCCGGAGCCATCTTTTTTAGAATTCCAACCTATGAACTTATATCCCGCTCTTTCTGGGATATAGTGAAATATCAACATACTCGTGGAACTATCTTTTCCTCCGATATAATTATATTTCGGAGAAGTTTCTCCATCTAATGTTCCACCATTGGCATCAAGAATCAGCGTATAGTTTGTTACATTATCTTCATCGTCATCATATGCTTCACTGCTTTTATATAATGCTGTAACTATTACTGTATATTTTTCTGTAAAATATGATTTATCTATGGAAGTAACGATTTTACCATCGCAGCCCCAGCCGCAAAATTTGTAACCATCACGAACTGCTGTATATTTTGACAAATCAACTGTGGTAAAATCATCTGCCTTTTGCGAAATGAGTATTTTATCCTCACCATTAATTTCACCTGCATATCCATCTAAAATTATATAATATTTTTCGGTCTCAGTTAATTTCTGATTAGAAAACCTAGCGTACAAGTGGTAGCAATTGGTATAAGTTTGTCCGTTTAATTCTTCGTTTAAATTAAAATCGTCTTTTGTAAGCTCACTTACAATGTTATTTGGCGAGTTGCTTTTAATCCAGCCCTCAAATACTTTTTCTCCATTAAACACTTCAATTCCTTTTGTAAGTTCAGCTACATTTACTGTTGTTTCTCCGGGTTCAAAATTAAATCTGATTAATTTAGATTGTTTACTACCATCAACAAATACATCTCCACCATAATAATCGCCTGTCAATACCAGTGTGTATTCTCCATTCTCCGTTACCTCCACTGCCTGTACCGTCTTAGGTAAAAAAAGGACTGCTGCGATGCCTACTACAAAAACCGCAAGCATCATAAAAATTGACTTTTTACTCATAGTCATTTCTCCTACAATATTTTGGCTTGTTATCAAGCCTTCGATAACCAATAAATATCCCAAATAAGCATCCAATTATTTCATTGGAGACTTGTATAAATTTTACTATATTCAGGGGCTTTGTACAAGGAAATATACAAAAAAGTACAATTAGAGCGAATTGTTTTTCCCCACACAAAAACCTCCCCGACACCGCTACATAAATCTATCGGTATCAGGGAGGTGTATTGTGCACCGTCACGGTGAATATTTATTTTTAGATATTAAATCCACTTACTGCACTCTGAATTTTTTCCAGAATGTTACAGTTCCCACACCCAAAAGTGCTGCAAAACCTAATACAAGATACATTGCCGTATTGTCTCCGGCATCAGGATTGCCCGTATTGGCTTCTGACGATGAAGGTGCCGTTACCTCTGTATCGCTACCGTTGTTATCAGGTGTTGTTACCTCTGTGTCATTATCGTTATTATCAGGCGTTGTTACAATTTCTTCATTTGCACCCGGTGTCTCCTGACTGTTGTTTTTTGCAACAATACCATATTGGCTCAGATGCGTTGTTTCAAAATATATGTAACCATCTTTCACGGTTGCAGGAATCCTCTCTTTAATCTGCTTATCTGAAACATAAACAATCTCATAAGAATCATAATCTTTCAATTCTTCAGGAAGTTCAACCTTGATTGTCATTTTGATGCCGTTAATTTTAACTATATCCTGTCCCGAAAGTACATTAATATCAACAAGATATTTTATGTCATCCAAAAGATTATCAGGTATATCCATTTTTTTGATTTCTAACGTATATTCTCCGTTTACTCCATCATCAAATGTAATGCTTCCTTTGATACCGTCAACGGCTTCTATCTCTTTTACCGTGTCATCAATAGGTGTTCCTTCCCATACTGCGTATAATGTTAAATTTTTATAAAACCTTCCATCATCCATAAGCATATCACGGTCAAAACCTTCTGTGTCCCGGCGCCAGCCATACATATCAATTAATTTATAATTTATCCCTGTACCGTCTTTTTTAGAATTCCAGCCTCTAAACTTACAGCCTTTTCTTTCCGGAACATAATGGAATATTGGCATAGATAATGAATTATCTCCAATGTAATTATATTTTTTGGAAAATTCTCCGTCTATTGTTCCACCATTGGCATCAAGAATCAGTGTATATTTACCGTTACCTTCAGCACTTTCATCATACGCTTCGGCTTTATATAATGCAAAAATTGCTACTCTGTTATCTTTTGAAAAATATGATTTATCTATGGAAGCAACGATTTTACTGTTAGCATACGATCCGTAATATCCCCATCCGCAAAATTCGTAACCGTCACGGACTGCCTTATATTTTGATAAATCAACTGTGGTAAACTCATCTGCCTTTTGCTCAATGAGTATTTTATCCTTACCATTAACTTTCCCCCCAACTCCATCAATACAAAGATAGAAATCCTCATCATAAGTATCCTCCGCTGCCTGTACCGTCTTAGGTAAAAACAGAACTGCTGCGATGCCTACCACAAAAACCGCAAGCATCATTAAAATTGACTTTTTACTCATAGTCATTCCTCCTACAATATTTTTGCCTTGTTATCAAGCCTTCGATAACCAATAAATATCCCAAATAAGCATCCAATTATTTCATTGGAGACTTGTATAAATTTTACTATATTCAGGGGCTTTGTACAAGGAAATATACAAAAAAGTACAATTAGAGCGAATTGTTTTTCCCCACATAAAAACCTCCCCGACACCGCTACATAAATCTGCCGGTATCGGGGAGGAATATCACGCACCGTTAAGGTGTTTTTATATGTTAAATCTGTTTACTGCGTTCTGCATATTGTCTGCCTGTTCGTTAAGTATCTGTGACATGGCAACACATTCTTCCGACGTTGCCTGTGTATTAGTGGTAAATTCGCCCATGTTATTTACCGCTGTTTTTACATCATTAATTGTGTCTTTCTCTTTTTCGATACAGTCAGATATGTTCTGTATTTTGCTATTCACATCATTGGTAATTGTAACAATCTTTGACATCTTTTCCGATGTTGAAGCGGCAAGCTCATTACCTTTTCTGACTGCCTCTTCAGACTCGGATATAAGTGATGTTGTGTTATCCACCGCTGAAACCGTCTGTTCCGCAAGTACCCTTACAGAATCGGCAACAACCGCAAAACCTTTACCTGCTTCACCTGCTCTCGCTGCTTCAATGGAAGCATTAAGTGCAAGAAGGTTAGTCTGTGAAGCAATCTCATTGATAATATCTATTACCGCAGATATTCTGTTGGATTTATCGGTAATATCATTCATTGCATCCATTAACTGTGTCAATGCCTGACTGCCTTCCTCTAGGTTATGTATTGCATTGTGTGAAAGCGTTCTTGCGTCATCGGCAATGGACATACTCATGCCAAAACTTTCCTGTATGTCATCAATTTTATTTTCAACATCAGTAACTATTTCCATAACACTCTGTACATCATCTGCAAGAGAGGTAGCTCCTCCCTGTACATTCTGTGCTGTTGAGTATACCGCTTCAGATGCCTCGGAAATTACCGTAATTGCCGATTTCATTGAAGCAACAATGTTATTGATTGATTCTTTAAGCGGTGCAAAATCACCTGCGTATTCTCCGTCAACCGTTACAGTAAGGTCACCGTCTGCCATATTTTTGAGCTTACCGGAAATATCCTCGATATATCCTCTGATAGCTTTGTTGGACTGCTCAATAGCGACACACAGGCTGCCTACTTCATCACCGGAATCATTAGTTGTGGCATAATCAAGTTTACCGTTCTTCATATCTTCCGAAGCCTGTGAAAGCTCGTCAAGAGGCTCAAGAGATACCGTTAATACCTTTTTAACTCTTCTTGTTGTAAACAGATATATAACTACGATAAGAACTATTGATATAGCATAAAAAATAATTAATCCGCCGAAGAAGCTGAAAAAGCTTGTATCAAATATAACCGTTATTCCTGTGTTATCGATGTATTCCGATACAAAGAAATCCTTTGAAAATACATTGGTTCTCTTTTCAGGTTTAACAAGTTTATCAGGTATTCCCGCATCTTTGTAATTTGTCGCAATCATTTCTCCGTCTGCATCAACCGATGGCACATAACTGCTGTTCTTATGTGTAAGGATAGTGCCGTCCTTATCTACAAGTATCGCAAAGGCTGATGAAGATGAAAGTGATTCTGCCATGCTGATTAAGTCATCAACAAAGAAATCTGCTGCAAAAACACCTACAGGCTTACCATTTTTTACGATAGCCTTAGAAATTGTAACAACTATTCGTCCAGTATCCGCATCCACATATGCTGCAGATACTGTAGCCTTATCAGGATCAGCGTAAGCGTCCGGATACCAGTCTCTTTCTGTTGCCTTATAATCGTCAGGCACTTCCCAGCCGTCACTAAACACACATCTGTCATCATTTAATCCAAAATAATATGCGTATGCGGCCTCATTTTCCTTTATGCAATCTGCTAAGAATGCTTCCGCTTCTTCATATCTGTCTCCGATATAGTCTTCATATGAAAGTGTCTCTGCAATAAGATTAACTCGTCCTATCTGTTCACCAAACCAGCCCGACGCCCCCTGTACCACAGAGTCCGCCTGATAGTTTTTCAGTTTATTGCTCTTAGTTACAATAAGCGCCGTTGAAACAGCTCCTATAATAAGTGCAATCAACATTGACGTAACAAGAAGATTTCTACCAAAAAAGCGGGCAATTTTTGTTTTAATTGATTTATTGTTTTTTGTTCCCATTTCCACATTCTCCTTCTGTACTGATGTTTTATTATATCATTTTTTTATTTTATCTTACAATAAAAAAACAAAACACCTTGATATTATAAAAAAAATGATTGTATAATTATAAAAAAATAAAGGAGTCAATAAATGTCAGATATTAAATGGGCAGTTCTCGGGACAGGTGTAATTGCCAACGAAATGGCGGTTGCCCTTAAGAAAATCGGAAGAAATATTTATGCAGTAGGAAACAGAACTTATTCAAAAGCAGTTGATTTTGCAAAGAAGTACGGAATTGAAAAGGTATACGATGATTATAATGATATGTTTACCGATTCCGATGTTGATGTAATTTATATAACCACACCTCACAATACCCATATTGAGTTTATGAAAAAGGCTATCCGGAACGACAAACATATTCTTGTGGAAAAATCCATTACTTTAAACAGCCGCGAACTTAACGAAGCAATGGAACTTGCGGCTTTGCATAACGTTGTCATAGGTGAGGCAATGACCATATACCATATGCCGGTCTATAAAAAACTTAAAGAAATATTAGCTTCCGGCAGACTTGGCAAAGTCAATCTTATAACCATGAATTTTGGCAGTTATAAGGAATACAATATGAACAACCGTTTCTTTAACAGAAACCTTGCGGGCGGTGCCATGCTGGATATCGGTGTGTATGCACTTTCTTTTATCAGATATTTTATGACGGAAAAACCTGATAAACTCTTGTCCCAGCTTAAAAAAGCTCCCACAGGTGTTGATGAACAGGCAGGACTGCTTCTAATGAATAACGACAGTCAGATGGCTACGGTTATGTTGTCTCTTCACTCCAAACAGCCAAAAAGGGGTATGGTTTCATGTGAAAAAGGTTATATTGAAATAATGGAATATCCAAGAGCTTTTGAAGCCGTTATAACTTATACAGAATCAGGCGAAAAAGAATGGGTTAAAGAGGGAGATACCCGGGATGCCCTTATATATGAGCTTCTTGACATGGAAAAAGCCATCAACGGGGATAAGAAATGTATGCTTCTTGATTATACAAAAGATGTTATGGATATGATGACCGAATTCAGAAATTCATGGAATTTTAAATATCCGGAGGAAGAACTGTAAGGTTCTCCCCCCGGATTAATTTCTGTTATAATTTATTCAATATTTTTGCCTAGTTTTACAACTATGTAATCATGGTTTACAGCTTTCATAAACTTTCCAAATACATCTTCAGTTTTCATTTTCAGGCTTGAAGTATTAATGCACGGATGGCATCCGAAATATTCTTCTTTTAACACATCCTCATCAACCAATAACTGAACATTATTGCCGGTATCGTTCATGAGTCCCAGCACACTCACGGAGCCCGGAGTAATATCAAGGAATTTTTCCATAAAATCCGGTGTAGCAAAAGACAGTCGCGGACTGTTAATCTGATGGGAAATTTCTTTTGTCATAAACTTCTTGTCCCCGCGCATAGCTAACAGGTAAAATCTGGTTTTCTGTGAGTTGCACAAGAAAAGATTTTTGCAGATAACCGCAGGTGCAAGTGTTCTGTCAATTTCAATGCAGGCTTCCATTGTCTCTGCCGGTTCGTGGTCAACACGTTCATATTCTATTCCTAATTTATCAAGCAAATCATACGTGCGTATTTCTTTATCCAATCTGCCTGACATATCAGCAGGCCTTCCTTCAAACAATTCCATATCAGTTTCCTTCCGAATAAAAATCCGCCGGAGGCGGCTTACCTTTCCGGCGGATTCAATTATATCACAAATAGTATTCAAAGAAATCGGCAATTTTTATATTTTTTAAAACGCTGTAATACTTAAGCAAAGCGCCTGCTGCACCTGCTGCACCTATGTAATACCCTGTGTAACTTACCACTCTTGCAGGGTCAATTCTGTCCCATGCTCCGTAAAAACTTCTTCCTTTTTTCTCTTCATAAGAGTCAGAAATAAGCTTATCTGCCGTTCTTTTGGCATATTTCTTATACTTTTCGTCGCCTGTTAAATCATATAAATCCGCAAAATATTCAAGCACACCGGGGCCTCCACAGCAAAGGCACTTGCTTCCCCAGTATCCCCATGAGAGATGCTCAGGAACACCTGACCTTACAAGACCTTCTGCAAGTTTTTTTACCTTATCAAGATATTTTTCATCACCTGTAAGCCGGTATAATTTTTTATAAGGAAAACTTGAACCTATAGGTCCGCCGCACATTCCAAGGTAAAATCTGTCATCTGCAAATCCTCGTTTTGGATGGTCCTGATAAGGATACAATACAGCTTCATCATCTCCGCTTGCTATTCCGTCAAGATATTCAAAAACTTTTTCTGCTCTTTCAAGATACTTTTTATCTCCGGTTGCCTCATAAAGCACTGCCCACAAATACGCCGTTCCCGCCGAGCCATGGGAAAAATTAACATGGATTGTATCTTCGTCGCCTTCATTCGCAGCCACAAGGTCATACAGATAATAATATGTACCACCGTTTTTGGCAGGGTTAGCAAACTGTTCAATATATTCACCGGCTTTAACAGCTGTCTCAAGATATTTTTTATTACCTGTCTGTTTATAGACCTGCAAAAGATACACTATTCCTCCGGCGTCGCCGACGATATCCCTTGCATCACTCCAGTGTATTTTTTCATCCTCTTCTATTCCTGCTTCAACAAAAGTATCTGCCTGTCTGATTGCGAAATCATAGTATTTCTGTTCATTTGTTTCAAGAAAAAGAGCGTGTGCAAACTGTCCTTCACTGATTGGTCCGATTTTATAACCAAACGCCCATCCGTAAAGTTTTGAAGCGTGTTCTTTTCCTTTTTCGGCTTCTATCTGTCCCTGTATATTCCTGTAAAAAGAAATATCTTTTTCTTTGGATAAAAGATAATCTGCCGCCAGTTCTGCTTTTTCAAGCCATTTCTTATCCTGCGTTACCTGATACAATCTTAAAAAGAAAAATCCGATACCCGCAGAACCTGCATAAAAACTTGTATCTGATAAAATTGAAGAACCCGTAAGTCCCGGTTGTCCGTCAGGAAATGTTTTCCATATTATTCCTTCTGCCCCGGTTACTTCCTGTTCGTTTATCCATTCTGCTGTCTCTCCGGCTGTTTTGAGGTAATCTTCTGTCTCGTATGTCTTAAAAAGATAAGGTATCTTTTTTCCCATATTACGCCTCCTGATATTCAAAAACAGGTGTTATTTTTTTACCCGTTTTATCTGAGTAGTATGATAAAAGAGCACTGGCATTACCCGCAGCTCCCACAAATAATCCAAGGTGTGCGTCCACATCCCATGGTTTTACTCTTGTCCATGCGTCATACCAACGGTTTCCTTCGCTGTCAGTATATGCATCATTTAAAAGCTTGTATGCTATTTTATCTGCATAATCTTTATATTTTTCATTTCCTGTAAGTTTTGCAGCATCAATAAAATGTAAAAGTATACCTGAGGTTCCGCAGCAAATGCAGTTATTCCAGTAGCCGGCTGAGTGTTTATATGGTACTCCGGCTTCTATCAGGGCTTCTGTAAGACGGTTATAAAAATCAAGATATTCTTTATCGCCTGTTGCAAGATACAGCTCCCTTACTGTAATTCCGTCGCCAACAGGTCCATGGCAGAAGCCAAGATACGAAACATCATATTTGTTCTCCCCGCCTTTAAAGTAAAGGTATGGCACAATTGATGCTTTTTCGGTACTATTGGCAATTTCCTTCAGAAAATTATATCCCTGTACGGCATATTTTAAATATTCCTCATCCTTTGTTACTTCGTAATATTTTGTAAGAAGGTAAACTATTCCTGCTGTTCCATGAGCAAAATTAGGTACAACACCACCTGACGGAACACTTGTAAAATATACGCTTGGGTCAAAGAGTTCAAAATATATTGAATCACCGCTAAACTGCTTTTTTAATGAAAGTATGGCATCAAGAGCTTCTTTAGCATATTTAAGATAATGTCCGTCTTTTGTCTTTTCCGCCAGATATATCCAATATGCAATGACACCACCGTCACCCATGTAATCATACCATCCGTTCCAATGGATACCTTTTTCATCTTTTACGCTCTGTGTATAAGAATCCTCTGCCAGAGTTTTGGCAAACTGAAGATACCTTTCATCCCCTGTTTTGTCATACAACAGCAATGTGAATATGCCCTGTCCTGACAGTCCGTTATATATGCCGGGATTTACAACATCTTCTTTTTCATAGGTATTTATAAGATATTCTGCCGCATCCTCTGCTTCTTCAAAATATTTTTCAGCACCTGTTAATTCATATAACTGTAAGTAAAAATATCCAATTCCTGCAGCTCCTCCGTAAAGTGAGGTATCTGTCAAAAATGAACTTTCTACCGCATCAGGATCTTTACCTTCGGTTCCGCTTATCTTCCAGCGCTTACCTCTTTCATCCGCAATTTCATATTTTTTTATCCAGCCGGCTGTTTCTTCTGCCGACTCAAGATAGTCGTTAAGTTCGCTTTTTCTGAATACATTTATTAATCTGTCTGCCATGGAAATCACCTCAACATTCTATTTATACTGATTGGTTGATAAATATTTGGTTCCATCGTCAGCCATGATAATTACAATATTTTTGCCTGCATTTTCAGGTCTTTCTGCAAGTTTTGTAGCTGCTGCAAGTGCTGCTCCTGCAGACTGTCCAAGGAAAATTCCGTCTGTTCTTACAAGCTCTTTTGCTGCATCGTATGCCTCTGCTGCCGATACATCTACGATTTCATCAATTTTTGCTTCAAACTGATTGATAAGAGGAATTATGATATTTCCGCCAATTTCAAGTGGGAAAACACCGTCGATTGTATTTCCTGTGTCATTATTAGCATCAAGTCTTGATTTAACATCAGGCTGTACACCGACTATCTGAATATTTTCATCTTTTTCCTTAAAATATTTGCTGAGTCCTGATATTGTTCCGCCGGTTCCACCTAATAATACAACGATGTCTACTTTTCCATCCGTATCATCCCAGATTTCAGGTCCTGTTGTTTTATAATGTGCTTCTGCATTATGTCTGTTGCTGCACTGGTCTGTGTAATAGTAACCTCTTTCATCACCATAGGCTTTTACATCTTCTTCAATTTTAGAAATATCAAGAGCTCCCGTTTCAAGCATTTCCTTAACTCTTGGGCTTATATCGTCAAACCAATATTGCTCCACTCCATATGCATTAAAAATATCTACTCTTTCTTTTGATACACCATTCTCAAGGAATGTAACAAATTCATGACCCTTTGCATGTCCGAATGCTGCAAGTGCAATTCCCGTATTTCCACTGGTGTTATCTACAATTGTCTGTCCTTCTTTTAACAATCCGGCTTTTTCAGCTTCTTCAATCATATTAAGGGCAGCTCTGTCTTTGATACTTCCTGACGGATTAAAATATTCAAGTTTTCCTAACAATCTTGCCTTTAAATTGTGTTTCTTTTCATAATTGCCCAACTCTACAAGTGGTGTGTGTCCAACTAACTCTGTAATACTTTTATAAATCTTTCCCATTCTTTCGTCCTCCTTATTCCTACTATGTCTGTAGGTTTTGTTGGATTAAAAATACCACATTGCAACTTGTTTGTATAATTCCTTTATTCTATTTTCTGTTATAGGTTTTGTTTATAGCAAAAACAGGCGGCCATATGACCGCCTGTGAGGAAAAAATATATAATGATGTAGATAGTACGCTATTCCGTTGTGCCCTGCATTGCATCATAGTCCACCTCTCCGGTACGGACTTTAATAACATTGCGGACATCATATACAAAGATTTTGCCATCTCCTATATGTCCTGTATAAAGCACATCCCTGGCAGTATTGACAACCGTTTCCACAGGTACTTTTGCAATGACAATTTCAACCTTGATTTTTGGAATAAGGTTAATATCAACCTGGGTACCACGGTAAAAGTCTGTCTGCCCTTTCTGCATTCCGCAGCCCACTACCTGGCTGACAGTCATACCTGTTACTCCGATTCGGTTCATTGCCTCTTTAAATGCCTCAAATCTTGAACGCTTCATAATAACTTCCACTTTGGAAATTGAAGAAGCCTGCTTTGTCTGTGTGCTGTTGTCCAGAGTTATAGGTACAAGTTTTTCATGCTCTGATGTCTTAGACGGACCGCTCTGAAGAATTTCAGTATAACTGTTGGTAACAAAATCGCCGTATGCACTGTTAAGACCGTGTTCCCTGTTATCAAGTCCCTCAATCTCTTCTGCTGCGCTGACACGAAGCCCTGAAGTATGTTTAATTAAAGTAAATGCAAGTCCCATAATCACAAGGACAAATACCACGACAACCGCAGAACCAAGAAGCTGTGTTAAGAAAAAGTCTGCATTGCCGGTATAAAAAAGTCCTTTTGTCTTTGAAAAAAGTCCTGCAAGCAAGGTTCCAAGGATTCCACAGAAACCATGAACGCCGATTGCTCCTACGGGGTCATCTATTTTCAATACTTTGTCCACAAACTGTATTGCAATTATTGAAAATACTCCGGCAAAGATTCCTATAAGGCAGGCAGTCAAAGGTGTGTACTGGTCACATCCGCAGGTAATTGCAACAAGTCCCGCAAGAATGCCGTTTATCGTCATGGAAATATCTGCTTTTCTGTAACGGATTTTGCTTGTGATCATAGCAGCCACCGCTGCAATTCCGGCTGATAAAATTGTATTTAAAAATACGTTGCCGACTTTATCAGCTACACCTGATGTAATAACCGAACCTCCGTTAAAACCAAACCAGCCAAACCAGAGAATCATGATACCAAGTGCCCCAAGGATTATATTGTGGCCGGGTATTGCCTTGCCTCGTCCATTCTTGTCATATTTATCAATACGGGGACCGACTATTTTTGCACCCATAAGTGCTGCCATACCACCAACGGTATGAACAACGGTTCCGCCTGCAAAATCATGGAAACCAAGCTTTGAAAGCCAACCTCCGCCCCATATCCAATGTCCTACAATCGGATATACAAACATAGATATAATTACGCTGTATATGCAATATGCCGAAAATTTAGTTCTTTCTGCCATTGCCCCGGAAACAATTGTTGCTGCCGTAGCACAGAAGGTAATCTGATAAAATACGAAGCTGCAAAGAGATACCCCGTCAGGTAAAAGGAATGTATAGTCATCTCTGATAAACAAATCAAGATTTCCGATAAAACCGCAATTTTTACCAAACATAAGTCCAAATCCGATAAAGAAGAAAACCGGAGCACCTATACATATATCAATTATGTTTTTCATTACAATATTACCTGCATTTTTGGCTCTTGTAAAACCTGTCTCAAGCATTGCAAAACCTGCCTGCATGAAAAAAACCAAGGTTCCGCAAATCAACAGCCAGACTGTATTTAATGATGTCATACTTTTCTCCTCCTATCTTGATTCTCTTGTATATGGCTTGCCATTTGCCTTAGGCTCTGAACCCGGCTTCATAAAGAATGAAAGCACTATGAGGGTTGCAAGGTAAGGAAGCATCTGTAAAAACTGATAAGGTATCGCATTACTTACAACCTGGAGTCTTAACTGCAAAGCATCAAGAAATGCAAAGAATATACAGGCTAAAAGCACACCTTTAGGTTTCCACTTACCAAAAATAACTGCAGCAAGAGCTATATATCCTCGTCCTGATACAATACCGTTTACATAAGATGATATATATATGGTTGTAAGATATGCACCGGCAAGGCCACAAAGGGCACCATTTACAGAACAAGCGAGATATTTTTTCTTGGTAATATTGATACCAAGTGTTTCTGCTGCCCTCGGAAATTCACCTACTGACCTGAAAGCAAGTCCTGATTTGGTTTTATAAAGATAAAAACCTATAACAAGTGTCATAACAACAGCAATAATAAGAACCGAATAATTATCTGCCGTTACCGACTGCATGATTCCTGCCTGTTTTTTGGATACTGTTGTATATACAAGTGATGCTATGGCAAGTCCCAGAATATTCATGGCATTTCCCACTATTACCTGGTCTGCATTAAGATTAATTGTAAGGAAAGCATATATCATATTTACGCCCCATCCTGCTGCAACACCTGCAAGCATACCAAGATATGGATTTTTCGTAAAATATGAAGTAATAAAACCTACAATCGCACCCACTGACATAATGCCTTCAAGTCCGATATTGGTAAGTCCACATCTTTCTGAAAACATCTCGCCTGTCGCTCCCAGTAACAACGGAGGAAGCATACGCATGGTTGCTATCAAAAGACCCGTAAGAAACGTTAAAGTGAATATATTACTCATCTGCCTTACCTCCTTTGAATTTTGATTTAAAGAAGTTCTTAAACTTATCTTTTTCTACTAATACACTTCCGCCTACTACAAAGAATATAATTATTGCCTGAATAATACTTGCAATAGAAGACGGAACATTTGTCATAAGTTCCATTGAATTAGAACCTACATTTAATGCCGCATAAAACAGTGCCGCAAGAACAGTTCCTATAGGATGAAGCTGACCTATCAGTGCTATGGCAATTCCGTCAAAACCATAGTCTGCACAGAAACCGCTCTGTATTCTGAACTGGGTACCGAGAAGTTCAATGGTACCTGCCAGACCGCCGATTGCTCCTGAAATTGCTATGGACAGTATCAGATATTTTTTTACCGGAATACCGTTACAGTCAGCTGCCACTGGATTAATTCCTACAGCCCTGAATTTTACTCCATAAGAGGTTTTATAAAGCACATACCATATAAGTGCCGCTACAAGTAATGCGATTATAATTCCTATGTGAACTCTTGTTCCCGGAACAAGATTGGCAAGTCTTACCGCCTCAGCAACTTTTTCAGTCTGGGGAATCTTACTGTTTGTTGCTGCAAGAGGATACGTATATAGGTAACTTGCAAGGTAAAGTGCTATGTAGTTCATTAAAAGTGTACTTACAATTTCATTTACATTCCTGAATGCCTTTAACGCACCGGCTATAGCACCCCAAAGAGCACCCACAACCATGCCTACAATAATTGCACCTATTGTAATAAGCGGTGCAGGAAGATTAGCAAATGTTTTTACAAACCATGCCGCACTTATTGCTCCCATTATGAGCTGTCCGTCAACACCTATCGTCAGCACGCCGCTTTTATAAGCAAAAGTAATTGCAAGCCCGCAAAGTATAAGGGGAACCGAAATTGTAAGAAGCTCGCATATACTGTTTCCTGAGCCAAATGCTCCTTTAAACATATAACCATAGGCTTCAAAAGCATTGTTTCCCGTAAGTTCAATAATGATAATTCCAATAATAAGTGCAAACAAAACCGACACTATGGGAATGGCTATTTTCTGAATTGTTTTAGTTATTGATGCTTTCATATTCTTTACCTCCCATCATTGCTGAGATTTTGTCCATATCCGGGGTACTTCCGGATATTTCACCCATTATTTTTCCTTCAAACATAACTATAATCCTGTCTGAGATTTTAATTACTTCGTCAATATCTGCCGATACAACCACAACGCCAATGCCTTTATCCCTGGCTTCAATAAGGCTGTTGTGGATAAAATTAGTTGCACCTATATCAAGTCCTCTTGTAGGATGCATTGCCACGATGAATTTAGGATTTCTTTCAAGTTCCCTTGCTAAAATTACTTTCTGCTGGTTTCCACCTGAAAGATTTCTCGCTTCTTCCTCTATTGATGAGCAGCGTATATCATATTTTTCCTTCATTTGATTGGAATACTCTGTTATTTTTTTACTAAGTATGAACTTGCCATGACCCTTTGAAAATCTCTTTTTCTCAAGGTCTTTAAGTACAATGTTATCTTTGATGTTCATATCTCCTATAAGTCCCATCTTATTACGGTCTTCCGGAATATGTGCAAGTCCGTCATTTATAAAATCAATAACCTTGAAATCGTTTGCATTCTTTCCGTCATAGATTCTCGTTCCTTCCGATGGCTTTGCTATTCCTGTAAAAATCTCTGCCAACTGGCTCTGTCCGTTTCCGTCAACTCCGGCTACCCCAAGAATTTCACCTTTGTGTACTTTAAGGCAGATATCTTTTAATCCGCTGTGTTTGCTTTCCTTGTGGTAAGATACATCTTTTAATTCATAGATTAATTCGTCATCCGAATCAACATGCTTCTTCTCATAAGTTCTGGTAATAACTTTTTCGCCAACCATCAGATTAGCAAGTTCCTGTGGGCTATAGTCCTTGGCATTAACAGTTGTAATTGTCTGACCTCGTCTGAGTACCGTAATCTTATCTGAAATCTGCATTACCTCTTTCATCTTGTGTGAAATGAAAATAACGGATTTGTTATTGGCTTTTAATTTTTCGATAATCTTAAATAATCCTGCCGCTTCTTCATCCGTTAAAACCGCGGTAGGTTCATCTAATATGAGTAATTCTGCATCATTGTATAACGCCTTGATTATTTCAACTTTCTGCTGCATACCCACCGACAGATTGCTTACTTTTTCATTAATGTCAACCTGTAAATCATAGGCTTTTTCTATTTCCATAACCTTTTTGGTTACTGCGGTTTTGTTAAGAAGTTTTCCTTTCTCTTCAAGTCCGCAGAGCATTATATTTTCGAGTACAGTCATGGCTTCAATAAGCATAAAATGCTGATGAACCATTGCAATACCTATATTTCTTGCTGTTAAAGGCGAATCCATATGCCATTCACAATCCTTATAAATTATTTCTCCGGATGTCGGCTGGTATAATCCGCAAAGAATATTCATAAGTGTACTTTTTCCGGCACCGTTTTCGCCTAAAAGTGTATGTACTTCGCCGTCACCAACTTTTAAATTGACATCTTTTAATGCATAGAAATCACCGAATTTTTTTGTTATTTTAATCAATTCAAGCATATGCATTCTTCCTTTCTTATCATTATGGTATATGTGATGACAAAGTTCGTATTCTATGCAGGCTCTGTCATCACTTTTTCTCAATTATTTTGCATAACTGTCACAATCAATTTCACCGCTCTTGATTTTATTGATTACATCATTAACCTTGGCCTGCTTATCCGCATCAAAGAAATCTCCGAATACACCAAGGCTGCATGTACCGCCATCTTCAAATCCTGCGATATAATATCCGCCTTTAAATGTGCCGTTTGCCGCTGTTTCCATTGCATGATAGATAAGAGCTTCATTACTCTGGATAATACTTGTTACCGTAATATCGGGAGCTGTATCGTGGGACTCTGAAGGCTGTGCGATAAAGTATACGTTATCTGCTGACTGGCAGGCTTCTCTTACACCTGCATCAACACCTGATGCAAATGAGAAAATAACATCTGCTTTATTGGTTGAAATCATTGATATACCTATTTCTTTTCCCTTTGCAACGTCTGTCCATGAACCACTCATTACTGATGTAAATTTGATGTCAGGGTTAATATATTTTGCACCGGCTTCCATTGTCTTGCTTGCTTTAAGGATCTCGTCTGATTCCTCACCGCCGACAAATCCGACTGAACCGTTTTCTGACTGGAGTGCTGCAATTACTCCGGCTACAAAACCGATTTCAGGATTGTTCTGTGACATTGACAATGCATTATCCGCTGTATATGTTCCGTCAATTGCCGCAAAATCTACATCGGGATAATCAGGTGCGATTTCCGAAAACGCATCCGAAAGGTCTGTATCAGGTGAAATAATAAGGTCAACTCCTGCATCACAATACTGTTTTACGGTAGATGTCATATTCTCAAGTGATACATTTTCCACTTCAAAAGTCTTAATATTATCAAATTTTTTCTCTGACGCTTTAAAGCCTGCATAACAGCTTGAGCCCCAGCCACCGTCTTCAAACGGACATGCTGTAATGTATGCTACTTTAAAAGTATCTGACGAACCTGAACCATTAGATCCGCTGCTTCCGCATCCTGTTAAACCTGCTATAACAAGTGTTGCTGCTGAAATTCCTGCCACAATTTTACTTAATAATTTTCTTCTCATAGTTTCTTCCTCCTGTATGTGTTGTTATTCGCTGATTGGTTTTGTTATATATTTTCTATGCATCTCTCTTCGACGCATCCAATCCGTACCTTGTTTTGAAGCCATTTTAATGACCTCTCGTTCATCTACTTTTGTAGCCTTTCCATCCTTTACGAGGATGTCGCCCTGAACCATTACCGTATTTACATTGCTTCCATTTGCGGAATATACGAGATTCCACAACAGATTGGTGTCATCTCCGTCCCAGTAAACCGGCTGTAAATTAGGACTCATGCAATCAACGAGAATCAGATCCGCTGATTTACCGGCTTCTATTGAGCCGATTTCTTTTTCCATTCCAAGGGATTTTGCTCCATTAATTGTTGCCATCCTTAACATCTCTTTTGCACCAAACATAAGTGCATCGCAATGGGTTGCTTTCTGTAAAAGTGAACCTATTTTCATTTCCCTGAAAAGATCCATGCTGTTATTGTCTATCGGTCCGTCAGTTCCAAGTGAAACATTGACGCCCGCTTCTTTCATCATAGGTATTCTTGCAACTCCACATCCTAGCTTTGCCGCCGATGCCGGGCAATGGGCGAGGCTTGTTCCGGTGGCTGCCATTCGTTTCATATCTTCACTTCCAACCCATACGCAATGGGCTAAAAGTGTATGTTCACCAAGAATTCCTCTTTCTTCAAGAACTTCTATCGTTGATTTACCGAATCTTTTATGTATTGTCTGTTCTTCTTCCATCTGTTCACAGCCATGTGTGTGAATACCTACGCCATATTCCTTCTGGCATCTCACTGCGTCTTTATACATCTGTTCACTGCAATAGAACAGATCCTCAAGTCCCATCCACACTCTGATACGTCCGTTATATGACATATGATGACTTTTAATTAATGCTTCATTAGTCTCCGTTGTATCAAAGAATGTATATGGTAAAACATCTGCCGCATAAGGTGCACAATGTAATCTGATTCCAAGTTCTCCTGCTGCTTCTGCACACCTGTCCATAAAACGGTACATATCCATTATTGTGGTTGTTCCGTTTTTCAGACATTCAAGGTAACAAAGCCTTGCCGCATGGTAAGCATCCTCTTCCATACATGCCCTGTGCTCCAGATCATATACCGGAAGCCAGTCAACCATTCTCTGGTTCTCCACAACACCTCTCATAAGGCTTGAATGGTTATGTGTATCAATTAATCCCGGAAGCAGTGCCATCTCGCCTTTGCAATCGATTATCTCATCTGTATCCTCGGGAATCTTAACCTCCTCTGAACTGCCGACTGCCGTAATCTTTTCTCCGTCTATAATGACTGTTCCGTTTCTGATTATTCTGTCCTGTTCATTAACAGTAAATATAATTGCATTTGTAATTGCTCTTTTCATATCGTTCCCTCCTAATTATCCCAATATCCAAAATGTACTTCGGCAGCCTTTTCTGCCAAAGAATCAAATGGGCCTTCAACTTTAATTTTTTTCTGACCCTTTGCGAAAACTTCTTTGCAGGTCATTGTAAATGTAGGATTCTGTTCATGGCTTCCTGTCATCTGAAGGAGTCTTTCTTCTGTCATTGCATATACAACTCTTCCCACATTGCCCCAGTAAACAGCTCCTGCACACATTGGACAAGGTTCACAGGTTGTATATAAAGTACAGTTCCAAAGAAATTTTTTATCGTACAGCTTTGACGCTCTTTCCATAATCACTGTCTCTGCGTGGCCTGTACATCTTTTTTCTGTTATTTCAACATTTCCCTGTTCCAGAATTATTTCTCCGTCGCCGTCAACCAGAACACAGCCAAAGGGTGTATTTCCACCGGCTCTCGATTTTCTTGAAACTTCTATGGCTTTTTCCAAATAATATTCATCTGACTTCCACATATCGTTCCCTCCTGCAAGATGTTTTTCATCAAAAAAGGCGTTACACCGATGATTTCTCATCAATATAACGCCTTTGTTAATCTTTTTTTTATTTATGAGCATATATTAATCTTAAAAGAGCTTGATTTCAATATACATCTTGTATAAAATATAAATATATTTTTTTACATTTTGTATATATGGAGTAAGTTATGGATTTAAAGAAATTTCTTGAACTTCCTGCAACAGGGGACTTCAGGCTTTTAAACAAAATAGATAATATTACGGATATTCCGGTTGAAAACATATCCCTTCTTGAGCCTCCGGTTGAAAAATTCGTCCGCAGGCATGAAATTATCCTTTCACAGGCTCTTACTGTAAGAGACAATGAAACTGATCTTAAGCAGTTTATTGAAGAATTATACCTTGCCGGTGCTTCTGCGGTTGTATTTGCATTTCCGGGGAATGATTTTCATATGTTGGACAATATATTGCCCATATATTCAGCTAAGAATTTTCCTATTCTCAGCATGGACTGGGACCACCTTTTTTCGGAAGTAGTTGAAGAGACTTTAAAAGAAATATGGAAAAACGAAAATGAAATACAGACCTACCTTGAGGCACTCCAGCGTGACCTCCTTAATCATTTCATTCAAGGGAAATCCCTTGAGGATGCAGCCGAGGTCTGCTACAAATATCTCGGAAGCGATATCGTTATCCTTGACATCAACCATAAAATTGTTGGACGTAATTCCATAATCAGACGTTTGTCCCCGGCAGGATACCTCAAATCGAGAACAGGTGAAATCAAGAGACTTGAGATTGCCAACTCCGGCAGACAATATGGCTTTCTGCTTCTTGACAATACAGTCTTTGATCTTAATTTTCACTCTGCTTCTGCCGTCCAGTGTATAAATACACCCCTGACTTTATGGTTTGACAGGGAATACGCCATTATGGCATCAAGAATGAAATCCAAAGAAGATTTTATCTGGAAACTGGCACACCATGAATTTGAATCCTTATCAGAGGTCTGCTCAAAGGCTGAACTTCTTGAACTTGATATCAGTGGAAATTTTAACTGCATCTTAGCCAAGGTATCCACTTCTGATTTTAATGTTGAAGGTCAAAGCAATGTTTTCATTGAGGAACTGGCCCTTAAAACAGCCTTGGATTACAAGCTTAAATGTCTCGTTTCTCTTCAGCACGATATTCTTGTAATTTTACTTGAAAATAAAAACGAATCCAATACAAGGAATCAGATTGAAGATTATATTGCTTCTTTTGAAAAAAACTGTGAACAGAATATTTCTGCCACAGCTTTTCTCTGGGGATATGATTCCATGGGACGTCCTGTTGACACCCTGAATCTTGGTTATAAAAATGCACAAAAAGCGCTTAAATTCTGTATTGATTCAGACGGAGCAATTCACTGTAAATGTTTCCAGTTCTCTATTTCGGAAAAGATTATAAGTCTTTTAAGAAATGACGAAGAAATCAGACTTACAGCTTCAAATATATTAAATTCTTTAAAAAACTACGATACCATCCACAATTCCGACTATACAGACACTTTAAAGACATACATAAAAGCCAATTACAATATCAGTGAAGCCGCGCGGCTTTCAAATCTTCATCGTCAGTCGCTTATATACAGACTTGACAAAATAGAGGCACTTACCGGTCTCTCCCTTAAAAACCATGAGGATTTGTTTACACTTGAGTTATGCCTGATGATGTGATAAGGTCTTCGTTTTTCAGTTTTTTATTTATCCTTATCCATATTTCTATATCGGAATATATTATCTCCATACATACTAAAACTCCAAACTATCCTCATTGAGCAGAAAATATTTCATGCCCATGATCACAAAGCCTTCCTCATTTCTCCAAGGCTTTTTTGTTCCATTTACTATAACAATCTTCTTAAATGAATCCGGAATATTTCGGAGTGAATTAAGTTCCTGTGTTTGCTTTTCCTCAGAAGTCATATCATAAGCCACCTGAATGTAATATCTCTGACTGCCCTGGTTTACTACAAAATCAACCTCTAGCTGCTTATGAACTCTCTTTCCGTCACTATTCTTTGCAAATACATCCACAATACCAACATCTACATTGTAGCCACGCACAAGCAACTCATTATAAACAATGTTCTCCATAATATGAGTCGGCTCCTGCTGTCTGAAGTTTAGTCTGGCATTTCTAAGTCCTATATCCGAAAAATAGTATTTCAGATTGGCTCCTACATATTTTCTCCCTTTAATATCATACCGGTCCGCTTTAGAAATCAAAAATGCCTCTGCTAAATAATCAATATGATTAGATATAGTTTTATTGCTGTAATTGATACCTCTCTCACTTTTGAAAGTATTTGATATTTTTGTTGGATTGGTAGGTGCTCCTATAGCAGAAGCAAGAATGTCCACCAAAGTTCCAATCTCATCAACATTTTGAATTCTGTTTCGCTCTACCACATCCTTGATATAAACATTGGTAAAAATATTTTTAAGATACTCAGCCTTCTGGCGTTCTCCAGAAAATTGTGCCACTTGTGGTAAACCACCGTATATCATATATTCTTCCCAAGCATCATCATAATCTCCATCATAAGCCGCATAGAACTCTGCAAAAGACAACGGATAAATTCTGATTTCATCTCCTCTGCCTCTAAATTCAGTTACAATATCACTAGATAAAAATTTCGAATTACTGCCGGTTACATACACATCAATGTTACTGATACGAAGCAAACTATTCAGCACTTCTTCAAATCGTGGCATAAACTGTACTTCATCCAAGAGCAGATAATACTTCCGGTCATCTTCCACTCTCTCTTTAATATGCTGATAACACTTCTTTGGATCTCTCAGTTCCTCATTTTCAATGCCATCTAAAGCAATTTCAATGATGTGGTCATTATCTACACCATTTTCCAATAAATATTTCTTAAACAACACAAATAACAGGAATGATTTGCCGCATCTCCTGATTCCCGTGATAATCTTAATCATTCCGTTATCTTTTCTTATCTTTAACTGTTCAAGGTATGAGTCTCTCTTAATCTCCATAGTATCGCTCCTTGTCTTTGTGCATTGCACGAATTTTAGCAATGCTATTTTACCACTAAATTATTTTTGCTTCAATAAACATTACTATTTTTTGTGCATTTGCACTTTTTTATGTAATAAAAAAGGTATTGTCCATGCAAAGCAACGCTACATAACACAATACCTTTTTCATATTTACTTCATACTTGTCCCAATAGTCCTACCTAAATAAAATATATTAAATTGTCACCTCACTTGGATGCACGAAACACTTTTACTGTATTTCACATAAGCAATGACGTCTTTAAGTTCTGTTTTGAATTTTTCAAGGTCTTCTTCTTTTGCAGTACAAGGTTCAAACTTTATTCTCTCAAGGGGTTTTTATTATTACTGGTCTGCTCTCGGACACATTGTTAAAAATACATACTTATCTTTAACCTTGATTACAGGTTCGTTAGCTTCTGTACAGATGTTCCAGCGTGGGTTCGCCGACTTTTTCAGCTGTGCTGCAAGTGCTTCTGCATCATCCGTTTCAAAAATATATGAAACGTATGGAATTGAACCAATAACAGGTGCAATTTCATATCCATTTTTAAAACCTTTGATGTCCTCATCAAATCCCATCAATAAACCTTCTTTGACTTTATTTACTTCACAATCATATCCACCAACCGGAGCGATTAATTTTGCTATTTCTTCAATGTCTGTTCCTTTATCAATCCCATCTTCAAAAATAGATACAAGCTTTTTTTCAATTTCTGCCGAATCCATATCGTCAGAACCTGAATTATCACCCTCTGATCCGGTTGTAGGCTTATCTGTAGTATCTGTTACTGATTCCTTCGTATTATCAATTGTTGTCTTACCGTTGCTGTCAGACTTTGAACATCCAAACAGTCCCACTGCCATTGTTAAAATAATAATACCTGTAAATAATTTTTTCATAATTTTCTCTCCTTAACTTTTTTAATTAATTTTCCTGTGAGTTTTTTTATAAGATATAAAATATATGCTGCCACTATGAGGCATATCGCAGTAATCAGAAACGTAATAAGTTTTTGTCCGGTTGCTTTATAAATCCCGGTTTCAATTTTAAACCCGAAAATCATCTGCAGGCCGTATAGTTCCAATGTAAGCCTGCCTATAAACTGCATCGGAAGATTTCTGATTGATACGTGTGATGAAATATAATCCCAAAGTAATACCAGCGATATTACAAAAGGAATTGCAATAATATAATACATTTCAAAGAAAGGTTTATTCAGTCTTTCAATGCTGCCATATCTGTAAAGCAGATAAGAACCTGCAATCAATCCTGCAATAATTACAGGAAGTCCGGATTTTTTTAACAAAAAGTTTCTGATTTCTTCATAATACATACCGATAAAAATTATGGGCAGTCTGTTTACCAGTACAAAAACAGCTCTGTTTCCAAGGACATCCTTACATAACACACCAAGTAACAGCCAGCCAAGCATCATACCGAAAAACGCCTTTAATCCAAAACGTTTTTTTAATTTTATCAAAAATGGTGCTATCAGATATATAAGCATTATTGCAACAAAGAACCATAAAAAGGAGCCTCCTCCTCTTTTGAAAAATTCAATGCCTGAAATCACCTTGAAAAATCTCGGATATTTCCATTTCTCGTAAAAGCCTGCCACAACAGCAAACAATACAAATGGAATATATATTGACAGCAGCCTGTTACCCACAAATTTCCAATATTCAATTCTATCTCTCTGTGCCAATGAATACGCTGACACAAAAAAGAAAATATCCACGCCTATATATGCTGCCCGGTATATTACTAACTCTGCTTTTAATCCTGAAAAAGGGATATAAAAGTGGAAAATCATAATCAGCAGAGCCGCTAGCCCCATAATTGATTTTTTACATTTCACTTTTTGCTTAATCCTTTCTTATAAAAAACTGATAGTGTCCATCCGGAAAGGCCACAATACATATCTCATCATCCATATTATACTCATTATAGTAATAAACCTTACATATTATATTTTTTTTACCTGCCTTGACAGTTATTGACCCCATTTCATCACCAAGGTCGCTTTCATCCGGTTGTTTCATCTGAACCGATATTACTGTACTCGCATCATCAACAAGATTATATTCTGAACACTGTTGTACCACGGGAGCGCAATATATTTTATCATCCAATGAAAATTCTATAAGCGAATATGACACTTGTGGCTGCTGTTGCTTTCTTACTTTATTTCCAATCATAAAGCTTATGCCTGTTATTAATATCAGACTCGCTGCTGTCACAATCCACTTAATGACGTTAGATGGTTTACGGACTGTTTTTCCCGCCGCTTCAATCATATCCACGTCAATATCATTCATAGCTTTTAAAAAATCATACGAATTCATATATAATAGCCCTCCTTCTTAAGATACTGTTTTAACCCGTTTCTGACACGGAAAAGAATTGTTTTAACTTTGCCTTCACTGATGCCATATCTGTCTGCAATCTCAGCCACAGAATCCATATACCAGTACCGCCTTATAAATACATTTCTTTTTTCTTTGTGAAGTGATCTAAGAAAAGAATTTATATAATTTTTAAGTTCCTCGCCTTCTGCATTTGCCGTTGTATCATCGTTGCCTGCAATTATCTCTGAAAGTTCGCCTGTCAGTTCCACAATTGTAGCACTTCTTTTCAGCCTGTTTGATTCTTTATACCGGTCCAGTGCAAGATTTCTGGTTATTTTTGCCAGAAAAGTAAAAAAATAGCCTCGTGGTTCGTGAGGAGGTATTGAATTCCATGCGCGCAAATAAGTATCATTCTCACATTCCTCAGCAATATCCAGGTCATAGCAAATACGATTTGCAATAGCAATAAGCTGCTTTCCATACTTATCTGCCGTATAAGAAATTGCTCTTTCATCTCTTGCAATATAACGGTCTATAATTATTTCATCTTCTATGGGAAGCATCTCCTTTCTTATCCCTTCACTTATTAATACGACATATATTATAAGCAGGTTTCAATTATTTTTTAAAAAAAGACATATGCCCGGATAGCATATGCCTTTCCATATATTTTAGTATCTTGGTGTCAGCTCTACATACATATCTTTGTACTGTCTTGCACTCTTTTCCCATGATACATCTTTTTTCATATCACGGATGACCATATCATCCCAATATTTTCTGTTTTCAAAATAAAGTGTCTTTGCTCTGTTAATTGTATCGTAAAGAAGCCCTCTTTCATATCTGTCAAATGTAAAACCATTACCTGTATTATCAAACATATTATAAGGCTGGACCGTATCCTTAAGCCCGCCTGTCTCTCTGACAATTGGAATTGTTCCGTATCTCATAGCTATAAGCTGTGTCAGTCCGCATGGTTCAAATCTTGACGGAACTAAAAGAGCATCGCATCCGGAATAGATATTGTGTGCAACATTTTCATCATACGCAATATATGCACAGAAATTACCTTTGTACTTATCTTCATAATAACGGAATGTATTCTCATACCATGAATCACCTGTTCCAAGAACAACGACCTGTGTATGCTCATCCATAATACTTGGAATTATATCATTTACAAGGTCAAGCCCTTTCTGATTGGTAAGACGTGAAATAAGTCCTATTACAATCTTATGGTCATCCACATCAAGTCCCAATGACTCCTGAAGTGTCTTTTTATTAATTTTTTTATTGGCTATGGCTGTTTCTGCATCATAATTTGCCGCCAGGAGTTTATCTGTGGCAGGATTCCAGTTATCGGTATCTATACCATTAACAATTCCTCTGATTTTGTCACTGTGATATCTAAGATGTTCCGCAAGACCCTCTCCATATTCTTCCGTCTGAATCTCCCATGCGTATGTATTACTTACAGTTGTAACTTTGTTGGCATAAGCAATTCCGCCTTTTAACATATTAGCATCAAGCCAGTTCTGAATCATACAGTCTTTATTAAATACATAATCCGGAAGTCCTGACCAGTACTGAATCATCTTTCTGTCATATATTCCCTGGAATTTCAGATTATGTATTGTAAGTACCGCACTTGCTCGTCCAACATTGGTATCCTTAAAACAAGTTCTTAAATAAAGTGGCACTAAAGCTGCCTGCCAGTCATGACAATGTACTACATCCGGAGTCCAGTCCAGATAATTAAGTGCTGCAAGGGATGCTTTTGCAAAAAAGCAGAACTTAGGAATATCATCAATAAGGTTGGTATATGGATTGCCCCATGAAAAGAAATCATCATTGTCAATAAAATCATATACAACTCCGTCTTCCTGATATTCCATAATACCTACATAATACTGTCTTCCGTCAGCACAAAGGTTCATATAAAAAGAACCTCTGTATTCCATTTTCTCCTGATATTTCCAAGGAATGCATTTATATCTTGGAAGTATCACCTTAACATCCAGGTTAAGTTTGGCTAAGCTCTTAGGAAGTGCGGACATTACATCTCCAAGTCCTCCGGTCTTGGCAAATGGGTAACATTCAGAACCTATAAAAGCGACACTTCTTCGTGGTCCCAAATCAACCGGTGCAGCCGGAATATTTTCTGTAACAACAGGCTCTTGTGTAACAGGAATATTCTCTGCTGCAACAGGCTCTTGTATAACAGGAATATTCTCTGCTGCAACAGGCTCCGCAGCAATCTCAGCTTTTTTTGCTGTTGTTTTCTTTGTGGTTGCTGTTGTCTTAGCAGTTGTTTTTTTCGCTGTACCGGTTGCCTTAGCTGTTGTTTTCTTTGCTGCCGTTGTTGTCTTAGCAGTTGTTTTTTTCGCTGTACCGGTTGTCTTAGCTGTTGTTTTTTTCGCTGTACCGGTTGTCTTAGCGGTTGTTTTCTTTGCTGTCTCAGTTGCTTTTTTAGGTGCTAAAACTTCTTCGTTCGTCACCTTTACTTCTGTTAAGTTATCTTTAACTCCCGAATTAGTTGCACTTTTTTTATTATCCATACCTATCTCCAATCTGTAAAATAATATTATTCCTATATACTATTCTAACAATAAAGCAATTTTAGTTCAACAAAAACCTTTTTTCCACAGAAATACTGTCTGTTAATATCATATTTTTCTGATTCCATACTATCATCCCCCATTTTTATAAATTAACCTTGAAGACCGTTTGTCTGTCTAATCATATCTTCCACAACAATGTCATAGATTTCACCAACTGAATTACAGTATTCAAGTATTTTCCAAGGCTCATTAGTATGAAAATGTATTTTAACCAATTCTTCGTCTCCTGCGGCTATCAGACTGTTTCCTTCAAAATGTTCCGTTATATAGTCGGCAATTTCATCTTCATCCAAATCCTTGTCTCGCCTGTCAATTAATAACTGTGTGTCATACCTGTATGCAAACTGGTCATCCTCTGCATCTATTGAATTAATTCCCATTTTTAAAACCTCCATAGTTTTTGAATTATATTTTATCTGTTTTTTCCAATTTCAGTAATTGTATTTTTTTATCAAGGCCTCCTGCATAGCCCGTTAAACTGCCATTTGTGCCCACTACTCTGTGACAAGGAATAATTATTGAAATCGAATTATGTCCAACCGCACCGCCTACAGCCTGTGCTGACATTTTCGCAATGCCTTTTTCCTTAGCTATTACATTGGCAATCTCACCGTAAGTCATTGTTTTACCGTAAGGAATAGTAAGCATAATCTCTGCTACCGATTTTCTAAACGGCGTACCTGTAATTAAAATCTTTGGTGTAAAATCAGGTTCTTTTCCGCTAAAATAAATATCAAGCCACCTTGATGTATCATCAAATATATCAAGGTCTTTTTCTGTACATTCTTCCTTGATGGAATCTGCAAAATATTTTTGTCCTTCAAACCACAAGCCAATCAGTGCAGTTCCTTCACTTGCCATTGTTATCCTGCCGATAGGTGAATTGTAATAATTTGTGAAAATCATAAATTTATATTTTTTTCTTATTCAAAAATAAATATAACAGTCATCTAAAAGTCAAATATTATTAAAATGTAAATAATTCCTACATACATAAGACCTGCCGGAATTAAATCTATTCATCCGGCAGGTCTTTTATCTTGATTCATCCTTTAGGAATCTGTCCGTCAACATACAGAATGTGATTTACTAACCATTCCGTCAGATATTCCAGAATATCCATTATCTGTTTGTCCTGGTCTTCTGTCTCACTTTTATGCAAATCAATAAATTCATCTAATTTAGATATAAATTCATGATGCTGAATTTTCTGTGTGAAAAGTTTTTTATAGTTTATGGATTCCATGTAGTTTTCTTCATCCGTAAAATGCTTTTCCGTGTAATCACGCAGCTTTATGAGAATTGCCTCGATTTTATCATATTTATCCGGTGTAAATTCATCATTAAGCAGTTCATAAGCTTCATCCGCATATTTAAAAAGCTGCTTATGCTCCTCATCAATCATTTCAATTCCTATGTAATACTCCGGTTTCATTTCATACATATCAAAAACCTCCTTGCGACATTACCTTAATTCGTGTATTCCAAGGTAATCATCCACTTTATCTGTCACTCTAAGAATAGCACAATCCTTGTAAAAAATCCACTTATGCTTTAGATTTCAAAAACGTTTCCAAATCATTTATATTTTTCTCATTCTGTTGGCGAAGCTCCGGCACCAATATCTTTACGGTTTTAAACTTCAGCTTAATCTTTTTTCTTTCATTTGAAAATACAATGAATACCGATAAATTACCAAATATGCTTCTTTTTAATTTGATTTTCTTTGCATTCATAAGGTAAAAATAGAAATCATTTTCTCCCTTAATATCCCTGTTATGACAGAGTATTCTGTCTCCGTCTGTTATTGCTAAATATCCGGAAAATGAACCACTGTTCAAAAATAATCCAGCATTGGAATATACCACTGCAACAGCCACTATTACATTTTCTCCCGGCATTAAATACCGTGAATACCATTTTTTCATACTCTCATCATCAAATTTTTCATATGCAGCCATAATAATGTTCCTTTCATACAACTTTACTATATTGAATCACAAAATTTGTTCATTGACAACTCAATTTCCATAAAAACGTTTATATAAAAATTTTGATTCCGTATCTCCTAAGATACCTCCATTACCAAGCTCTTTTCGTTTGATACTGAAAGAATACTTTTGTATTTATCTTCAATCCCATAGCTGTTGCTAATATAACGTTTCAATTCCTTTTTTGTGTAAACCGAATATCATAGAGTGCCATTATCTATGCAATTCACGCCAGCTATCAAAAATATATTCTTAATATCAAATCCTCACTTTTTCTTTTATCTGTACATTAATATTTCTTCGATATTTAAAGCAATGTTAATATTGCCGGACAATAATATGTTGTATTTCTAACTTTTTCATCTTTCTTCAAAATTCCTTTATCAACAAATTCATCTAACATATTATATAAAGTGCCTTTGCTACCTGGTAAAATTTCTTGAACCTGTTTTGCTTTAAACATGGGTTTCTTAAAAATCTCATCCAAAAGCATAATTGCATATTTAGAACTCATATCAGACACACATATTTCTTTGAAATGGTTGTACATATCCAACATTGTCTTTGCCTTCATAGTATTTATCTCAGCTTGTTCAATAACACCCTCCAAAAAATACTTAATCCATGTACCATAATCATTATCCCTGGAAACAGCTGCAAGTTTTTGAAGATATAGATTTCTATCCTTCTCAAAATAAGCACTCATATAAAATGTTGGAACCGGCAACATATCTCGATAGTACAAAAACAATGGAATTAACAGTCTTCCAATCCTACCATTTCCATCTTTGAATGGATGAATCATTTCAAATTGACAATGCAATAACGCAGCCTGCACCAGCAAGTCAACTTCCTCATAATGAATATAGTTTTCTAAATTTGCCATATAGTCCAGTGTCAATTCTGGAGGAAGTGGTGTAAAAGTAATCTCATTTGAATTTCCAATATAATTTTGTTCAGATTTGAATTCACCGGGACTTTTAGTCTTTCCCCTTACATTATCCAATAAAATCTTATGCATATCCTTAATTAAACGTACGCTTAACGGAAGTTTATGTCTTCCCTCCTCCGTATCATCTGACATTGTAGACATCTTATCTAATGCATAAAATAAAGCACTTCTATAATTCATTACTTCCTGCATTTCATCTTTGGATACGTGAACTTCATTTCCAGCGTCATAGTTAATAAAATCTTCAATTGTAGCATGTGTTCCCTCAAGTTTTGATGACAAGACCGCTTCTTGGGACATTAAAGGTGCGATAAGTAACATAGGATTAATTGTATTTAACAAAAATCCTCTATATGCACCCATTGCATTATTCGCCTTAGATATAAGCTTTATTATTTCACAATCATATAAAACTTCAGAAAGCTCAACAGGCAATTTTTCAGGTATATGTGGTTTCGGCACTATTTTATAAATCTCCTCAAAATTCATTATGCATTTCACTCCTTTTCTTTAGTGCATTTTTTGTATTAATCCACAGCACTTGTTAGTATAAGGAAAACATCATTTTTATACTAACAATAATATAGTTCATTTTCTTTCCTTTTTTTGAACTATATCATTCTTTAGTTCAAAAATTCATTTATTTTTGTACCAATTATATTATATAGTTTAAAAAATTACAATTTATTGAACTAAAAAATTTGTTCATTGACAACTCAATTTCCATAAAAACGTTTATATAAAAATTTTGATTCCGTATCTCCTAAGATGCCTCCATTACCAAGCTCTTTTCGTTTGATACTGAAAGAATACTTTTATATTTATCTTCAATCCCATAGCTGTTGCTAATATAGCGTTTCAATTCCTTTTTTGTATAATGAGGAATAATAATCCCGTCAAACAACCCTAAACCGGAAAAATCTGTCATACCAACGTTATTTTTATCAAAGTCTTTTATCTCCTCAACACTCACGCCTGCAATAGCTGCGCCTGCACTGCAACCGATATATATTTTGTTTCCCGTCTTAAATCCTTCTTTGATTATACTATCCAACCCTCTTTCTCTTAATATGGATAGTTTCTCAAACGTGTTGCCTTCTCCGCAATAATAGATATCACATTCCAAAACTTCCTGTTTACTCATTTGATGTCCTGATAAAATTATATTTTCCTCTTTAAATCCCAAATTAACGCATGCCGTCACAAGTATTGATTCCGTGTAATAATGTGGTTCATGAAATAAGAATATCTTTTTGTCCTCTAATTAATAAGACCCAAGCTCTTTACCAATAAGCTTTTGTCCTTCTTTGGTTGTAAGCCCATACGAAGTAAATATCAATTTATTTTTCATACACAATCACCATCTCTTTCGGTTAAGATAGCATCTTTTAAGGTTGCTTGTCTATATTCGATTGTCACAGACTATCACCTCCAGTTCACTTTGCCCGATACTACTTCAAAATGATATTTCACAATTCCCAAATCAAGCTTTGTGTATAATCCCTTCCCGCAAGTTATTTTTATACTATTATCAGGCAATAGTTCAAAATAAAATTTCTGCCGGTTCATTGCTGTCGGTGCAAGAAGTGTTGCTTCCATCCCGGACAAAAACCATTCCGGCATATCTTTTTTATAGTTACAAACCTCACTTAACTTTTTACTTTTATGGGTTGCTCCAGCGGTTTTACCATAACCAAGAGAAATCAGGCATACCAGTTTTTCTCCTTTGTCAATTTGTGCTTTACTCTTTCCGTGTGTCATAGCAACCCAACAGGTATTAAGTCCAAGCTCCTGTGCTTTCAAAACAATCTGTTCGCCGTAGTATCCAAGAGATTCATCTGATTTTGATTTTTCCCCTACAAGTGCAATGTAATTATTCACACCATCAAATTTTCCGTAATGTGCCATCATTGAGTTAAAACATTTCGGCTCATCATAAATTATTTGAATATGCAGTCCCGCTTTTTGATTAATCTTAGCAATGAGAGCATTTAAAACTTCTCTCTTTTCTTTTTCAATTTTCTTATCCGTATATTGCCTTACACTGTGTCTTTCTTTCATAAGTTCAATTATTTCCATTATTGATTACCTCGCATAATGCGGTTTACCAAACATCTGACTTTCAGGTGATGTAAATGTACTAATTTAGTTATTCCACAACCACACCATTATATCCTTTTTTCAATTCTTCATTGAACTCTGCTTCTGATAATGTGCTAAAGTGTAGACAGGATATTTTCTTCTCATATTATTTTAAGTGGTTTTTTACACCAAATCTGATACCGGATTTGAGATTTCTTTCCTGCATATAGTGCATGAAATACAATGAAGCTTTGTTTATCCCCAATGACAATCTCTGTTTTTCCTGATGTAGTTTTATTCAGTTTAACCGCAACTGACCGTTGGAAAAACCGGGATGGGATTTTACTTACCAAATTGTCCATAAATTCAATGCAAATTTCTTCCATCTGGTATTGGCTATTTAGTTTTTGTTCTTTGTACTGCAGAAGCATGTTTTTCTCTGTAATTTCTGACAAACAAGCAGACTTGTTAAAATAGCTTGCTGCAATCATATAAAGTGCATATTCAAATGACGTTTGACTGTTAGTGAAATTCATTTTTACCATATCGTGTTCTCCTTTTCATTAAGAAGCGGTGCAATAGTTGTTATAAAATCACTATACCAGTTTTTTTAGCATAAGATATAAACCAATAGTCTAGTATATCAATGGCTGCCGCAAATTATTCGCCATGATTTCCCCTCACAAATATTACATTTGAGGGTGCTTTCATAATCCATTCCATCATTTCAAGTCGTATGGTTCCATAGTTTCTGCATTTCGATATTCATGTTTCTCATAATATCCTATCAGTTCACCATCATCTCTGAGTGCCACCATATAAACATCTTTATTCTGTTTCTCATTGTGAAACGTATATACAATATTATGGCTTTCATCTGCCGCAAACCATTCCACTACCTGCTGTATTTTTTCTCTTGATTCCGGATTGTGGCAGTCTAAAACGCTTCTTCCAATAAGTTTGTCGCCGCCTCGCTTCGCATAGCTGCTAACTGCTGCCGGATTCATATAAATAATCTCATGCTTAAGATTGCATATAACAATTGATGACCTGTCCTGATCAACAATACTCTTATAAAAACCGATCATCCTTTTTTTATGTATTTTTATCTTCTTATTTTTCACCATTTTCTACCTTCCTTAAAATATCGCGCCTTCAGCCCCTGTTCCAGACTTCATATCCCTGCCTCCTGGCAGAATCATACACAGGCAGCATGTTTTTCTCAAGAATATTAATAAATTCTTCTTCACTGTTTCCCTTGCGATAAAGTTCCTGCCCTGCCCAAAGGGAATGCAAATTATCCCTATAGCAGGACTCATACAATTTTCTGATGCCTTCCTTTTCATGAATCAGCTGATACATAATAAACTGATTTTTTGCAAATCGGATAAAGAACGGGGACCATTTCGGAAGCCTGTTGCTCTTGGAGGAATTTAATGATGAATCCATCGGCATCAGATTCCACAACTCATCATTCATTACAAATGACCACGGAATAAAATGGTCTACATCATATTTTTTCAAAACAACCGGCTCTCCTGTAAATACATCTTTGATTTCCCGAATGTATAAAATACCTTCCCAAAGTTTCCGGACATTATTCAACTTACGCATCTTTTCATCCATTGGAGCCAGTTTATAAATCAATCCCGGAACTTCAGGGTTATTATTCTGAAGCCATTTCACCTTTTCATACTGTATCCATCCCAAAATCGATACCATCTGGTCCTGAATCATTTCTACCCAGGCGTCCTGAAAATAAACCTTCTTCTTAAGCTTGCTTTCCTCGCCGAGTATGTAAGGCAAAAGTACAGTATGCCTATTGATTCGTTCTATATATGCAGTCATTCTGCGGACACTTCCCCAGTCTGCTGCCTCACTGCTTTTATTAAAAAAGCCTGCCAGAGCCCGGTATGGGACCATGTTAGTAAGCTGTTCTTTATAAGTCTTTAACTCAAAATTATGCTCCGCAATTGCATTCTTTATTTCTACCTTAGACGCATTCGCCGGTAAATCTGAAAGTCCGGTAAGAAGTAATACCGCTCTTTCCAAGCCATCTCTTACCTGTCCGTCCAACTGCATTCCACTTAAATGAATATGAAATTCTCTTACCGAATACCATGCATTACAAATCATCTCATCTATAATTGCATCAAAGGTTGTTTCCCTTATGTCCTCAGATATCAGCTGCACAATTGCTTCCAGCCAATAGAACTTATAGCAGTAAGAGGGATCTTTCATCATCATAGAAAATGACTCGATATCCAGTGTATTATAATATTTTCCATCAATGATTAATGAATACCCTTTTTTCGTAAAATCAGATTCAGCCATTTCTCCTCATCCCTTCCAGGTCTTACATCACCTGTAATCCAATAGTCCTCTATCTGCAGTTCCGGAATCCCGTGCAGATATTTTTCAAAATCTCCAATTGTAAAATCTGTAAAATACCTGCCGTTTCGTTCACCTTCAAAACTACCATGCTTGAAAGATGTGTAAACTACTCCATTATCCTTTAATGCTGCTGCCATTCTTTTTAATACACCGGCTAATACAGGCTTTGAAAGATGTAATATGGATGAACATGCCCAGATGCCATCATATTTATTCACATCATGCAACTCCTCAAAAAGCATTTGTTTAACCTTGATTCCGGTATAATCACAGGCTATTTTGCAAAGTTCTTCTGAACCGTCTATAGCATCCACCTGAAAGCCTTTCTCAAGGAAATACTTTGTATCACGTCCGGAACCACATCCAAAATCTAAAATATATGCACCTGCCGGCAGATTTACCAGAAATCTATCCTGTGTCTGTTTAAAATCCACAGCGAAAGTTTCTTGGACAAACTGACTTGCATTTTGATTGTAATACTTTAATGTACTGTCCATAACAGATTTCACCTATTTCCACACAACCCGGATTCTTAACTATCCTTTCATTTCACGTTACTTGAATATTGTAACATATTTATTGTTATTTGTAACATTACTTGCTTTTAATTACCCAATTACAGACAACCAGCATGCACAAAATCGGTACCAAGATACACGATTATGAAAACTGCTTATCAAACTCTTCTGCTTCCCGCTCGTCTACAAGATAGCCTTCCGGTGTGGCATACTCTCCGGTAATCCCATCAAAATAACCCTGTACAAGTTCCTTACACAAAAAGAATGATGCATCTTCTCCTTCCGGCAATCCATGATAACGGATACCATACTCGCTTGCCTGCTTAAAGCCGCTCTTTCCATAAAAATCAATATTCCCTTCAAAGCATAATGCTCCACAGCCAAGCTCTGCTGCTTTCTCCATTGAATAATCAAGCAGGATTTTTCCATATCCCTTCCGTTTATATTCGTTCTTGATACAAATTGGTCCCATGGTCATAATTGGAATGATTCTTCCATCATCTGCTGTGATTACAGTTCTCACAAAGATATTCTGCCCGATAAGTTCTCCGTCCAGATACATCACAAAATCAAGTTCCGGTACAAATGCCGGATCATTTCTGAGCTGATGCAATACATAATGCTCCAGGCATCCAGGGCGATAAACATTCCAAAAGCTGTCTCTTACCAGATTTTCCACATCGCGATATTCACTTTTTTCTTCTGTACGGATTACTATATTATTTTTCACGATCTGATTTTCCTTTACTTCAACTCTTGTACCAAACATTTTATAGCTGATACAAATTCTACTTTTGCCTTTTCTTTGTCTGATGCGCCATCATATATACTGTAATAAAAAAACATAACAGAATAAAATCTGGCAGCTTTATCCTTAGCATTTACAATTCCAATACTTTCAAATAAATCTTTCACATAAGAAGCAGGTCCAGCCACAAGATACTGTTGATATAATTTTTGCATCTCTTCACTGCGAAACTGCTCTATTGTCAGCATCTTCCGAAACGATGATGCAAAATCATCCTCTGTCCAGTATTCAAACATAGACTTGCTGTATTCCACAAAATCATCAAATGATACTGCCTCATACTTTTCAGGCATTTTCTCCTTATCCTCTTGTGGCATATCATATTCTCCTGCCTGTTCGCCATCCTGCTGCTCCATACGCTGCACAATACAGTCAAAAATGTCTCTTTTGCTTTTGTAATGTCGGTACAATGCCCCTTTTGTCATGCCAAGCTCACCCGCAATCTGACTGACAGAAACTGCTTCATATCCATCTCTGGCGAACAGATGCAGTGCCACAATCAATATTTCTTCTTTTCTATTACTCACACTGATAACCTCCAAGTCAAAAAATAAACGACTGTTTACATTTGTAAAGTAGTAAACGGTCGTTTATTTGTCAATACTTTTCTTTTTTCTTAATATTATCTCTTTTTATAAATCAACAGCTCCGGATTTTCACCATACTTCTCATATGTACATACCAGAATAAAATCCATGCCTGCCAGAATACCGAAGCACCGGTCTCCTCCAAATTCAGACTCAAGTTGATTTCCCAGATAGGTTTTCTGGTCATCAAGGAATTTCACTTTTTGTCCATTAGGCAGAGTATATTCAAGATTCACATATTTCCCCACAAGTGCATTTAGTTTGTCTACCCTTGGAAGCCCGCCTATATGCAGATCATTTATTTCATTTATCAACTGCTTTTTAAACTCTTCAAACTGCCCATTGTCACCAAGTTCATCATACCTTTTCCAGTAATCTAACTTTGGAAGCATTTCTTTCAGATAAAAACGTGCCTGTTCTTCAGTAAAATTTTCATTTACCATATTCTTTACACATACATCAATCAGTTCGTCCATATCGTTATATGTGTACGTTCCATCTGCATAGCACCATTTACAATATTCCTCATTTAATGTGCCATCCTTATCACGTCCCAATATGGAATCATCATCAATTGGCATCCCGCAGCATTGGCAGATCAGCTTTCTGGGTTCTCCCAAAAGCGTATTGATTGAAACATCAAATTCTTTTGATAAGAGCTTAAGTGTATCAGTATTTGGAACTGTATCACCATTTTCCCAACGCGATACCGCCTGCCTTGTTACCATGATTCTATCTGCCAGCTCGTCTTGTGACATTCCTCTTTCCGTGCGAAGTTTCAAAATAATATTTTTTGTTTCCATAGTCGTCTCCTTGTATCATGCATAGTTGGTTTCTCTTTTTATGATACAGGTAAAATCGTGTGAGGGAAAGCAACCTGTTGTTGCCATACCCTATGCCTGTCATCACCAAAAATTCGTCTGGCTTGTTTTTATTGATCCACTTCCATAAAGGATCATATTTGCTAATAATTATCATTCAACTGCTTTATTTACAATTACAAATATCCAATTGATTCTTTGCATGCTTCACACATGTTCTCCAAAGTTTTATTCCAAAATAATCCACAAGAAATTCTGGGAAAGCACTGATAATAAACACTTTATTATTGCCTGCTAAAGCCTGTTCACATATATAGATATCATGTGGATTTGCTTCATCTAAATACTGTTCATAAGAAATAACTTCCGCATTTCCTAACAGGCATGATATTCTCATTAAAAAACCATCAACGATTTCTTTCCATACATCTATATTGTAATCTCTAAAATGCGAATTCAGTGAATTTCTCGAAGATATATTCTTATATTCAGCAAGTACACTAATTTCTACAAAGCAATTATCTCCATTTCCACATTTACCTGCTTCAAAATCTCGCAATGCTTCAACCATCGGATAACTGATATATAACTTTCCATTCTCAGTTTCATTATCAAAGCTTTCAAGCATCTGGTTTATCACATCACCGTCATCTGCCTTTCCCAAATTTGTCTGATGTACATCATAATCAAAGAAATGAAACACCTCTGAAAAATCATCTCTTGATAATCCTTCCAATTGTTCTCTGATTTTCTTATTACTTTCCCTTAAGACCTCAATAATATCTGTGTCGAAATCATCCGCCTTGAGTTTTTTCCAAAGCATATATATATTTTCTCCGGCCGGAAGCGTAATAATTTTTAAATTTCCATGCTTAAAGAACACTTTTGAAATATTATCAATAACCTGTGGTTCTCTGGCTTCTCCTTCAACTATAAATGCCTTATAGTCCTTATCTGCCATTAAACGCACCTGCCTTATACATTTTCTGAAGATTATGAGCCTGACGAAGCTCCTTTTCTGTCAGCTCTGAAATTGCATTTATGCTATTATTCTCAAGAAGGAAATAGCAATCTGGTCTGAGTAAATCATTGCTCATAAGGTCTGTGTTGTGTGTAGTTGTAAATACCTGCACATCACTAATTCTTCTAAGTCTCTTCTGAACTGACTCTGATAATTCATAATGGTAAAATGCATCAAACTCATCAATGAAAACAAATGATGCTTTTTCCATACGGATATACCAGTAATAGAATAATGCAAGGGATCTGGTTCCTGTTGAAGCAATCTTGAAAAAGTCAGCATCTTTATTGTCGAAATGACAATATATAGCCTTTCTTCCATCGACCTCGCATCCATATAATTCATAATCGATATTATTTTCTTTTAAGAATTCTTGGAAATCCTTAACTTTGCCACTATTAACAATTCCTTCTGCAATGCTCTCTGATCCGTTCATAAAACCTTCATATCCACGGCTATCAAGTGAATAGAATAAAAGCATCCTCTCGACAAAATCAATAAACTTCTTAAATACCTGATTCTGAATATTATCTGAAAGAATTGAATTACTATTTACATATTTCACTCTCGAGATTGGGCTTTCATTTCTTATTGATGCATTCAAAGTATCTGATCCCTCAAGCAAAGTAAATCCATCTCTTGTCAGAAAGTCAAAGAAAATGACTTCTTTTCCATCAATGGACAAACTTTCACTCTTTAAGGAATTCACATCCATCTTACTATACTTATATACAACTTCATGTCCGGCGAACACGAATGTGTACTCAAACTCCGCAAAAGATTTTCTTCCACTCATATTCAGATAAAAATCATAGCTTCCCAGGAGTTTTTGCTTTTCAGTCAGATGAGTAATGATATCAAAGATAGCCAAACCAAGATTCGACTTTCCACAACTGTTGATACCATATATAATTCCCTTCGTTATGCAGCCATTCTCTATTATTTCAGAATTAAAGCTGTAATTACTGGGTGTTCCTATATCTAATGTGATTTTATCCTTAAATCCTTTGAAATTTTCGACACTAAATTTCTTTAACATGATAATCACCTTCCATTTCTTTTTCTTTATTATATGATTATCTGCAAAAAAATTCAAGTCTATCCGTATTTTTTTTACGGTAATATTGAATTTTTGTTTCGTATATCAATCCCTCTTAGTGCCAAAATTGTAAAAATAAGGACTAAATAACTCAAACACCACATTCCCAGCGCGATACCGCCTGCCTGTATTTCAGAGAAAAAAACAGAGCAGGATTCGTTCCCACTCTGTCTCATTTTCTTTGTAACTATTTGTTGTTTTATCGTAATATTTGATACTTATTCTTTCTCAGAACCACTCTTTTTTCTGACGAAAATTACTACACCAAACACAATCAACATAATACAAATTCCGATGATGATTATGATAGTCGGATTCCATGTGTCACTCTTAGCATGATCTGCATTCGACGCTGGAATTGTTGTATTATCTTCGGTGCTTTCATTGTCTTCCGGGTAACAAAAAAGCGCCGTATTTCTACGACGCTTTTGTCTTGCTCGGAAGATGGAGCAAGGAAATGCTATTCAATTATCTGTTGTACATTTTCTTTCTGCTTACAACCGTTGTGCCAATGGCTGCACTGCCGCTGATGAACAACAGGGCAATCCACAGTGCAAGGTTACTGTTGTCACCGGCCTGTGGAGAATTGGAATCGTCTTTCGGTTTGCTGTTGTCACCGGTCTGTGGAGATTTGGAATCGGCTTTCAGCTTCGCCGTTACGATGTCGGCTTTTTTGATTTCATTTGTACCGTTCTTGTCGCTGAAATACTTGCCACAGCCTTCGCAGTACCAGTACTCGATGTTGCCGTCGGCGGTCGCGGTGGCGTCCACCTTGGTCACATGGCGCAGGTCGCTGTGGTTGGTGGTGTCCACGTCACCATAGGCAGCCAGGCAGATGTCGCACTTGGCCTTGTCCACGCAGGTGGCCGTGCCGCCGGTGTGTCTATCGCAGATGATGGTACTGTCACGGTTCATGGTGCCCTCCAGGGTGATCAGGCCGTGGTTGGTCAAGGTGATGTCGGCAGGAACAGTCAAAGTAGTGCCGGCGGGAATAGTCAGCTTCATATCACTCTCCACGGTCACATCGCTTGGGATGCTGGCATTGCCGATGACCTTGCCAACCTTTTTGTTGAAGAGCACACTGTCAGCAATGCCGTTGGGATCGCTGTCAAAGGTCTCGGTACCGGTGGTATTGATCCAGCAGCCGATGACCTGCACGCCATTTGTGGCACTTATGCCATGGTAATCGAAATGAGCCTCAGCGTCAATGATGCTGTTGTTCAACGTGATTGTATTCCGGGAAAAAATGGCTGCATCATCCGTACCAACAGCCTTGACGGTGCTGTTGGCAATGGTCACACCGGTATTGCCAAACAGCGCAGGATAATAGCCCGTGGCCTCCACGGTGGCGTTGTTGCTAATATCGATGGTAACATCACTATACACGCCATTGCTGTTTTCGCTCTTAACAATGAGCTTGCCGCCATTGACGGTAAACCTGCCCCAAGTAGAGATAGCCTCAGCATAGGCCGTGGCCTTGAGGGTGGCGTTGTCCTGCACGAGAATATCACCATCAGCCAGCACACCGCAACCCGGATGATCTCCGCTGGTGGCTCTACCCTCAGCCTCCAGATAAGCGTTGTCCTGCAGGGTGATCGTGGCACCTTGGAAGCACTCCAGACCACTGACGGGATACGGTGAGGCAACGCTGGCGTCGTCCTGCACACAGTAGAGACTGGCGTTGTCCTTCAGGGTCAGGGAGTGGGTTATGCCGTTTCCCTGTCCCAGCTTCAGGACAGAATAATTGCCGCAGCCGGTGTAGGTGACCTTGGCGGAACCGGCCAGCTTGCAGTTGCCTTCCCACTGGCCGCTTGCAGTGCTAGGCAAGTTGACATTGATGGTGGTGTCCTCAATGTACAGGGAGCTAGGATTGTTGGTTCTGGTGGACTGGGTCACACCCATATCCTCCATGTTCAGCGTACCGGAGCCGGTGATGGTCAGGCTAGCGGAGTATATACGCTTGACGGTATTGACGGTACCAGCCGCCACTTCGATAACCAGCTTCGCACCGGTGGAATTGTTAATCGTCACACCACCATTGATGGTCGCGTTGTTAAGACGAATATGGTACGTCTTAGGCTCAGCAGGTGTACTAGTGCCCGGAACCAGAATCTTTCTGTCGGTAGTCCCGGTCAGCTCGTAGACCCGGTCTTCCGCCCGGAGAATAATGGTATTTGCGTCGACCTTATAATTCGTGTCATCATAGGTCTCGGTCGTACCCACGTCCAGCTTCACAACTGGCAGATCGTCGGCCGCTGCCGGCACAGTCAGCATACAAAACACCATACATAGGGTCAGAAGCATACTTACTAATTTCATCATAATTACCTCCATATGTTTTAGTAAAGATATTTTAGCAGATTTTTCCCAAAATTTCAAGTAATTTCAGAATATTGCTCCATATTCTGTGAGAATTGTAACCATGTATAAAAATGATGCGAAAAAAGCAGATAACCTTAAAACATATTAGCTTAAAGTTATCTGCTTTTTTAGATTAAAAGAATTTTTTCTTTTTAAAATATATGATTTCTGCTATTACAATGATGAGTGATATCATTATCACAGCGAAATATCCATACCGCCATTGCAGCTCCGGCATGTATACAAAATTCATTCCATACCAGCCTGTAATCAATGTAAGTGGAAGAAAAATAGTTGTGACAATGGTAATTACAGCCATAATTTTATTTTGATGTGCATCCTGCATTGATTGATACAGTTCACGTATCTGGAGCACATTTTCACGAAGAAGATGTACATGATTTTGCAATTGTTCCACACGATGCATAAATCTATCCCAACCTTGTGTATCCTGTTCAGATTGATAAAAATCACAGGTACTAAACAATTCTGCAATGTCTATCAACTGTTCATAATAAATATTAAACTCAGAAAGTTTTTGCCTATGCTTTATCAGTGATGTAAAAAAATTATTATTACTTCCTGTTCCACCACTTATTTTCTCTTCCAGTTTGTCTAGCTCAGACTCCATATGAGAAAAATACAATGTATCCTCTTCTATCATATGCTCCATAATCCGTAACAGCAACTGTTTCGGTGTATCAACTTCCTGAAACATCTCCGTTTGCTTTTCTATCCATGCCTTCATTTTTCCTTCATCTTCGACAAAAAACACTTTTCTGCCTGTCAAATAGAATCCAAATGAAAGCTGTGCTTTTTTCTGTTCATTCTTTTGTGGAAGCCGAATTGTACCGAGAATGCACTCTTTAAACAGCTCTGCCTTACAGTATCGAATAGAACCAAGACTGTGCAGCATCTCCTTTTTATAAGCAAATTCCTCTTTTCTTTCCCGAAACTCTGCTGTGCTCATAACAGCAAATAAACATGAATTATCTGTATATTGCATAAAAATCACTAACTTCTCTTTATCCTAGTCCCTTGATCTCCTTAATAATTCTCTTCATGTACTTCAAAATAGCTCTGTGGATGATTACATACCGGACATACTTCAGGTGCCTTAGTTCCTACCACAATATGTCCGCAGTTACGGCATTCCCATACCTTAACTTCGCTCTTTTCAAATACCTGTGCAGTTTCAATATTCTTAAGAAGTGCACGATATCTTTCCTCATGGTGCTTCTCAATCTCACCTACTGCCCTGAATTTTGCTGCAAGCTCAGGGAATCCTTCTTCCTCAGCTGTTTTAGCAAAGCCTTCATACATATCTGTCCACTCATAATTTTCGCCTTCTGCCGCTGCCGCCAGGTTTTCCTTTGTATCACCAATTCCTGCTAATTCCTTGAACCACATCTTTGCATGTTCTTTCTCATTATCTGCAGTCTTTAAAAACAATGCTGACATCTGCTCGTAACCTTCCTTTTTTGCTACAGAAGCAAAATAGGTATACTTATTTCTTGCCTGTGATTCACCTGCAAATGCCTCCTGTAAATTCTTCTCTGTCTGTGTTCCTGCATATTTGTTTGCTGCCATCTCTTTTACCTCCGTTTACTTTACTACTTTTTCAAAATCTGATGCCGGGTGCTTGCACAAAGGACATATAAAGTCATCCGGTAATTCCTCGCCTACATATTCATATCCGCAAATTCTGCAACGCCATATTGTCTGACTGTCATCTGTTTTTCCAACCTCCTGCGGCTTAGGCTTAATATTATTCTGATAATAATCATATGTTACTGAAGGAACATTGCTTAAAACTTCCATATCGGTTATCTCACCGATAAACATCGTATGTGAACCCAAGTCCTCTGTTTTAGTAACCGTCACAGAAATGTATGCATTTGTACCTTCTGTAATATAATAAATACCATTTGTACCCCTGGCACACTGCTCAAATGCTTCAAACTTATTGGTATCTCTTCCTGATTGGAAGCCAAAATGTTTGAACAATTCAAATTGTGCCTTCTGACTTAAGACTGATACAGTAAATTTTCCGGTTCTTTGAATCATATCATGCGTATAATTTGCCTTATTTACACAGATACTTAACTGGTTTGGTTCCGAAGCTGCCTGAATGGCTGTATTAATGATGCATCCGTTATCTTTTTCTGCTTCTTTAGCGGTCAATATAAACAGTCCATAACTCAACTTATACATTGCTTTCCTATCCATGCTGTTCCTCCTTTACCTTCTCCCTGCATTTCGGGCAAATGCCTTTAAATGAAATATCATAATCCACAAATTCAATTCCATGAGTGTTATGAATTCTTTCCAGCAAATCCGGTATTTGATCCATATCCACATCAAAAATTTCACCGCACTTTATACATCTTACATGGTAATGATTTTTCAATGAAAAATCAAATCGGTTCGGTCCATCCGGAACTTCAACCTTTCTTAATGCACCTTCCTCTACCAATATATCAAGATTTCTATATACAGTTCCTTTCCCAATTGTTGGATATGCTTCTTTTATAAATTCATACACTTCATTTGCCGTAACGTGTCTTCTCATTTCGTATACGGTATTTCTTACAAGATCTTTTTGAATGGTATTTCTCCTACTTGTCATTTGTCCTCCTTATTAGGATTAGTTCTTAATAAGGATTGTATACCACTATCATCCTGTTGTCAATAAAAAATAGTGATAATTCTCATTATTATAAAAGATGCCAAACTGAGCATCTTTTACCTGAATAACTATTTTATTTTGCGTTCAAATACATATTCTGAATCTGAAGATAAATCAGACCTAAACGAATATCCGAGTCTGTCAAATTTCTGAATCTCCACCGGATTTTCAATATTATTTTCCGCTATGAATCTGACCATTTCACCACGAGCCATCTTGGCATAGGTACCTTTTGTTACCAATTTATCTCCGGATAACTCACAAAATACAATCGTAATATATCTGTCCTGTGATGTCAGATACTTTTCTATACATTTTGAGTATTCTTTTGATGCAAGATTAATGATGATCCTACTGTCATCGATTACTGAGCGGTATAACAATTCTCCCCAGTACTCATACAGATTCTTTGCATCTCCAATTCCAACCTTTGCCTGCATTTCAAGACGATAAGGAGTCACACCATCCATTGGTTTTAAAATGCCATAAAACGCAGACAAGATTCTTAAATGATTTTGCAAATACTCAAACTGCCGGATTTCAAACACAGATGGTGCCATATATTGAAATGCAATCCCTTCATATGCTAAAACAGCTGGAGTAAGCCGGTTGTAAAGATCCATATTTTCCAATCTGTTAAAGTTCTGCTCTGCAATCTTGTCATTACATTTCCAGATAGCTTTCAGTTCTTCTTTTGATTTGCTTTTCATCCAGTTTAATACTTCTGCTGTCTTATCAATATAGACAGGCAGTTCAACCGGTGCTAAGTTATCGGTATCTACAATCATCTTTTTTGCAGGTGATAAAATAATCTTCATTATGCCAATTCCTTAAGCATATTTTCAGGATCATCTGCCGCCTTGACTTTATCATTTGCCTTTATAATGATTCCCTGCTCATCAATAAGATATGTAGTTCTTACTACACCCATAGATACTTTTCCATAATTTTTCTTTTCTTTCCAGACATCATATGCTTCAATAACTTTACGCTCCGGATCTGCTAATAGCGTAAATGCCAGTCCGTATTTTTCTTCAAATCTCTTGTGAGACGCTACAGAGTCCTTGCTTACTCCGAGAATAACAGCTCCCTTCTCAGTAAACTGTGGATAACGCTCAGAAAAGCCACATGCCTGCTTCGTACATCCCGGTGTATTATCCTTTGGATAAAAATATAAGATCACTTTTTTCCCTGCATAATCGCTTAATTTATGCATTTCTCCATTCTGATCCGGCAATTCAAAGTCCGGTGCTTTTTTTCCTACTTCTAACATATTTTATTCCTCCAAATTAATTAAGCTGTTTTCTTCTCTGCTATACAAAAAGGCTCATTCCCATAACTAGTATAGTCTGCTCAACCTTCTAATATATACTCAGAGCCTAAATTTATTGATTGCAGAAACCGAAAAATATATCGTATTTTATTCTTTTACTTTTATTTCTAATCTGTCAAAACATTCCTTAGCTGATTCCTCAGAAATATTATTAGCAATTAACATACCGGTATTTGTACCATTAATTTTCACTACGTAATTAAACTCAGAATCATTATAATTCCACATTACATAACTACAATCCGATTTAGTACCTTCATCAATAATTTCTGCTTTTTCGTTATTTTTTACACTATCAACATATGCAGTAAAATACTCAGCTGAAATAAATATACCCTGACTTAACTCCTTTTTATCCTTAGAAATGACAAAAGGAATGTCCGACGTTAACTCATATCCATCATTTGTTGTCAACGAAATTGTAATGTTATCACCTGTTTCGACCTTATAGGTATACGAAACAGTTGTTTTTGAATTACCACATCCCGTGACAAATAACATAACGACCACTATTAGACTAAAAATAATATTTAATTTCTTTTTCATATTTATGCCTTTCTAATCTCATCAGTAGTTTTTTCTGTTTTCTTTTAAATGCCATCTGCTCTTCATCCTGATTACTGCTAGTATACCAAATCCAACCAGTATTCTCAACTCACCATTTGTATCATCTCTACATAAAACTATATTTTCGCCAACAATTTCCACTGATTCAATTCCTTTAGGTGACACCATGTAATCCACTTCTACTTTTTTTCCTGTTGTGTTTTCTTTGAAGAAAAGACGGACATACATGCCCGCCTTCTCCATGGTTATTTTCTCGTTTTATTTTTTAACTATCGTTTCTATGAATTCAAATTTTCTCTGCGTTTCTTTACGGTAATAATCAATCCCGTTCCGGAAAGAATTGATAGTATAAACAGCCATACACTCGGTGTGTTGTCCCCGGTTTTAGGTGCATCATCCTTCTTATCAGTTCCACTCGATGGCTTGTCATCAGAGGTATTTGCTTTGATGGTAAATGTGGTGCTTGCAGAACCATCCGTCCAAAGGATTTCAACTGTATGGGTTCCTGCCGAAAGTGTATTCAGGTAGGAAGCTTTCAGTGTGATAATGGTAGAGCCTTCCTTTGCAGTGTAGTTGCTCTTGTCTATCAAATTTCCGTCCACCTTAACTCCGGTAAACTTGGAGAAGTCTCCGTTACCCCGGATGGTGATATTACCATCACTATCAGGCGTCCAACTACTGTTTGCTCCATCAATAATCTGATAGGTGTCATTCGGTGTCTGGCTTTCCTGCTTAAAGGTAACTTCTATGGTGTGATCAGTATTCACATCACTAAAGGTGTAGCTTGTGGTTGCTGTCACTTCCGAACCATCCACCTTTACGTCCGCAATATAATATCCTTCGTTCGCCTTGATTGTATATGTAAGCTGACCTGCGGCAGATACCGTTGTCGTGCCACCGGGAGAGATTGTTCCACCGATACCTGCCGTTGCGGTAATCTTGTAGCTTGCTGTACCGCTCGGAGGCGTTATCGGCGCTGTATCCGCCGTAAAACTCCAACTTCCACGGAATACCACGGTTGTGCCGTTTAGGTTGCCGGCATCCCAGCCCGAAAAAGCCCATGTGCCGTTTTTACCATCCTTTTGTGCCTGAATGCGTGTTGTGGAGGTATATTTCTTATCCACAGCCGCCTTCGCCTGTTGCACACTCGAATAGGAGCTGCTATTTAGCGGCAGCGTTGCGCCTGTCGGGAATACAGAGCCCCAATTGTATTGCACCGTATAATTTTTTGTCACCGGCGGCTCGGGGCGTTCCTCAGACCTTTTATAAATATAACGAATCGTCATACCACTGTTCGGGACAGCATTTTCCATCCCCTCCGCTTTAACAAAAGTGTAGCCGTGCAGTTCCTGCGGCGGCTGCCAATCAACCTTTTTGCCTACCGGAACAGTAAAGGTAGTCGGCATGGTGTTTGGAACATCTGTGCCATCCTCCAGCTGATATTGGATGGTGACATTGACATAGCGCTGCTGCTCCGTATCATCATCAGCCAATACCTCGCCTGTCGCATGATCTACAATCTCAAAGCCGATGGTATCGCCGGATTGCAGAATGGCATTCTCCGGAATCGTGTAAACCAGAGAGCAGTTGACAAGGCCGGAATTAAAGTCGCTGCCCTCGTAATCCAACGCACCCTTTGTCCAGAATTTGCTTTTCTCTTTCCAAACAGGGATGTCAAACTCCTGCGTAGTGAAAACCTGCTCCCCATCTGTCGTGACCGCTTTTTCGCCGTTGGAATGTTCCACCCACAGGCGCAGGGTCACAGTCTTCGCTTGGGTATTCGAAAGATTTTGTATAATGGTGCGCAGCTCAACCTGCTGCCCCTTCATGCTGCTATAATCAAAGCTGTTTTTACTGCCGCCGCTTAATAGACGGCTATTCCTGTCATTTTGATAGCTCGCATATGCGGAGGAATTCGCTGCCTCAAAGGCAGAAGGATCTTTTGTGGGATTTCTGTAACCGCCGATATACTTTTTCACCTCAGGAACAGCCACATAAAGCGCAGGGGGATTTGTAATGAGCTGACTCATGACCTTTATGCCCTGTAGCTTGCACACATCGCAAAAATCATTCTGAAAGGTCTCTCGCATCAGACAATCCCTGCTGGAATTATAGGTATAAGGATAGTAGTCAAGATGCGGGCAGGTATAGGTATTACGGAAGCCAAGCAGCTGCTTCCACTTCACTTTCGTGGGATCTTTTGTTGCAGTCATATTCAGTGATGTAGTGTAATTCCACTCATCTACAGGAACAGTGCTATAATTATATTCATCTCCCAGATGGAACAGACCGTGTCCCAGTTCATGCCGCTGGGTAAACGCAGAATATGCGTTTCTCGCTGACGCAACAATATAGTGAATACCATATTGTTTATTATCATGAGAGCCACCGAAATACTCACCGCTATTCGCCAACACAACGAATTGGTTGATATTTTCATACACATAATCATACTGTCTATAATTATGATCCATCGTGTTTTCGTTTGGATGCGTTTCATTAGGAATATGTGCGTCATGAATCTTCTCGATAAACGCAGGGCCTATGATGCGCTCCAAAACATGGTTGCGCCAGTTCCCTTTGTTAGTAGAAATTCCTCCTTTGGCGGTCGCAGCAAAAAATGTGCTGGTACCGCCATAGCCATCCACCGATGCCGTGCAGAGTGCATAGACATTAAAGCGATCCGCCATGCTGCGATATGGCTCTATCTGCAATACCTCCCCCCACAGCTTTTTTACATCCTCGACAAACTGCTTTTGCTGGCTTTTGGTGTAGCCCTCGGCGCAGTACACAATCACCATGTTCTCCTTATCGCTGCGAGGCTTCTGGATTGTATACACCGGTACGGTTACATTTGCATATGCAGGATCCTCAGTGTAGAGGGTACTCATCTCCAGCTGTAGATACTCATCCGTGTTCACATTCCAGTCACCATTCACATCCTCTCGCACAGCGCCGGATATGCCAATGCTGTCATCCGGCGCATCCGGTGCGGAAACAACATAGGGGTCCTGTGCGCTCTGTCCTGTGCCGGATGATACAGTGTAATTTTCCGTATTCAGATAGAAGGCAGGACGAACGCCGTAATATCCCTTATAGGGTGCGTCACGCAAAATATTCCCTTGAGGGGTCACAAATCGCATATCATGGTTACAGGTTGTAATCGGTGTACGCAGCCAATAGTTCCATGCTACACCGCTTCTGTTTTTTGCGATATGGTAGCCGTTCAGGTTATCATTAACCGTTTTGAGCTGCTGAACATCCAGCAGAAAAACTCTATCCCAAATATATTCATAATGGGCACTGTCATACCCATCCGCTACCGTATCAATTGTGGTGTTATAGGGAAGATCAACACCGGCTGCGTCGATATAACCTGCCGTATACTCCGGATGGGAAACGATAGAACGCTGCTTCACCGTTCGAATCGCTCCCAGCTCATCCGAACGAAAGCTGCGAAGGAAGCCCTCCTTTTGGTCATATGCTGCCGTTTTAGGATAGACAGAATCCTCTGTTGGCGGATTTCCGCAAAGCCATTTCACTTTTCCTGCTTCAGCGTTGGAATTGAGCCAAGAACGTATGTTGCTGTCTCTCCAGTGGTTAGAACCAAAATTATCTCTCCAGCTATTGCGCCGGTGCGAGCCTGTTTCGGCATTTTTGTTGGTTTTTGCATCATAGGGCATGTAATCACACAATACTCTATCCGAAAGCATCAATGGCCCATTGCTATCCTTCGCTACACAACGCCACACAATTGGCACTCCCCCATAAGTACCCATCTGAATGTAGTCACCAATTTCGATGGTTGGCTTGTTATCTGCCGCCCTAACCTGCAAAGAGCATAGCACCAAAATTACCGCAAGCAGCAGAGATACCGTTCGTTTGCCATATTTATGTTTGATAATATTCATAAAGTCCTCCTTTTGTCATTCTCTCCTGAGCGTCATTCACGGTCAGTAGGCTTCTACCCCCCATTTTTAACATATGTCAATTTATACAATTGCTGCATCATTGATATTCACCTCATTACTACTTGAGTTATTGCAAAAAATAGGTCTTTCTGCGATAACCCCTTGTGCCAAATGCTGAAATACCTTCATAAAGATGTAATAGCTTATTTATTTTAGAAAAGTATCCGACAAAAAACTCTACACTTCAGACAAAAAATATATATATTTCTCAAATCGTATCATGGCGATGTACATTTGTCAATGATGTGACACCTCAAGATCACCACAGTCCTGATACTTCTTATACATGTCATTGATATAAATCGTAGGCGAAATATTCCTGCCTTCCTCTCGTAAGATGATGCCATCAAGAGTCACATTCACCTTTTCCACGGGTTCTGCCACAAGCTCCATTCCTTTGAACTTCTCAGGCATATAATCCATAAACTTTTCTTTTACTACTTCCTTAAAAATCTCGTAATTCATCATATTACGGTTCCTCCTTAATCTAAATCGTCATACAAAATCCCTTCATCCTCGGGATTTTTGTGTTCTCTGTAACTGTTGTCTTCTTCGATTCCCATATCAAAAGTGGTATGAGATTTTCTTTTCTTTCTGTAATAATTCTTGAGAAACATGCACTTTCTACAGTCCTCACAGAATAATTCTTCCGGCGGAATGCCAAGTGCCTTTGCAATCCTGTTCAACGTTCCCGTCCTTGGAACTCTTGAACCATTTTCGTATTGGGCAATTCTTACATCACCTCTATTTTCAAAACCACTTTTCTCGCCTAGTTCCCTAAGTGTCATTTTTTGTCGTTTTCTGTAATATCTGATTCTTTCTCCTACCACTGTTTGTCCTCCAAATCAAAAAGAGCAGGGAACATAAGTCACTGGCTTACATTCCCCGCAAGGTTAATTGTTACTGTTTATTCTTTTTCTTTCTTCCACGAAGTCCTACTCCAACACCTGTAATAAGTGCAAGTGCACCAATTCCAAGATAAAGAAGCGGATTTGCATTGTCGCCTGTCTGTGGAAGCTTAGGCTCTGTCGGTACATTGATAAGCTTAAGAGTTGTTACAACAACATCCGGTGCATTGTCATCGTATCGAAGAGTTACATCGTGAGCTGTCTCATCGAGGATATATCCGTCAGCTGCTTTTGTCTCAACTACTGTATAATGGATATCTTTAATAACTTAAATCCGTCTGTAAATAAACCCATGTCTCTAACCTCGCTTTCTTATAAGGCAGGACAAAACAAAAGCCGACAGAGAAGCCGAAAAAGGAAATCATTATTATCGTCAGCGTGTCTGTGCTGTGTGTGGCAGTACCTACTGGCCTACACACAGTCAGCAGAAATTATGTTCCGAAGAATGTCAAAAGCAAAATCACAACGAGAAATCTTTGAAATTTTACCACAAGAAGCAAAAGGAGAAATCAAAATGCAACGATTTATCACAGATGAAAGAACTGGTATCCAGTACGAACTCATCGGAGATTATTACTATCCATGCTTGACGATAGAAAACGAAGAACCCCCTGCTCTCACAAAATACGGAAGAATGAGGGAAAGATATTTGAGGGAGCATAAGAAAGTTTTATATTGCAATCTGCTTACAAGCGGAAAGTTATATGAACACCTTGCTGAAATTGATACTTCGGCGTGCAATATGGCGGAGTATCTGATAAAGGAAATGGCAAGAAAGCAAGGGGTAACGGAACAACTGAAAGCGGAGGATATGATGAGATGGGTCGGATTGATGAATAATATCCGAGCCTGTGCAGATGAGATTGTATTGAACGATATTGTGTATTCCTAATAGCATACCAGCCGAAAAGGAACTGCTGTCTTAATTGATGGCAGTTTTCTTTTTCGGGAAGTATTCAAGAAGTCATTAAGTCGTGAGTGTAATGGAAGTGGTAGAAAAGTTCACAAAGGCGTGATATAATATACTAAATTGAGAGCGATAAAAAAAGTAATTTAGTGTTGAGAAAAAGGTGTTAATATATGAAGAAAAAAATAAGTTTAATATTAAGCATAATATTATATTTAGTTGCTATATTTATTTTGATATATTATTTTAGTGTAGAGTTTAATGAATTATTACGTTTAAGTCCAACTGGAAGAATAGTATTATTACTATCAGGTTGTCTTTTTATGTATTTTGGTGGTTTAGTTTTAACGAAATATATAGATAAGAAATATAAGAATAAGGTTTTAAAAATAAATATAGGTATATGGTTTATT